>Ga0213878_10000045_pt1 | contig 84392 bp, 89 predicted proteins | sample VelepicoBEBS_R02_FD_161053 | JGI IMG/M metagenome (GOLD analysis project Ga0213878, IMG submission 161053) | Vellozia epidendroides bulk soil microbial communities from rupestrian grasslands, the National Park of Serra do Cipo, Brazil - BS_R02 | ecosystem: Environmental > Terrestrial > Soil >... | reverse complement strand
TCTCCGGAGCGAATCAGCTCGAGTATTTTCTGCCGGAACTCAGGCGGGTAGACCTTGGGTGGCTTGGCCATGATGGACCCTTTCGACGCAAGTCGGAAAGTGTCCACGGAACCGGATCAACTCCAGTCCTGTCCCCGCCGTCATGCTTTCCCGGCGGGCAGATCGTCCTAGAAAGTCCGTTGCCTGGCACCACCGTGACGGCTTCCTCCACAAATGGGCTGACGATTGTAATTGCCTCGTCAGCACCGCTTGTTAGCGGCGGCGCGATCCCGACGCTTGGGCTTCAGTTGATCAGTCGCAAGAACGGCGCGTCTCCGATACCGTCGCCACCAGCGACTCTTACCGGGCCGGTCCCCGCGCCGGTACCGACGATTTCCCCATCGCCGTTCAGCGGAATGACGGCTCCGGTGTACTACTCCAGCGCCCCGATTATCGTCAGTTCCGGCCAAACCTACACCGTTGAACTGTCTGCTGGCGGTTGCACGCCGTACCCGATTACGGGCGCGGTGTTCTTGACGCAATGAACTTCTTCCGGACCTGACGGTGAAACCATGACCCTAAACGGATATTGTCGAGTTTCTGGACGCATGTTGCACCGTGCGCTGACCACGTTCACTGTCCTCGTTTTCAGTGCCGTTCCGGTGGCCGCAGCGCCCGGCGGCGGCAACCCGTCTTCAGGCGCGGGCCCAGCGAGCGCAGCCGCAAGCGCACCCTCCAGCGGCTCTTCCGCAGGCACCAGCGGTTCGGCGGCATCGGGAACATCGGGTTATCAAAACACCTCGGCGTTCCTTCGTTTGAAGCATAAAACGCTATTCATCCTGGTTTACGGTCCGGACGCTGCGACTACGAATTATATTGCGTACGAAACCTCGCTGCTGCTGGGCAGCAAGGTTTACAAGAATCGAAAAAATCACGCGGCCGGCTACTGGACTATGACGGTGCCCGCTCCACCCGACGATGTGCCGCAATGGGTTCTGCCTGAACCATCGTGGACACTCGGCGACTATGCCACACAATGCCAAAATGACCACGAGCACACCGCAGGTGCACTAGTCTTGTATGACATCGAGAACGACGCCGGCTCATTCAGCTGGCTGCTGTTTCAAAATACATATGCCCACCTGTATGCGAAGGCCGCCCTCGTGAGCTGCAAAGCGGCACGATTCGATGCGTCACATCCGGGTCGATTCCACGTGCCACAACATATCGACTCGCTCTCCATATCGAAAGTAACAACGTCACAGGGAGAGCCGTCACAAACAGTGTCGACAACTGCGACGACAGGCAAGCAAGGAGGGGTAGAGAACGCCGTCAACACCAATGCCACGACGACAACCATTCCGGCGGAACGAGTCGTTACGGCAACGGAGACCCAGACGGCACTGCCGAAAATGGAAATTGTCTGGCAGAACAGCGAAATGCTTTCGGGCCATCGGCTGCAGCGGTCGGTACCGTTCTTGGCATTCGCCGGCTTCGCCACGTACCTTGCGTCCCGGTACACCGTACCGACGACGACAAACGTGCAGACGACACTTCCGTCCCCGAACGCTGCCGGTGGAACGGTACAAACGTCGACACAAAGAACCTACAATGCGCAAACGGATCTTCCGCTGAGTCTCGCCGTCCTCGGCTCGACCGTCGGAGGCTTGAGCACCTCAAATATTGGCGGGGCGAATCAATCGCGAATCTTAAAAAACGCCGCTGCGGCGCTTGCGACACGTCTTGTGAACATCTTTGCTGATGAATGCGCCATACAGGACGGGAAACAATCGTCTACCTGCACCGACATCGAGAGTCTGTCGGTATTCGACGTAAAAAGTTTAGCGGAGTACAGCGAGAGGAACAGGGCCGAAGCGTCTAAGCCGTAAGCTTCGGAAAAAGGCTTATCGTCGAAAGCACGACGAATCAGTGCGGCGTCTCGGTGAGATTCTCTTCGGGGATAGCCGCGGCCGGCTCGTGTCCCGTGGCGGGCTCACGCGCGCCAGCGGCGAGGAGTCGTCTGCGCGCGGAGAACATTCCGCCGCGCGCATCGAGCGCCGGCGCGAACTTCAGCATCCCGATGGGAGCGCGGACGTCGTCGTAGATCGCTTCGATTCCGCCCGCCGCGCGATAGGTCTCGTGCCAAAAGCCCGTTCCGCCCGAATCGCGCAAGAACTGCTTCCACCACTCGCGGTGCGGTTCGGAGCGAGTCCACGCTTCGAGCGAAGCGAAGTCGCGCCAGTACTGGCGCATCCCGGCGTGCGGCGGGATCAGCGAGAACAGGTAGTTCTCGTGCAGCAGGAGGCCGTCGGGCATTGCCTTGTGCGCGCGCTCGATCTTCGGCCCGAAGCCGAACAGCGTCTTGAGCCCGGTGAACGTGTTGACGCGCATTCCGAGGTACACGACCACCAAATCGGGATACGCGCTCAGGTCGACCGTGCGGCGCGTTACTGCCATTGCAAGTCTCTCCTCTTGCGCGTCGGTTTCGCCGCCCAGAGGAGCGAGCCTAGCGAGCCTTATAGGGCTTGGGGCAAATAAGGGACTGGGCGAAGGCTTGTCGCATCTAGCTAAGTCTGATAGACTAAGGCCAATGAAGACGGTCAACATGCACGATGCCAAGAGCAACCTGTCCAGTTTGGTCCGCGACGTACGTGAGGGCCGGGAGCGTGAGGTCATCATCTGCCTGTCGGGGCAGCCAGTGGCACGGCTCGTTCCGGTTGCCGAAACTCCGCGCCGGCAGCTTGGCGTCGATCATGGCCTGATTGCAATCGCACCTGATTTCGATGCGATCAATCCGGAGATCACCGCCCTCTTCGAAGGGGCATAGCAGGTGCGGCTGCTGCTCGATACGCACGCATTTTTGTGGGCCGCGGCTGATCCAAAGCAATTGAGGCCAAAGGCACGTACGGCCATCGAGGACAGCACGAACGAGATTCTGGTCTCCGCAGCCGTTGCGTGGGAAATCACCCTCAAAGTTGCGCTCGGCAAGCTCACGGTGCCGGGAGACCCTGCAGTGTGGTTTCCGGCGCGCGTACATTCGTTGGGGTTTCAAGAACTCGTCATCACTGTGACGCATGCCCTTGGCGTCGGCGGACTACCCAATGTTCACCGAGATCCATTCGATCGCATCATGATTGCGCAGGCACAGATCGAGGGGTTGACGTTCGTGACGCGCGATGCCGACAATCAAAAGTATCCCGTGCGCGTGCTACCAGCATAGCCGACGTGATGGCTTGAATGACAAAAACGGTGTACGGGCGGGTTGTCTTCGGGGCATCTGCGGTGATGTTCGGCGTCGTCTCGCTGATGTGGCGCGGCTCCGACATGTGGACTTACCTGCATCCGATCCCCGGAGGCCTCGGCACGATCGTCGCTTGGATACTCGCAATCGCCCAAATTGCCGGTGGAGCCGCGTTGCTGCTTCCCCGAACTGCGCGCTTCGGGGCGATCGTTCTCGGGTTCACCTTCGTGCTGTTCGCATTGGCGGCCATTTTCGGTATCATCGGCGCGCCGACTGCCTACTTCCAGTACGGGAACTTCTTCGAAAAGCTCAGCGTCGTGTGTGGGGCACTCGCGGTGTACGCTGTCACAGAGCCGAATCTGGCCCGGTCCTCGGCGTTGGGTCGGGTGGCGCGCTTGGGGCTCGGACTGTGCGCCGTTTCATTTGCTCTGTCACAAATCTTCTATCTGCAATTCACGGCCAGTCTGGTGCCGAAGTGGATCCCTCCTAATCAGGTGTTCTGGGCAAATGCCACCACAGCCGCGTTCCTGCTTGCGGCGCTCGCGATTCTCATCAACCGGCGCGCGCGGCTTGCGCTGCGCCTGATGGCCGCGATGCTGGCGCTCTTCGGCGTGCTGGTCTGGTTTCCGCAGCTCATCGCTCATCCGGCGGCACTCGGCAACTGGAGCGAATTTGCAGACACGTTCCTCATCGCCGGGGCGACCTGGGTCGTCGCGGAGGTGGCGCCGGTTTGATTCAGCCGCTCAGGCGCGCAAGGACTCGACCATCGAGCGGATGTTGCGGCTGCCGGAGCGCAGCATCTCCGGGCTGCGCGACGTTTTCGCCAAGCTGAGGATCCCTTCGACCAGCGTCACCAGCAGGATCGCGGCGTCGCGCGAGACGACGTCCTCGCGCACGATGCCGGCTTTCTTGCCGCGCTCGAGCGCGGCGGCCGTCGCCTCGATCCACTCGGCGAAGACGCGCTCGACGCGAACCTTGAACCCCTCGTCGAGCGCGGACATCTCCTGCGCGACGTTGTTGAGCGGGCAGCCGTGGTGGGCCGGCATCTTCTCCAGCTCCGCGGCGCCGGCGTCGAACGCGCGCGAGATCGTCTCGAGCGGATCGGGTGCGTCGCGCAGCGGGACGACCCATTGCTGCCGTATCATCTCCGCGACGACGTCGTCGACCACGGCGTATCCGAGCTCGTACTTCGTCGGAAAGATGTGGAAGAGCGCGCCCTTCGTCAGCCCCGTTCGGCCGACGATCTTGTCGATCGACGTGCCCTGAAAGCCGTGAACGTAGATTTCCTCGAACGCGGCGTTCAGAATCGTCGCGCGCGTCGCCGCGAGATCGCGCGTGCGAGCCGAGCGCCGCTTGCGCCGCAGGGGTTGACGGGTCGACATACCATCTAGTATGTTAGACGTCGGAAGCGGCGATCCTTGGCAACCGACGGTGGAGAGTCAATGAAAACCTACGGGAAGTCACGCGCGACGAACGCGTCGCCCGAACGCGTCTGGAGCGTTTGGTCCGACCCCAACAACTGGAGCCGCTGGAACAGCGGCATCGCCTCGGCGACGCTCGCCGGACCGCTCGTCTCCGGCGCGACCGGGACGATGGAAACGTCGCGCGGCGGCAAGCACGCGGTCACGTTCACCGACGTCGTCCCGCAGCGGGGATTCAAACTGACCACGGGAGGGCCGCCCGGCACGACGATGACGTTCATCTGCGAGATCGAGCCGCACGGCGTCGGCAGCATGGTCTCGCAAAGCGTCGCTCTGGCCGGACCGCTCGCATTTCTGTGGGGACCGTTGATGGGCGCGCAGATGGCGAATCACTTCGTCTCCGTGCTGGACGACCTCGCAAAGGCCGCCGAAACCGCGCCGAATAGCTAGCGCCCGCGGCGCGCCAGGCATCGCTCCGCCGCGGAAGAACGGTTCGGCGTCATGCGGCGGAGAGCATCGCTATTTTCGCACGATGTCAAGGATTTTGCGTACCACTTCATCCAAGCTCGCGCTGGTATCAATTTCATGATGGGCGAGCGTCCTTAACCGCGGCTCAATAACTTCGTGCTGAGCGAGCACGCGTGCTAACTCCTCAGGTCGTTTGCCGTATTGGTTGTTGTCCCGCGTCAGCAGCCGCTCTACGGTCACGGCGGCGGGCGCCGTGAGAAGAACGATGTGATCAAATTGAAGACGGAATTTTGCCATATTTGATGCGCAGCCGGCCGCGAATAGTATTCCGGTCTCTTGCAGCGATAAGAGCGCGTGCACGCGCTCCTCACGCCAGACCCAGTCTCGGTTTCGCTCGACCGGAGAGTCGCCTGCCGTCGGTTCGCCGTCAAAATGGACCTCAACCCACTCAGACCATTCGTCGGAATCGAGGTCCACGGCTTTGTACCCGAGTGCGGCAAATTGCTCGATGAGCGTCGATTTGCCCGTCCCGGATAAGCCCGTGAGCAGCACGCGACTCATAACGGCACGGTATCAAAAAAGCCGTTCATTGAATTTAGATCACTCTATTTGGCCAATTCGCGATAACGAGGATCGCGTGCGCGCGACAGCGCGGTGTGTACCGTCATCCCGTCGCGGTCTTCGAGATAAGGGTTCGCATCGTGCTCTAGGAACATGCGGATATGTTTCGCATCGCTGCGCTTCTTGACCATGTAGTGCAGCGCCGTCTTCCCGGTGCGGTCCTGAAAATTCGCGTTCGCGCCGCATTCGAGCAACGCTTCGGCAGCGGCAAAGCGGCTCCATTTGACCGCGAACATCAGCGGTGTGTCGCCTCGAGCGGGATCGATCTCCGCGCCGGCCGCAACCAGCAGCCGAATCGCCGCGGCACTGTCGTTAAACGCGGCCGCCCACATACAGTATTCCGGGTTCGCGCCGCGTTTGAGCAAGTAATCCGCCAGGAGCAGATTCTTGCCGCGGCCGACGGCATACCAGAGCGGGGTCGCCTTCCAAGTCCCCTCGCGGAACGCTTCTCGATCGATATCGAGGCCGGCATCGAGCAGAACCTGCGCGGTCTTGATGCTATCCGCCGGCCGCAGACCGCGCTTCGCGATATCAATGCCGCAGCAGACGTGCAACAGATTTTCGCCTCTCTTGCCACGATACTGCAGCAACTCCGGCCGGCGGGCCAAAGCCGCTTTGACCGCCGTCGAGTCAAGACTCCGAACGACGGCGAGCAACGCGGTTTTGGTAACCGGCATCTTCGTACCCCGCAGGCTCACGAACGCCGTGTACTTGCAAATATGAAGTAATCCTGCTACGATCCGGACGCAATGGTTCGCGCTCACGTTCTGGCGGCAGCGTTCTTGTATTCTGTGGCAGTCGGCGAAGCCGATGCGCAGCCGCCGCTTTCGCAATATTTGATGAACGCGCAGTCAGAAATTACGCTCGCGCGCACCGCGGCGCCCAGCTCCATTTCGGCACACGCGACGGTCCTCGTGCTCGGCGTGCACGGCTATACCGTGTCCGTCAAAGGCACGAACGGGTTCACCTGTCTCGTCGAGCGAGCGTGGATGCAACCGTTCAACAAGAAGCCGTTCTGGAACCTGAAATTCCGAGCCCCTGTTTGCTATAACGCTTCCGCCGCCCGAAGCGTGTTGCAGTATACGGTGAAGCGAACCGCCTTGGCGCTCCGCGGGGCGACGGAAGCGCAGATCGAGCAAACGATGCTCGCGGCGATTACCGCAAAGACGCTGCCGGTACCGCAGCCCGACGCGATCGGGTACATGATGTCGAAACGACAGTATCTGGACGACCAGCAGAAATCGTGGTACCCGCACGTAATGTTCTACATGCCGCGCGCGGACATGGCCAAATCCGGCGAAGTGTGGGGCGCCAATCGCCTTCGTTCCCCCGTCGTGTTCGATAGCGTCGATATGATGCCGGAACCGTGGGCGCAGTTTTTCATCCCAGTCTCGCACTGGTCTGACGGATCGCCGGCGCCACCCTACACCGGAACGTAACGCGCGCGGAGGAGGACGCGAGCTGATCGCGACAGGCGCGTCTTTCTGTCGCGAGACTGCCGCATACTCTTGAATTTATAGTTGTTTACGTGGTATCGTAGGAAGGAACTCTATGAAAGCGAGGCCACGTGCGCGCTCTTCGTTGCTTCATTGCCGTCACGCTGGCGTTCAGCAGCGCCGCATCCAATACCGCACTTGCTGCCGGCGACGGCGCGCGCGTTGCCGAACATACGCGGCGAAGCACCGCCGTGGTGACGGCACGTGTAACGCCGGACAGCGAGGCGGTGGGCGCGGGTGTCATCCTCGCCGTCTCACCGAACATCATCATTCTCACGGCCGGCCATCTTGCAGCGCGCAAAAATCTGGCCGTGCGGACCTTCGCCGGCGAGCAACTGCGCATCGTCGCCGAGTATCAGGTGGCCGATCGCGACCTTGCGCTGATCGTCGCGAGCGGCGCGTGCAGCGGTTGCGAAGCCGTGGAGACGGCCGATACGATATCCGCCGGTGCCTCCGTCCGGGTGTGGGGCAACCCCTTTGGACGGCGTACGTCGAGTCGTCAGGCACGATCGCGGATCTGCACCCCGTCATCCCCGGCTTTGCAACGAACGGCCGTTTTTCGCTGGCGTGCGACGGATGCGACGTCGGCGACTCCGGCGGGGGCGTCTTCGATGAGCGCGGACGTTTGCTGGGGATCGTCACGGAGGGCTGGGATGGCGGCAAGGGTCCGAAACGCGTCATCGCCGAGCCCGCGAATCATGCGCTGGCCGGCGTACCGCTCGAGTACCTCGCCCGCACCGGCACCGCCGCGGCGCCGACGCAATCGGCCGCGCTCGGCGTACGCCGGCTTCCCGCCGGGGATCACGCCGACGTCGGGCGCGTCGCGAAGAACCCGATCGAAGTGATGTGCGCCGATTCGCAGAACCTGTCCGTGACCCTCGCGCTGTCGCTCAGCGCGCGGCTCTCCGGGTGGTCGATGAGCGAAGCGGAGCTGAAACATGAGGCCGCTCGCGCCGCCCGGCAAGCTGCGAACGAGTGCGCTACTACGGCGCGAGAAGCCGTGCGCGCCGCAGGCCGCTGATCAATATACGCGTGCGCCCGAGGATCTGACGCGCGCTCGCTTGCTTTTTTAGCGATGCGCGGAAACCGCGCCGTTCTGCCGTAGCACACATCCATTCAAGCCTGGCCGCGCCGGCGGTGCTACGGTGGACTCGTTCATCCCTCGGAGGCATTCGTAATGGACCGGCGGCGTTTCGTGAGCGGGACGAGTCTCGGACTCGTCGCCGCGTCGGTGGGCATGACCGGCGTTGCACGAGCCTCGGCGGCACGTTCAGCGGAGGCGATCGTGTCTTTGACTGAAGTAGCGGCGGCCACGGCGGACGCCGTTCGCCCGTTCCACGTCAACATCCCCGAAGAAAAGCTGGCCGACCTGCGGCGGCGCATCAACGCGACCAACTGGCCGGAGCGGGAAACCGTCGGCGACGACTCGCAGGGCGTGCCGCTGGCGACGATGCAGCAGCTCGCGCGCCACTGGGCGACCGACTACGATTGGCGCAAGGTCGAGTCTCGGCTCAACGCGCTGCCGCAGTTCGTCACGAACATCGACGGGCTCGACATCCACTTCATCCACGTTCGGTCGAAGCACGAGAACGCGCTGCCGATCATCGTCTCACACGGATGGCCCGGCTCCATCCTCGAGCAGATAGGGCTCATCGAGCCGCTCACCGATCCCACCGCGCACGGCGGGACCGCCGCGGACGCCTTCCACGTCGTGATTCCGTCGATACCGGGCTACGGCTTTTCAGACCGGCCCGCCACGAACGACTTTGGCCCGGTCGGCACCGCACGCGCCTGGACGACGCTGATGAAGCGCCTCGGCTACACGCACTTCGTCGCCCAAGGTGGCGACATCGGCTCCGTCGTCACCAACGCGATGGGCGCGCAGGCGCCCCCCGAACTGCTCGGCGTCCACGTCAATCTCGTCCTGACGACTCCGCCGGAGATCTCGAAGTTGCTCGCGCTCGGTCAGCCACCGCCGGACAGTTTCTCGCCCGAGGAAAAAACGGCGTACGCCGCGCTCATGGACTTCCAGCGGGGGCACTTCGCGTACGCAATCGAGATGTCGACGCGCCCGCAAACTTTGTACGGGCTAGCGGACTCGCCCGTCGCGCTGGCGGCCTGGATCTTCGACCACGGTGACGGTTGGGGCCAACCCGCCGGAACGATGACGTCCGCCGTCGCCGGCCGAACGATCAACGGGCACTCCGCCGGCGCGGTCACCCGCGACGACGTCCTCGACAACATCACCCTCTACTGGTTGACGACCACGGGCGTCTCGGCGGCTCGTATGTACTGGAGCAACGCGCGGACGCCGCCGAACGCGGGCGTCTCGATCCCGGCCGCGGTCACCGCGTTTCCCGGCGAGCTGTTCGTCGTGCCGCGGAGCTGGGCGGAGTACACGTATCACAAGCTCGTCTACTACAACAAAGCCGACAAAGGCGGACACTTCGCCGCTTGGGAGCAGCCGCAGCTTTTCTCGGAAGAGCTCCGCGCCGCGTTCCGGCCGATGCGCCCGTCGGCGTGATCACAACGTCGTCCACTGGAGGCAAGAGATGATACGCACCGCACGCGCCCTGGCGCTCGCCGCGCTCGCCGGCGGAACGCTCGCGATCGGCGCTTACGCGCAAAGCAACGCGCAAGGGACCGGGATCGCGCTGAGCGACGACCAGGCCGCGGAGCGCTGGGTCTGCCGGCGCGCCACGGATGCAAGCACGCAAAATGCCGCGATGGCTGACGCCGCGCACACGGCGCTCATCTGCCGGCCGCTGCGGATCGAAGCGCGGATGATGAGCAGTTCATCGATGGTTCGCATCGGCAGCACTCGCGCCAAAGCGGCGGCCGACGGTCCGGATCTCTCGAACGCGCTCTCGCCCGCCCAGATCAACGACGCCTGGGTTCGCTTCGTGCAGAAACAGCTCGGCGAGATGCCGTTCACCGGCGGAGGCTAGTCATGTCGAGCGCGCGCGAGCCGAGCCGGCGGCAACCGTCGCCGCCGCGCCGCTCGACGTGCTCGGGCTTCCGGAAAGGTCCAATGCGATGCCCGTAATCGCACAGACCGGCACGGAAGAGATCTATCAGGCGCCGCGCAGCTGGACGGAGCGCGCGTACCACAAGCTCGTCTACTACAACCAGCTCGACAAGGGCGGCCACTTCGCGGCTTGGGAACAGCCCCAGCTCTTCACCGAAGAGCTGCGGGCCGGCTTCCGGCCGCTGCGCAAAGGAGCACAGGCATGACCGTTGCACCCCCGGCGACCGGCGAGCGGACCGCGATTCGCCCATTCCCCACGATCCATTACTCGGACGCGGAGCTCGCGGATCTTCGCAGCCGCATCAACGCGACGAAACTCCCCGAATCCGAGACGGTCGGGGACTACTCGCAAGGCGTGCGGCTCGCCACGGTTCAAGCCCTCGCGAAGTACTGGGCGACCGGCTACGACTGGCGCGCCTGCGAGGCGAAGCTCAACGCGATCCCGCAGTTCGTGACCGAGATCGACGGCCTGGACATCCACTTCGTCCACGTCCGGTCAAAGCACGAGAACGCGCTTCCGATCATCGTCACGCACGGCTGGCCCGGCTCGTTCATCGAGCAGTTGAAGATCATCGGCCCGCTCACCGACCCGACGGCGCATGGCGCGAGCGCGGCGGACGCGTTCCACGTCGTGATCCCGTCGCTTCCCGGCTACGGCTTTTCGGCGAAGCCGGCCGCGCCCGGCTGGGACCCGCCCCACATCGCGCGCGCATGGATCGAGCTGATGAACCGCCTCGGCTACACGCGGTACGTCGCCCAGGGCGGCGACTGGGGGAACGCCGTCACGGAACTGATGGCGCTTCAGGCGCCTCCCGGGTTGCTCGGCATCCACACCAATATGCCCGCGGCCGTGCCGGCCGAGATCTCCAAGGCGGTCAACGGTGGACCGGCACCGGCGGGACTGTCCGCCGACGAGGCGCACGCGTTCGACCAGCTGCGCGACTTCTTCGGGAAGCACGTCGGCTACGCGATCGAGATGACGACTCGTCCGCAGACGCTCTACGCGATCGCGGACTCACCGGTTGGCCTCGCCGCGTGGATCCTCGACCACGACGGGGACAGCATGGAACTCATCTCGCGCGTCTTCGCCGGGGAGTCCGCAGGCCTGACGCGCGACGACATCCTCGACAACATCACGATGTACTGGTTGACGAACACGGCGATCTCCTCGGCCCGGCTCTATTGGGAGAACCGAAACGCTCCCGGTTTCTTCGACGTGCGAAACGTGCAGATTCCGGTTGCGGTCAGCGCTTTCGCGAACGAGATCTATCAAGCGCCGCAAACTTGGGCGCAGCGCGCGTATCCGAAACTGGTCTACTACAAGAAGCACGACGTCGGCACCCACTTCGCGGCGTGGGAGCAGCCGCAGCTCTATTCGGAAGACGTGCGCGCCTCGTTCCGACCGCTGCGGAGCGCCTAGGGAGCGCTGCCACGATGCAGGCCGATCACGTTACCGCGCTTATCGTCGTCGATCCGTACAACGATTTCATCTCAAAGGGCGGTAAGTTTTGGGACCGTCTTCGCGAGGTGGCCGAGCCGCTGCAATGCGTACCGAATATGAAGCGCATACTTGATAGCGCACGGGCCGCCGAATTGCCGGTGTTTTTTGCGCCTCATCATCGATGGCGCCCCGAAGACGCGGATGGCTGGAAATATTGGCCGCCCATTCAGCGACAAAATAAGGAAGAGCTGGTTTTTGCGGAAGGCTCTTGGGGTGGAACGTTCCGCGAGGAGTTTACACCGCTTCCCGGGGAGACCGTTGCCCAACAACACTGGTGCTCCAGTGGCTTCGCGAATACCGACTTGGACCTTCAACTTAAAAAGCATGGCATCCACAAGCTCATCGTGATCGGCCTCATCGCAAACACATGTATCGAGGCAACTGTGCGTTACGCGGCAGAGCTCGGATACGAAGTTTCTCTAATCAAAGACGCGACCGCCGCGTTTACATGGGAACAACTTGCTGCCGCCATTGAGATCAATCTTCCCAACTATGCGGAATCGATCATTACGACCGATGAGCTGTTACATCGTCTGCCGGCCGGTACGCCGGCGTGAGGCAGCCAGATGGCAAATCGCTCCCGAACGCGGCCGCTTTTATCGTATTGGCCGTGGGATTTGGGATCGCGCTCAATAGTCGCCTTCTTGGGCTTTTGGGCGTGCCGATTCCCTGGTTCGCCTCGAGTGGAGGCGGAGGAGGGGGTGCCCCGGCTGATGTCGCGCTTCCCGGAGGTTACCGGGGATGGACGCTGATCTCGGTGGCGGCCGTAGGGTCGCCAACGAACGACATCCGCGCGAAACTTGGCAACGAGGTCGCGATCGAAGATTTTCAGCAGAATAGGCTCCCATACCGAGACGGCGCGATTATTGTTCGGCTTGCATGGCACCAAGTGCAAGATCAACAAACCGCTGACGCCCTTGCTATGCAAGCGCGATCCCTTGGACTGGACGAGAATGGAATTGCGAAGCTCTTAAGCGGGACTGCCGTTGCAGGCGAGCCGCTCAATATTCAGGTCATGGTCAAAGATGCGAATAAGTATGCGTCCACGGGCGGTTGGCGCTGGGAACAATTCACGAACGGCCGTCCAGATCCGATAATGCAGACGACTTGTTTTGCCTGCCATGCACCCGCGAAAGCGACCGACCTGGTCTTTACCCATTACGCGCATTAGGAGGCCGGCACATGGCCCGTTTCGAGCGAACGAACATGGTTTGGCCCGGAGCCTTAACCGTGGTCGTCGTGACCATCGCGGCAGCGACATTCACGCTGTTCGGATACCGTCTTGCGTTGCTGGGAACACCCGCGCTCGCATCTGAGCAAGGCGGAGTTGCGTCGACCGACGGCGTTGGGCTCCCACAGGGATACCGTGACTGGCCCTTGATCTCCGTGGCGGCTGTAGGAAGTCCCGTCAACGATGTCAGAGCCAAACTCGGTAACGATATTGCGATCGCGGATTTTCGACGAGGCACAATTCCGTACCGCGATGGTGCGATTATTGCGCGACTCGCTTGGCACCAAAGTCACGACCAGCAAACGGGTGATGCCATAGGTGTGCAAGCGCGTGCACTCGGGTTGAATGAGGAAGCCATCGCGAAGCTGTTGAGCGGAACATCCGTCGCCGGTGCGCCGATAAACGTTCAGATCATGGTGAAAGACTCGAAGAAATTTGCCTCGACGGGCGGTTGGGGCTTCGCGCAGTTCACGAACGGAAAGCCCGACAGCATCGTGCAAACCAGTTGCTTTTCTTGCCACGCCCCTGCGAAAGCGGTGGATTTCGTCTTCACGCGCTACGCGCCATGAGCCTGATTTGTCGAGCGAGTTCGCGCGGCTCTGAAACGGCGCCTGTCAATTGACGCTTGCAAGGTAGAATTTCACGGTCGTGCCGCGCCCGAGCTCGCTGCTGAGCGCGATCCGGCCGTTCGCGCGTTCGGCGGCGCGCTTCGCGATGGCGAGGCCGAGACCCGACCCTTCGATCTCGGTATTCGCTTCTCCGCGGCGGAAGCGCTCGAACGCGTGCTCGCGGTCTTGCGGGCCCATTCCGGGGCCGGCGTCCGCGACCTCGATAACGACGATGTCGCCGCTTTTCGTGACGTGCACGTCGATCGGTGAGTTCGGCGCGTACTTCACGGCGTTGTCGATGACGCAGATCAGCGCCTCGCGGAGCTCCGCGGCATTGCCGAAGGCCAGCGTCGGGCTGCCGCCCGGCACTTGCACGTGCAACTCCGGCGCGAGCGTTTTCATCGTCTCGGCTGCCTCGCGCGTGAGCGCGACGACGTCGACCGGAGCGGCGTCGACCGGCTCACGATCGAGCCTCGCAAGCGAGATCAGCTTGCCGATCGTGTCGCGCATGTGGCGGCACTCGGCAAGCGTTTTCGCCAAGACGCGCGACTCGTCTTCGCGATTCGTCACGACGCCTTCCGCGATCGCGCCGATGTACCCCATGATGATCGTCAGCGGCGTCTTGAGCTCGTGGCTCGCGTCGGAGATGAACGTGCGCACGTTTTCCGCGGCCACCTCCCGGTCGTCGAGCATCTTCTGAGCCTGGGCAGCAGCCGCGTTGTACGCCGCATTGAGCGCGCGTACCTCGTCGAACGTGCGCTCCGAAGAGCGAATCGGCGTGAAGTCCCCTTCGGCAAAGTCGGACAGGGCACGCGTCACGCCGAGCACAGGGCGAAGCGCGCGACCGGCGACGGCACGCGCGAAGGTGTAGCCGATGACGAGTGCGAGCAAGACGAAGGGCAGCAGACCCAGGTACGTTGCGGCGATCTCGTCGACCAAGCGATACGCGTTGACGTTGATGGCAAACACCGCGCCGGGAACGGAGCCCTGGACGACCTCGCCTCTCGGCACGCCGCCTTCGGCGTCGATCAGCGTAAGGAGAACGTTTCCCAGCGCGCGTCTGAGACCCGCCTTCGGGCGGTCCTCGAAGACCGTCGTAAATTGCGGCCCGGATGCGACGACGAGGAAGAAGGACGGCCGTTTGAGGTGGTCGGCCGTGTACTGGGCGGACTCGCGAAGCGTCCGGCCCGCGCGCAGCTGGCTCATCAGCAGCGTTCTCGCTTCTTCGCGGGCCGCAGGGGCTGTAAACCTCGCTCGCTGCGAGAACTCGATGACCTCCGTGACCGCGAGGCCCACGGCGAGAACGAGCACGACGACGAGCGCCGCTCGAACGTATGCCAGGGTGAGCGTCGTGACCAAAGATCTGCTCATCATCTAGTCCCGAGCCGTAAAGCCGATGCCGCGTAACGTCTGAATGAGCTTTTTCTCGAAGCCCTGATCGACCTTGGCGCGCAGGTTCGAGATCGTCCGGTCGACGATCGCCTCCTCCGCGTCGCTGTCGAGTCCCCAGACCGCTTCGAACAGCGCCTGCCGCGTGAACACCTGGCCGGGGTGCCGCACCAGCGCCTCGAGCAGGCGGAACTCCCGCGCCGAGAGCGCGATCGGTTTTTCGCCGCGCGTTACGGCGTATCTCTGGACGTCGACCGTCAGATCGCCGAGCGCCAACGTCTCGCGCCGGTTCAGGTCCGGCCGGCGGAGCGCCGACTGCAGCCGGGCGAGCAACTCGGAGACCTCAAAGGGCTTCGTGACGTAGTCGTCCGCGCCACCCTCCAGCCCCCGGACGACGTCATTCACCTCACTCCGCGCGGTGAGCATGACGACGGGCGCGTCCGTGAGACGGCGGATCATCGGCAACAGGCTGACGCCGTCGATCGTCGGCATCACCACGTCGAGAATGATCGCGTCCGGATGCCATTCTCGGACCAGCCCCAGCGCGGCAAGACCGTCGGCGGCCGTGCGGACCGCGAAGCCGCGCAGCCCGAGATAGAACTCGAGCATCTCGCGTATCTCCGACTCGTCGTCGACGACGAGAACCTTCTGACCGTCCGAAGACATACTCCCTCACCCTGAAGATTAGGGCGGCTCTCGGAAAAATGCCGGAACGCCGGTTCCAAGCGCTTTCTCCCTTTTTTCGAGGCCCTTTCCTGTTGCGGGATTATCCTTGGGTGCCGGCTGGCGCTCCCCATACAGACGAGGAGGTTTCCGTGGTGTCCCTCAACGGCGTCGACGGGCGCATCCACCGCCGCGGCCTTAGCCCGCGGCAGCTCGAGCTCGTGACGGCCGTGATCGCCGAGAAGATCGCCGAACCGCTTTCCGTGTCGGCGCTCTCGTCGGTCGTCGGCTTGAGCCGGTCCTACTTCTCACACGCGTTCCGGCGCAGCGTCGGCTGGACGCCCCACGCGCACGTCGTTCGGCTGCGGCTCGAACGCGCGATGATGCTCATGGCGCACACCGAAGCCGGGCTGGCCGAGGTCGCGCTCGCCGCCGGGTTCGCGGACCAGTCGCACTTCTCGCGGTCCTTCCGCCGCCTGACCGGCGCCACGCCGGCGGGCTGGCGCAGAGCGCACAAGGGTGCAAGCACTTCCGAGCGCCGGGCCTTAGTATCCTGACATGCGCGTTCGCACATTGCAGCTCTTCGCCGCGGCATTGGCGGTCGTCGCCGCCCTGGGCGTATCGATCGCGGTGAAATCAGCACCGCCCAGCGCCGCCCAGTCGGCGGCTCCGGTACGAAACATCGTGCTGGTCCACGGCGCCTTCGCCGACGGCTCGAGCTGGGCGAAAGTGATCCCGCTGCTGCAGGCGAAGGGCTACAACGTCGTCGCGGTTCAGAACCCGCTGACGTCGCTGGCAGACGACGTGGCGGTAACGAAGCGCGTCATCGCCGCTCAGAACGGTCCCGTCATCCTGGCCGGTCATTCGTGGGCCGGCATGGTCATCAGCGAAGCGGGCAACGACCCGAAGGTCGTCGGACTGGTGTACGTCGCCGCGCTCATCCCCGGAAAGGGCCAGAACGCGAAGGACGCGCAGAAGGGCTATCCGCCGGCTCCCGGACTGGCCCAGGCGAAACCGGATGCGGCGGGCTACCTTTCCTTGACGCGGCAAGGCGTGGACGAAGACTTCGTTCCCGATCTCCCGCCCGCCGAGCGAGCCGTCGTGTACGCGACGCAAGGCCCGTGGAACAGCGCCGCGCTCAAGGACAAAGTGACGAACCCCGCCTGGGCGACGAAGCCGTCGTGGTCGATCGTCGTGAACGATCGCATGATCTCGCCGCAGTTCGAGCGCGACGCGGCAAAGCGGATTCACGCGACCACGACGACGCTGAAGACGAACCACGTCGCGATGCTTTCGATGCCCAAGGAAGTTGCGAACGTCATCATCGACGCGGCGACGAAGGCTGCGAAAAAGTAAGCGCTTCTCACGAATCCGAACGAAAAACGAGGTCAGCCATGCCGACGATCACGACTCGGGACGGCACCGAGATCTACTACAAGGACTGGGGCAGCGGACAACCGGTGGTGTTCAGCCACGGCTGGCCGCTCAACGCGGACGCCTGGGAAGACCAGATGTACTTCCTCTCCTCGCGCGGGTACCGCTGCATCGCACACGACCGCCGCGGCCACGGCCGGTCGGGCCAGCCGTGGGGCGGCCAGACGATGGACGTCTTCGCCGACGATCTCGCGGAGCTCGTCGAAAAGCTCGATCTTCACGACGCGATCCACGTCGGGCACTCCACTGGCGGCGGTGAAGTCGCCCGCTACATCGCACGCTACGGCACCGGACGGGTCGCTGCCGCGGTCCTCATCAGCGCCGTTCCGCCGCTGCTGCTGAAGACGCCGGCGAACCCGGAAGGAGCGCCGATCGAGGCGTTCGACCAGCTGCGCGCCGCGGTGCAGGCCGACCGCTCGCAGTTCTTCAAGGACCTGAGCGCGGCGTTCTACGGCGCGAACCGCGCCGGATCGAAGGTGTCCCAAGGCGTGCGCGACGCGTTCTGGCTGGCGGGCATGCTGGCGAGCTTCGATGCCTGCTACGAGTGCATCAAGGCGTTCTCGGAGACGGATCAGACCGAAGACCTGAAAAAGTTCGACGTGCCGGCCCTCGTCATCCAGGGCGACGACGATCAGATCGTGCCGATCGCCGCAGCCGGGCTGAAACAGGCGAAGCTCATTCCCGGTGCCGAGCTGAAGGTGTACGAAGGCGCTCCGCACGGCCTGCCCACGACGCTGAAGGACCGCCTCAACGCCGACTTGCTGGAGTTCTTCACGACGAAAGCCCGCGCGCTCGCCCACGCGACCTGACGTTACGTCGCTGCGCTGAGAACGTCGCGTGCGTCAGGTCGTCCTTGCGGCTTCGGCCGCTTTTGCCCTCGCTCTCACATTGGATACGCCTGTGCCTGCGAACTCTCAGACCCTCGGCGTCGAGGGCACCATCCCCGATATCGCCGCGCTCGTGTCGGCCGAAAAGACGGCGTGGCTCAACACCCCGCCGCTCAGCCGCGCTTCGCTGCACGGCAAGGTCGTGGTCGTCGACTTCTGGACCTATTCGTGCATCAACAGCCTGCGGAACATTCCGTACGTGCGCAGCTGGGCGGAAAGGTACGCCGGAGCAGGGCTCGTCGTCGTCGGCGTGCACACGCCGGAGTTCGGGTTCGAGAAAGAGGTGCCCAACATCGAGCAGGCGCTGCGCGAATATCAGGTCGGGTACCCCGTCGCGGTCGACAGCGACTACGCCGTCTGGAACGCGTTCAACAACGCGTACTGGCCCGCCGATTACTTCGTCGACCGCAGCGGCCGCATCCGGTACCACCACTTCGGCGAGGGTGACTACGAGCAGTCCGAACGCGTGATCCGGCAGCTCCTGCGCGAGAACGGAGGCAGCGACGCCGCGCGCGCCGGCGTTCGCCTCACGGCGACCGGAGCGGAGGCGCCGCCCAGCGACGACATCGCCACCCCGGAGACGTACGTCGGTTATCGCCAAAGCCAGAATTTCGCCTCGCCGCAGGGGCAGCAGCGCGACCGGCGTGCCCGCTACAGCGTTCCGGCGCGGCTCGCTCTGAACGACTGGGGGCTGGCAGGCTCGTGGAACGTAGGCGGCGAGTCGGGCGCGCTCGAAGAAGCGCCCGGGAAGATCGTTTTTCGCTTTCACAGCCGCGACGTGCACCTGGTGATGGGACCAGGCGCACGTGGTTCGCGCGTCCGCTTCACCGTGAAGCTCGACGACGCGCCCCCCGGCCGCGACCACGGCGTCGACTCCGCGCCGGACGGCGGCGGCGTCGTTCGCGAGCCGCGCATGTACCAGCTCGTCCGGCAAACCGGCCCGATTCGCGACCGCACGTTCGAGATCGAGTTCCTCGATCCCGGCGTGCGCGCGTACTCGTTCACCTTCGGCTAACGCACTCCGAGAAAGGCTCCGTCATGAACAAGACTCTCGTATCGCTCGCGGCCGCCGCCTCCTTGGCGTGCGTTCCGCTCTTGACGCTCGGTGCCGATGCGCCGGCGCCGGCGGGGCCCAACGCCGGGCTCATGAAGCCCCCGCCGAATGCCGCTACCTTCATGTGCCGCGCGGCCGGCCCCAACGAGAAGGCGACCGGAACGATCGGCTCGCAGTCGGTGGTCTGCAAATCGAATCAGGCGATGATGACCGGCAACGGCATGATGAAGGTCCCGAACACCGCCGGCCTCGACGGCGCCGCGACGGACAAAGCCTGGAGAGACTGGCTGACCTCGGTCCTCAGCATGCAGCCGCGGGCCGGCGACGGCTGATCCGTCAGCGTGCCGCGTGCACGCCGGCGGTAGCCGTATACGCCGGGCAGGTTCGTTCGTACATGTCCAGGCCGGCTTCGGTTTGCGGCAACGTGCGAACGAACTCCGTCGACGCGAGCGCGAGAAACAGGCCGGCCACTGCGGCGACGGTCAAGAAGGCTTTGTCTCCAAACATTTGAGGCTCCGCGAGATAGAACCGCGTCCGCGGAGCGAAAGTTGCACGAGAAAGGTTTGACGTCATGTTGGAAATGATCACGAATCGCTGGTGGGTCTTCCTCGTCCGGGGGATCGCAGCGATCCTTTTTGGCGTGGCCGCGGCGATGTGGCCGCAAATCACGCTGCCGGCCTTGGCCATTCTGTTCGGCGTCTACGCGCTGATCGACGGAATCTTCGCAATCGCGCTGGCGACGAGCCCGCTGGCGGGCTCGCGCTGGTGGGCGCTGTTGATCGAAGGGCTCCTGGGCCTCACGGTCGCCTTTTTCATCTTTACGCAGCCGGTGGTGGGTGCGGTCGCGCTCGTCTATGCGATCGCGTTCTGGTCGATCTTCACCGGGATCCTCGAGATCGTGGCCGGGGTGCAGCTCCGCGACCTGGTGACGAACGAATGGCTCTACATTCTCGCCGGGGTCTTTTCGATCGCGTTCGGCGTTCTGGTCGTCCGCTATCCCGACTCGGGCGCACTCGCGATCGTTTGGCTGGTGGCGTTCTACGCGATCCTGTTCGGCCTCGCGCAGCTCGCGCTGAGCCTCCGGCTCCGTCAGGTCTACAACACGGCACACCGAGCCCACGCGGCGTAAACCGGCTGTACTGGCTGCGGCGGTGCTCGGAGTGCGTCCATAGTTCATGTTACGCTGAAGTGTGGCCGTGGTAGGATGCATGCATGACGCGTCGCCTGCCCGGCCGCCATGCGGCGGACCCGAACGTTGCCGAGATCGCGGCGTTGATCGGAGACCCCGCGCGCGCCGCGATCCTCCTGGCGCTGCTCGACGGACGCGAGCTGCCGGCGTCGGAGCTGGCCTTTCGCGCCGGCGCGTCGGCGCAAGCGGCGAGCGCGCAGCTCGCCAAGCTCGCCGCCGGCGGTCTGCTGGTCGGCCGCCGGGCGGGGAGGCACCGCTTCTTTCGCCTCGCTTCGGCCGACGTCGCGCACGCGCTCGAAGGGCTTGCGGCCGTCGCGCGGCCGAGGCCGATCGTCGCACTGAGCCAGACGACGACGCTTCAACGGCTGCGCGAGGCGCGCTCGTGCTACGACCATCTTGCGGGACGGCTCGGCGTGGCGGTGACGGACCATCTCGTCGAGCGCCGCGCGATCAGACCGGCCGGCCAAGACTTCACATTGACGCGCCGAGGTGAGACGTTCTTGCGCGACGTCGGAGTCGCAGTCGAGCGCGCACGCGAGGGACGGCGCGCATTTGCGCGCTCGTGCATGGACTGGACGGAGCGGCGTCCGCATCTCGCGGGCAGCCTTGGCGCGGAGGTGCTCGAGCGCTTTCTAACCGCCGGCTGGCTGACCCGCAATCGCCATGACCGCGCCTTGCGCATCACCGCGGAAGGCCGTGCCGAGCTCACCCGCTGCTTCCGAATTCACCTCTAGGATGGAGACGATGTACGCCGCGAACGCCACGGCGATGTCGTGAAGCGTCGGATTTCCGTCCTCGATGTCTCCGCGAGCCCGCTACAGCGTGCGCGTCATATCACTGGTGGTGAGCGCCTTGTGATTCCGAACCACTTCGACGACCCTGAGGCCGGATAGCCGGAGACATCGCGCAGGGTCCCCGGGCCGTGTAGAAAAACTCTCAGGGAGCAGTCCATGGCTCAGCGCGCGCGGCAGCAGCAAGATGCTTCAAACGGTGCGGGATTTTCCCTCAACGACATCTTGATCTGGGTGCTCGTCCCGGTCCTCTCGTACTTGGCGGCACGCTCTTTCAGGCCGGATACAACCACTATTTCGGGCTTCCCGACGTGCTGGTGAGCACCGATCCCGTCGCGACGTTTCACGCGTCACGACGGTACCTCGACCTCGTCATCTACCACTTCAGCTACGCGACGGCGATCCCGCTCGCGTTTCTGGCTTACCTCGCGCTCTTGCCGAACGTGTTCTACCGGAACTTTGCGATTGCGGTCATGGCGATGGCCGGCGCGGCGCTCTTCGTGTCGTTCAGCATCCGGCCGTGGGCGTGGGCGCTGGTGGCCGGGCTGATCCTTGCGACGATTCAGCTGTGGCCGCTCATCGTGCAGCGGCTGCATCCCGGCGCGCCGCCGCGCGAGCCCGCCAAGCCGCATCTCATCGTGACGAGTCCGGTCGCGGTCAAGACGCTCGCGATCGTCGCGTTCTTCTATGCAACGCTTTTTGCCGCAGGCTTCGACTCGGCGCGCTACGCGACCGAGTACTTCATCACCGACCGCGACCCTCGCTACGTGATGCTGTCGGTCAACGACAAAGACGTCGTCGCGGCGGAGCTGCTCGATCCCCAGTGCAAACGCCCGCGCGCGGTGCCTCAAGAGCTCCGGGGTTACCACTTCGACCGTCACATCCGCGTCTTCACGCTCGGCGACACCGACACGCCGCCGTTTCGGCTCTACCTGACCGACGGCCTCACATCAAGCGCGGCGTGCACGGATCGCTCGCACAAAGCCGTCGATCTGCTTTGGATCTGAAGCCGCAGCAGCTCTTCAGGCAGCCGGGGACTCAACGGCCGGCGGAACGGGGGCCTTGAGCCGCCAACCCACGATCAATAGCCACAGCGGTAAGAGCAGCTCACCGAACGACAGGATGAAGAACCATCCGAAATTCACGCTGGGGAAAAGAAACGGCCGCAGCGGAGTGATCACCCATCCGGCTCCGACGACGAAGATGACGATCCCGAGCCACTTCGGAAGGTACCCCGATCGGAAAATGAGATAGCCGACGAGCACGAGATGGATCCCGAAAAGGATAAGAATAAAGCTCCAGTCGTAGCGATGCGATCGCAACAGCAAATCGACCTGGGCTTGAAGTTGCGTCGTCCCGAACGTCTTCACATAGCTTCCGGCCCGGACGACACGAAAAACATCGACGAGCTGGAGAACGCCCTGAAAACCGAGCACGGCGTAAACCCACTGGAACACCGCTGCCAATAGCGAAAGCGCCCGGTTGACCGGCGCAAGTAACAGGTATAGTGCCCACGCGATGATGATATCCCCGACGTAATTCGAGAGATAGCACACGATCTGCCAGGCGAACACGTCACCGTGCGTTTGGATGTTCTGCACCGTTTGGGCGGTGTTATTCGCCACGATCTGCGGGTCGAGTACGAACTCGGCATAAATGACGGGTTGAAGCAGAACGTACCCAACGACCGCGGCGAACGCGGCCCGGCGCAACGAGATTCCCTCGATTGGACGAACGGTGACTGCGGTCATCGAACTCCTTCGGCGCGAAAGCCTACGGACTCCGCCGTTCAGGCAATCCGAAACGCGGTCCTCCTCGGCGGTCAAGGGGCAGTTTCGACCCACCGTGACGGCAAACAAGGACTATCGAAATCGACCACAGGTCTATCCCGACATCGAGCACAGGGATGACTTTGAGGATGAATTCGACGCGCTGACAAACTCGTCGTTCGCATCGTGGTTTGCGATGATCCGTATGGGCGGTGCTTGAAAAGGCTGACTTGGCGGGTAAGCGCTTGACAATCCGACCAAAATCTGGCCAAAATGTGCTCTAGGATGGGACGGAGATATCCGTCCATGCGAGAGCACCCCTCGGGAGGGCGTGGTTCAAATGTATAATGTCGTATCGTATAAAGCCAGCATTGCACATACTGGCTCGGGTGAGGATGTAGCAGCCGCTCTTCAACAGATCATCGAGCGCGAAACCGCGAATGGTTGGGAATTCGTTCAAGTTCAAGAACTTACAACTCATGTCGCAGGTAATATGGGCTGCTTCGGACTCGGTGCCACGCCGAGCTTTGATACGTCGCTGGCCATATTGATTTTCAAGAAATGAAGTGGCTCGTTCAGAAGCCGATCGAACTCTATTGGCGCGTCATCGAACCTTCACGTCGTCCACGATGCCTGTATCGCGAGAGTTGTTCGCATCACGTACACAGGATCACCGGTGAACATGGAGCGCTGAAAGGGCTACTTGCTCTGTTCCATCGAGCGCGACAGTGTCGGAAGGGGTACCACGTTACTTTCGATGCGTACTTGAAACCACATCTGACCCTCGCGGACGGGACCATGATCGGAGTTGAGGAAGCCTCTCCTTCAGCCGTCGCGATGCTGAATGACGCCGATGACGTGATTCGGCTACACCTCTCGCCGTCAAAATAGCCGGGTCGTCCCCCGCCGATGACACTACGACGCGTTGTCGGCGGAGATCATCGACACGACCTCCGCCGACCCATCAACGTCGGTGCGCGCTCTTGCCGCAAGCATCACCCGCTTCGCGGCATCGCTGCGCTGAAGTATCGTTAGAGTTCGAGGGCGGACGTTGTGAACGCTGCTCGCGCTCGAACGGCGTATTCCGCTGTTAGATCCGCGCGCCGGTCGATTGACCACCGTACGAGATCGAACGCGGCGAGGAGTGCGAACGTCTCCACCTCGGTACGAATCAGCGAGAACTCCGCGGGCGTGAGCCCGTAGCCTTCGACGAACGCGTCTCGCGCCTCGCCGGCCACGAGCTCACGCATGTCGTAGTGCGGAACGACGTGCGCACACGCCGAGCCCCAGTCGAGCAGTGCGACCTCGCCCGAGTCCAGGACGATCGTGTTGTCGGCTTTGAGATCGCCGTGACACAGGCCGATCGGCAATGCGCGTTCCGACAGCCGCTCGAATCGCTCGCGGACGGCTGAACGCCGGTCCGCGGGATAGACCTCAAGCCCGATCAATGGGTCGTCCGCAGTCAGGCTCTCGATGTTGTAGCGGATGAAAGCTAGCCAGTCCGGCGCGTGCGCGTCGTGCAATAATGCGCCGTTTACCGGCTCGCTGAGATCGCGACCGAATCCGCAGACCGGGATCGCGTGGATTCGTTTCGCGTATCGGCCCAGCTGCCGCCACAGGTCGACTGAGTCGCGAAGTTCATCACCCGGAGTGCCGTCGATATGCGACTCGATCATGTACGGGATGCCGTCGGTCGTGCCGATCTGCAGCACGGTCGGCCCGAGGATCCCGGTCACCCGCGCCCGATCGAGGCACCAACGCTCTTTGCGGTACTCCATGAGCGCGTCGCCTTCGTCGCGCATGCGCACGATGAACGCTCCCGCGGCCGTCGTCACCCGCACGATTGCATTCATCGCTCCGCGTCCCAGGATCGAGGCAGCGCTCTCGGCGCGCGTGCCGGCGTAGGCGAAGACGACCTCCGCCGCGAGCTGCTCCGCCCGTGCGGGAGCGATCGACATGGCCGCTCCGGCGTGCTGTGACTCCAAACGGTGTTCCCTCACAGCCACATACGAAACGAGCGCCCGGCGAGTTTCAGGAGACGCGCGCGGCTCGGGGTACGAAACGTCTGCTTTCGTATAGCGAAGTTGATCTACCCCGGCCGCCTTGCGACGGAATCTCGAACTCCTCGAGACGCGCCGTGTCGTGACCGGAGTCATCCACCTGCACTATCGCGTAAGAGGCGGTAACCGCTTCACGGGATCGGCCGAATCGCCCGAGTTAGGTATGTTCAACGCGCACGCACTTTGCTAAAATATTGGTGGGTCGACGCGCGTCGCAGACGCGCTCTTCACCAACAACAAAGCGGCCCGATCGGTGCTGGAACACCGACCGAGCCCGTCACCCGATGGGAAGACATCGAATGACAACCCGCATATTCGGCGCACCGCCGCCGATCCCGCCCTCAGCTTCCGCGGAGGAAGCGTCCAATCGCCGCATCGCGCGAGGCGCATGGCTCGTTGCACGACTCGTCCGCCGAGAGCCGGTCCGGTACAAGGAATTCGAAGAGCGCTTCGGCCGCCCGGGCCGTTCGTTCTGCTGCGAAGTCGCCGCACTACGCGGCGCCGGCATCTACCGCGCGAGCGAGCTCCTCAGCTCGCCAAACGCGAAGCGGAATCGGAAGAGCGCGAAGTGATAAAGAACGTCGTGCCGTTCAAGGCACCGGAACCCTTCGCCCGCCTCGGCATCGACTGGACGAGAGCCGCCACAACGGAACGCGAGCGCCTCGTGCGCGAGGCGTTCCTCACGCACGAAACTTCGTGCGGCATGAGCGGCCTCGTCTCACTGCTCCTGCTGTCCACCGTGTCTCGCCGCCAAGGCGCCATCGCCGAAGATCTCAAAGCCGCCGCAGACTTCGCAGAGATCATCCTGGCGATGGAACTCCGCAAGCACCAAGACGACACATTGTCGGCTGCGCAGTCTTACGTCCAGTCCAACGGACCTATTTGGTCTTAGTATGCCGGGAGGTCTTACCCGGCTACGGGAATCGGCATGATCGTTATCGTGACGCCGAACTGCTCCTGAACCGTGCATGCGAGGTCCACAATGCGCTGATCCATCTCGTGCAAACGGTCGGCGGGTACGCGGATGAAGTAATCGTATTCATCGTCGCCTTCGCTCAGCTCCGTAACGTCGACGATACTGGCGAGATTCCGCATGAAGAAAGCCGTTGCCGGCACCAAGATGCGGACCGCCCGCGCGACTTCCTTCGACATTTCGTAGTCATCAGTAAATATTGTCATAGAAGTGTTTTAAGATCGACGACGAGGTGTTTCGCCCAAGCGATCCGCTCGTCCGTGATGGTCACAGGGTACGGCTCCGGGGTCGTTCCGTAGCCATAATCGGCGCGCTTGCGATCGATTTGGAGGACGTTAGCATATCGAACGGCTTCGCCGTCTGTCAATCGCCCAGTCCGAGTAACGCCTAGGCCCCCCTCCGACCACTGCACCCACGTTCTGTCCGGTGTACAATGCACGCACAATATCCGGCAATACTTGATGCGTGAGCTGACGCGCATCGTCGATGTCCGCACCGCGGCGAAAGCGAAGGCCGTGTCTCTCCGCGGCTTGCGCCGCGTACGTGTACACAAGGTAGTAGCGCCGAGCAATGGCCTGAAGCAGCGACCCTCCATTTCGCAGAAGACCCGCGGCGCGCTCCAGCCGCTCTACGAGCGCGATAAATTCATCCTGTCGCATTATCCCAGGGTATGCGACGACTATGCCACACGCATGTCACGATGATTTCAGCGTCTCGTCTCGCTCGAGCACTTGTTGATCGGAGGCGTCGGCGAACTGTTTGAACGTCACCACGCCGGCAGCCTACTATCCTCGGCGACCGTCCCTTTGGTCCGTGCGGATTAATGCAGGCGAAGTATGGCATCGCAGCGCCCTATTGCGCGATCATCGGGACGCGCCTGACGACACGGCGTGCCGCGTCCACGGATCTTCCGGGGTGTGCGGCATGCAGCCAAGCAGGCGTACTCCGTCACGTCGGCCGTCCTGCGAACCCGCGCCGGTCCCGGTGCCACACCCGGGACCCGAGCAGCGTGTTCGTCTACACCCCGGGATGGTCGGCGTGGCGGGGTCTTTCCGCATGCGCCGGGCGCCTTCCCGGCGTGTTTTTGCCATGCTCGGCAGGTGGAGGCCATAGGGTCCGTGCTAGTGCGACCGCACTTCACCATCCTACAGGAGCCTCGTACACCATGCTGTCAGCATTTCTCGTCGCCGCCGCCATCGTGATCGCGTCCGTGACCCCCAGTGGCCCCCTTGCCTCGACGAAGAGCGTCTCGGGAGGTGGGCCGGCAGCGGGCGTGAGCGGAGGCGGACAGGCCGCCGCGACCAACTCCTCTTCCACCGACAGCGTTTCCCCGGGCGGTCCGCTCTAGCGCCTTGAGCGAGGAGCGGGGAGGACGTTCGTAGTTCGCTGCGGCATTGCGCAGGCCAGGGTGACTCAAACACGCCATGCCGGCCGCCCAAACTTCGGCGCCTCCTCGTTCCCACTCAACGCCGCCCGTGAAGCCTATTTCCGGAGCGACTACCCCGCGGTCTTGGACCTGCTGGCGGGGGCCCGCATCGGCGAGCCGGCTCCGATCGAAGCGTGGTTGCTGCGCGGTCGCGCGCTCCTGCGCCTTCGCCGTCCCGACGACGTCGTTGCCGAACTGACGCCGCTCCTCCCGACGATCCGCGACGTCGATGAACGGGCGACCGCCGCGATGCTCCACGGCGCCGCGCTGGCCCGCCTCATCCCTGCGCGCGGAATCGCGGTGCTCGCCGCGATCGCGGAGACGGCACAGCGTGAACGCGCACATGCCGCGGTCCGCGCCGAGATTGCGTACTATCGCGCCGTCGCCCACTGGAGCGCCGACGAACTGGACCGCGCCGAAGATTTTGCGCGCGACGCGCAGCGCAACGGCCGCGACGTGCTGGCCGTCCGCGCGATGCAGCTGCGCGGCTGGATCGCCGCCGCTCGGCCGACGCCGACGCGCTTCCCCGACGCCCTAACCATCTGGCACAACGCTGCGCGCGCGTATGCGCGGTGCCGCGAGCGCGATCTCGACCTCGCCGCCACGATCGCGTACCAAACGGCATCGCTGGAGCAGACGCTGCGTTCTTCCGAGGTCCGCGGCACGCACCGTTCCGCACGGGGCTCGCGCACCGCGCCCGGGAGCGCGTTTCCTGCGCGCACGCCGTCGGCGCTGTACCTGCTCCTGTGCTACAACGACGCATGGCTCTTTGGTCTCGACGGCGACGTTGCGACGGCGCTCGCGAAGATGCACGACGCCGAAGAGGCGTCACCGACGCCGGCATGGCGCGTATGGGCGCGAGCGGGGTCGGCGTTGATTGCGGCATTCTTCGGCGAAAACGGCTCCGCGCGTGCGTCGGCGGACGACGCGGCGGAGTTGGCGCAGGCCATAGACTGGAACGCGGCCCCCGACGAACGCCTCGCGTTTCTTCATCTTGCCGAGACGTATGCGTACCTCGGAGACGCGCATGCGGCCACCGCTGCGCTCCGTCGATTCGACGAGCTCGCGCCCCCGGCGGACGCAACGCGCATGCTGCACCGAGCGGATCGCGATCCGCGCTTCGTCGGATGGTACGCGCACGTGCGCGGCCTGGTTCGACGCGGCGAGGGAGACGTCGCGAGCGCCGCGGCGTCGTTGACGGCAGCGGTGCAAGCGTTCCGGTCGTGCGGCTATCTCTGGCGCGAAGCCGTGTCGCTCATCGAGCTGGACGCGCTGCCCGGGCCGAGCGATTCGGGCGCGCACCTGGACCGCGCGGTCTCGCTCGTGCGCGAACACTTCCCGCACTCGTTCGTCGCGCTGCGGCTGGGGCCATGGGCTCGTGCTGCGGCCGACCCGGTCATCGGCGCGCTGACGCCGGCGGAACGAGAAGTGCTGCGCCACGTCCTGGAAGCGCGCACGCAGCAGGAGATCGCCGACCTCACCGGGCGCGCGTACAACACCGTGCGCACGCAAGTGCAGGCGCTCCACCGCAAGCTCGGCACCAGCAGCAACGCGCAGATCATCGTCGCGTGCGCACGCCGGGGCATCGGCGCACCGTCCTGGCGGTTCGACGAGACGAACGTAGGATCAGGCTAAGCGGATTCGGCGATCTCCTCGTCCAGATCGCCGGTTTGCAGCAGGCGTCGCAGCTCGCCCGTGCCGCGGATCTCCAACTTCGCGCGGGCGTTGCGGATGTGCGTTCGGACGGTCAGCTCGGAGCGCTTCAGCCCCGCCGCGATCTGCGAGAGGCTCAGGCCGTCGCGCATCGCGCGCAGCACCGCGCGCTCGGTGGGCGTCAACTTCTTCGCGCCGTCGCCCGCAAACGAAGGCAATCTGGGTTCCCGACCGGGCACGCCGGCCGCTACGCGGTCGGTCTACGGGTCGTCCCGCATCGGCCCGCCTCGCGACGGGCCGCCGGGTGACCGCAGCATTCGATTCCGTTCGTCTCCACGTTGCGCCGGATCGTAGCCGCCAGTCCCCGCGCGTGGCTATACTTCGCCCAGACTAATCACCTGGTCGTGCACATTGCCGCGATTTTCGCGCCGGCGGGAGGGCGCGCGCTTGGCTCGTGGAGAAGGGTAAGGGCCCCGAGCAACCGGGGTGGGGGAGGTAGGCCATGCTCCGTGCATCCTTGGTTTTTGCAGCGTGCGCCGGCGTTCTCGTCACCATGAGCGTGCCCGTACGTGAAGGCGGCCTCAGCGGAGCCGCCGTCGCGAGCGACACAACGCCCGGACCCGCAGTCATTCCGCTCGACAAAGGGACGATCTACGTGCTGGCGACGGGCGCCGACGCGGGCCTACGAACGAAAGCCCTCGCCGCTTTCATGCTCAAGCTTCAGCAAACCAGGGATGCGAAAGATTTGGGCATCCTGTTGCCGGAACCAGACTGGTCGGAAAACGACTACGTTGCAGCGTGCCGAAAGGATCCCGACGACATTCACGGCGCTTTCGTGATCTCGATTCTGGAGAATGGCAGTTACTCGGTCAGCCACTTCGTCGTCCGATCGCAATACACGTACCTCGCAGCGATGCTGCGGTACGCGCGCTGCGATAAGGTCGCACGCGTTACGACAACGTCTTCGCCGTCGGCATCCCCCAGCGCCGCGGTTCCGGTCGCCTCGACCGCTTCGCCGAACCGCTCCGGCCGCCCGAGGGTGGTCGTCAATCTATTCGTTCCGCCGACGGAGGCGCCGAAGGCCGACGACGTCAAAGGGAAGGCCGTCTATGGCTGGCAGTCACCCGTCGTGGTCGGCGCCGGCATATTCCACGTCAACCAGTCGTTCCAGGCATTGTCGTACCTGATATCGTTCGCGGCCCTGTACGCGGCCATATCGCCGTCAAAGTCGACGAGCACCGTGTCGACGCGCAACTTCCCGACCCCGTCGCCGTTCAACCAAGGATATCAGTCGAGCACCGCCACGACGGTAAGCTCGGCGACGAACAGTTCGCAGTTCGCAACGACGAGTCTGACCCTTCTCGGTTCGTCGCTCAACTACAACAACGCGGTCGCTCAACTTCCAACCGGCGATCTCAACGGGTGGAACGCGGTTGTAGACGCAACCGGCCAGATCGTCGATCAGTTCATGGACTGCGCGCACGGGCAGGTTCCCCTTTGCAAGCCCAAACCGACGCCGTCACCGTCGCCGTAGCCGCAACCAAACGGGCCACAACGTTAAACCCCGAAACTAGGCAGTTCGGTTCCTTCGGCCCGTTACGGCCGAGACGATTGACACGGTGAACCGGCTGGTCCGAACCACGTGGTGAGCGCGTCGGTGAGTCCCGTCTGCGTTTCGTCTCCGACCCAGGCGACATAGCCGTCGGGCCGAATCAATACGGCAGTGGGCGCGCTGACCGCGCCGAGCGCCGGAAGCTCCCACGCACCGTCGTATTCGGCGTCGATCGACCGCACCCGATCCGACCATTGTGCGATGTCGAAGCTGCCGGGCTCACCGAGGTTGAGCAGCACCGGCCGGGCCTCGTGTAGCAGGGTGAAGACGCGCAACGGGCCGTTCGCGGTGATCACCTCGAGATCGGGCATGCGGCGTCCGAGCAGCGGGTGTCCCTCGCCCAGGTCGTAATGAACGTCTAGGCCAGACATCATCGCGGCGAAGCGCCGCCGCGGTTCGTCGATGCTGAGCAGCTCGGAAAGGGCGTCGCCCAAGGCCTTGATGCGATCGTCCGCGGCGCGGCGAAACGCGATTTGCGCCAGCGTGGTGCGCAGCACGCGCGCACCGACCGGATGGCGCTCGGCGTGGTACGTATCCAGCAGTCTTTCCGGCGACGTCTGCTTGACGACTTGGGCCAGCTTCCAGCCCAGATTCGCCGCATCTTGGACGCCCATGTTGAGGCCCTGACCACCGACCGGGTTGTGCACGTGCGCCGCATCGCCGGCCAGCAGCACCCGTCGGTCGCGGTAGGCTGCGGCTTGTCGAGCCATGTCGGTGAAACGGGAAATCCACGCGAGACTGTGGATTCCGTAATCGGTCCCATGAACGGCGATCAGCGCTTCGCTCAGATCGCGCAAAGTGGGTTCGTCGTCTGTTCTGAGGTCTTGTTCGGTCACGACGAGCCGCACCGGTCCCTTGCCGTCCAGCCCGTTGACAGCGAGGAAGCCGCGCGCGTCGTGGTGCATGCCCAATTCCGGTTCGTCGGCCATCTCGACTTCGGCGATCAACCAGCTCGTCGTCGGATCCCATCCGGGGAATTCAATACCGGCTGCTTTGCGGATCAGACTGCGTCCGCCGTCGCATCCGACGAGATACTGCGCGCGAAGCGACCGGCCGTCGGACAGCTCGACGTCGACGCCGGTGCAGTCTTGCGCGAAAGCTCGTCACTTCACGTTCGCGATAGAACCGCACCGCCAGCTCCTCGACCCAGCCCGCCAGAATGCGCTCGATGCTGTTTTGCCAGAGCGCGAGACCATAGTTATGCCGGGTCGGAAAGTCGCTGATGTCCAACGAAACGCCGGCGAACCCGGCGACCTGAGCGATCTGTCCCTGCGAAAGGAACCGCTCGGCGATTCCGCGCTGATCGAGAACCTCGATCGTGCGCGCGTGCAAACCGCCTGCGCGCGAGCCGACGAGATCCTGGCCGGCGCGCCGCTCGACGACGGCAACGTCGACGCCTGCCAGCGCCAACTCGCCGGCCAGCATCAGCCCCGTCGGACCTCCTCCGCAAATCACCACGGCATGCGCGGTCATCCCCACCTCCAAATGCTTCGAGGGGCGATTATACGGCACGACCCGGGCCTTGCCACAAGCCCGGGGTCCTACGGTATAATGGAAATGGGAAGGGGGCTCGCGATTCTTAAACTGTTCGAATAGCCTGTACGGGTGTCGCTGTCGTCGGCGTCCTCCGCGCGCGAACATGGGGCCATGATCAGCCTCAGAGTCGGGTCCGCGCGACCGATGAAAAGCTGTGAGTAAAATTTGATGACGATTGCTTTTGGCCTGGCATAGCGCTTACTGCTTCTTACCGATCTTGAAATACCGAAGGCCGATGGCGACCGCGCTGGTTGCGAATGCGCCAATCGTAGATGCAAACACAGTATTTGCGACTAGCGGACTGGTCAGCACGCTCAACACACCGATGCCGATGATTGGAATCGAGTTGCCCACAAAGATCGCGCAGAAGTACGCAGAGACAACGGCGGCGCGCTTGTCCTGCGGCGCGAGTTCAATAACGACTTCAAGACTGCCGCGATAGCCTAGCCCCAATGCTGCGCCGGTGACGGCAGAGCCCACCAGTAATAGCGGCATCGATTTGAGTGCCTGCGCAAGGACCAAGATCACGACACTCGGCACAAGCATAAGCAGGCCGCTCAGCATGGCTTTTTCACTCTTGAGCCCACGAAGGAAGAGCGTCACCAACGCAGCAATCGCAATCATCTCGAAAACGACGGCGCCGGCCGTGGCGATACTTGTATTGCCCAGATCCCGACTGAGCACGCCCGGAAGGAGAGCAAAGTAAAAACCTGCCAGTGCGAACGAACTGAAGCCGGCGATTGCTGGAGGAATGAACTTTCCTCGCGTACCGGGTGGTACTCCGATGCGCGGAGCAAAAGAGACGTCCTTTAGACCTATTGCAGGTCGTTCGACGCTCTCACAAGCGTGCGCAACGACGAATGCCGTCACAACGAGCATCACCGCGTAGACGAAAAATGAGAGTTGGAGCGGTGCAGGCGCATACTGTGCGAGCAAACCGGCGAGTAATGGGCCTGCCGCGGCGCCGGCAAGGTTCGCGCTTGCTGCCGCCGCCGTCGCCCGGGACTGACGCGACTCACCATATAGATCGGCAAGCCACGCCGTACCCGTACCCGACGACAGCCCAACAGCAAAACCACTCACTAATCGCGCGACAAAGAGCCAGGCGGTGCCGGTGGCGAAGACGTACAACACCGTGCTGCAAAGCGCGAGAATCAGCGCAGGAACACCCGCGCGAACGCGCCCGATCCGGTCCGAAAGTCGTCCACAGAACAACAACGCGACCAGATTGCCGACCACGTATACTGCATAGATCAGGGTCAGCGTAATTTCCGAGAAATGAAACTTTGCTCGATACAGTGCATAGAGCGGCGTCACGAGGGTGCTGCTCATGAATCCGACACCGATCAGCAAAGCCGCCGGAGCGATGGAGGCAGAGCGAGGCTGTGTTTGTCGTACGGCGCATCGATCCGAGGCGACCTGCGACCATAAAATATTCACGCCGCCCACTCCACTCCGAACGCTTCACGAAGGCCCCTAACACCCACTGCGCCCAGCCGACCTGCTAAATGGAAACGACGCTCCGTCCAGTCCAGGCACGGCCGGCACAACGGCGGGCGCCTGTGCGTCGGAATGAGGATCCCCAACCGTTCGAAAATTGGCTGATCGATTGTAGCGAAGTCGCGTCCGCTCAACGCCAGCGTCACCGCTTCACGCCGTATCAGCGCATCCGCGAGGACCACCCCCAATCGCCCGCCAACAATCTGAGGAGTCAACACCGTCCTAGGGTGTTCCCGGCTTCAGATGGCGCGACACTCAGTTCGGCGGGCGCCGAAGCATGGCGATTCACTTTGGACCACAACGCCTGAGCTTTGGGGACGAACATTGTCGTGTGCTCCTTTCTTGAGCCCGGTTGGCTGGTTCTGGCCGGATGAAGGCGCCGCGCTCTACCCAAGCCTTCAACCTCGCCTCGCATTCGAGTCAGTAACTCCGGAAGCCGGGACGACCGAACGTCTTGTGGAAAAGTCTCGCGGGGCCAAGGTACGGGGTATCTTGGGACGCTGGGCACGCGGAGCATCGCCGGGCAATCGCAAGTCTGCTGGCAGTCCGAGTTTGTTTCTTTAGGCGCGCTTATACCGTTTTCCGGGCCCAGCGGTTATCTGTCACGTTTTGGCCGACCGCGTCGTCTGTGCTGCGGAGGTTAAGACATGCCAATCGAAATCGAGTTCTTAGCAGTCGCACCCGAAGCATTTGGTCCGCTCTTAGATGGCGCTAAGCTTCTGGCGCAGTCGGGCCTCGAGCCAAGTCTGCTCGTGCTCGTGGATCTTTACGCGTCCCAGCTCAACGGTTGTGCATTCTGCACTGCGCTGCACACGCGCGAGGGCCAGGCGCTTGGGGAGGCCGGCGATCGGCTCTCGGGCGTTTGCGCATGGCAGGATGCATCATCGTATACAGCGCGTGAGCGCGCGGCTTTGGAATGGACGAAAGCGGTGACGTTCATTGCTGATGAACGTGACAAAGATGAACTTCTCGACCGCCTAACGAAATACTTTAACCATCGCGAAATTGTTTACTTAACGCTGGCCATCGTTCTCATAAATTCGTGGAATCGATTCAACATCGCGTTCAGCAACCCGCCCGAAGGCGCTGAGGCCGTCTTCAATCAGCTCCACCCCGACGCGGAACTCGCGCGCGGATGAGCGATCTTTCGGAGCTGCGACCGCGGCTGTTTGGGATCGCGTATCGTATCCTCGGAACGATCGACGACGCCGAGGACATTGTACAGAGCGCGTACGTGCGGTACGAAGAGCACCGTGACACCGAGTTCCATAACCCTGGAGGCTGGTTAGCGGCTGTGACCGCGCGTCTTGCAATCGATCGCGTCAGAGCATTGAAGCGAAAACGGGAAGACTACGTCGGCGTATGGCTACCAGAGCCGATCGTCGAAGACCAGCAAGATCCGGCTGCCGTAACGACTCTCGCCGACGATTTGGCAATTGGCTTTCTGCGCGTCCTTGAACGGCTCGGACCCGAAGAACGCACGGCGCTGCTTTTGCACGACGTTTTCAACTACTCTCACTCCGAAATCTCCGTTATACTCTACAGAAGTGAAGAAGCGGTTCGACAGATGGTCTCTCGTGCGCGCCGACGCGTGCACGAAGAGCGGCCCCGGTTAACCATTGATTCTCGAAAGGCCTCGGCACTCGTCGAGCGGTTTGTGCGTGCCGTACACGATGCGAATTTAGAGGAATTGCAGATGGTTCTCGCGACCGATGTCGTGGTCGTGGCCGATGGCGGCGGAAAAGTAAATGCTCGCCCTGGACCTATCGCCGGTGTTGAAAATGTTGTGCCGCTGTTGGTGGGCCCCCATGGGCTATGGAATCGCATGCGTTTGCAGCATCTCGCGGTGAACGGGCTACCCGGAGCAGCGCTCTTGCGAAATCAGAAATTAGTCGCTGTGGTCAGCCTGGATTTCAGCGCAAGCCAAATCCGAGCGATCGATGTTGTGCTTAATCCGGACAAACTCTCTCGAGTCAACATTCGTAACTAACCGTATCGAGAGCGGCGGCTCTAGTCGTCTTTGCGTTCTGCGCCGCGGAATTCGCTTTCTGCTCGCTCCATCCGGCGCTTTAGCGCGGGAATATGATTCACGACACGCATTGCGGTTCGCATCGCGGTAAGTACGATCCGGCCTATTATGGGCTTGTGAATTGGATCATTACCGCTCATTTGCCGGAGCGATTTCTTCACTGCATCAAAGCCGTACGCCCTCATTTTCGTTTCGTAATCGCGTATCGCGTCGATTAGGTCGAGTTTCCCATCACGAACGGCCACAAGATTCTTGCACAGCAAACGTGCGTCGCGTAGAGCGGTGTTTGCACCCACGCCTCGTCCCGGCGTCATCGTGTGGATCGCGTCCCCAAGCAGCGTGACAGTCGTAGTGGGCCATGGCTCGATCGGTACGGAAGTGCGAATGTTGAGTGGGAAGGACGTTGACGGGTCGGCCAGATGAAAGAGCTTGCGAAGGTTCGGATGCCAATCATGCGTCATCTGCTCAACGAGTTTGATCAGTTCGGCGCCTTGAAGGTTCATCGGATCCCGAGGAAAATTTTGACGAGCCGCAGCAAACCCAAACATAATATAGTCCCGCGTGTTGTCATAAAGCATGCCGGGCCAGCGCGATAACAGCTCGGCGTCACTGCGACCGATTCCGTTTCTTGGCTGTCCGTCGTGTCCCCACTTGAACTCCATGACATGCAAAATGCAAGAGTAGCCTTTGGGCGCGAACACCATCGAAACGCCTTCGAAGACCTTTGGTGGTAGCAACGCTTTTGTTTCCGGGGTCAGTTCCACCTTACCGGTGATCCCGATAAGACCGGACTCTGCAAGCTCCGCCTGCGGCAAGTACTGCTGCCGCACGCGAGAGTTCGTTCCGTCGGCGGCAACGAGCACAGACCCCGTGACATCCGTTCCATCGTCAAAATACGCCCGAACGCTGCCATCGTCGTTCAGCTGATAGTGAGTAAAGGTCTTGTCGAAATGAACGTTTTTCTCAAGTCCTGTCAACAAGACTTGGCGAAGCGTCATGCGGCTGACCGACTTATCGCTGTGGATTGGATCGCGTTGTTCAGTAACGCTAAGGTCGTTCAAACAGAGTACTTCGGATAGCTGCTCTGTCAACATGGAAAAGTACTTTGGTGGACGAGCGCACGTCGCCAAGAATGTTTCGAACAGTTTGGGGTCCAGATTATCCTGCAGTGCACGCGTACCGTCCGGGTCAATGCCGACACGGTAGCCTTGCAAACCATCAGTTCGTGTACGATCTCTCTCGTAAACATCCGCTTGTATCCCGGCATTCAGTAAGCCGTGCGCGAGGCATAAGCCGCCGGTGCCGGCTCCAATGACGATAACGCTGTGTAGCTGTTCTTTCATGATGTGCCTTTGTAAAGGTCGAGGGCCGTAATTCTGTAAGCTTAGTGAACGATTCGAGCCACTGCGGCGCAGCAAAGTTGAATGCTGCCGACGACCTCGCTTCGGTTTTATAGGCCTGGGGTAGGCGCGGCTAGGATGCGTGGTTGGCTACATTTTGATCGGTTGCGAACATAGCTGCAACCGAACGGAGCCAGTCTTCATTCCAAGAGATTGTGCCGGCTCTGAGATCTGATATTAGGCAGTGCACGAATTCACGCTGCGCGGAAATCAAGGTCTGTTGATATTCCAGTTCCACGAGAAATAGGCGGGGCAGGTCAGGATATGCCGTTCGTTCGGCTTCTATCCGCTTCCATTCTGCATCCAAATCGCGCAGCCGGTGCTCCAAATGAGTGCGCGCAATATCTGGCGTCGATAGCGGAAGCAACGAAAGCGCGGCTGGAAATTCGGAGAAGTCTGGCGCGGGCGTTGCAAGCATCTCTTCGAGCCACCGCGTTGCTGTTTCGCGCCCTTCCTTTGTGATTTCGTAGATCGTTCGATCGGGACGTTGGCTTCCCAGCTGATCGGTCTCGCGAATCGCGATCAACCCAATGCGATGCAGTCGCTCGATTGTTTGATAGATGCTATTCCGGTTACTAATATTTACGACGTGCTCTTTGCCGCGGTCTTTAATAAGCCGCTGGATGCCATATGGATGCGCTGGCGTTTCGCAGAGGACGGCCAGGACCATAAGGGCAAGCGTTGATCGCCGCGCCGTCATATTATGACTATACATAATATGATTGGTGGCGTCAACCCCCCCCCGACTGTGGCAATCTCTGAAACCTCGGCAGAGGCGGTCCCTTAAGCGCCGCCCCGGGGGCGAAGAAGTCGCACCGGAAAGCGCGGGAGTGCTGAGGAAATTGCGACGGTCGCGCTGTTTCTTGCTTCAGACGATTCGAGCTTCGTGAATGGGGTCGAGTTGTCTGCCGATGGCAGCTTCTCAGCCATCTAATTTCGCTTATCCTAGGAGTCAACGCACGATGCGCGTCCAGCTTGGCAACGTTTCCCATTTTAGTATTGGCGTCGACGACCCCGTCGCAAGTGCGGCCTGGTGGACGTTGAATTTTGATCTCGAGGAATGGTCGCGCTCTGATAGAGGCATCCTGCTCGGCAACGATGCGATCATGCTCGGGCTCTTCAAGGGAAGCCGGGTATCCGGCGTGCTCAGCCACTTGGCATTTCGCACGAGCGATGTCGGTGCGCTCGAAGCCGCGCGCGACGTGCTTCGCGCTAACGGCGTCGATCTCGAAGATCCGGGCAGCGAGATCGGGCCGGTGGCCCCAGGCTCCGCGAGCGTCGGCTTATGGTTTCACGACCCTGACGGTTATCGCTGGGAACTCTACGTCGAAGGGCCGGACGCGTGATTGCCCTGAGCCTCGTTTTCGCCGGGCTCGTTGGCTCGCCCCGTGGCGATCATTTCACAATCGTCGCGTACGGATGGGGTAGCGGTAGTATAGGGATCGGAGTTGCTAGGTGCGTGAGGTGCCGAGGTCTTCGATATTGATGGCGTCCGCCATCGCACGGTACGCCGCGGCGTTCGGATGTAAGTGATCACCGCTGTCGTAGGCTGCGCGCAGCCGCGTCGGACGGCCCGGATCGCGGACGACGGCATCGAAGTCGACGACGGCGTCGAACATGCCACTCGTACGGATGAAGCCGTTGACCGCTTCGCGCGTCTGCTCGCCGCGCGGCTCGTACGTCGACCAGCCTTCGTACGGCGTGATCGTCCCGCCGACGACCCGGATATTGCGCGCATGGGCTCGGCGCACAATTTGCATCAATCCGAACGCGATGCGGGTCACATCGTATTCGTGCGGCGCCTGCTGGATGTCGTTCACGCCCAGCAGCACGATGAGGTGCGTGACGCCGCTCTGCGCCAGCACGTCGCTATCGAGTCGCGCAAGCGCAGCGGGCCCGAACCGGTCCGATGACGTCAAGATACGGTCGCCGTCGATGGCTGCGTCGAGGACGCCAAAGCGCTTCTCCGGCGGAAGCGAGAGCAAGCGCTGCGCGAGATCGTCGGTCCAGCGATCGTCCCCGTCGACCGTCGAACCCTGGCCGTTCGTAATCGAGTCGCCCAGCGCGACGATCGCTCCGGCGGCGCGCGTTCCCGACACGTCGATGCCGTCGAGGAAGTACCAGTTCGTGCCCGTGGCAGCGAAGCCGCCGGCCCCGGCCTGACCCGCGCGATCGCCCGTGGCCTCGTACACGTGCTGATACGAGAGATGATGATATGTCGCTGGGCCCGTAGGTCCGGGAACGTACACGCTGACCAGCACGGTGCTGCGCGGGCCGACATTGAGCTCAACGGGATCACTGAGCACGTCGCTGCCCGGGGGTACCGTGACGCCGCGCGCCCCGGAAAAGGCGAGGGTTCGCAGCGTCCCGGGGACAACGGCCGGGGAGCCGTCATGCGACAGGGCAATCGTCGCGTCGCCCAGCACGAGCGGCGCCGTCCCGAAGCGGTTCGTGAAGCGGACGCGCGCAGCGGTGCCGCCGATGCTCACGCGCGCGACCTCGCGGAGCGTGACGTTCGTAAACGAGCGCGCCCCGTCGGCGGACGACGGCGCGCTGGCCCATGTGCCGATCCACATCGCGGGCAGCAGCGCGGCGATCATCTGCGCAGCATGGGCGCACTGCACGCACGCGCTGTTCATACACGATGCTCTTTCGCGCGACGGTTTGCGCCATCCCGTACGCGCGCCGCGGCCACCGCGAGCGACGTCACAATCCAGCTTAGGCCACGACGCGGTGTCGCTGCCGACGGCCCCGACATGCAACCGGCGGCCGCTTTCGTCGCGGCCGCCAGAATGCCGATCGATCGATTTAGCGGGATCGAGACGCTGCGGGCGGGCAAAACAGCTCCGTTATGACATCGTCCGTTCTCCGCCCACCGCGCGCGGGCGGCTTCCGCGCCGAGCTTTCCGCGATTCCGGTGCCGTTCATCTTGCTCACGACCGCGAGCGGGATGGTCGACGCCGTGACGTTTCTCGCGATGGGCCACGTGTTCGTCGCGAACATGACCGGCAACGTCGTGTTCCTCGGGTTCGCCGCGGCGGGCGTTCGCGACATCTCGGCCGCCGGTTCGATCGCGGCGCTCGCGGCGTTCGTGCTGGGGTCGTTCGCCGGCGGAGCGCTGACCGTACGATCGCGCACCGCGGAACGCCTAATGCTGCGCGCGACGGTGATCAACCTCGCGCTAGCCGTGGTCGCGTTGGCCGTCGTCGCGATGATCGGCATCGCGGTTGACTCGCCCGCGGCATTCGTCGCGATCGTGCTCCTCGCGGTCGCGATGGGGATTCAGAGCGCGGCGGCGCGGACGATCGCGATACCCGACTTCACCACGACCGTCTTGACAATGACGATCACCGGTCTCGCAGCCGATCTGGCGCGCGGCGTCAGTCCGAAGACGCTGCGTCGGCTCGTCTCCGTGTGCGCGATGTTCGTCGGAGCTGCGGCCGGCGCCGCGCTCGTCCTCCGCGCCGGGGTACCGGCCGCGCTCGGCGGAGTGTGTTTCGTCTTCGCGGTCAGCATCGCGCTCGAGCTTCGGGCCGTCAAAAAGTCCTCGAACGGTGAAAGCACAGAGCCCGCGGACGCAAGTTAGGCATGTCCCCCGTCGAGTTTCGAAACCTCATGCGGCATCAATGGCCTGACGTCGATCCCGCTCCTGGCGGCGATCTTTCGTCGCCGGGGCGCGGTCGCCGACGACCTGCAGCACGCCGCCGACTTCGCCGAGATCATGCTGGCCATGCAGCTCGGGAAACATCAATCGGACGCCCTGGCGCTCGTCGAAGCGCACGTGCCAGCGGCGGGACTCTGAACCGTTAGGGGCGCCCGGTAGGTGGGAAATGATCGAACCCGAGTAGGAAAGCGAAGGATCGCCGCCCAGTGAGACTTGTAAATCAGGACGAGATAGCCGAGCGCCTCGAGGCCTATGCCGAGCGCATCGGGCCATTCGGGTTCTCCGGCGCCTTTCTGGTGGGCCGCGGGGCCGATATCGTCTACGAGCGCGGCGTGGGCTATGCCGATCGACTCACGGAGTCGCCGATCACCCCGGAGACGATCTTCGATACCGGCTCGATCACCAAGCAGTTCACCGCGGCGACGATCCTTGCACTCCAAGAGGCCGGACGACTGCGCGTCACCGACACGCTGGCGACGTTCTTCCCGGAGGCTCCGGAGGACAAGCGCGCGATCACCGTTCACCAGCTGCTCTCGCACTCGGCCGGCCTGCACTTCACCTTTGGCCACGACTACGATCCGCTGACCCGCGAGGGGCTCATCGCAGCGATCATGGCATCCAAGCTGGGAAGTGTTCCGGGCACGGCGTTCAATTACTCGAACGTCGGCTACACGCTGCTCGCGGCGATCATCGAGCTCGTCGAAGGCTGCAGCTACGAGCAGGTGCTGCGCGAACGAATACTCCGGCCGGCCGGCTTGAACGAAACCGGATACGTGCTCCCCGATTGGGATCGCGCGCGCATCGCACACGGATACGACGGAAGCGCCGATTGGGGAACCTCGCTCGACCATTTGTGGGCGAGCGACGGCCCCTATTGGAACCTGCGCGGCAGCGGTGGACTGCTCTCGTCGTTGCGCGATCTGCACCGGTGGCACCGTGCGCTGCGCGACGGATCGGTTCTCTCCGAGGAGAGCCGCGTCGCCTTGTTCCGCCCGAACATCCCGATGACGAACGAGGTCTCATACGCGTACGGGTGGTCGATCTCGAAAACGCCGCGCGACACGACCGTGGCTTCGCACCATGGCACCAACGGCGTCTTCCTCGCCGACTTCCGCCGCTACCTCGACGAAGACGTCGTGGTGCTCATGTTCACGAATCAAGCGACGCCGGGGTCGGCGATCGTTCACCCGCTGCAGCAATTCGTTTTCGGTCCGGTCCCCGAACTGCCGCCACCGGTCGATGACCACTCCAACCACCTCGAGCGCTTCGCGGGTGACTACGGAAGCAGCATCATCGTCCGGGTCGCGGCCGACGGCACCGGGCTGCTCGTTCAGCCACGCGATCAGCCGGCGTTTTCGGTGATCAGCGCCATACCGCCGAAGTACGCCGCAACCGCCGCGCAGCGGAATGCCAAGCAGCATGAGGCACTCGCGGACGCAGTCGTCGGTGACTACCGCCGGTGGATGGCGCTGCAGCTCGAGGACACGCCCGACGTCCGAGCTCGCCAGCACGTCTTTTGGGACGGGGTTCGCGACACCGTCGGAACCGTCGCGGCAGTCAACGCGCTCGGAGAGGTCGCCAGCGGAAACGGTGTCGACTCATATGCCTGCATCGTCGGCAGCGAAGGCGCCTTGCTCGTGCGTATTGCCTGGTCGCATGACGAGTGCATCCAAGACGTCGATGCGGCGCCGCAGCTTCCGGAGTTTCGCTTCGCCCGGGCCCTCGACGGAACGTTCATAAACTACGACCTGCGCAATCAAACCGTGGTGCGTCTTCGCTTCGGCAGCGACCTCACGATCGAAGGCCCGGCCGGAACGTTCCGCGTCGTGCGCGCAATGCAGCGGCGCCCGATGTGACCGCCGAGTCCGTAAGGACCCCAAGGCGTGATTTTACATTCTCATATCCATTTGGGCGCCCGATTGCATCATCTGAAGGTGCCCGAGCGCTGCGCTCCAGTCGGCTGACGAGATACCGATGCTGCTGCGAAACGGATATTGCAGTTCGAAGAGCAACACGAGCATTGAAACGGTGACGACCGTTACGGCTGACGTCATTAGCAGATGAATACGCTTATTCGAAAGCCCGAAGAGCCAGCAAAATCCGACGACGCAGAATGCACCGATCGCCAAGACAAGCCACTCGAACGAGGATAGCCCGCACGAATTATCGGACAGCCTGCGTTGCCGGACGTCGTGCAGGACCACGAGCTGTCCGACGGTCGTGCTTTGGGCATTTGCTTGTTCCCAATTCGACGGTGCAAAGGCCTCGGCAGCGCTCAGCGCATCCATAACGATGACGTCGCCGTGCCGATCGAATGTACCGCTGCGCATGCGCTGCCACTCACTACCGACCATTAGTTTCGAATATTCAAGAACATCTTCGCGAATCCGCGCTCTCCGCGTCGGCGGCAGGCCCACAGCGGTATGCCAGATATCTGCAGCAGCCGAGGCTTCTTGAGAAACCAACTGGCGTGCATCAGAGAAATGTTGCCACGTCACGACCGTGAGAAACCCGAGGACAACGGCATAAAGTGTGCCCACGACGGCAACGATGAAGCCTCCAACTTCGTTGTGTTTGACAAAGTTCTGTTCGCTAAAACGGCGATGAAGATATCGCTGCACGCCTCCTACCAGGACGAGGCACGACCACACAGCAAGAGCAAGTAGGCTCGGCGCCGGAAGGCTGATAAGACGGTCCACGAAGGCCGGAGCCTTAAACTGTTCTACCGCCGCCGCGATGGTGCAGAGAACGATGAGCCCGGCGAACGATTTCAAGAGGGGCGAAGCGATCAACTCGCGCGTTTCCCGTTGCTGGAGAATCATTGCAAGCGCGGCCCCCATCCATGGAAGAGCGAACCGCCGCGCCAAATGCGAGGGAAGCGGCGCTCGTTGAGAGCGGTGTGGCCCTGCGGCGCATTAGCTGAAAGTGGTTGTCTATTCCGCCCCGTCTTTTCGGGCTCATCGGATGAAAGCGGTTCTCTCTTCCGCTCCGTCTTTTCGGACACGTTTGCCTTTCTGTTGGTTGCACGAGCAGCGGCGGGCGCCGCAACGGCGAAGATACTGTCAGAAGCGGACGGGGGAGACCACCGATATCTGTATAAACTAGCCGTATAATCGAGGTGACAGCATGTCATTCGGTCCGCTTTTACGGCAATTCCGGGTTGCGGCGGGGCTTACTCAAGAAGCCCTTGCGGAGCGCGCGGGGGTAAGCGCTGACGGAATCGGCGCACTCGAGCGCGGCACGAATCAGGCGCCGCAGCGAGACACGCTGAAGCTCTTGATCAAAGCACTAAACCTCAACATCGAAGAAGAGCGCGCACTCGCATCGCTTGCGATCCGATCGTCGCGCCCTCGCGACTATTCGCGAAGGCGGCGGGCAACTCACGATCTTCCGCGAGCATTGACGCCGCTTCTCGGACGCGAGCGTGAAATCGAAGAGGTCGCGCGGTTGCTGTCCGCGTCACCGCTGGTAACATTGATCGGAACGGGCGGCGTCGGCAAGACGCGACTCGCGATCGGCGTTGGGGAACAGCTCGCACAGTCGTTTCGCGACGGCGTTTCGTTCATCGACCTTGCTCCGCTGCAGGATTCCGACCGAGTCGCAAGCGTGGTCGCGTCGAAACTTGGCATCCGGGAATCCCTAGACCGTCCGGTCCTTGAAACCCTGACGGAGGCACTAAGGGAAACACAACTGTTGCTGATACTCGACAATTGCGAGCACCTTTTCAGCGCGTGCGCCGCGCTAGCCGATGCGCTCGTTCGTGGATGCGACGGAATTGTCATGTTGGCGACGAGCCGTCAACCCCTGGACGTACCAGGTGAACAGACATATCGCGTAGCGTCGCTCGCCGTTCCGGACGACTGCGAGAGCATCACGGCAACGGAAGCGTTGCGGCACGCGTCGGTGGCGCTCTTCGAAGGGCGAGCAAGACGCGCGGTTAAATCGTTTTGCATCACGGACGCAAACGCCGCACCGATTTCGAAGATCTGCCGCCGGCTCGACGGCATTCCGTTTGCAATCGAACTTGCGGCGGCGCGTATGAAGCTTATGACGCCGCAACAATTAGAAGAGCGTCTGTTCGAGCGATTCGACCTCTTAGTGGGAGGCAGCCACCTGGAGTTGCCGCGGCATCAGACGATGCGCGCACTGATCGACTGGAGCTACAATCTCCTCACACCTGAGGAGCAAGAATTCTTCACAAGGCTCGCCGTCTTCACGTCGGATTTCTCGTTCGAGGCAGTTGCGCTCGTCTGCGCGGATGCGGCAGAGCCGCGGACGGTGGAACTTCTCGCTTCGCTCGTCGACAAGTCGCTGGTTACGAGCGAGCCACGGGGCGCATTCCAACGATACCGGCTGCTCGAAACGCTGCGCGTATACGCATCGGAACACTTTTCCGGCGATCGCTTCGAGCTCGATCATCGGCACGCGCAGTACTACGCGGCGCTCGCGAGAGACGTACGGCCAGCCGACGTCGCGCGTTTGGATCCTGATGGCGAAAATTTGCATGCTGCGCTCGATTGGGCACTCGAGCGCCGTGGAAACGTGGGTTTGGGCATTACGCTTCTGGTTTCGATGCGGGATTTCTGGCTTCGGAGCGGACTCGTCGCTGAACCGGCGCATCGCGCGGAGCGCGCGCTCGCGGAGCTAAGGAATCTTACACCGGAACTCGAGGCTGCATTGTGGGGCATTCTGGCTTCGATGCGAGGCGAGCTCATGCTTCCGGCATCTGCGTTGGAGGCTGCGACGAAAGCACGTGACCTCTTCGAACGAACCGGCGACCGAAAGGGTCAGGCTCGCGCACTTCGCGATGCCGGCATCGCGCGAATGCGCCTTGCTGATTTGGCCGTCGCCGAGAGCGATCTCACTCGCGCATTTGAGATCGACGAATCCATCGGCGACGCTGACGAGACAGCGCGTGCACTCGGCGCGATCGCGTTGGTCTGTCAATTCACCAATCGGCTCGAAGAATCACGATCGTTGCTGCTGCGCGTGCTCGAGATGAATCGGAGCGAGAGGGACGATCGAGCAACGCTCGTGACCCTGGTCAACCTTGCAGAAACGGAATTTGCTCTGGGGGAGACGGCAAACGCCGTCGCACACGCTCGCGAGAGTTTAGACAGCCCAATGTTGCGGCTGAACATGAGGATGCGAGCGAATCAGGAGGCTAATCTCGCGGCGTATCTTCTCGCCCTCGGTGAAGAGAAGGAAGCACGAAATGTCGCGTCGCGTGCGCTACGCCATGCCCTCGAGTTCGCCGACCATAGCGTAGCGACGAACACGTTGCAACATCTAGCAGCGATAATTGCGCGGCGCGATGCGCATCGTGCGGCCCGGCTTCTGGGCTACGTCGAAGCGCAGCTCGCTCGGACCGGTTACACGCGTGAATACAGCGAGCAATTTACATATGACCTCATGATAAGTCGGATGCACGAGGGGTTGAGCATCGACGAGATCACTGCGCTTCGGCGCGAGGGCGCATCGATGTCCGAAGCACAGGCAGTGCAACTTGCGCGCCAGCCACGGATACCGCAGAGCGTCGGCTAGAGGTTGTAGCACGGCTTCACGGGTTCCAAGTCGGTCGGTACGTTCGACGCCGCCGATCCTTCACTCACCGAGCTTCACCGTCGGAGCCCGAGAAACATTTCATCGAAGAGTTTAGCAATCGGACGGCGCCACCGGACTCGATGGCCTCATTCTCTCTAAATGCTAGAACGCTAGAACGCTAGAACGCTAAAACGGAATCTCTTCCTCGTCCAGGGCGTCGTCGTATCCGCCGCCCGTGCCGTTCGCCGGGGCTGCTGCGCGCGGGCGCTCGTAGGTGCCGCCGTCGCCGGCGCTGCGGTTTGCGCGATCCAGCATTTGCATCGTGTTGACGACGACCTCGGCGGCTTTGCGCTTTTCGCCTTCCTTCGTTTCGTAGCTGCGGATCGAGAGGCGGCCGTCGACCAGGCACGACATGCCCTTCTTTAGGTACGTGTTGCAGGTCTCGGCGAGCTTGTCCCAGGCGACGCAGTCGATGAAGTCGGTCTCTTCCTGCTGCTTGGCGCGGCGGTTGACCGCCAGCGTGAACTTGGTGACCGCGGCTCCGGAGCCCACGTACCGGATCTCGGGGTCGCGGACCAGGTTGCCTACCAGGGTGATGCGATTAAAGCTGCCTGCCATTGTCGTCTTCCTTCTGCTTGCTGTGCGTGGCTTGGTGCCGCGTCAAGAATATGCGCTTAGTGTGCCAGGTGCCCGGCACTTTGCGGTTTGAGTTCTCAGTCGCCGAGATCGTGGCTCATCCTTCGACAGGCTCAGTCCGACACGCTCGTCGCGCGCCAGGCCGGCCGGCAATCTGTGGATTCCGGGTGCAGTGTGGACGACGCCGTTCGCGATGTGGGGGCCGACCTGGCGGGCGGGCCCGCGCGGGGTCAGTCGTCCTTGCGGATGACGATGTGGCGCAGGACGTTCTCGTTCAGCCGGAGCCGGCGCTCGAGCTCCTTGGCCTCCTCGGCCCCGCTCTTGAAGTGCATGACGACGTAATAGCCCTCGCGGACGTCGTCGATCTCGTAGGCGAGGCGGCGCTTGCCCAGCTTCTCCAGCTCGCCGACGACCTCGCCGCCGCGGGTCTTCAGCTCCTCGGCGATCGCGTTCGACCGCTCGTCGACCTCGGTCTCTTCGAGGCTGGGGCGCAAAATGTAGGTTACTTCGTAGTCGGTGGTCGTGACAGCCATGATGCCCTCTCTGGACGCCGGCAGGGCCGGCGGCCCGGCGCCAATCGGCCGGGCAGCGGGGAATCTCCGGGCCGGGTGAGGCGCCGGAAGAACCCCCGGATACTATCACGCCCGGCCGACCGGCGACAAGCACCTTAGCCGGACGGCGCGGGCGCCTCAGCCGACGGCCGAGACCGCGGGACCTCATGCCAGCGGTAAGCGGCAACGTATTGCAGATAGCGGTTGCCGACGAGGGTCTCGGTGTTGCAGATCGTCACGACGAGGTGCTTGCTGCCGGCGGTCAGCCCACACGGATCCGTTACGTCAATCTCAGCGCCGTCGGACGTCCTGACGAACGTTCGGACCGGCGTTGCTGGGCCGCGGGGCTCGTTCACGTGCTGGAACATCACGACACCCGGCGTTTCGATGGGATCATATCCGATGACGGGCGCTCCGGACTCCCGCGTTTCCCAGACCGCTTCGAACGCTCCGTTGCGAATTCGAACGATCTCATCTTCGACCGCGCCGCCGGCGGTTTGCACGCGCACCGCCATGAGCCCATGCTGCAGCACAAAGGGAAAATCGACGAGATTGTCCGCAACGTGCTGCGGCGTCGTCAACAGCGCGCGCGGATCGCCGTATCGGTACACGGTTCGGTCGACGACGAGATACAGCTCGTTTCCGTCGAGCATGGCTGCCGAGCCTTGACCGATCGGGCGGTGATTCGCAGGATAGCGATCGGGCTCGGGCCTCAAGTCGACCGCCGGCGATTCCTTGCCGGTCGCGAGGTTCGCGAGAATGATCGTCGCCGGCTGATACACGTCGGGCCGCCCGTTGCAACACAGGTCGTCGAGCACGGCCGTGTTCCCGATCGCACCGAGAACCGAGAGATCACTTCCCTGAGGTACGATCGCGCGCAGCTGCTTGCAGTCGACAATCGCGGACTGCGAGACCAGGTGCGCCCCGTCCGTTGTTCCCGCCACGGCGAGCGCGCACCGGCCGAGCGGCCGAATTGAATCGACCTTGGTGACCGCGAACGCACTGCGGGAACGCGCGCGAACGCTGCCCGATGCGGCGGAGATCCGCACCATGTCGCCTCCCCAGCAGCCGGCAATCAAATCGTCACCGTAGCGTACGACGATCGTCGGGCTCGAGAGATTTTTCGCGTACTCCGGAGGTGCGGGACAAGCGCCGTCCCGTTTCCAATTCAGGCGTCCGTCGCTCGATCGGCGAGAAACGAGCGCGCCACCGGCGGTGCCGTAGACCACGTCCCGGCCGACGAGGATACCACCCACGGCGCCGTCGCGCCGCCATCGAAGCCGTCCCGAGGCGGCATCCAACACCCGGATCTCCGAGTCGCCGCCGACCACGATCGCGTCGTCGTCCGCGCGCACGTGCGTTATCGTGAATCGGGCCGGGAGCACATATCGCCACACCTGCCGGGCAGGGGCACCAGAGCCCGCAGCGCGCGGCGGTGAACCGGCCGGCTGAACGGCGGCGCACCCTGCGAAGAGCCCCAGCGCGCCGATTACAGCCAGCATCCGCGACGGTGCCATGCAAGTGCACCGCTTCTCCGCGCGCCGCGGCTCCGACCCTCCCTTCGCGCGGAAACCATGGACAAAGCAGCCGAGCGGGCCCGACACGCTCCCGGCTCGCCCCCTCGGCAAGGCCCGCCGAACGGGTACCTTCTCCTGAGCGCCCTCTCAGGGAAAAAACCGAAACTTTGCGGAGGTCGCGCCCGCCCGGAGAACGTTCTTGTCGATAGCCGATTTCGCGGTCACCCGCCGAGTCACGGTAGCCATGATGGCGTGCGCCATCGTCGTCCTGGGGATCTTCGCGATCCCGCGGCTGCCGATCGCCCTGCTCCCCAGCTTCCAGCCGCCCGTCGTCTCCGTGACGGTGAACTACGGCAACGTCGCGCCGGAGACGATGGAGTCGACCGTCACGCGGCCGCTCGAGAACGCGGTCAGCCGCGTCTCCGGGATCGACTACCTGCAGTCGAACTCGTTCACCGGCCAGAGCACGATCCGCGCGACCTTCAAGTACGGCACGAACATCAACGTCGCCGCGACCGACATCCAGCAGCAGGTCGCGCGCGCGGCGACCTCGCTCCCGAACGACCCGCTGCTGCAGCAGCCGGTCATCCAAAAAGCCGACCCCAACGCGCTCCCCGTCGTGCGGCTCTCGATCACCGACACCAGCCGCCCGCTGCGCGACCTCTACGACCTCTTCAACAACCAGCTCGCGGACGAGTTCGCCGGCGTCGGCGGGGTCGGCTCGGTGAGCGTCTTCGGCGGCGAGCAGCGCGCGATCATGGTCGAGCCGAACGAGGCGGTGCTCGCCGGCTACGGGCTCGACACCAACGCGATCGTCAGCAAGATCAAGAACGAGAACGTCGACGCGCCGGCCGGCGTGCTCGCGATCGGCCCGAACGAGTATGTGATCAGGGCGAACGCGCTCTACAAGAACGCCGACGAGATCGCCAACACCGTGCTGACCGTCAAGAACGGCGCGCCGATCTACATCCGCGACGTCGCCACCGTCACCGACGGCGTCCAGGAAGTCCGCAGCTTCTCGCGGCTCGACGGAACGCCCTCGATCTCGCTCTCGATCACCGCGCAGCCGGATGCGAACGTCATCGCCGTCTCGGACGGTGTCTACGCGAAGATTGCCGACTTCCAGAAGCGCTACCCGACGATGCACTTCGGCGTCGTCTTCGACCAGCAGGGCTTCATCCGCCAGGCGGTCGACGCGCTCGTCCACACCGCGATCTACGGCGCCGTCCTGGCCGTCCTGATCATCCTGCTCTTCCTGCACTCGCTGCGCTCGACGCTGATCGTCGCGGTCTCGCTCCCGATCTCGGTGATGGGGACGTTCTTCGCCTCCTACATGCTGGGCCAGTCGCTCAACATCATGACCTTGGGAGGTCTCGCGCTCGCGGTCGGGCTGATCGTCGACGACGCCGTCGTCGTCATCGAGAACATCTACCGCCACCTCCACGAAGGCGAGTCGCCGCGGGAAGCGGCGCGCAACGCGACCGCGCAGATCTTCATGGCGGTCCTCGCCTCGACGATCACCGTCGTCACCGTGTTCGTCCCGCTGCTGCTGATCCCGGGGCTGCAAGGGCTGATCTTCGGCCCCTTCGCGCTGGTGATCATCGTCGGCGTCGGCATCTCGCTGCTCGTCGCGACGACGACGGTGCCGATGCTCTCGAGCTTCATGCTCGACCGCGAGAGCGCGCACGTCGCCGAAGGCAACGTGCGCGAGGGCAACGCGTACCAGCGGTTCAGCGCCGGGTTCGACCGCGCGTATGCGCGACTCGAAGGCGGCTACAAACGCCTGCTCGGCAACGCGATCGACCGGCCCGCGCTGGTGCTCGGAATCGGCGTCGTGCTGCTGATCTTCGCGCTCGGCGCGGTGAAGCTGGGCGTGGTGAAGACCGAGACGTTCCCCGCCTCGTCCTCGCGCTTCATTCGGCTCAACGTGCGCACGCCGAACGGCACTGCGGTCGCGCAGACCAACATCGTCTCGCAGAAGGTCGAGCAGGCGCTGCTCGCCGACCCGCGCGTGCAGGACGTCTCGGTCTCGGTCGGCACGGCGTTCGGCGGCGGCAGCACCCGCATCGTCACCAACCAAGCCTCGATGGCGGTCGCGCTCAAGCCAGGTCTGCGCGGCGCCGCGGCTGACGACTTCGTGACCGAATGGCAGCGCCGGCTCGGCGGGGTCGTGCGGCGCGCCGGCGCCTCGCAGCAGCAGACGACGCAGCAGAACAATCTCACCCCCGAGCAGCGCGCGCGGTTCCGGGATCTGCGCAAGGCCCTGGTCGGAACGCAGGCGTTCCTGAGCAGCATCGACATCGTGCAGCAAACGGTGAGCCAGGGCTCGGACGCGATCGAGGTTCAGCTCTACGGTCCCGACATCAACCAGCTCTACAAGATGGCGCAGCGCGACTTGATCCCGCAGATCGCGCAGGTCAAAGGGATCGTGCGCCCCGACACCAACATCACGCCCTCGCAGCCGGAGGTCGACGTCGCCGTGAACCGTCGCGTCGCCGCGCAGCTCGGCGTGACGACCGGCGACATCTCGAACATCATCTCGACCGCGACGAGCGGCACGATCGCATCGTACTGGCAGACCAACGGCACGCAGTACCCAATCATGGTGCAGCTCCCGCCGGCGGAGCGCCGCACCTACACGTCGCTGAGCGATTTGCTGATCAACCCAAGCTCTTCCGGAGGGGCCTCGACGGCCGCGAGCACCGGGCCAACGTTCGTGCCGGGCCAGAGCACGGGCAGCTCATCCTCGTCGGCGAGTTCCGGCCCGACGGAGACGGGCAGCGGGTCGTCGTCGGTCTCGCTCAACGCCGTTCCGCTCGGCGCGGTCGCGACGCTGGCGATCAGTCAAGGACCCTCGCAGATCCCGCGTCAGAACAAGGCGCGCTACGTCAGCATCACCGCGCCGGTCATCGGCGCGACCCTCGGCGAGGTGCTCGACGAAGTCACCACCATCATGAACTCGTACACGTTGCCGTCGGGTTACCGCTGGCAATACGGCCCTGCCGTCACGCAGAACACGAACCAGTTCCAGGCGCTCACACTGGTCGTGATCCTGGCAATCGCGCTGATCTACATGTTGCTCGCCTCGCAGTTCGAGTCGTTCCTCGACCCGCTGGTGATCATGTGCGCGGTGCCGTTCGCGGTGATCGGGATCATCGGCGGGCTGTGGATCACGCACCGCGCCTTCGGGCTCACCGCGTTCATCGGCTCGTTGATGCTGGTCGGGATCGCGGTGAAGAACGCGATTCTCGTCGTGGAGTTCACCAAGCAGCTGCGGCGCGACGAAGGGCTCGACCCTCGGGAAGCGCTGATGCACGCCGGACCGATGCGCCTGCGCCCGATCCTGATGACGACGCTCGCCACGCTCGGCGGGATGCTCCCGATCGCGATCGGCATCGAATCGGGCTCCGAGACGCAGGCCCCGCTCGGCACCGTCGTCATCGGCGGGCTCGTCACCTCGACGATGCTCTCGCTGGTGCTGGTGCCGACGATCTACCTCTGGGTCGCGCGCCACATCGAGCCGCGCTTTGCGCCGAAGCCGCCCTCCTTCCGCCGCCGCCCGCCGCAAGCGCCGGAGCCGGAACGCGAGGTCGCGCCCGCGCCGGCAACCACGTAACGAACGCCGTTCGTCGTCCCCAATGGACATCACCCAGTTGATCCTTGATGATCACCACGAACAGCGGCGGCTTTTCGCCGTGCTCGAGCAGGTAGGCCGCACCGACACGAAAGCGCTTTCCGCGATCTGGTCGAGGCTGGCAGCGTTCCTCGAAGTGCACGCCGCGGCGGAGGAAGAGCTCTTCTACCCGCAACTGCTCAAAGTCGGGAAGGGAACCGGAGGCGGCGAGACGCCGGAAGCCGAGACGAAGGACGCGATCGGCGACCACAACGACATTCGCGACGCGGTGACCGAGGCTGCGCGGCACGACGCCGGCAGCGACAAGTGGTGGGCCGCGGTGGCGGCCGCGAACAAGGCGAACGGCGACCACATGGCCGAGGAGGAGCGCGAAGGCCTCACTGACTTCCGCCGCAATGCCAGCCTTCAGTTGCGCCACGACATCGCCGTCGCGTTCGCCACGTACGAAGCAGTCCACTTCGCCGGCGTCAAACCGGTCGACAAAGACCCCGACAAGTACATCGCCGAACACCAATGAGTCCGGCCCGAAACCGGTCGTCGACGCGGTTCGGAATCACCCGCGTCTGAGGAACGACCGGTCCTCGACCAAGATGCAGCGCGTTTCTCGCGCGTGCTTGACGTTCGCTTGCGCGTCGGGGTCTTCGAGGAGGCGCCGACGATAGATCTCGTAGGCGGCGAGGCTGTCGAACTCGATGAGCGCGAGCGCGACGTTGTTGGCGCCCTCTTTCGGCAAGAAATATCCGAGCAGTCCGCCGCCGCAGCGCTCGATGATCGGCGGCCAGCGCCGCGCGTATTCTTCGAATGCGCCTATGGCATGCGGGTCCAGCGTGTAGCGAATGCAGCAGGTGATCATCGTTTCCCTAGATTCGGATTCGGAAGCAGCGGGTGAGTTCGGCATGGTCATACCGCATTCTACCACGGCGACACTTCAGCGCACCGTTAACTATGGGCGCGCACGGGCGCTACGTGCCGGCGTCGCCGTTCACGTGGAACACGAATTTCAGGATAAAGCGATGGAGCGTGCTAAACGCGGCCGGCGTGCCGTAGTTCAGGAACAGCTCGTCGCCGTTGGCGAACCGGCGGTGGTAGGCGAAGGCGAGGTTCGTGCCGGCTTGAGGCGCGAAGCCGCCGAGTCCGTTGATCGAGCGCAGCGAGACGGAGAGATTCGACTCGGCGCCGAGTGGCGCGCCGAGCGAGATGCGGCGCAGCCATTGCGAATCGAGCGCGCCGGTCGTCAGCGAGCGCTCCACGGTGCCGTCGTATTCGAGCCCGAGCGAAAGCCGTCCGAGCGGGCGCGATGTCGTGAGCGAATAGAGCCGCGTGTCGTTGCCGCCGAACGGGCCGAACGAGACGGAGAGATCGACCGGCCGCGGCGTCCCGTCCTTGTAGCCGACCGCCGCTTGAAAGAGGTCGAAGCTCGTATCCTGTCCGTTGCGGTAGCACGGGAAGCCGGTGAAGAACGCGCGCCCGACCACGGGCCCCGAGCACCGGCGGTTGTCGGCGAGGACGTCGTAGCTGCGCAACGTGCCGAGGCTCGGTCCGAGTCCGTTGATCGAGAAGCCGTTCTTGAACGTTGCGGTCGCGTTGATCTGAAGATCCGCTTCGTGAACGGCGCCGGACTCGTCGAACCACCGATCGGACGCGAGCGCGATCTGAAAGTTCTTCACCCCTTTGGTGGAGCCCGAGGTCGACAAGAATCCCTGGAAGCCGTGCAGGTCGGAATTGAACGTCAGGCCGTCGATCGGGTTGAAGTTCGGGCTCAGGTCGTTGTAGCCGAGCACCGCTTGCCAGTTCGGCTTCTGAACGCCGACGAAGTTGTTGGTGATGTGCGCGACGCCGGGCTGCTGCACCCAACTGCCGTGTTCGAACGTCTCACCGGTTCCCCAGAAAAATCCGGTCTTCGCGTTTTGACCGTCGGCCCCGAAATCGGTCGTCACGTCGTCCCCGGCCACGCTGTGATGTGCCATCACGCCGTCCACGAAGTACCGGAACGACCGATTCGGTGTTGCGTGCTTGTAACCGTAGGCGATGTCGTCGAACGTGTTGCCGGTGGTCTGATCGAATCCTCGCACGCCGAGCACGCCGAACGACTGCAGCCCGAAGGAGCCCTCGAGCTTCGCGCCCCGGTCGAACGGTCCGATCCGCGGTGAATAGAACAGCAGGATGTTCGGGCTGGTAGGGCTCGAAAACGTCGAGGTCAGGTTCGGGTTGACGAAGGTCGCGCCTTGTGCGAAGAACGGCCGGTACTCGGAGAGTTGCCGCTGGAACTCTTGCGGCGCGATCGTTTGCTGGTCGACCTCGACGTTCGAGAAGTCAGGGTTGACCGTCCCCACGAAGTTGATCGTGCTCGTGATCGGTACCGTCACGTCGGTTCCTACGGTGCGGACGCGCTGGGTGCGGAACGTGCCGTCGGATTGCTGGAACTGCATGCGGTCGCTGCCGATGCTGCCCAGCGCAAAGATCTCGGCGCGCGGCCTGGGACGCGCGCCCGCACCGCTCGCCGTTATCCCGTCGACGGCGATTCGCGGCCAATACCGCGCATCGTTGGTCGTGGGCCAGCTCGACGCGATCGGCCCGTCGACCATCAAGCCGTCATATGCCCAGGTGAGATGCTCGGCCTTTGCGGCGACGTTGCGAATGAAGTTGAACCGCCAGGACTTGTGCGCGCCGCCCGGCAGGCGCATCGCGCTCAGCGGGACGATCAGCACCGCGTTCCAGGCCGTTCCGTCGACGCGCGCCGCGCTCTGCCAGCGCGGGTTGTAGCGCGCGTTTTCACTCGCCTGCTGATAGCGCACCGCGGCCGGCGTCGTCTCGAACAGGTAGACCGCATTGCCGGCGCCGCTCGTGTCGATCCCGACCCCGACGAAATCGTCGCTGCCGAACCCGACGTTGTGCGTGGTCTGCCCGGCGACGATCGTCGCTCCCGGCTGCTCGGCGTGAAAGCCGGCGTACAGGTTGCGGTCATCGTAGAGGAGATAGATGCTCGTGCTCAGCCCGGCCGGCGCTCGGGTCGTCTCGTTCCACAGACCGTCGGGTTGAATGCGGCCGGCCTGCCACGCCGGATCGCTCAGCGACGGATCGAGCGGGAGCGGATGCGGCGCGCGCACCGCGGTGAACGAAGCGCCGGACGAGACCGCGGCGCGCGCACCGGCCGGCGCCAGCACGAACGCGGCCGCGAGCATGATGCACGGAAGAAAGGCTCGCATTGCGGCGCCAGCGTAGGCGTCCGCGGCGCGCGAATAAAGGCTTGTGGGACGAACCGGCCGAGGCGCGGGACGGGCTCGCACGGCGAAAGAAATACGCGCCGCGCGAGCGGGAACCGTGCGCCGCGGGCGCGGAACCCTCTCGGCGATGCGGACGCGAACCGCCATCTGGCGCGACATCCTGCTCTACACCGCCGTCTGGACGGCACTCGGTTTGTTTTCGTTCGCCGACTGGCTGGCGAGCAACTCGACGCGACCCGTCCACCGCCCGTGGCCGCCGATGTTCGGCTCGATCATGCTCGACTACTACACGACGGGACTCGCGACGCCGGTGTACGTCTGGCTGGTGCGGCGCGTTCCGATCGTCGCGCCGCGCATCGGCCGCACCATTCTGCTCTACCTGCTCGTCATGGCCGTGTGCGTCTTCCTGAAGTGGTCGATCGACGTTCCGCTGCAGAACGCGCTCTTCCACGAGAACCACTCGTTCTGGATCGTGCTGATCGCCGATTCGTCCGGCGCCGTCCTCTCGCTGGTGATCTTTGTCGTCCTGCTGATCGCGCTCGAATGGTACCGCACCGCCCGCCAGGCGGAGGTCCGCGCCTCGACGCTGGCGGCGCAGCTCTCCTCCGCGCAGCTCGACGCGCTGCGCTCGCAGCTCGACCCGCACTTTCTGTTTAACACGCTGAACGGCATCTCGGCGCTGATGCACCGTGACGTGCAGGCCGCCGACACGATGCTGACCCGGCTCAGCGACATGCTGCGCGCCACGCTGGAATCGTCGTCGGCGCAGGAGGTGGCGCTCCGAACGGAGCTCGAGACGACGCGGCTCTACCTGGACATCATGGACGCGCGGTTCGGCGACCGATTGTCGTGGAGCTTCGACGTCGGCGAGCCGCTGCTCGACGAACGCGTGCCGAGCTTTCTCCTGCAGCCGCTGGTTGAGAACGTCGTGCGCCACGGCGTGCACGAGTCGAGCCGGCGCACGACGATTCGCGTCGGCGCCGAAGCCTCCGGCGACGCGCTCGTGCTGCGCATCGCCGATGACGGGCGCGGGCTGCCGGCCGATGCCGAGGTCACCGAGGGCATCGGTTTGCGAAACACGCGCCGGCGGCTCGCGGAACTGTACGGCGCGGCGGGACGGCTCGACGTGACGAATCGCGACGGCGGCGGAACGGAGGTCGTCGTGACGATCCCGCGCCGGGTCGGACTGGTCGCGACCTGAGGTGGCGCGCTTGCGCACGGTGATCGTCGACGACGAGGCGCTGGCGCGCGAGCGAATTCGCACGCTGCTCGCGGGCTGGGACGACATCGACCTCGTCGCCGAGTGCGCAAGCGGGCGCGAAGCCGTCGCGGCGGTGCGCAAGCTGCGGCCGGCGCTTCTGTTTCTGGACATTCAGATGCCGGAGCTCGACGGCTTCGGCGTGCTGCAGGCGCTCCCGGCACCGTATCGGCCCGAAGCGATCGTGTTCGTCACCGCGCACGACCGCTTCGCGGTGCACGCCTTCGACGTCAACGCGATCGATTATTTGCTCAAGCCGTACACCGCGGAGCGCTTCAACGCCGCGCTCGAGCGCGCGCGTGCGCGGCTGGGCGACCGGACCCGGCGCGCCGAGATCGACAAGCTGCTGGAAAGCGTCGCCGCGCGGACGGCCGTTCCCGAACGGCTGACGATTCGCTCGCGAAACGGGGTGCAGTTCGTCCCCGTCCACGACGTCGACTGGCTCGAAGCCGACCGCAACTACACCGTGCTCCACCTCGGCACGCAGGCGCTCCGCATCCGCGAGACGATCTCCGAGCTCGAAGACCGGCTCGGCGCGGCGGGATTCGTCCGCGTGCACCGCTCGGTCATCGTCAATGCCGACCGCATCTTCCGCCTCGAGCCCTGGGCGCACGGCGAGTACGTCATCGTCCTCCGCAACGGCACCAAAGTAATCTCCGGCCGCGGCTACGGCGAACGCGTCCGCAGCCTTTTCGCTTGACTACTGCTGGTCGCCGGTGGGTTCGACGGCGACGTTGACGGAGAGCTCGCCTTCGGCACGGCCGCGGAAGAGGCCGCGGGTCGGGCTGACGTCGCCGTAGTCGCGGCCGAGCGCGACCAGCACGAACGAGTCGTCGACGACCTTGTCGTTGGTCGGGTCGACGCCGAGCCAGCCGAACCCCGGGACGTGCGCTTCTGCCCAGGCGTGCGAGGCTTCGCCGCCGACGATGCCCTCGCCGGCGAAGACATAACCGCTCGCGTAGCGCGCCGGAATCCCGCGCGCGCGGGCGAGCGCGATCAGCACGTGCGCGAAGTCCTGGCAGACGCCGGTGCGCTTCTCGAGCGCTTCGTGCACGGTCGTGCGCACGTTGGTCGCACCCTTCACGTAGCCGAACGTGTCGTGCACATACTTGCCGGCCGCGACGAAGTACGCCGCCGGATCGCCGCGCGGCGCGTCGATCTCGTGCTCGGCGATCGCCCGCACGTCATCGCTCAGCGCGACGTACGGGCTCGGCTGGGTGAGCTCGTAGTGCTCGCCGGGACGGCGCTCGGGCTCGGGATGCGGCTCGCCGCGCGCCATCGTCACCACCTGCGAGCGCGCGACGATCCGCAGCTCGTCGTGCTCGGGGACGATCGCGAAGTGCTGCACCTCGTTGCCGAAGCGGTCGACGTACTCGAACCAGCGCGCGCCGGGCTCGATCTCCAGCTCGTAGCGCGTGCAGAACTGGTGCGGCGTCGTGCGCGGCTGCAGATGCACGACCGTGTAGCTCTCGGTGACCGGGCGCGAGTAGCGGTACGTCGTGACGTGCTCGACGCTCAGCTCCATCAGGCGCTCACGATCCCGGCCGGGTTCAGCGGCGCGTTCGCAACCGGGATGCGCGGGAAGTACACCGCTTGGATCGCCGCCATCAATGCTTCCACCTCGCCGCGCACCCGCTGCAAGAACGGGTGCCCGCCTTCGGCGAGCACGTCGGTGACGTCGGCGAAGTTGAACTCCGCGCACAGCCGTCCGGCGAGCTTCTCGGCCTGGTTCGTGTAGCCGCGGCCCTGTGGCGTCTCCGAGATGCGGTGCAGCGCGGCGTCGACCTCGTTCGCGCAGAACCCGACGCTGCGCGGGAAGGTCGGATCGAACAGCACGAAGTCGATGACCTCGCGCGAGGCCGGCAGGTGGCTCGACGCGCGCGCGAACGGCATGCTCGCACTGGCCATCTCGAGCAGCGCCTGCCACTCCGGCCACGGCTCGTCGAGCGAGTCGAGCGTCGCGAGCATCCGCAGCGCGAGGTACGCGCGCTCGGCGAACCGGCCCAGCTGCAAGAAGTTCCAGCCGTCGACGTGCAGCAGCGTCGCATCGGTGACGCCCTCGATCGCCTGACACCGGTCGCGCACGCGCCGCAGGAAGCGCGCCGGGCCTTCGCGCGTGAGCGCATCGAGCCGCTGGGCGCGCACGTCCAAGTACAGCTCGTTGACGTTCTCCCAAGTCTCGGTCGACAATTCGGCGCGCACGTTGATCGCGTTGGTGCGCGCGATCGCCACGGTCGAGGTGATCGAGGAGAGGTTCGTCACATCGAAGATGCAGCGCTCGAAGGTCGTCTCGGCGTCATACGGCTCGACGTCCGCCGGCTCGTTCAGCGTCCCGATCGCGAGCGCCGTGCGCCAGGCGCGGTGCGCCCAGACGTCGTGCTGGAAGCGGTCCATCGAGCGCGTGTAGGTCACGTCGAGGACGCGGCTGACCGTCTCCGCGCGCTCGACGTTGCGCGCCAGCCAGAAGAACGACTCGGCGTGCCGGCTAAGCACCGCTCATCCTCCGAGCACCCAGGTGTCTTTGCTGCCGCCGCCTTGTGAAGAGTTCACCACCAGCGAACCTTCGCGCAGCGCGACGCGCGTCAGCGCCGCCGGCGGCACGTCGATGCGCTTGCCGTACAGCACGAACGGACGCAGGTCGATCCGGCGCGGCACGAGCTCTTCGCCGGCGAGCGTCGGGTGCGAGGAGAGCTGGATCACCGGCTGGGCGATGTAGCTGCGCGGCTCGGCCTCGATCGCGCGCGCGAACTCGGCGCGCTCCTCGGCGGTCGACGCCGGGCCGATCAGCATCCCGTAGCCGCCGGAGCCGTCGGTGCGCTTCACCACCATCTCGGCGAGCCGGCCGATCACATGCCGGCGCAGGCGCTCGTCGGTGCAGTCGTACGTCTCGACGTTCGGCAGCAGCGGCTCCTCGCTCAAGTAGAAGCGGATCATATCGGGGACGAATCGGTACAGCGCCTTGTCGTCGGCGACGCCCGTCCCGATCGCGTTCGCGAGCGTGACGTTCCCGCTGCGGTACACGTTCATCAGGCCGACTGCGCCCAGCACCGAGTCGGACCGAAAGTACAGCGGGTCGAGGAAGTCATCGTCGATGCGGCGGTAGATCACGTCCACGCGCTCCAGCCCGCGCGTCGTCTTCAGGAAGACGGTGTTGTCGACGACGATGAGGTCGCGTCCTTCCGCGAGCGGGACGCCCATCTGCCGCGCCAGCATCGCGTGCTCGTAGTACGCCGAGTTGTAGACGCCCGGCGTGAGCACGATGATGTTCGGCTCGCCCGCGGTCGGCGGCGCCGAGTCGCGCAGCGTGCGCAGCAGCCGGCGCGGGTAATCGTCGACCGGCCGCAGCGGATAGCCTTCGAACAGCCGCGGAAAGGTGCGCTTGAGCACGTCGCGGTTCTCGAGCACATACGAAATCCCTGAGGGCGTGCGGACGTTGTCCTCGAGGACCAGCATCGTGCCGTTCTCGTCGCGGATCAAGTCGATCCCGCTGACGTGGATGTAGATGTTGTGTGGGACGCGCACGCCGATCATCTCGCGCACGTACAGGTTCGAGGAGAACACCGCCTCGCGCAGCGCGGCGTTCTCGCGCAGGATGCGCGCCTGGTGGTAGAGGTCGTAGAGGAACGTGTTCAGCGCGCGCACCCGCTGCGCGACGCCGGCCGCGATGTGCTCCCACTCCTCCGCCGCGAAGATGCGCGGGATCGGGTCGAACGGGAAGATGCGCTCGGTCCCGGCGTCCTCGGCGTAGACCGTGAAGGTCACCCCGCGCCGCAGCAGCGCCGCGTTGATCGCGCGCACGCCGCCGGCGAGCTCGCCCGGCGCCATCGCGCGCAGCGTCTCGGCCAGCCGCTCGTAGACCGGCCGCGGCGTCTCGGCGTCGTGGAAAAACTCGTCGAAAACGCCGGAGGTTTCCGAACCCCGGGGAACGCTCAGCATCGTTGTCGTTCGCCTTATACCCCAGCCGCAGCGAATGACCGTTGGCCCTCTGTCGAAAGGCGGCGCGCGGGCGGGCGGCCAACGCTCGCCCCGAATGACGTCTACCGCCGCGCGGCTCGTGGTCCGTGTCGGGTGCAGGTTCGAGTACGATTCGCCGGGTCCGACGCCGGCGGTCGTGCTGGTGCGGCCCGAGGAGCACGGCCAGCGCGTCCGGCGCGAGGACTGGGCGACGCAGCCGGCGATCGCGTCCCACGACTACGCCGACCTCTTCGGCAACCGCTGCCGCCGGCTGACGATCCCCGCCGGCCGGTTCGTCATGCGCTACGACGCCGAGGTCGAGACCTCGCCCGAGCCCGCCGAGACCGACTGGAACGCGCGCGAGATCCCCGTGGAAGAGCTTCCGGACGAGACGCTGGTGTACACGCTGCCGAGCCGGTTCTGCCTTTCCGACGAGCTCTCGGACTTCGCGTGGGAGACGTTCGGCGGCGTGCAGCCCGGTTGGGCGCGCGTGCAGGCGATCTGCGACTGGGTGCACGAGCAGATCGTCTTCAAGTACGGCACGAGCCTCCCGCACACGACCGTGCAGGACGTGCTGCGCGATCGGACGGGCGTCTGCCGCGACTTCGCGCACGCCGCGGTGACGTTCTGCCGCGCGCTCAACATCCCGGCGCGTTATGCCTTTGGCTATCTGCCCGACATCGGCGTCCCGCCGGTCGACGTGCCGATGGACTTCTGCGCCTGGTTCGAAGCGTTCTTGGGCGGGCGCTGGTGGACGTTCGACCCGCGCAACAACCAGCGCCGGATCGGCCACATCCCGATCGCGCGCGGGCGCGACGCGCTCGACGTCGCGATGATCACCACCTACGGGCCGGCGCGGCTCGAGAAAATGGCGGTTTGGGCCGATCGTGTCGAGTGAGACGATGATCAGGACGATCGCCGGCACCGGCGTCGTGCGCGCGTCGTACGCGCTCAGCCAGCACTTCCGCTACGAGTACCCGGGGCCGATCCACCATCTGCGGCACCGGCTCGTCGTCGCCCCGCCGGCGTTCTACGGCGACCAGCTTCGGATCAGCCACCGCCTGCGTGTCGCGCCCGATCTTCCGGTGCGCTGGATCGAGGACGCTTTCGGCAACGCCGTGGTGGAGATCGAAGCCGAGCGCGTCGAGCATGCGATCCAGCTCGACTACGACGCGGTCATTGAGCGCTCGCCGGCGCCGTTGCCGCAAGTGGACCCGAGCGCGCTGAGCGACGCGCGCTACTTCGAGCCGACGCGTTTGACGATGCCGAGCGACGCGCTGCGCGACGCGGCGCGCGCGCTGCTCGACGGCTCCGAAGACCCCGGCGGCGCGCTCGCCGACCGCATCAACTCGTACGTCGCCGGCCACATGCGCTACGTCTCCGGGGCGACGAGCGTCGAGACGACCGCTGCCGAAGCGTTCGCGCGCGGCGAAGGTGTTTGCCAGGACTACGCGCACGTGATGCTCGCGCTGTGCCGGCTGTGCGATGTTCCGGCGCGCTACGTCTCGGGCCACCTGCTCGGCGAAGGCGGAACGCACGCGTGGGTCGAGGTATTGCAGCTCGCGCCTGCGCCGTACTACGCGGTCGCCGTGGGCTACGACCCGACGCACGCGCGCCGCACGAACCTCGACTACGTCTTCGTCGCCGCCGGCCGCGACTACGCCGACGTAGCGCCCACGTCCGGCTGTTTCACCGCTCCGTACGTCGGCCGCTTCACCACCGGCCGCCGCGTCGACGTCCTTGACGTCGAATACGCCGCGTAGTCCATCGGATTCGGCAAGCCTAATTCGTCGCACCTAACGTTGCGGCGGTCTGTTACGGTCGGTTCGGGGTTGACATGGGGGCGTACAATGCGAGTGGACATCCTCGTTCAGTGAGGCGTCCGCACGAGAACAAGCCGCTGCCCGGAAACGTCGAGAGACGCCAATGGGTGACCAGGCCCCGCCGAACCAAGGCGGGATCTAACGCGGCTGAGCAGGGGGCTCGCTCCCGGCTCTACGGCGTGTGGTGCCAAAGCGTCGACGTTGAGGAGATCCGACCGGCCCGATGGGCCGCTCGGCCCCCGAACCGCCGTGCGAGGAGCTCCGGCGGTTTTTTACTTTTTCGAACGTCCCGGCCCGAAGGCCGCAGTGAAAGGTGGTGATGACCCGCGATGGACGGCAGCAGTAGTTCGCCTCAACCTCCGCCCGCATTCGGGCGCATACGCGCACGCGCCGCGCATCGCGGCGCATTCTCAGGAGAGTAGTCCCATGAAGGTCTTCGTCGTGCCGCGCCTGCTCGCGGCAAAAATCGCCATCTATCTTCGCCCGCGCACCGTTCACGTCGCACCCGAACAGCACTCGTTCTGGATCCTGCACGCGCGCTGACGGCAGGGCATCATGGCAATCACGGAAGCCGTCCTCGACGAACAGCACGTCGGGGATATTCACGGTGCGCTCGGAACGATCGCGCGCCACGACCTCGCCCCGCGCCGCGGCTGGCGGCAGCATCTGCGCACGCTGCTCGCCATCCTCGGCCCGGGTCTCATCGTCATGGTCGGCGACAACGACGCCGGCGCGTTCGGCACCTACGCGCAAGCCGGTCAGAACTACGGCACGACGCTGCTCTGGACGCTGCTGCTGCTCGTCCCGGTGCTGTACGTCAACCAGGAGATGGTGCTGCGGCTCGGCATCGTCACCGGCGTCGGCCACGCGCGGCTGATCCTGGAGCGCTTCGGCAAGTTCTGGGGCGCCTTCAGCGTCATCGACCTGTTTCTGCTGAACGCGCTCACGATCGTCACCGAGTTCATCGGCGTCGGCCTCGCCGCCGACTATCTCGGCGTTCCGCGCATCCCCGCGATCGCCGTCGCGGCCGCCGTCGTCATGGCGGTCGCGAGCACCGGAAACTTCCGCCGCTTCGAGCGCTTCTCGGTCGTGCTGTGCATCGTCAGCCTGCTGCTGGTGCCCGTGTTCGTCGCCGTGCACCCGCCGCTCGGCCAGACCGTGCACGACCTGGTCGTGCCGGGGCTGCCCAAAGGCGCCGATCTCAGCACGGTGATGCTGCTGATCGTCGCGATCGTCGGCACGACGGTCGCGCCGTGGCAGCTCTTCTTCCAGCAGAGCTACGTGATCGACAAGCGGATCACGCCGCGCTTCTTGCAGTACGAGCGCGCCGACTTGGCGATCGGGATCGTCTTCGTGATGGTCGGCGCGATCGCGATCATGGCGCTCGCCGCGGCGACCTTCCACGGCCGCCCGGAGTTCGGCAACTTCGCCGACGCCGGCGCCGTCGCGGCAGGGATCGGAAAGTACGCCGGGCACGTGCCGGGCGTGCTGTTCGCGCTGGCGCTGATCGACGCCAGCATCATCGGCGCTGCCGCCGTCTCGCTCGCGACGGCGTACGCGCTCGGCGACGTGCTCTCGTTCAACCACTCGCTGCACCGCAAGGTCACCGACGCGCCGGCGTTCTACGCGGTCTACCTGGGCCTGATCGGACTCGCCGCGGCGCTGGTCGTCATCCCCGGCGTTCCCTTGGGCTTGCTGACGAACGCCGTCCAGGCACTCGCCGGCGTGCTGCTGCCGAGCGCGACGATCTTCTTGCTGCTGCTCTCGAACGACCGCACGGTGCTCGGCCCGTGGGCGAACACGCACCGCGTCAACGTCTTCACCAGCGTCGTCATCGTGGTGCTGGTGATGCTCTCGCTGATCCTCACCGCCTCGGTGCTGTTTCCGTCGATCAACAGCGCGCACATCCTCGCGATCCTTGCGGCCGGCGGCGTCGTCACGTTCCTCACCGGCGTGCTGATGTCGTTCGTCGGCCCGCGGCGGCGCGTTCAGCACCGCCTCGACCGCTTGCGCCGCGGCACCTGGCGCATGCCGCCGCTCTCGCAGCTTCCCTCCGCCCGGCTGGGGACGCTGAACCGCGCCTGGCTGATCGGATTGCGCGCATATTTGATCGTTGCCGTCGGCCTGGTCGTCTTCCGCGTCACACAGCTCGCGCTCCACGGCGGCTGACCGCCATGACGCTCCTCGACTTCACGATTCGGCTGCTGATCGCGCTCACGCTCGGCACCGTGGTCGGGCTCGAACGCCAGTACCGCCAGCGCATGGCCGGGCTGCGCACGAACGCGCTGGTCTCGGTCGGCGCGGCGCTGTTCGTGATGCTTTCGCCGTTCGAACCCGGCGCCGATCCGACGCGGGTCGCGGCGCAAGTCGTCTCGGGGATCGGTTTCCTCGCCGGCGGGGTGATCTTCCGCGAAGGCTTGAGCGTGCGCGGTCTCAACACCGCCGCGACGTTGTGGGCGACCGCCGCGGTCGGAACCTTGGCGGGGCTCGGCCACCTCGAGCACGCGGCGATCGGCGCGGGCGCGATCTTGGCCGCGAACGTGATGCTGCGCCCGATCGCGCGGCGGATCAATTTGCAGCCGATCGACGACACCGAGGTCGTCTCGACGTACGAGCTGCGCGCGGTCTGCCGCCAGGACGTCGAAGACCGCGTCCGCCAGACGATGGTCTCGGCGGTCCGCGGCACCGGGATCACGCTCCACGCCGTGTACAGCGAGGACATCAACGGCTCGAACCGCGTCGAAATCGTCGCCGACGTGGCCGTCGCGGGGCGGGCCGATGCGCGGCTAGAGAAAGTCGTCAGCCGGGTCGGGGTAGAGCCCGGAGTCACCGCGGTGAGCTGGAAGCTCGTCCCGACGGCCGACGAGGAACAGGCGATGCTGCCCGAAGCATGATGGAGACGATGAGCCTCGCCCCGGAGATGCTGCTGATCCTCGCGGTCGGCGCCGTCGGCGTGCTGCACACGATCGTCCCCGACCACTGGGTGCCGATCACGCTGATCGCACGGCAGCGCGGCTGGACGCGCGGCCAAACTGCGCGCGCCTCGCTGCAAGCAGGAACGGGGCACGTCGTCTCGACGCTCGCCATCGGGCTGGTCGTGTGGGTCGCCGGCGTCGCGTTCGCGACGCGCTTCGGCCAAGCGGTCTCGACGCTCTCGAGCCTCGCGCTGATCGCGTTCGGCGGCTGGATCGCGGTCTCGTCGTGGCTCGAGCTGCGCGCGCGCGACGCACGCTCGCACGAGCACGCGGAGATGCGTCCACCCGATGATGCGCAGGCGAAGCGCGGCGGTTCTTCGCGGACGGCGCTGCTGCTGATTCTCGGCTCCTCGCCGATGGTCGAGGGGATTCCGGCGTTCTTCGCCGCGGTGAAGTACGGACCGGTGCTGATCGCCGCCATGTCGGTCGTCTTTGCGATCAGCACGATCGTGACGTACGTCGCGCTGACGGTGACCTCGGCCGCCGGATTGCAGAAGGTGCGCTTCGGCGCGCTCGAGCGCTACGGCGAAGTGCTGAGCGGTGCGTTCATCGCGCTCGTCGGCGTCGTCTTCCTGGTCTTCCCCGTTCTATGAACGTGCTCGCCGCAGCGCTCTTCGCCTGTACGCTCGCTCAAGCGGCACCGCCTTCGCCTTCGCCGTCGCCGTCGCCGTCGCCACGGCCCGGGACGGTGCGGTTCGCCGTCGACGCGCACGTCACGTTCGTCTCGCAGGGAACGCGCGGGCCGGGGGTTTCGCCGCCCGAAGCAAACGGTTTTGCGAACGGTGATACGCTCTCGCCGCTCACGCCGTACGACGTCTTCTCCAGCGCGCCGCTCGTGCCGGGAAACGCTGCGGAATCCGCGCTCTACGTACGACCGGCGTACGCGGGACGCGCGTTCGACGCCTCGCTGACGCTCGGTGCGGGATACGTGCGCGGCAGCGTGACGAACGCGGTGTACTGGGGCGAGTCGCCCTTCGCGACGCTGAGCCCGCACCTCGGCGCGCAGCACCTTCCGTACCGCGTGACGTTTCCCACCCACGCGGGCAGCGACGACGGCACCGGATTCGTCGCCTCCGTACTCGCCGGAAGCATCGCGACGAAAGACGGGAACCTCGCGCTGCGCACGGGCTGGTTCGATCTCGCGCAGACCGCGCAGTTCGTCTTCGTGCAGCCGGCGGTCACCAACGCGCCCCCCTCGCTCGGGATGACGACGCCCGAATCGCTCGGCGACGGCGCACCGGCGCTCGACGCGTGGCAGCCGCCCGCGCAATATCTTCCGCTGCACGGCGTGGACCTCGTCGGCAAGCAGGGTCTCGCAACCGTAGAACTGACCTCGGCGGAACTCCCCGCATTGCCCGGCACGCCGGCGCGGATGAACATGGCCTCGGTCGTCGTCGACCACGGCGAAGGGACGAAGTACACCGCGCAGTACCTGCACGTCGCGACCGGCGGCGATCTCGTTTCGACGACGATCCTCTACGGCGCCGACGATCATCTCGAATTTTCGCCGCAAGGACCGCTGCCGTCGAGCACGATCGGCGGCCAGCGCCAGCGCATCTTCGGCCTCGGCGCGTCGTTTCACGCGACGAAAGCGCTCGACGCGGTCGCGGAGCTCGGCCACTCGACGTACGACGCCGACCACGTCGCCGAGCCGGGGACCGGCAAAGCCGGCAACTACGAACACCTCGGCGTCGCGCGCGCGATGGGCCGCGCGACGGCGTCGTTCGACGTCTACCGAAACGAGGCGTATTACGCGCAGGCGCTGCTGCCGTACGGCGCGCCCGAGAACGTGTGGAGCGTCGCGTGGTCGTGGCCGGGGCAGTGGCTCAAGTCGAACTACCAGCTCATCAACGACTTCCCGGTGAACATCAACCGCCAAGGCTATCGCGTGAAGCTGGTCGTGAAGGGCGGCACCAGCCCGCTCGACGTGCGCGCGTCGTACGCGAGCTTCGGCCAGATCGAGCCGATCACGTACGCCAACGCGCTCAAAACCGGCTTCATCGACGGCTTCTTCCTCCCGCAGCCGAACGACGCCGCCACGCTCGGCCGCCAGCACCAGTACGTTCTCTTCGCCGGCTGGCACCCGGCGTTCGCCGACGTGACGGTCGACTACGCCGAGGACACGATGCGCCGGCGTGCCGTGCTTGCGCATCCGGAAGACACGGTCTCGTACGACAATCCGGAAGTCGTGCTGACGCTCTCGCGCAAGCTGAACAAGAACGCCCTCGTCTCGGCCGGCTTCGCGCGCTACGGGATGCGCGGCAGCTTCGGCCAGGGTTACACGAACGTCGACTTCGCGCAGCGCACGGCGTTCGCCAGCCTGCAGCTCGCCGAAAGCGCGCACGCCACCGCGCTGCTGACGCTGCGGCGCAGCGCGTTCAGCGGGATCCCAAGCCGGCTCGGCGGTCCGCCGCCGGACTTCACCGGCACACTGTTCGTCTTCGAACAGCGCTACCGTCTCTGATCAGCCGACCGTCGTGATCGGCTCGAGCAGCTTCAGCCGGAGGACCGCGCCGCGCGTCAGATGGATTTGCTCCTTCGGATCGCGCGCCCGCAGCGAAACGCCGGCACCTGGCCCGACCGGCGTGCCTTGCGCCATCCCCGGCTTCTTTGCGTCCTTTCTGCCGGTGACGGTTCCGGTGATGACGACGCCCGTCTCGCGGAGCTTGTGCGACGGAGCGCGCTCGCGAACCCACGTGACCGTCGCGTCGAGCGGAGCCGTCGTGCCGTCGGCCAGTACGATGTCATCAAGGATCAGGTTCACCGTCGCCCGGTGATCTTTGCGAGCCGGCGAGACGCGCTCGACATGCCCCTCCACTCGCGCGTGCCTGAGCGCCGGCGGCGCACCGGCGAAGGTCGTCCGGTCTTCCGTCAGCGTGAAGCGGTCGCCGTCGCGTATCATCTTCGAGTCGAGCGGGCGGTCGAAGCGCGCTTCGAACTGCGCGCCGGCCGGCGCGTAGGCCGCTTGGGCGAGGACGGGGCCGGCGAGCGCGATCGACGCCGCCGCAAAGGCGATGACGGTCAGGTGCATGTGGCCGAGCTTTTACCCGCCGAGGTAGAGTCCCTCGAACATTTCGTCGACGGGATATGCAAATCCGGCCAGCTCGTCGTGTACGACGGTTTCGCCGGGACCGAAGCGCGTGACGCGGCCGCGGGAATGCGCGATCACCGTGCGGCGCGGCGGATCGACCACGAAGACGACGCGGGTCCCGGCGTCGAGGTAGGCGGCGATCTTCCACGCGAGCCGCCGCTCGTTCTCGCCGGCGGAAAGGATCTCGACGACGATCTCCGGCGCGCGCGGCGGCTTCTCGGAGGCAGCCGGCCCAAGCTCGTCGAGCGCCTCGCTCGATTCGTACGCGACGTCGGGGACGAGCGATGCGAAGGTGCGCCCCGGCGCGGTGAACTCGTGCCGCCATTCGTGCAACGCCTCGCCTCGCGCACCGCCCCACGCCTGAAGCGCGAGCATCCAGCGCGCCTCCAGCTTCTGGTGGCGGCGCTTCGGACTCATCTTCTGCACCAAGCGGCCGTCGATGAGCTCGGTCGCGGGCGTGGTCTTCGGAATCCGGATCGGCGCCAACATGCGAAACCTCTCACGCGAGTCTATCACTCGCCGAGTCCCTACCGTCAAGCCCTGGGCTAGGTTAGCACCCATGTCGGCCCCGTTTACTATCGGGCCGCGGTAGAATCGGTTCGGTAACATTTCGGCCATCCTGCCGGGAGCCGGGATGCTTCAGACTAGGCGCATGCACACGAGGCGGCGCAGACGCTTACAGCGCCTCCAACGAAATCGCGCAGTTTTGCGCCGGTTCGGCGTCTTGGCGATCTATCGCTTCGTCACCCTATTCGTCGTAGGCATCATGCCGCTCGCGGTTCATACTTTCATTAGCGTGCAGACCGATGGACCGGAAAGCAGGACATGGGCCACTCCGGAGCTCTGGCTGCTCTCCCTTGTTATGTGGGGAAGCTCGTTTGCTGAATCGCTTGCTCAAGAATCAGCCGACTTTCGCTGTTACACCATCCGCTGGGGTGGCTTTGCCGGCGTAGTCGGCAGCGCATATGCCTACGGGTCGCTGACGGCTAACGCGCCCGCTGCGAGAGCCCTGAATGAGGTATTCCAACGGTTGCCCGTCTATGCTACCATCCTCGCCGTGTTCGCGTTCATGATTATTCAATGCCCGGAGATTTTTTCGAAAGCGAAGCAAGAGATCGCTAAGGAGCGCGGTATATGAGCTTGACCATAATCCCCATTGTCGCGTTTTCGATGGCCATCCTCTGCACGTTCGTGTCGCTGATCCTGTCGATCAAGACGTGGCGCGAGGACTCGGAGAAGGCGCTCGAACGCGAACGCGTACTGCGCCAGTTCGAGAAGCGCTGGGCCGAGCGGCGAAAGGTTACCCGCTAGCTCGGGCTTCGCGCTTGGTGACGCGCCAGACGTTGCGGACGTCTTTGATCGCGTTCAGCTTGCGGAGCAGCTTCTGCAGGTGGTCGAGGTCGCTGATCTGCACGGTCAGCGAGATCAGCGCCAGCTCGCGCTTCGTGCCGGCTTTCACCGAGCTGATCTGCGTCTTCAGCTCCGCCGCGACGCCGAGGATGTCTTGCAGCAGCCCGTTGCGGTCGTTCGCTTCGATCTCGATGTCGACGGCGTGCGTGAGCGAGCGCTGGTCGAGCCACTCGGCTTCCAGGATGCGCTCGGGCGCGGCGTTCATGTAGGCCGTGTTCGGACAGTCGGCGCGGTGCACGGAAACGCCGCGGCCGATCGTCACGAAGCCCATGATCGGATCGCCCGGCACCGGGCTGCAGCACTTCGAGAGCCGCACCAGGACGTCGTCGACGCCGGCGATCCGGATCCCGCTCGCGTTGCGCGCGACGCGGCGCGCGCTGGTCGGGCGCGGCAGCGCGGCGATCGCGACGACGTTGTCGGACTTGGTCTCCTCGCGGATCCGCTGCACCACGTTGCTCGCCGTCACGTCGCCGAATCCGATCGCCGCCAGCATGTCGGTCGGCGTGTGGTAGTTCAGCTTCTTGGCGACCTTCTCGATCACGTCGCCGCGCGCGACGTCGACCCGCAGGCCGGCCCGCGCGAGCTCCGCTTCGACTGCCTCCTGGCCGCGCAGCGTGTTCTCTTCCTTCTTCTCCTTGCGGAACCACTGCTTGATCTTGTGCTTCGCGCTGCTCGTCTTGACGATCGAGAGCCAGTCGAGCGAGGGGCGCGAGGTCTTGTTCGTCAGGATCTCGACGATGTCGCCGTTCTTGATCTGCGAATCCAGCGGGACGATCTTCCCGTTGACCTTTGCGCCGACGCAGTGGTGGCCGACGTCGGTGTGGACCTGGTAGGCGAAGTCTAGCGGCGTCGCCAAAGCGGGCATCGAGAAGACATCGCCCTTCGGCGAGAAGATGAAGACCTGGGTGTCGAACAGGTCGAGCTTCAGGTTCTCCATGAACATGCGCGAGTCGCGCATGTCGTTCTGCCACTCGAGCAGCGAGCGCAGCCAGTGCAGCTTCTGCCCGGTGTCGTCGTTCTTCGAGCCTTCCTTGTAATGCCAGTGCGCGGCGATCCCGTACTCGGAGGTGCGGTGCATCTCCCAGGTCCGAATCTGCACCTCGAGCGGATCGCCGCCCGGGCCGACGACCGTCGTATGCAGCGACTGGTACATGTTCGGCTTGGGCATCGCGATGTAGTCCTTGAACCGCCCGGGGAGAGGCTTCCACATCGCGTGCACGACGCCCAGCGCGCCGTAGCAGTCCTTCACGGTGTCGACGATCACGCGCACCGCGGTCAAGTCGTAGATCGTCGAGAAGTCGCGGCCCTTGAGCATCTTCTTGTGGATCGAGTAGAAGTGCTTGGGGCGGCCGGTCGTGTCGGCCTTGACGCCGACCTTCTCGAACTCGGCTTTCAGCTCGGTGATGACGCGCGCGACCGCTTCCTCGCGTTCGACGCGCTTCTTCGCGACGCGCTCGGCGATGTCGCGGTACGCGTCGGGATCGAGGTAGCGCAGCGAGAGGTCCTCGAGATCCCACTTGACGCGCCAGATGCCGAGCCGGTGCGCGATCGGCGCGTAGATCTCGATCGTCTCGCGCGCGATCGCCTGCTGCTTCGCCGCCGGCAGCGACGAGAGCGTCCGCATGTTGTGCAGGCGGTCGGCGAGCTTGATGATGATGACGCGGATGTCCTTCGCCATCGCGAGGAACATCTTGCGCAGGTTCTCGACCTGCGCGTCCTCTTTGGACTGGTACGGGATGCGGGTCAGCTTCGTCACGCCGTCGACCAGCGCGGCGATCTCGGGACCGAACTCTTCGGCGACCTGCTCGTTGGTGAGGACGGTGTCCTCGACGACGTCGTGCAGCAGCGCCGCGGCGATCGTCGCGCGGTCCATCTCCAGGTCGGCGAGCACGTCCGCGACCGCCAGCGGGTGCGCGACGTACGGCTCGCCCGACGCGCGGCGCTGTCCCTCGTGGGCCCGGTCGGCGACCTCGTAGACGCGCTCCAGCCACGCCCCGTCCAGCGACGGGTCGTACTGCCGGACTTTGGTGACGAGATCGGCGATGGTCATCGAGGTCGAAGCCTTATCCTAATAGAGACACCGTCTCAGATGCAAAGGCTTCGGTCAAGTGAGCCGCGCAGCCGCGGGCGCCGGGCTTTAATACTTAATAAAGCTGGTCAGCGGGGCGCCGTTCAGGGCGGCGCGGCCTTTGAGGGCTTCGAGCTCGATCAGGACTGCCGTGCCGACGACGTCGGCGCCGAGCTTCTCCAGCAGCCGCAGCGTCGCCGCGATCGTTCCCCCCGTCGCAAGGAGGTCGTCGACGACCAGCACTCGGTGGCCGTGACCGACCGCGTCGGCGTGGATCTCCAGCGTGTTGGTCCCGTACTCCAGCGCGTACTCCTCGCTGAACTTCTCGCCGGGCAGCTTCCCCGGCTTGCGCACCGGGACGAACCCCGCCCCGAGCGCGTACGCCACCGGCGCGCCGAGCATGTAGCCGCGGGCCTCGATCCCCACCACCGCGTCGACGCGCGCGTCCTTGTACTCCTGGACGAAGAGGTCGATCGTCGCCTTGAACCCTTCCCGGTCGGCCAGCAGCGGGGTGATGTCGCGGAAGAGGATGCCCGGAATCGGGAAATCGGGGATGGCGCGGATCAGCGACTCGATCTGAACGGGCACGGCTCGCCCGCTTCGCCCTCGCCTCCGCGGGGCCTTTCGGGGAACCCCGGCCGGCTCACAACTCGTTTTCCGACTGCTATCTTTCCCCGGTTCGGGGAACACGGGAGACGCTATGAACGCGAAATTGCTGACGGCGGGCGCGCTCGCCGCGACGATGACCTTCGGGGCGGTGGCGCCGGCGCTGGCCAATGGCGCGGCCAGCACCCGCAACATCCTCCTCGGCGGCGCCGCGGCGGCCGTCCTGGTCACCAACTACAACCACAAGGTCCGCCAGAAGCGCGAAGAGCAGCGTGAAGCGTCGCGCCGCCAGGCCTCCTACCGCCAGTGGTACTACCGGCACTACGGCCGCTACCCGACCGACCAGCAAGTCCACGACTGGTACTACGCGCATTACAGCCGCTGAGCAGCGCCACCGGACGCTGAGCGAATCGACGGCGAACGAGCCACCCCGGCCGGGGTGGCTTTTTCGTCCCGCCGAAGAGCGCTTGCCGTGATCGACTTCCGGCGCTACCGCGACCGCGCGATCGTCGCGCTCGCGGTCGCCATCGCGCTGCACGAGATCCTGCTCGGGCTGCTGCACGGTCCCACCACGGCGAGCGACAACGAGGCCCAGCCGCAGACGACGCGCATCGTCATGGAGACGCCCCGCCCGACGCCGAAGCCGCGGCCGACCCCCAAGCCGACGCCGACGCCGCCCCCCACCCAGCCGCCGACCCCCGAGCCGCGGATCACCCCACCGCCGCGCAGCACGCCCGCGCCGGTGGCGCAGGTGGCCGGCCGCGCGAAGGGCCGGCCGGCCCGGCGCCGCGGCGGCGGCGCGCACAAGGCGATCGCCAAAGCGCCGAGCGGCCACTATGCGAACCCGCATGCGGCCGGGGCCGGCACCGGCACCTCGACCGGCCAGGGCAGCGGCAACGCGCCCGGCGCGGGCGGCGGGCTCGGCGGCAACGGCAGCGGCAACGCGGGGAACGGGAACGGCGCGGTCAACGCGAACACGCCCTGCGGTTACGTCGAATTCCGCCCGAACGCCGCGCCGCACTACGAGAACGGCACCGCGTACGAGCCGATCACCGCGACCGTGAGCTTCCCCGACGGCCATCGCGAGTCGGCGGCTTTTCCGTACAAATGGGTCTATCCCAACGGCGAGCAGACCGATCCGTGGTCGGACACCAACTTGAAGAAGGGCGACTTTCCGATCACGCTGCAAACACCGCCGCCGGGCAGCAACGTGTCCTCGTTCCCGGACTTGATCCAGTACATCCTCAAGCACTCCAACCCGGAAGGCTACACCGACCTGCCCGACTGTCCGAAGAGCAGGGGGTGAGCGAGGTTCACGTCGCGGTCGACGCGCACAACCTCGCGCGGGACGACCGCGGGATCGGCCGCTACGCGCGCGCCGTGCTCGCCCGCGCCGTGCGCGATCCGCGCTTTCGCTGGACCTTCGTCGTGCGCAACGTGTTTCCGAACCGCGCCGCGGTCGCGCGCGCGCTGGGCTCCGGCGCGAACGGCGTCCGCGTCGCGCGCCGCGTCCCACGCGACGCCGGCGTGGTGTGGTTTCCGTGGAACGGAGCGTTTCTGCGGACCGACGTGCCGGCGGTCGCGACGGTCCACGACGCCGCGCCGTTCGCCTTCCCCGCCGCCGACCCGCGCACGCGCGCGCGCGAGCAGAACCCGTTTCTGCTGACCGCCGCCACGGCGCGCAAGATTCTGGTGCAGTCGGAGTTCACCGCCGGCGAGGTCGAACGGCGGCTGGGCGTCAACGCGGAGCGCGTCGTCGTCACGCCGCTCGCCGCCGACGCGGCGTTCACGCCCGGCGAGCCCGAGTTGCTGCCGGACGAGTTGCGCGGGCGGCGCTACGTGCTGCACGTCGGCGCGCACGACGAGCGCAAGAACAGTGCGACGCTCATCGCGGCGTTCGAGCGCGCGTTTCCGGCCGGTGACGTCGCGCTCGCGTTCACGCGCCGGCCGCGCGCGCTGCCGCCCGGAGGGGTCGTCGTCGCGGCGCGCGACGACGCCGCACTGGTTGCGCTGTACCGCGGCGCCGCGCTGGTCGCGGTGCCCTCGACGTACGAAGGGTTCGGGTTTCCGCTGCTCGAGGCGCTGGCGTGCGGCGCGCCGGCGCTCGCCGCGCGCGCCGGCGCGTTGCCGGAAGTCGGCGGCGACGCCGCCGCGTGGGTCGACGACGCCGCGGACGTCGGCGCATGGGCCGCCGCATTGCGCGCGCTGCTGGCGGACGACGCGCGCCGCGCCGAGCTGGCCGCGCGCGGGCCCGCGCGCGCGGCGGCGTTCTCGTGGGAGCGCTGCACGGCCCAAACGCTCGAAGTGCTGCACGAGGTCGCGAGCGAGACGTGAGGGCGCTGCTCGTCGTGCGCCCGAACGCGCGCACGAAGCCCGGCGGCGACGTCGTGCACGCCGAACGCACTGCGAGCGCGCTGCGCGCGCTCGGCGCCGAGGCCGACGTCGTCGCGACCGACGCGCCCCAGCCGCACGGCTACGACGTCGCGCACGTCTTCGGCATCTTCGAGCCGGAGACGGCGCGCGCGCAGATCGGCGCGATTCGCGCGCACCGCACGCCGCTCGTCATCTCGCCGATCTGGCTCGATTTGCGCGCGCTCTTCGCGACCGCGCCGCACCTCGAGCGCGCGCTCGCCGCGCGCAGCGTCGCGGAGGTCGAACGGCGGCTGGCGCAACTGCACCGCGTCGAGCCGCAGCTGCCGTGGCGTGGCAGCGTCGCGCGCAACGCCGACCGCCGGCTCGACGCGCAGCGCGCGCTGGTGCTCGAGGCCGATGTCGTGCTGCCCGCCAGCGAGGTCGAAGCATATCTGTACGGCGAGCGGCTGCGCGTCTCGCGGGTTCCGTTCGTCGTCGCGCCGCTCGGCGTCGACGACGAGGCGTTCGCGGTCGAGCGCCCGCGCGCGCGCGCTGGCGTGCTGTGCGCGGCGCGCGTGGAGCCCAAGAAAAATCAAGCCGCGCTCGTCTACGCGCTGCGCGACGTCGACGTCGACCTGACGCTCGTCGGCGGGGCCTACGACGAGCGCTATCTCGCGCTGTGCAAGCGCTGGGCGACGCCGCGGACGCGCTTCGCCGGACACGCGGATCACGCCGACGTGCTGCGCATGATGGCGCGTGCGGCGGTGCACGCGCACCCCTCGTGGCTCGAATCGCCCGGCCTCGCGTCGCTCGAGGCGGCCGCCACCGGCGCGCGCGTCGTCGTCGGCGACCGCGGCTGCGAGCGCGAGTACTTCGGCCCCGACGCCGACTACGCCGATCCGGCCGATCCGGCGTCGATTCGCGCCGCGGTGCTGCGCGCGCTCGAGCGCGGTCCGCGCGACCGCGGCGACGCGCTCGAGCGGCGGCTCGGCGCGCGCACCTGGCAGCACAACGCCGAGTGCACGCTCGAAGCGTACGCGCGCGCGCTCGCGGTGCGCCGCTGATGCGGATTCTGATCGCCGCCGAACGGCTCGGCCGCGCGGGCGGAATGGAGCGCTACCTCGACGTCGTGCTGCCGCTGCTCGCCGCGCGCGGCGCGACGGTTCACGTCCTCGCGCGCGAGCTCGACGGCGTTCCGAACGGCGCGAGCGCGGAGCGCGTCGTGTGGTCGGGCGAGCACGACGAGCCTTCAGGCGCGGCGCGCGCGGAGGTGCGGCGCGTGCTGGCGTCGTTCGCGCCGGACGCCGCGGTCGCGCACAACGTGATGGACGCCGGGATCGTCGAGGCGCTGCGCGCCGCGCCGCGGCTCGCGTATCACCTGCACGATCACCGCCCGTTCTGCCCGAACGGCGACCGGCTCTTCCCGCGCAGCGCGCGCGTGTGCGAGCTGCCGCTGGGCCGCGCGTGCGTGCTGCACGCGGTGACGGACGGCTGCGCGTACGGGATACGTCCGGCGACGCTCGCGCTGATCCGGCGGCGCGCGCGTCTGCGCGACGCCATCGCAGCGGCCGACGCGGTGATCGCGGCGTCGGCGTACGTCCGCGCGCGCGCGAGCGCGAACGGGATCGCGCCGGAGAAGCTGATCGAGATACCGCTCCCGCTCCCCGACGACGCGTACGCGGAGACCGTCGTCCCCGCGACGCGGCGCGCGGTCGTCTTCGCGGGCCGCATCGTGCCGCAGAAAGGGCTCGACTCGCTGGTGCGCGCGGTCGCGCGAATCGCGCCGTCCGATCGCCCGCCGGTGCGCGCGTTCGGCGACGGCCCGGCGCTGGCGCGCGTGCGCGAGGAAGCGCGGCGGCTCGGCGTCGTGCTGGAAGCGCCGGGCGCCGTCTCGCCGGAGACGGTGCGCGCCGCGATCGACGAGGGGACGCTGGTCGCGGTTCCGTCGGTGTGGGCCGAGCCGTTCGGCTACGTCGGGATCGAAACGTTCGCGCGCGGCCGAACGGTCGTCGCGTACGGCGTCGGCGGCGTGAGCGCGTGGCTCGCGGACGGCGTGAACGGCCGCACGGTCCGGCGCGCCGACGAAGCCGCGCTCGCGAACGCGCTCGACGCGCTGCTGCGCGACGAGCGTCTGCGCGAAGGCTACGAGCGGAACGCGCGCGCGAGCGCGGAGCGCTATCGCGCGGCGCCGGTCGTCGACGCGCTGCTCGGCGCGTACGCGCCGCCGCGCCGCGCAGGCGCCGCGTGAGCGCCGCACCGAACTGCGCGCGCATGCGCACCGTGCTCGCCGCCGTCTTCTGCCTCGCGCTGGTCGCGCTCGGCGCCTGCGCCGGCGCGAAGGACGTTCCGGTGCCGAATCGCTGCGACGGCACCGTCAACGCGCAGCTCACGCAGCTGATCGAAGAGCGCCACGACGGCGCGGTCGACAACGTCATGGCGTGCGGAACGACGATCGGGCCGTCGCGGCCGCAGCGGCGCGGCCCGCGCGGCGGCCACCAGCTGATCCCGCTGCAAGTTCCGCTCGCCGACGGCCGTTCGGCGCTGGTCGAGGTGGTGACGAACGACGACCTCGACGGCCGCGTCACCGCGCCCCGCGGCGCGCACGTCGCCGCCTACGGTCAGTACTTTCTCGCAACGGAGCGCCAGCGGCCGTTCGTCGCCGGCATCCACGACACGCACTGCGCGACGCACCGCGGCGCGGACAACGGCTGGGTCGTCGTCGACGGGACGAAGTTTCCCCAGCAGGGTTGCGGACGCTGACGACGGCTTGAAGGTACGGTGCGGCAAAGCAGGGTAGGACGAGCGGGGCTGACCGGATCGGGGGTACGATGGCCGGCCCACAGCGCCGTTCGAGAGGATTGAAGATGACTTTGCTGCTCGAGCCACCGATCGTCCGCGCCGGCGGGAAGCCGCCGGGCGAGATGTACGAGGATGCTCCGGCGCCGCGGGAGACCGGCGGGCACCAGGAAGAGGAAAAGGAAGAAGAAGGCGAGTCGGCCTAAGTCCCGGACGCTTCGCGCGGCAGCAACGCGCGAAGCGTCGCGTTCTCGCGCCTGGCTTCGTCGAGCGCGCGCCGAAGATCGACGGCGATCTGCCGTTGTTCCTCGGCTTCAAGGTGGTCGTACGCGTTCGCCGCGGCGTCGGCCAGGTCTTTGACGGCAGCCTGTTCCAGCGCGTCGAAACGCTCTCCGTCCAGCTTCTTGCCGAGCAGCACGAAGCCGATCGTTTCGCGCCGCACGCAGATCGGAACCGCAAGCTCGGGGTGCGACGACGCGAGCGGTGCCGCGCTTTCCCAGTCGATCGCGTTGACGTCGACCGGCTCGCCGGTCGAGATCAGCTCGAGCGCCAACGAGTCGTTGGCGTCGACCTCCGGGAGGATCTCGTCGCGCCACCCTCGCTGAGCCACCCTCAGGTAACGTCCGCCGCTGCGGAAGTAGAGCGCCGCGGAAACAAGACGCAGCGCCTCGTACGGCTCGCGGACGAGCGCCTCGTCGACCGCGCTCTGCTCCGTGGCGTGCGCGACCCGGCGCGCAACGCGGCGTAACCGTTCCTCGGCGACCTTTCGCGCGCGGAAGAAGATCGACTCGATGAGGCTGTCGATGCGGCGCTGAGAGGCGTTGACCCAAAATCCGAAGCCGACCGCGATGCACACGTCCAGGATCAGCGCGATCCTACTCGACTGCAGCTGATTGCTGAGCAGCCAGTCGATCAAGCTGAAGCCGATGACGGGGACCGCCGAGAGGATCGCAAACGCCAGCGCGCGGCCGCCCGCGATGCGCACGTCGACGACCCGGTGGCGCACGATCGCGTAGAGCACCGTGAACGGCAGCACGTTGACGAACTGCGCCCACCACGAGAGATAGGCCGGCGCGTTCGCGTCGTTCTCCGAATACAAGAACAGAGCATAGCTGGCCAGGAAGCTCAGGAGGCCGATCGCGACCCAGCGCAGCCGGGCGCGGTCCTCCCCGGAAGCGTGCGCATACCGGACCATGAACGCCGCCGCGGCAACGGCGTAGCAGAGCCAGACGACGACGCTGAAGATCCCGTACAGCCGCACGCCGAGGTCGGAGAAGGTCGAGCCGACGTAGATCGCCGCGAAGTACAGCCCGACCGTTGCCGCGCCGATGCCGATCATCGCCTTCTCGACCGGGCGCCACGAGGTCAGCGGCTCGCCCGAAGGAAACCGCATGCAAAAGATCGCCACGATCGCCGGCGCCCCGCCGCTCACGATGCACGTCAGCACCAGCAAGAGCGGTTTCCAGAAGAGCGGTGCCGCGGAGGTGAGCTCGAGGTTGCTCAGCGGGTGAGCGAGCTCGGCGAACTCCAGGCAGAGGATGAAGAACGCCGCCGTCATGATGCTCGGCCGCAACAGTACCAGCAGCGCGCCGATCAGCGCGATGATCGCGCCGCGCACGAGCAGCGCGACGATGACGGCGGCTTGCGAGGGGGCAGGACGAACGGGGGCCGCGGTCATCTCCACGACCCGTCGCCGTCCGTCGTGGACCACGGCATAGGGGAGCGGACGGTTTGCCGGCGTGCGCGTGAAGATTCGTTCGAACGGGGGCGCGTGCTCCGCGTCGGCGCGGACCACGATGTCACCCGGAACGATTCCTTTCTGCGCCGCCGGCGAACCAGCCCGAACCGCCGCTACCGCGCTGACGTCACGGGCGGAGGGCGAAGCGCCGGCGCCGCCCCGAACGAGCCCCACCGTACCGAAGTAGCCCAGCACGTACAGCACCGTCGGAACCCCGAACGCGAGCGAGTACAGAAAGGCGAGGACGACGACGAAGGCGCGCAAGCGATCCTCCTCCTCAGCGGGTCCTTGCCAGGCTCTATGCGCCTTGCCGGGATTCGCTCCTGCGACGCGAGCTCGCGTACGCCGCGGCGGCGGCGAGGGAGGCGCACAGCACCACGGCGCCGATCCCCGCGCCCGGCGCGACCGGCAGCGCGGCGGCGATCGCCGAGACGACGGCGCCGCCGAGCATCTGCGCGGCGCCGAGGATACCCGCGAGCGTCCCCGCATCCGGCCCGGCGTCGTGGAGCGCGGCGGCATACGCGTTCGGGTTCGCGATCCCGAACGCGAACGCGAACAGCGCGAACGTCGCGACGAATCCGGCCGGCGTCGGGTGGAACGCGTCGAGCGCGCAGGCGAGGGCGCTCGCCGCGACGAGCAGGACGACGCCGCTCGCGAAAAGCCGTTCGGCCGCGACGCGCCGCACGAGGCGTCCCGCGGTGAACGAGCCGGCGAGCAGCGCGCACGCGTTGATCGCGAACGCGACCGCGTACGGGGTGCTGGCGAGATGCATCTGCGTGACGAGCGCGAACGGCGAGCCGCTGATCAGCGTGAAGTATCCGCCGAACGCGCACCCGACGAACAGCGCGAGCGGGATCGTCCGCGGCAGCCGCAGCACGCGCGCGTAGGCGGCACGACGGCTCCCGCGCGAGCCCGGCGCGGTTTCCGGCAGCCTCAGCGCGACCGCCGCGCTCAGCGCGATCCCGGCGACGACGAGCACGCCGTACAGCCAGCGCCAGCCCGCAACGGCCAGGATCGCCGCGCCGAGGAGCGGCGCGACGATCGGCGCGACCGCGGTCACTGCGCTGACGTACGCCTGCAGCGTCGTCGCGCGCTCGCGGTTCGGCGCGACGTCCTGCACGATCGCGCGCGCGCTCGTCGTCCCCGCGCACGCGCCCAGCCCCTGCACGAACCGTGCGACGACCAGCGCCGCACCGCTCGGTGCGAACGTGCACGCAACGCCGGCGAGCGTGAACAGCGCGAGTCCCGCCAGCAGCACCGGCCGGCGTCCGTAGCGGTCGGAGAGCGCGCCGACGATGAGCTGTCCAGCGCCGAACGCGAACACGAACACCGCGAGCGAGTGCTGCATGGTCGTGCCCGAAGCGCCGAGCGCGCGGCCGATCACCGGCAGCCCCGGGAGGCTGACGTCGACCGAGAGCGGCGGCAGCGTCGTCAGCGCACCGAGCAGCACGATGAACGCGGCGTCGCCGGCGAGCGGCCGCGCCGTTCGCGGAGCGGTTCCTCGCCCTGCGCTCACCGCAGCAGCGGGACGTTGCTGGGGTAGATCGGGCGGTCGATCAGCGCTTCGAGCACTTCCGGCGACGCGGTCAGCGCGACGTCGCAGAAGCGCGCGAAGGCGTCGCGCTCCGCCTCGCCTTCGGCGAACCGCTCGCTCGTCGTCAAGTCGACCTTTCCGCTCACCGGCAAGAAGCGCACGAAACGCCCGTCGTCGTCCTCGCCGTGCTCGGCCAGATGGGCGTCGGTAAAAATGCGCACCGCGGCGGAGATCGTCGTCCCGTCGACGCGGTCGAAGTCGAGCGCGGCCGCGACGTCGGCGTACGTCATGCGCAGCACGCCGTCGACCGCGATGTGCTTCATCGCGGCGTAGACGCGGCGCAGCGTCTCCAGCGTCGGCGCGGCGCGCTCGAGGATGAAGTCGTTGAGGTGGCGGTCCTTCACGCCGAAGAGCAGGTGGATCGAGGCGTCGTCGCCGTCGCGTCCGGCACGGCCGGCCTGCTGGTTGAACTCGGTGAAGTCGAAGTTGAGGTGGTACAGAAAGACGTGGCGCACGTCGGGGAGGTCGATCCCTTCGCCGAACGCGGAGGTCGCGACGACGGTGCGGATCGCGCCCTCGCGGAACCAGCGCTCGACCTGGGCGCGCTCCGCGCTCCCGACGCCGGCGTGGTAGAATGCAACCTCGTTGTCGCCCCCGCGCAGGGCGCGCAGCTTCTCCGCCACCTTCGTCGACTCGGTGCGCGAGTTGCAGTACACGATCGCCTTCTCGCCCTCGCGCACGAAGCGCTCCAAGTACGCCAGCTTGTTCGTCGTCCCGCGCGCGTCGACGACGTGCAGGTTGTCGCGCACCGTCGGGTCGATCACCCAGGCGTCGATGCGCAGCGCTGCGCGGATCTTCGCGAACGCCTCGTCGCCGGCGGTGGCGGTGAGCGCCAGCACTTGCGGGCCGCCCAGCGCCGCGATCGACTCGCCGACGCGCTGGTACGCCGGGCGGTGCGTCGACTCGAACAGGTGGTGCGCCTCGTCGACGACGATCAGCGCCGGCCGCGAGCGCTCGCCGCGAAAGCGCTCGAGATGAAACTGCACGAACTCGGGGGTCGCGCAGATCACGTCCCACTCGCCGCTCTCCAGCGCCGCTTCGAGCGCGGCGCGCTCGGCGGCGTCGATCGCGCCGTTCGCGCGGTGGACGCGCAGGTTCAGCGGCTCGAGCCTTCGTACCAGCGCTTCGTACTGGTCGTTCGCCAGCGCGCGCAGCGGGTAGAGCACGACGGTCTTCTCGCCGCGCTCGAGCGCGCGCACCGCCGCCGGGTACTGAAAGCACAGCGACTTGCCGCGCCCCGTGCCGAGCACCGCCAGCGTGTTGCGCCCGGCGTCGACGCGCGCGAGCACCTCGTGCTGCGCGCCGCGCAGCGGCTGCTCGCCGATCAGCGCGCGCAGAACCTCCTCGCGCGAGACCGCGGCACGGTCCGCGGCCGCGCGCGGCGCCGCGCTGCGCACGCGCGTGACGTAGATGTTGATCCCGAAGCTGCGCGCGCCGCCGCCGGTGACCGCGGTGACCGCGGCCGTGTAGCGTTCGCCCGCGTCGGCGTTGGGCGCGATCTTCGCGGCGATCTCGCGCTTGACGAAGCCGAGCTGCAGCGTTCCGAACCACACCCCGATCGCGTTGGCGTCGTACGGGTTCTCAGGGTCGCGCCGGAGCTCGAGCGCATCGCCCGGCCGCAGCGCCGCGACGACGTCCTGGCGCCCTTCAAAGCTGACGCCGACGACCTTGGTGTTGAAGCCGCTCGCCTCGCCGATCGTCGCGTACGGGTCGCGGGTGAGGTACTCGCGCGCGTTCGCGTACAGGTCGTCGAGAAAGACGCGCGCCTCCGCCGGGACGGTGCCGCTGGAGGCGCGCGGGGTTCCGAACTCCGCCAAGAGCCGCTCGAACGCGGCCTCCGAAGCGGTCGGCGGCGGAAGCTTTTTCTCCCGCACGCCGGCCTTAATTCTTGGGCTGTGGTTCGGGCGCCGGCTCTTCGTCGCCGAGGTTCAGCCGGATCTCTTCGTGGCCGAGCGCTTCGGCTTCGTCGTGCAGCCCCATCGTCTGCGCGTCCAGCGGATCGATCGTTTCCGGCTCGAGCTCCGGCTTGTGCGGGAGCTCGGCGCCGAAGTTGCGGTTCTCGAGCTTCTCGTAGTCGATCTCTTTCTGCGTGCGCTTGTAGCGCGGGGGCGGTGGCGTCGTGCGCCGCGAGGCGCCTTGGCGCTCGAGCTCGCGCCGCGCCCGGCGCGCGGCGGCGATCGCTTCCCGGTCGCGCGCCGGCGCGTTCGGGCTCGCCGCGCCGCGCGCCGCCGCGACCGTCTTCGGCTGCGGGGTGAGCGAGGAGCGGGCGAAGATGCGGCCGCCGCGCGCGTTGACGCGCTTCTGCAGCACCGCGACCAGCGGCGCCGAGTAGAAGATCGAGTGGTAGCCGCCCGAGCAGATGCCGACCAGCAGCGCGAAGGCGAAGTTCTGCAGCGAGGCCCCGCCGAACGCGAGCAGCGCGACCAGCGTGATGACGACCGTCGCCAGCGTGTTCACCGAGCGCGTCATCGTCTGCAGGATCGAGGTGTTGACGATCTCGTCGAACGGCTTGCCGTCCATCAGCTTGACGTTCTCGCGGATCCGGTCGAGGATCACGATCGTGTCCATGACCGAATAGCCGATGACCGTCAGCACCGCGGCCAGGAAGGCGTCGTCGACGCGGCGGCCGGCGATCGCGTAGATCCCGATCATCATCAGCGAGTCGCGCGTCAGCGCGAGGACGCAGACCCAGCCGAAGATCAGGTTCCAGCCGAAGCGGAACGCAATGTAGAGGAACTGGATCGCGATCGCGATCACCAGCGCCTTGATCGCGTTGATCAGGTACTCGCGCGAGAGCGACGGCCCGACCGTCGAGATCGACGAGGCGGCGCGGTCGACCGGCGCGACCGAGTTCAGCGCGCTCCAGAACGGTGCCGAGTTGTTGCCGAAGTCGTGCTGCGTCTCGATCGTCCAGCGCTCGTCCGGCGGCTCACCGGGCTTCGAGAGCGTGTTGATCCGCGCGTCGGTGACCTCGACCTTGGCGAGCGCCGAGGCGATC
>Ga0213878_10000044_pt1 | contig 84596 bp, 72 predicted proteins | sample VelepicoBEBS_R02_FD_161053 | JGI IMG/M metagenome (GOLD analysis project Ga0213878, IMG submission 161053) | Vellozia epidendroides bulk soil microbial communities from rupestrian grasslands, the National Park of Serra do Cipo, Brazil - BS_R02 | ecosystem: Environmental > Terrestrial > Soil >... | reverse complement strand
GCGGATATGAGTCTGATTCATCGTCGCAGCAACGCTCCGTGTCGCATCACCCGATCGACCCCAAACTTCCCATCAATTGCAACGATCTATGAGCTAAGGCATTGACGGCGGCGACCATATGAGGAGCATGGCGGCCGGTTGCTTGACGCCTGAATGTCCATGTGCCCTGTGCCTGGTGGCTCCTGTCAGGTTTTCGAGCGCGTCCGACCGAACAGCGCGGGCGCCATTTCAGCGTGGGCCGCTTCTGGCTCCGCATCCTTTTGAGCCTCTGGCCATAGGTCGGGAAAGTAAAACTGGAGCGCACGACGCGGAATGGCAAACCGCACCTTGCCATACGCTGAATCCGTATTTAGGTAGCCCTGTTTGAGTAGCGAGGACAGCAGGTCGGTGGCAACGCGGTCACCAAGGCCGGTCATTGTCTTGAAGTCCGCGCGTGCAAGCTCTGTTTGGGTGGCGAACAAGTAGTGAAGCGGCTTCAGCGCTTCTCGGCGCACGCCTGCCTTCATTACTGACTCCTCATAGGTCAGCGCGGCTTCTATGCGTCCTTGCATCCCCTCGACGTTCAGCATGCTCGCCATGAAGTCGGCTTGGTCGATGCACATCTCCAGCGCGTAGGTCGTCCACTCGATCAAGCCAGCCTCAGTCAAATTCCCGCGGCCATCCAGGTCGCCGCGTCGATGCTCATCCGCTGCTTGGAGCAATGCCTTGTACTTCGTCTCTGTGCGAGCAAAACCCCGTAGTGGTGACCACAAGCCGTGTGTAAGGCCTGCGGCGTGCAATACGAGGTGGGTATGCAGGCGGGCGACACGTCCGTTGCCATCTAGGAATGGATGTATCCACGCCAGGCGGTGGTGCGACGCCATCGCAGCAACAACAGTCGCCTCTCCACGCCTTGTACGACCGTAAACCTGCCCCCAGCGCTCGATGAAGCGAGGCACAGCCCCGAATGCGGGCGCCTCATGCCGCCCTACGGCGACCTGGCGCTCTCGCACTTGGCCGGGAACCATCTGGGACCCGTCGGAGAGCGTTAGGTCCTCAGGTCTAAGGCCGGCAAAGAGTCGCTCGTGCAGCCACTTCAGTGCTTCTTCCGAGTACAGGCTCTGTACCGCCTCAGCGCTGACGGCGCCGAGTTGTTCCTCGCAGTGCTTTTCGGTTTCGATGTGAGCAACCGCTAGCCGCTGCTTCCGCGCGACGTCAGCGTTGGCTGAGAAGTCCTGCTGAAGGGCTCGCTCGATGTCCGCTGGACGAGTGTGCTCCCCTTCGATGCGGTTGGTGTAGTACGAATTCATGCTGCGCAGCAGCGCACGCAGATCCCCGTGAACATTAGGTCCGGTCTGAGTACCGAGTGCTGTGGCAGCCCTCGTGAGGTCGCTAGCGAGCTCTAGAAGAGGTTCGAGCTGCTCCTGCCGTGGCATCAAAGGTTCGAACTGATGCGGCTGGTCGTACTGCAAGATCTTCTGCGCATCCATCTGCGAGATTGTATGCGCCCTCATCCTCCTATGAAAACTCTTATCTTCTTCCTCTTCATCTGCGAGATATCACGCTTGTTATGCCTCTTCTAGGCATCACACTTGTTACTCGAATCAGCCCTCCTAGTGCGCCAACCCCCTTCTTAGGGACCTCGGGAAGGGTCAAAGTTGCCTACTTCTCCTCTCTGAGAGGTTGGATAGCGTGCCCCTGTCCCCCATCATCGCGAACACAGGCGTCTCGAAGATCGCTCGTGCGATGTCCAGCAGCAGCTGGACGGTTCGAACGTAGGCGTCGTTCATGTCGGCCGCTTCAGATTGAGCCGCTCGCCGGACTTGGTGGTGGACAGCCGCAGCGTCATGCCCTGCACCACAACCGCGATCGTCGAACTCGGTGCCGGCTCTGAGCGCGTCACGGCGACAAGGCGTCGGCGTCGGCGTCGGCGTCGGCGTCGGCGTCGGCGTCGGCGTCGGCGTCGGCGTCGGCGTCGAGAACCTGGCCCCGGTCATGGGAAAGCGTGCCGACGCGACGCATCTCGTCAAGGTCGCTGTCGAGCCAGACCTCCAGATCCGAACCGCTCATTTCGCGCTCTCACGCTTGATGGCCGCGGCAGTACGTCTGGACTTCGGCGGGGAGTCCATCTGGAGATCCTGCAGCTTCCTCCCGACCCGATCGTCGGCTGCCACCGCGTCGATATCCTTGTCCAAGCCGAGCACCGCAAGCACCCCGCAGATACGTGCCAAGCGTTGCACCGGGATCTCCGGCTTCGACGTTGTACAGCGAGGTGCGGGAAATGCCTGCTCGCTGCGCCACCGTTGTGGTGGTCAGCTTGCGGCGCAACCGGGCAAGACGCACGCGCTCACCCAGCGCAGCGAGCATGCGCTGCTCCTGGCGGAATATGACGGGAGGTCTGCTGGGCATTGGCTCGACCGGCATAGACAAAACGTTCACCATTACGGACAAGAAGAAATGCTTTTGTCCATAGTGGTGATGCGCGCAGGCTGCCTCAAAGAGGAACGCTTTCGAGGCCAGGGCGGCGGACCGCCCCAAAGCTTCACAGTTTCTCGTCAGAGCCTTGCCTCTGTCCCGGCCATGCTGAAGCATGGCTCTACGGGAGAGCGGCACGAGCGGGACGTGAACCCATTGCCACGGCCACCCACCGCTCTCAATCACAGCTCAAATCGCGGGCCATCCCAGCCTCGCCTGGCACCGCCGGCGGCGGCCTCACATGAAGCCAGGATTGCGCGGCAGATAGCGCGCCCAGTCACCGCAGTCGCGATCGGCCATCAGCACCATGGGGAGCATGAAGCGCAGGCCCTGGTCGGCCGCGATCGCGAGTGCATCGCTCGCACCGGGGACGAACACGGAAATCCACGGCGCATCGCCCGCGACCGCCAGCGCCAGCGCCGTCCGGAAGGCCGCGGGCATGGCCCCGGCGTGCAGCACGGCCAGCGGGCCCACATGTCCCGTGCTATCGACATACGCATAGCCCACCCGCTCGCCGCCCTCCTCGAGGAACACGCCCGTCATCGCCACATCGCTCAGCAGGTAGCGGTGATGCTTCTCCCGTCCAACGCTCAGCGTCGCGAGGTCCAGTTGTCGCAACGTCTCGAGGTCGGCCGTCGTCGCCCGGATAGGGCTGGTGCGGAGCGTCGGGTCCCAGGCCCGGCGCGCCATTGCCCCGCGCTCGGCGCCGCACAGGTGGATGACCTGGCGTGGCAACAGGCCGTGCCGGACATACAGCCCCTGTGACGCGACATTGAACGCAAAGGTGATCAGGCCCTTGGTTGCCGCGCCGGCCTCGCGGGCATGCTGGAGGGCGCGGTCCAGCAGCTCGTTGCCGATGCCATCGCCCTGGCGCTCGGGAGCGACGAACAGCTCCGCAAGAAACCAGAGCCGATCGCAGGTCCAGCTCTGCGCGAAGCCGACCATTTCGCCGCCGTCCTCGGCCAGCCAGGTACCGCGCGCGTCGTCCCGCAGGCAGAAGGCCTGGAAGTTCGGCGGACGCACCCGGGCTATCGGCCCGAAGCCGTGGCGGGAGGTCAGGTCGTTGATGCTGCGAACGACCAGCTCCTGGGCACGCGCCAGATCGTCGGCGCGCGCAGGTCGCACGACATGCGGCATGGCACCAGCTCCGAAGCGGGGGCCTGCGTTGTATAGCAGAAGGCCTTGCCGGAGCCAAATTCGCGGCCCGCGGCGTTCATGGGCCGATGCCGGCATTGGCGCCGGAGCCCCCGTCAATGGCGCTTGGGCACCTCGTCGTGTACGGACGCGCCGGCCTCCGAGACCTTGGCTGCCAGCTCGTAGTCGCGCAGCCAGCCCTGGAACTCGGCGGCCGGCATGGGTCTCGCGATGAAGTAGCCCTGCGCATAGTCGCAACCCAGCCGCACCAGCTGATCCCAGTGATCCGCGGTTTCTATGCCCTCTGCGACGATGCGGCGCCCGAGGTCATGTACCAGGTCTATGGTCGACCGCACGATGGTGGCCGAGTCCCTGCTGGTCAGCATGTCGCGAACGAAGGACTGGTCGATCTTGATGTAGTCCACCGGCAGGCGCTGCAGATAGCTCAGCGACGAGTAGCCGGTGCCGAAGTCGTCCAGGTAGAGCGGGATGCCCATGTCGCGCAGGTTACGCAGCACATGCAGTGCGAACTCGGCGTCCTCCATCACCGCGCTTTCCGTGATCTCCAGCTCCAGCGTGCCCCGCGGCGCCGCGAACTCCGCCAGCAGGCGCCGAATCTGTTCCTGCAGTTCCACGTCCCTCAGGTTGCGGGCCGAGAGATTCACCGCGATCGGCAACGCGCCGCCCTCGATGGCCCAGGCCCGGTTCTGTTGCAGCACCGCCCTGATCATCCACTCCGTCAGGGGCCGGATCAGGCCCGTGTGCTCGGCCAGCTCGATAAACTCCTGCGGCGAAACCATGCCGCGCATGGGATGCTGCCAGCGCACCAGGGCCTCGGCCCCGCAGACGCGGCCGCTGAACAGCTCGACCTTGGGCTGCAGGTAGAGCCGGAGCTGGTCCTCCTCGATCGCACGGCGCAGCTCCGACGCCATGCTGAGCCGGCCCGGCTGCTCGGCCCCCCTGACGGGGTCAAAGATGGTCTGGCGCAGCCCGCGCTGCCGCGCCTGCTGGACCGCAATGTCCATGTGGCGGAAGAAGTCATGTGGCGTGGCGCCATGCTCCGGGAACAGCGCAACGCCGGTCTTGGAGGACACGTCGAGCGGAATGTCCGCGATCTGGAAGGGCTCGGACAGCACGTCGGCGACGCGGCGCGCGAACGTCGTCGCCGCGGTCCGGTCGCTGTCGGAGATCAGGATCGCGAACTCGTCGCCACGCAGCCGCGCGACCAGCGCCGGCTCGGGAGCGACGGCCCGCAACCTGGCGCCAAATTCACGCAGCATCTGGTCGCCCTGCTTGAAGCCGAGCGCGTCGTTGACCTCGCGCAGCCGGTCGATGTTGATCTGCAGCGCCGCAAACGGCTGCTGGGTCAGCTGGCTCCTCTCGATCGCCGCGCGCAGGCCCTCGGCGAATTGGGCTTCGTTGGGCAGCCCGGTCAGCGCGTCGAAGTAAGTCAGGCGGTACAAGGCCTCCCGGTCTTGCTCCTGCTGGGTCTGCGACCTGAGCGTGGCGATGCCGAAAGCCAGGTCGTCGGCCGACTCGGTCAGCAGGATCGCCTCGTCGGCATCGAAGACCTCCGGCTCGACGTCGTAGATGGCCAGCGCCCCGACGACGCGGCCGTCCACCCGCAACGGGCAGGCCAGCGCCGACCGCTGCCCGCCGAGGTGCCGCCGCCATGCCCCGTACTTCGGGCTGGAGGCCATGTCGCCGACGACGGTGACCTCATCGTTGCGCACCGAGTGCGCCGCGGCGCCGCCGCTGAACTCGCCCTCGCGCCAGCTGACGCGCAGCAGCCGCAGCGCAGCCAGCCCTCCCGGGTAGCCGCGCTCGGCCATGGGCATCAGCGTGCCAAACGCGTCGTCATGGCGGAACCAGACAATGGCCATGCCATAGCCTCCAGTGGAGACGATGGCCTCGCACATTCCGTCCAGCAGCTCGGCCTCGGTGACAGCCCGCAACATGGTCCGGTTGCCCGCGCTGAGCGTGTGCAGCGCGCGCGTCGTGCGCTCGAGCTCGCGCACGCGCTGGGCGAGCTCGCCGTTCAGCGACTGGATATGCGCCTCCGAGCGCTTGCGTTCCGTGATGTCGGAGCCCAGCACGTAGTAGCCGCTGACCTTCCCATCGACGTCGCGCTGCGGCACATAGCTGATGACCTGCCAGACGTCCGGGAAGGGCTGCCAGTCGTAGGTCTGCGGCTCGCCCTGCAGCACCCGCTTGATCATGGGTTCGGCGATGGCATAGCGCGCTTCGCCGAGCACCTCGCAGACGGTGCGGCCGACGATGCTGCCCCCCTGGGACGCGAAGCGATCCTCGTACTGCTTGTTGACGTAGACGTAGCGCTGCTGCGCGTCGACATAGGCGATCATGGCCGGCACATTGCTGGTGACGCTGCGCAGATGTGCCTCGCTCTGGCGCAGTTGCTCCGTGCGCTCGTCCACCCGCGCGGTCAGCAACCGGTTCTGCGCCTCGATGCCAAGCTTGGCACGTCGCTCCAACGTCACGTCCCGAAACGCCAGGACCATGCCGCGGATGTGCCCCAGCAGATCTTGCTTGGGCGTGGCTGAATAGGCGATCTGGTGCTCGCTGCCGTCGCGCGCCAGCAGCAGGAGATCACTCTCCGCGTTCTGTGGCTCGCCACTGGCCATGACCGCGGGCAGCGGCCCGGGCAGCGGCACATGGTTGGTCCCGCTGCGCAGCGCAAACACCGCGTCAACATGCCGGCCAATGGCATCGGCGGCGGTCCAGCCGGTCATGCGCTCCGCCGCCGGATTGATGCGCGTGACCCTGCCATCGACATCGGTCGTCATGACGCCATCAGCGATGCAGCGCAGCGTGATGGCGAGCCGCCCCTCACTGTCCTCGAGCTGCTGGCTGCTCGCATCGAGGCGCTTGAGCTGCCTGCGGATCAGTCCATAGGTGGCCGCCAGCATGGCAAGCCACGCGCCGACCATCGCTCCGCCCACCACGTTCAGCAGGCGGCCCTTCTCCTGTCCATTGGAGATCAGCAACTCGAGCCGGTGGCTCTCATCCTCCTCCATGGCATCCAGCAGGCGATGAGCGCGCAGGCGGGTCTCCTGAAGGGGAGCGCTGGCGACATAGGCGTCAGCCACCGCGCGGCCCTCGAAGGCGCGCAGCACCTCGATCTGGCGCGACATCGCCAGCCGCTGCGCCAGCACCGCGCGCAACTCCTGCCAGCGAGCCTGCTGCGCCGCGTTGTCGACCGTCCACTGCCCGATCTCGTCGAGGGACTGCTCGCGCCTGGCGATGGCGAGATCGCGCGCCTGCAGATGCTCCGGGGCGGCCGTGATGCGGAAGCTCTGCGTGCTCAGCTCGATCTGCAGCGTGGCCGAGCGGGTATAGGCCAGGCCGTGCATCACCTTCTGAGTCCGCACGACCTGCCGCGCCGCTTCGGCGGCTTCGTTGGCCAGGTGCCAGATGACGAAGGACAGCCCAGCCACCATCGCGATGGCCAAGGCGAACGCGAAGCGAACCTGGCTCTCGAAGCTTGTGGTCTGTTGCACGCTCCCCCCTTAGGCAGCGGCGGCGGCGCCCTTCCGGTCGACCGCCTCGTTCGGGAAGCGATTATTCGCCTCAGCCGGCCTTGCGTTCAACTGCCGCAGCAAACTGTGGCCGGCGCGCGCCACGCCTGGCCACGTCGGGGCCTCAGGCGCCGACGTGGCGCGACAGCCCCTCCACCAGGGCCTCGAAGACGACCCGACAGGCCGTGTTCTGGCGCAGGTCCTCGTGCATGGCGATCCAGGTCTCCAGCGGCCAGCAAAACTGGGCCGCCAGCACGCGCTCCAGCACCGGCTCGCGCCTTGCCAGCACCGCCTGGCAGATGCCTATGCCGGCACCGGCGCGCAGCAGCGCGAGCTGGGCCAGGTCCGAATCGCTGCGCAGCGCAAAGCTGTCGCGGCCAAGGCCGCCAAGGCGCTTGACGCCCATGCGGATGAAGGGCGTCGGTGTGTCGAAGCCGATCAGCGCGTGGCCGCGCAGCTCGGCCAGCGTCGCCGGCCGGCCGTGGCGGTCCAGATAGTCGGGCCGTGCATGCAGGCCCAGCTCGATGCTGCCGATGCGCCGGGCCACCAGTTGGCCCTGCTCGGGCGCCGTCATGCGCACGGCGATGTCGGCCTCGCGGCGCAGCAGATCCTGCAGCTGGTTGCTCAACGCCAGCTCCAGCACCAGGCCCGGGTGGCGCTCGCGCAGCCCGGCCAGCACGCCGGCCAGCACCTCCACGCCTATGACCTCGCTGGCCGTCACGCGCACCGTGCCGCAGACCTCGTCGCCGCGCGCCGTCGCCGCCCGCTGCAGCGCCGCGGCGGCGGCCTCCATCTGCTCGGCATGGCCGCGCAGCGCCAGCGCCGCATCGGTGGCCAGCAGGCCGGTCGGCGAGCGGGTGAACAGCGGCTGGCCCAACGCCTGCTCCAGCGCGGCGACATGGCGGCCGACAGTCGGCTGGGTCAGTCCCAGCACCCGCGCGGCACCCGACAGGGAGCCCTCTCGCAGCACGCCGAGGAAGGTGTGCAGCAGCTCCCAGGGCAGCGTCGATGTCATACACAAATGTATAGCTGCACCGCCATCTTTGGCAATTCTCAAATAGGTCGCTGGTTTCCAGAATGACGGCCATCGACAACGAACTGGAGTGCAGCGATGCAGGACAAGGCAAAGACGGCCCTGGTGCTGGGTGCGAGCGGCGGTATCGGCGGAGAGGTGGCGCGGCAGCTGCACGACGCGGGCTGGCGGGTCTCGGGTCTGAAGCGCGGCCTGGCGGCGTCGCAGGAGACGCGCGACGGCATCCAATGGCGGCGCGGCGACGCGCTGAACGCGGCCGACGTCGCTGGCGCGGCCCATGGCTGCGGCGTCATCGTGCATGCCGTCAATCCGCCCGGCTACCGCGACTGGGATCGCGTCGTGCTGCCCATGCTGGAGCACAGCCTGGCCGCGGCGCGGGCCGAGGGCGCGACGCTGCTGCTGCCCGGCACGGTCTACAACTTCGGCCCCGACGCCTTCCCGCTGCTGCGCGAGGACGCGCCGCAACGGCCCCTCACGCGCAAGGGCGCGATCCGCGTCGAGATGGAGGCGCGGCTGCGCGCGGCCAGCACGGCGGGGCTGCGCGTCATCATCGTCAGGGCCGGCGACTTCTTCGGGCCACGGCCAGGCAACAACTGGTTCTCGCAGGGGCTTGTGAAGCCGGGCCGGCCGGTGACGGCGATCGGCAACCCCGCCTCGCCGGGCACCGGCCACCAGTGGGCCTACTTGCCAGACGTGGCGCGCACCATGGTCGAGTTGCTGGCGCGGCGCGACAGCCTGCCGGCCTTCGCAAGCTTCCATATGGCCGGCCACTGGGACGCCAACGGCCGCCAGATGGCCGAGGCCATCCAGCGCGTCGTCGCTCGCCACGGCGGCAGGCCGCCGCGCATCACCGCCTTCCCCTGGTGGCTGCTGAACCTGGCCTCGCCCTTTGTCGCCACCCTCAGGGAGATGCGCGAGATGCGCTATCTCTGGCAGCAGCCCGTGCGCATGGACAACGCCCGCCTCGTCGCCACGCTGGGCAGCGAGCCGCACACGCCACTGGACGAGGCCGTCGAAGCCGCGCTGCGAGGCCTGGGCTGCCTGCCGACGCCGATGACCGGCCGTAACATGGACTCCAGCTCATTCGTCGGGACTCCGCCATGACCTACTGCGTCGCCATGCGCCTGCGTGCGGGCCTGCTGTTCGCGTCCGACACCCGCACCAACGCCGGGGTCGATCACATCGCCAGCTTCCGCAAGATGTACCAGTTCCAGGTCCCGCACCAGCGCGAGATCATCATCCTGACCGCGGGCAACCTGGCGACGACGCAGTCCGTCATCTCGGTTCTGAACCAGCGCCTGCACGGCGATGGCGAGCACCTGCTCAACGTGCCGTCGCTGTACGACGCAGCCGTGCTGCTGGGCCGCACGCTGAAGGAGATCGTCGCGCGTGACAGCGACGACCAGCAGGGCGGTGTGGACTTCAGCGCCAACATGCTGCTGGGCGGCCAGATCAAGGGCGAAGGTCCGCGCCTCTTTCACGTCTACCCGCAGGGCAACTTCATAGAGGCGACGGAGGACACGCCCTATTTCCAGATCGGCGAGAGCAAGTACGGCAAACCCATCATCGACCGCGTCGTCCGTTACGAGACGACGCCGCTGGACGAGACCGCCAAATGCACGCTCGTCAGCTTCGACTCGACCATCCAATCCAACCTGTCGGTGGGCCTGCCCATCGACATGGTCATGCTGCGCGCCAACCAGTTCGAGCAGGCCATGGGGCCACCCAACCGCATCGAGCGCGACGACCCCTATTTCCAGGCGCTGCGCCAGGGTTGGAGCGCCGGACTCAGGAAAGTCTTCGACGATCTGCCCAACGAGCCCTGGTTCGAGGCCTAGCCCCCTGCCGCCTGACGGCGGCTCCCTCAAGGGTGGCACCGCCAGCGGCCCGGCGGAGCCGGTTCCGCGGCAACCGCCGGATGAGGTGACGCGCCAGCGCGCGTCGCCGTCAAATCGGGCCGAGCACGCGCATCGAGTAGTCGACGGCCCTGACGTCCTTGGTCAGGCGCCCGATGGAGATGCGGTCCACGCCGGTGGCAGCGATCCAGCGCAGCTGCTCCAGCGCTACGCCGCCCGACACCTCCAGCAGCGCCCGACCGGCGTTGACGGCCACGGCCTCGCGCATCTGCGGCTCGCTGAAGTTATCGAGCAACACGCTGACGGCGCCGGCCTCCAACGCCTCGCGCAACTGCGCGATGGTCTCGACCTCGACCTGGATGTCCACGCCCGACTGCAGCGCCTGGGCCGCCCGCAGCGCCTCGCCCACGCCTCGGCCGCGGCGATGTGGTTCTCCTTGATGAGAATGCCGGCATACAGCGCCAGCCGCTGGTTCTGGCCGCCGCCCACACGCACCGCGTACTTCTGCGCCAGGCGCAGGCCGGGGACGGTCTTGCGGGTGTCGAGGATGGCGCAGCCCTTGGCGTTCGGGCTGGCGCCGGCCACCGCGTCGACATGGGCACGCGTGATCGTCGCCGTGCCGGACAGCAGCTGCAGGAAGTTCAGCGCCGGCCGCTCGGCGCTCAGCAGCGCGCGGCCATCGGCCTCAATGCGGCAGACGATGCCGTCCGCCGTCATCGAGGCGCCCTCGTCGTAAAGCCAGGCTATGCGGGCCGTCGCGTCCAGCGCGGCGAACACGCCGTCGAACCAGTCGCGCCCGCACAGCACGGCCGCCTCGCGCACCCGCACCTGGGCGGCCACGCGCCGGCCCACGGGCACCAGCAGGGCCGTCCAGTCGCAATGGCCGATGTCCTCGGCCAGCGCCTCGTGGATGTTGCGGGCGCGCGCCTGCGCCAGCGTCTCCTCAGAAGAAAACATCGCCACTCACTCCGCGGGGCCGACGATCAGCCGGATCTCGCCCAGGCCCTCGATGCGGCCCACCAGTTCGTCACCCGGCAGCACCGCGCCCACGCCGGCCGGCGTGCCCGTGTAGATCAGATCGCCGGGGTGCAGGTGGTAGAGATGCGAGAGGTTGGCGACGATCTCGGCGGCGTTCCAGATCATGTCGGCCAGGTCACCATGCTGCTTCTCCACGCCGTTGACGGCCAGCGTGATGGCGCCCTTGTCGAGGCGGCCGATGTCGGCCACGCGCGCAATCTCGCCCAGGATGGCCGACTGGTCGAAGCCCTTGGCCGTGTCCCAGGGCTTGCCCGCCGCCTTGGCCGCGGCCTGCAGGTCGCGGCGCGTCATGTCCAGGCCCGCGGCATAGCCCCAGATCGCGGCCTGGGCCGCCTCGGGCGTGACCTTGAACACCGGCGCGCCCAGGGCCAGCACCAGCTCCATCTCGTAGTGGTAGTTCCGGGTTTCTGTGGGATAGGGCACCGTCGCGCCGGAGGGCGTCAGCGCCGTTGCCGGCTTGGTGAAGTAGAACGGCGGCTCGCGCGTCGGGTCGGCGCCCATCTCACGGGCATGATCGGCATAGTTGCGGCCGACGCAGAAGATGCGCCGCACCGCGTAACGGGCCTCGGTGCCACGCACCGCGGCACTGGGTATTTCGACCGGAGGAAAGACGAAGTTGCTCATGGCAAGGCATAGCCGATTGGGACAGACCGCACAGCATACTGGGCTGGCTTTTCTGCTGCTGGCACTGATGCTGCTGACCGGCTGCGCGACGCGCTCCGGCGGCAGCAGCAGCGAGCGCGACGGCCCCGAGCGCAACCCACCACCCCACCTCGGCAGCGTGCCTGACGCCGTACCGCGCCTGGACCCCGTCCGCGTCGGCGGCCCCAACAAGCCCTATGAGGTGCTGGGCGAGCGCTACGAGCCGCTGAAGGGTGACGTCGCCTACGCAGAAAAGGGCCTGGCCTCCTGGTACGGCAAGAAGTTCCACGGCCGCCCCACAGCCAGCGGCGAGGTCTACAACATGTACGCGATGACGGCCGCGCACGCCACGCTGCCCATCCCCAGCTATGCCCGCGTGCGCAACCCGTCCAACGGACGCGAGGTCATCGTCCGCATCAACGATCGTGGCCCCTTCCACAAGGGCCGCATCATCGACCTCAGCTACACCGCGGCGCTGAGGCTGGACGTGCTGCATGGCGTGACGTCGGTGGAAGTGCGGCGCATCACGCACGCCGAGATCCGCGCCGGCAACTGGGTCAAGCCTGCCGGCGAGCCCGTGCCGGTGTTCGTGCCCGACGCGCCGCCAGGCGGGCCGCTGCGCGAGACCACCTCGCCGGCCATGGCCGCGGGCGACGGCGTGTACTGGCTGCAGTTCGGCACCTTTGCCAGGCTGGACGGCGCCGAAGGCCTGCGCCAGCGCGTTGCCGAGGCCGACCTCAGCCTGCTGCCGCTGCTGACCATCGTGCGAGAAGCCGGCCGCCACCATCTGCGCGCCGGGCCCTTCCCCAGCCTGGACGAGGCTCGCGCCACGGCCGCGCGGCTGCGCAACGCAGGCGGGATCGACGCGAGCCTGGTGGAGAAGCGGTGAAACGCGCTGCCCGCGCCCTGCGGGGCGGCGGGCTCAGCGCCCGCCCGCCACGTCCAGCAGCGCGCCCACCGTGTAGCTGGCCGCTTCGCTGAGCAGCCAGGCGATGGCCTCGGCCACCTCCTCGGCACGACCCAGGCGCTGGATGGGTATGGTGGATGCGGCGGCGGCCGCAGCCGCGCCCATGCCGCTGGCCGCATGGATGTCGGTCTCGATGATGCCGGGGCGCACGCCGTTGACGCGTATGCCCTCGCCGATCAGTTCGCGCGCCAGCCCCTTGGTCAGCGTGTCGACAGCGCCCTTGGTGGCGGCGTAGTCCACGTAGATACCGGCCGATCCGAACTCGGCGGCGCGCGAACTGAGGTTGACGATGGCGCCGCCTGCGCCGCCATGCCGCGTGCTCATGCGCCGCGCTGCCTGCTGGCAGCAGCGTAGCGTGCCCAGCACATTGACTTCGAAGAGGCGGCGCCAGCGCTCGGTCGTCATCACCTCCAGCCGCGCGACGGGCGCCACGATGCCGGCGTTGTTGACCAGGCCCGCCAGCCGGCCGCCCTGGGCATCCAGCCGCTCGAACATCGTCGCCACCTGGTCCTCGTCGGCCACGTCGGCCTGCAGCGTGACAGCGCGACGGCCAAGCGCGCGCACCTGGCCTGCCAGCGCGTCTGCTGCGGCAGCGTCGCGCGCGTAGTTGATGGCCACATCCCAGCCCGCCGCGGCGCAGCGCAACGCCGTCGCAGCACCTATGCCCCGCGAACCGCCGGTGATCAGGACCCAGTTCGACACGGGCGACATCATGGCAGCGACCTCACCAGACCTTGCAGTGCTGGCCGGCCGGCTTCACGAGCTTGGCGCCCGGCTTGCACGAAAAGGCGTGCTCGAACTCGGGCATGTTGACGACGACGCCGTTGATGCGCCAGCGGGCCGGCGAATGCGGGTCCACCTTGGCCTGCACGCGCAGCGCCTCGGGACGGGCGTCGGCGCAGTCCCATTGCGCGAAGCCGACGAAGAAACGCTGCTCAGGCGTCAGGCCGTCGCGGTTTTCCAGCGTCTTGCCGGTCATGTGGACCTTCCAGGCCTCCCAGGCGAGCACGAGGCCGCCGAGGTCGGCGAGGTCCTCGCCCAGCGTCAGCCTGGAATTGATCTTGATGTCGTCGACGACGGTGTAGGTCGCGTACTGGTCGGCCACGCAGGCGGCGCGCTGCTCGAAGGCCTGGCCGTCCTTCTTTGTCCACCAGTTCTTCAGGTTGCCCTGGGCGTCGAACTGGCGGCCCTCGTCGTCGAAGCCATGCGTCAGTTCATGGCCTATGGTGCCGCCGGTGTTGCCGTAGTTGGGCGCCTCGTCAAGGCGTGGGTCGTACAGCGGCGCCTGCAGCACACCGGCGGGGAAGTTGATGTCGTTCATCTGTGCGTCGTAGTAGGCGTTCACCGTCTGCGGCGTCATGCCCCACTCGCCGCGGTCCAGCGGCTGGCCTATCTTGGCCAGGCGGCGCTTGGCCTCGAACATGTTGCCGCGGATCACGTTGCCGAGGAAATCGCCGCGCTGCACGGCCAGCGCGGAGTAGTCGCGCCAGCGCTCGGGGTAGCCCACCTTGTTGACGATGGCCTTGAGCTTGGCCTGCGCGCGCGCCTTGGTCTCGGCGCTCATCCAGGCCAGGCCGTCGATGCTGCGCGCCATCGCGGCCTCGATCTCGTCGGTCATCTGCACGGTGGCGGCCTTCAGGTCGGGCGTGAAGTTGCGCGCGACGAACTCCTGGCCCAGCGCCTCGCCCAGCTGCAGGTCCACCAGCTGCACGCAGCGCTTCCAACGCGCCTTCAGCTGCGGCGTGCCGTGCAGGGTCTGGCCGTAGAAGTCGAAGTTGGCCTGCACGAAACCGTTGTCCAGCGCCGGAGCCAGGCTGCTGGCCAGTTGCCAGCGCAGATAGGTCTTCAGGTCGGCCAGGTTCATGGCGCGCAGCCGCGCGCCCAGCGCCTTGAAGAAGGCCGGCTCGGTGACGTTGTAGCGCGCCTGCGCGGGTGCGGTGCCCAACGCAACCTGGTAGGCCGCCCAGTCGAAGCCAGGCATCAAGGCCTGCAGGCCGCGGGCATCGACGACGTGGAAGGTCTTGTAGGGGTCGCGCTTGTCCACCTTGCTGAGCGACGCCTTGGCCAGCACCGTCTCGGTCGCCATCACGCGGCGCGCGGCGGCCCGGGCAGCGGCCGGCTCGTCGCCCAGCAGCTCGAAGATCTGGGCCACATGGGCCTCGTAGGCGGCGCGTATGGTCAGCGTCTTGGCGTCGCGCTTGAGGTAGTAGTCGCGATCGGGCAGGCCCAGGCCGCCGGCCGAGGCGAAGGCAATCTGGCGTGTCGCGTCGGCGAAGTCCTGGCCCGAGCTGAAGCCGAAGAACAGGCGGTCGTTGCCGGCCGTGAGCTGCAGCTGGGCCAGCAGGGCGGGCAGTTCGCGCTTGTCCTGCAGCGCGGCGATGCGGTCCAGCAGCGGCTGCAGGCCCTTGAGGCCGGCGGCCTGCACTGCGGCCTCGTCCATGCAGGCGGCGAAGTAGTCACCCAGCTGGGCCTGGGCGGCCGTGCGCTCCCCTCCCGGCTCGCCGAGCTTGTTCAGCACGCCCCACAGGTAGCGCTGGTTCTCGTTGGCCATCTTGGCGTAGACCGACCAGCGCGACTGGTCCGCGGGGATGGGATTGCCCTTGCTCCAGGCACCGCAGGCATAGCGGTACAAGTCGTCGCAGGGGTCGACGCTGCGGTCCATGGCCGTCACGTCCAGGCTGGGTGTGTAGGGCAGCGCGTCCAGCGGTGTCTCGCCCGCAGCACGGGCCAGCGTCGCCGCCAGCAGGGCGGTGAGCAGCAGTCGTTTCATGGTGTAAAGGCGGTATTGAAGTGCCACGATTGTGGGCGCGCTGGCCGATCCGGCCATTCGTCAGAGGAGGCGCCGGCCCTCGGCTGCGGCCGCGATCAGCAGCTCCAGCCGCCGCTCCCGCGTCACCGCCTGCTTGGCGCTCAGCACCCGGCGCAGCATCTGGCGCCGCCAGCCCGGCGGCTGGGCCTCGAACCAGGCCCAGGCCTTGGGCTGGCGCTTGAAGCGCTTCTCCAGTTCGGGCGGCAACACCGCCTCGCCCTCCTGCTCGTAGGCGTAGACGACGCTGCGCCGATCGGTCCGTTTCTCGAACGCCGCCAGGCCCGCCGGCCGCATGCGCCCCTCGGCGGTCAGCACGGCCACGCGGTCGATGTTGATGCGGCTCCAGATCGACGTCGGGCGGCGCGGCGTGAAGCGGATCTGGTAGCGCAGCTCGTCCACACGCTTGCGAACGCCGTCTATCCAGCCGACGCACAGCGCCTCGTCCACCGACTGCGGCCAGGTCAGGCTCGGCACGCCCGAGCCCACCTTGTGGAAGCCCACCACCAGCTCGGTCGCCGTGGCGGCATGCCGGGCCAGCCAGGCGCGGAATTCCTCAGGAGAAGCGAAGTAATGCGGTTCGGCCATGATGCGCGCATTCTGATTGCCTCCGCGCCACCCATGAACACCCTGCTGCTGCTCGTCGCCATCGTCGATGAACACAAGGCCCTGCTGCTGAACCGCTTCCGCGTCATCGACGCACCGACCGCCGCCGCACGCGCAGCCGCCATCGCGACCCACGGTCCCGACATCGATCTGGTGCTGACCAATGGTGCCACCGGCTTCACGGCCGCCGAGATCGCCGCCTGCCCGAACCTGAAGCTGCTGGCCGCCCAGGGTGCCGGCCATGAGAACGTCGATGTGGCGGCCGCCAAGGCGCGCGGCATCCTCACCTGCAACGGCGCCGGCACCAACGACGACTGCGTGGCCGACCACACTCTCGCGCTGCTGCTTGCCAGCGTGCGCGCCCTGCCCCAGCAGGGCGCCGCGCTGCGGGCCGGCGTCTGGCGCGACGCGCTGCCGCTGTTCCCGCAGTTCACCGGCCGGCGCCTTGGCATCGTCGGCCTGGGTGTCATAGGCCGCAAGATCGCCGCGCGCGCGGCGGCCTTCGGCATGGTCATCGGCTATCACAATCGCCGCCCCAGCGAGGCTGCCGGTGCAGCCACCTACTTCGACAGCGTGACGGCGCTCGCCGCCTGGGCCGACGACCTCGTCGTCGCCACGCCCGGCGGCACGGCCACCAAGCACATCGTCGACGCCGAGGTGCTGGCCGCCCTGGGGGCCGGCGGTCACGTGGTGAACATCGCGCGCGGCAGCTGCGTGGACACCGCCGCCCTGGCCGCCGCGCTGCGGGCCGGCCGCATCGCGGGCGCGGCGCTGGACGTCTACGAGAGCGAACCCCGGCCGCCCCAGGAGCTGCTGGGGCTGGACAACGTCATCCTCACGCCCCATGTGGCCGGCTGGTCGCCTCAGGCCATACGCGCGACGGTGGAGAACTTCATCGCCAACGTCGAGGCATGGCGGCGCGGCGCGCCGCTGCCCACGCCGATCTGAGGCCGCGGCCGCGCAGCGGATGCCTCCCTGGATCGGGGGCAACCTGATGGCAACCCGCTACCGGGTTGGCCGCGCGCCTGACGACAATAGGCCCATGCGGTTCACGCGCCACGCCCAGCCGAGCCAGCCCTGCCGGGGCCGGCTGACGCGTCACGGCCTGCGCGCAGCGGCGGCGGGGCCGGCTTGAGCCGCTGGTCCACCGGCCCCCGCCTCGCGCCGACGCCCGCCTCCACCCCGGCCGCTTCCTGGCCGCACGGGCGGCGTGGCGCCCCTGCGCACGCGCTGCTCGTCTCCCTGCTGGTCCACGCGCTGCTGCTGAGCCTGACCTTCGGCGGCGAAGGCCTGGGCCTGCCCGGCCTGACCCTGCCCTGGCAGGCCCGACGGGCCGAGGTGCCCGACCTGCGCGTCGTGCTCGTGACGCCGACTGCCGAGCCCGTGGGGGTGCCGGCACCGCCGGCCGAAGCCCCGACTACGCACGCGGCTACCACGCCAGCGCCTCAGGCCGAGGTCACGCAGGCCGTCGACGATGCACCGCCCGCCGCCCCGGCGGCCCTCCCCGTCATCGCCGTCGACAAGCCCCGCGAGGCGACCTGGAGCGTGCCGCCCGCACCGCCGGCATCTGTCCCCGTCATCGCCGCCTTCGCCGCAGCCTCTGGCCCGCCGATCGAGGTGACGCGGTTGCGCGAGCCCGGCGACGCCAGCCGGGCTGCGCTGGAGCGCGGGTCCCGCGAGCGTGCCGTCGAACTGGCACGGCTCGACGGCGCCGGACGCGAGACGCAGCAACAGGCCCAGCAACAGGCCGAGCGTCTGGCGGCCGCCCAGGCCGAAGCCGACCGTCAGGAAGCGGCACGACTGGAAGCCGCAAGGCAGGAGGTCGCCCGCAAGGAGGCGGCACGGCTGGACGCTGAACGCCAGGAGGCCCAGCGCCAGGCTGCGGCGAGGCTGGAGGCGACCCGCGTCGAAGCGGCGCGCCTGGAGGCCGAGCGGCAGGAGAGCGCACGGCGTGCCACCGCACAACAGGAGGCCGCGCGCCAGGAAGCCGCCCAGGCCGAGGCGGCGCGCGCCGAAGCAGCACGCATCGAAGCAGCACGGCAGGATGCCATCCGCCAGGAGGCAGCGCGCCAGGACGCGGCCCGCGCCGAGGCGGCCCGCGCCGAGGCGGCCAGGCTGGCCGCCGCCAAGGCCGCGGAGGAGTTGCGCGAGGCCAGGCTGCGCGCCATCGGCCAACAGCTCAACGAGGAGGCCACCAGGCGCGACGCGGCCCGCCAGGCCCAGTCCAACCTGCCCTCCTCCTGGAGCAGCGCCCGCCGCGGCCGCCTCTTCGGGCGCGCCGACGCGAACGCCGAGATGGTGCTCTACGCCGAGGCCTGGGCACGCAAGATCCAGCTCAATCCCACCTTCGAGCTGGTGCGCGAGGCCGTCGGGCAGCCCCACACCGACCCGCTGGTGACGGTGGCGCTGCGCAGCGACGGCACGGTGGAATCGGTCAGCTTCGTCCGCTCCAGCGGCGTGCCGGCCATAGACGCCGCCGTCCGCCGCGTCGTCGAGAGCCAGGCCAACTACCCGGCCTTCCCGCCAGCGCTGGCGCGCGAGTACGACGTCATCGAGATCCGCCGCAGCTGGCACTTCGACACGGCGATACGGCTGTACTGAAGTCGGTCGGCCGATCAGGGCGGGGCGGGCCGGCAGCTGCCATACGCCTCCTGGTAAGGCCTGTCGAAGCATCGGGACAGGCCCGTGAGGACGTCCAGATTCGTCCGGTTCTCGGGGTGCTTCTCGGTCGCGATCCGGTGAGCCTCGTACTGGGCGTCGAAGGCGGCCCTGTCCCCGCGCAGAAAGGCCACGGTGGCCAGCGCATAGGTGTTCCAGCTGAAGCTCGGCTGCTGCCTGGCCTCGTCGGGCACCAGCGACTTGAGCGCCTCCTCGGCGGCACGTGCGTTGTCCCCGGACATCGCCAGCGTCTGCGCCAGATGCCAGCGCACGCCGCGCAGCTCGGCCTCCTGCTTCCTCACATAGCGGCCCAGCAGCTGGACGGCCTCGGGAAAGCAGTTTCCGAGCTGGCGCCAACCCGCTTCCGTCTGGTCGAACTCCCGATAGGGCAGCTTGATCGCGGCCGGCGCGACCTCCTTGTACTTGGCCTCGCAGGCCGCGGTCTCGGCTGCCGCCGCCGGCAAGGCCAGGCACAGCCCGATGACGAAGGCGGGCAGTGCTGGGAGCGGTGGCGCCTTCCTCATGCGGGTTCCATGGTGTGAAGTTCCTGGGTCGGTCGCGAGGAGCGCAGCAAGGTCAGCCGGCCGCTGCCGGCCCAGGCGTCCAGCGGCCGGCGCAGGTCCTGGCGCAGCGCATCCTCGCCGTCGGCGCGGGCATCGAGCAGGCCCACCCAGGCGTCGCGGCCGTTGCCCTTGGCCTCGTACAGCGCCGCGTCGGCCAGATCGATGGCGGCACGCCAGTCAAGCGCACGCGGCAGTGCGGCACATAGCGGGAATGCCGAGAAGCCCACCGAGCAGGTCAGCGCCGCGCGCAGACCGCCGGCCAGCTCGAAGGGCTGGACCGACACGGCCAGGCGGGCTCGTTCGGCCAACTCGGCAGCACGGCGGCGCGGCGTACCGCGGGCGACGATGAGGAACTCCTCGCCGCCCCAGCGCACCAGGTAGTCGGTGGCACGGAAGACCTGCTCCAAACGGCCGCGCATCTGCATCAGCACGGCGTCGCCGGCCATGTGGCCATGGGCGTCGTTGATGCCCTTGAAATGGTCGATGTCGATGAGGAAGAACAGCAGGTCCTGCTCGCAGTCCTGGCCCGCGACGGCCGGCGGCTCGTAGTGGCGCAACGCCAGCGCCACGTCGGCGGGCATCTGGCGGTCCAGGAAGCGGCGGTTGCGCAGGCCGGTCAACGGATCGGTGAGGCTGGCCTCCTCCAGCTCGGCAGACTTGGCCGTCAGCGCTGACTTGGCCGCCTCCAACGCCACGGTGCGCTCCTGCACGCGAACCTCCAGCACGCGGCGATGGCGCAGCAGCAGCCGCGTGCGCATGTTGACGATGCCGGCGACGAGCAGCGCGCCGGCGACGATGGCCCCCGCCAGGGCCCAGCGCGTCTGCCACCAGGCCGCGTGCACATCGATGCCGACCTTGAGCTCGCTGGAGCTCCAGGCGCCGTCGCGGTTGCTGCCCTGCACGCGCAGGGCGTAGCTGCCCGGCGCCAAGTTGGTGTACGCCGCCGAGCGGCCCAGCGCGCCGGCGTCTATCCAGCCGGCATCCAGGCCCTCGAGGCGGTAGCGATAGCGGTTGCGCCCGGGCTGGCTGTAGTCCAGCGCCGCGAAGGCCAGGCTGAAGCCGCGCTCGCCGGGCGCCAGCACGAGGGCACCACCCTCGGGCAGCACGCGCTCCTCGCCGTCCACGCGCAGCTCGGACACGACGAGCGGCGGCTGGTAGGTCCATGGCGCGAAGCGCTCGGGGTCGATGACCAGCAGGCCGCGCGCGCCACCGAACAGCATGCGGCCGTCGTCGAGCTTGGCATAGGCGCGGAACCAGCCGGTGCCCAGGTCGGCGCCGTCAGCCGCGCCCAGCTCGCGGCGCTCGCCGCTGCGCGGGTCGTACATGTTGCGCTGCGACCAGATGCGGCCCTGCTTGTCGAACAGCAGGTTGGCGCCGAACGCGCCGCCGATGTCGGAGGCGCCGATGGCCTCGAAGCGCGCACGCCGGCCGTCGCTCTCGACGAGGCGATGCAGGCCGGTGCCGGTGTCCACCCAGAGGCGGCCGGCCAGGTCGACGGCCATGCCCAGCACGGTCTGGCCGGTCAGGCCCTGGGGCTCAACCCATTCGGCCACGGGCTCGTCCGCGCCGGGCCTGGCGATGCGGAACAGGCCCGCCGCGCCGCCGGCCCACAGGCTGCCATCGGGCAGGGCCGCAAAGGCGTTGACTTCGCCGGTCCCGCCCACCAGCCCGGCCGTCGGTACGGGGCGCATGACGGGCCTGGCCGGCGTCCAGCGCATGACGCCGTCCAGCGTCGCGATCCACAGCGCACCGTCGGCGCCGGCGTGCAAGCGCCGCGGCACGGCGTTGCCGCTGCGCAGCGTCTCCTTCCAGTGGCCCTGGGCGTCGAAACGCAGCAGTTGGGTGTCGATGGCGACCCAGACGGAGCCGTCCCGGGTCTGCCCAAGCGCATTGACCCGGCCCGGCGGCAGGCCGCCGGGGCCTTGGGCGACCAGGCCCAGCGGCTGGAGCTGGCGGTCGCGGCGCTCGATGCCGCCAGCCAGCGTGCCCAGCCAGATTTCGCCGTTGTCCAGCTGCAGGATGCTGCGCACGTCCAGCCCGCCGGACGGACCGCCCAGACCGTCACGCACCATGGACAGGCCCGGCAGCGATGGCACGTGGCGCATCAGGCCACCGCCATAGCTGCCGGCCCAGACGGTACCGGCCGGGTCGCGTATCAACGCCCGCACGTCACTGCGCGGTGCCGATCCCGCGTTCGCGGCACCGGCTGCAGTCAGGCGCTCGATCAGCGCGCCGTCGGTCGCGCGCCGCCGTGACAGGCCAGAGGCATCGCCGAACCACAGCTCGTCGGCGTCCGGCTGGGCCATGGCCATGACGGGCCAGGCGCCCGCGGTGGCGCCCGGCTGGGCGCCTGGACTGAAGGGCAGCGGCTGGCCCTGCGGCGACAGCGCGCGCAGCCGCCCCTGGGCGGTGCCGACGATGACGCGGCCATCCAGCGCCTCACTGATCAGCGTGACGAGCTGGTCGCCGACGCCCACGTCCAGTGTCTCTATGGGACCGTCCGGCGCCTTGCGCGCTAGGCCGCGCCAGGTGCCTATCCACAGCGTGCCCTGGCGGTCGACGAGCAGGGTCTGCACGCGCGGGTCGGGCAGGCCGTCGTCGCGGCCCCGGTGGTGGGTGAAGCGCTGGGTCTTGACGTCGAAACGGTCCAGTCCGCCGCTGCCGCCTATCCAAAGCGTGCCGTTCTTCTCCAGCGCCAAGCTGCGCACGGTGTTGGCGGCGGGCGCGGTCTCGTCGGCGGACTTGCCGTCGCGGGCCCAGCGGTCCCAGCGGCCGCTGGCCATGTCCATGCGCACCAGGCCGCTGTTGCCGGCCGCCACCCACATCCAGCCGCGCGGGTCGGGCAGCATGGCGCGCACGAACTGCTCGGGAAGCAGCCGGCCGTCGGGTCCGGCGAGTGGGTAGCGGCGAAAGGCGTAGCCGTCGAATCGCAGCAGACCCTCGGGTGAGCCAGCCCACAGCAGGCCGCGGGCGTCCAGCGCCAGCGCCGACACGACGTTGTCCCGCACGGCGCCGGGATCGCCGATGGACTCGAAGCGCGGCACCACGGCCCTGGCCGCCGTGCAGAGCCCCACGGCAGCCAGCAGAATCGCCCCCCACCTCTTCACGGATGTCATGGGGTGATTCTGCATCTCAGTCGGATTGGAGTAAGCGCAGACGGCCGCTGGCGGCCCAGTCGGCCAGCGGCCGCCGGGTGTCGCCGCGCAGTTCGGCCTCGCCGGCGGCGCTGGCATCGAGCAGGCCCACCCAGGCGTCGCGACCGCCCTTCTTGGCCTGGTAGAGGGCCGCGTCGGCAAGGTCGACGGCGGCGCGCCAGTCCAGCGCGCGCGGCAACTCCGCACACAGCGGGAAGGCGGTGAAGCCAACCGAGCAGGTCAGCGACAGCCGCACGCCGCCACCCAGGTCGAAGGGCTGGCCGGCGATGCACTGGCGGGCCCGTTCGGCCAGCTCGGCAGCGCGGGTGCGCGGCGTCTCGCGGGCCACGACGAGGAACTCCTCGCCGCCCCAGCGCACCAGGTAGTCGGACGCGCGGAAGACCTGGATCAGCCGGCCGCGCATCTGCATCAGCACGGCGTCGCCGGCCATGTGGCCGTGCTCGTCGTTGATGCGCTTGAAATGGTCCACGTCGATGAGAAAGAACAGCATCTCGCGGCTGCGCTCCAGCGGCGCGGTGAGCGGCGCATGGCCATAGAGCTCGCTGCTCTCGTGGCGGCGCACGGCCAGCGCGACGTCGCCTGGCAGCTGCTGCTCGAGGAAGCGGCGGTTGCGCAAACCGGTCAGCGGGTCGGTAAGGCTGGCCTCCTCCAGCTCGGCCGACTTGGCGGCCAGCGCAGCGGTGGCCTCGGCGACGCGCGCCTCCAGCGCATGCTGGCGCTGCAGCAGCATGCGTGTGCGCAGGCGGAACGCCGCCAGCAACAGGCCCAGCGTCGCCAGGCCCGCGAGCACCTGCAGCCAGCGCGTCTGCCACCAGGCCGCCCGCACCTGCACGTCCAGGCGCAGTTCGTGCGGGCTCCAGTCACCCTGGCGGTTGCTGCCCTGCACGCGCATCACATAGCTGCCGGGTTCGAGGTTGGTGTAGGCCGCGCGGCGGGCGGTGGCGCCGGCCTCCAGCCAGCCGGCATCCAGGCCCTCCAGGCGGTAGCGGTAGTGGATGCTGGCCGGGCGGCTGAAGTCCAGCGCAGCGAAGCCGAGGCTGAAGCTGCGCTCGCCAGGCGCCAGCACCAGCGGCTGGCCGGCGGCCGGCAGCGGCCGGTTGACGCCGCCCAGGTGCAGCTCGGTCGCGACGACCGGCGGCCGGTAGGCCCAGGGTGCGAAGCGCTCGGGCTGCAGGACCAGCACACCGCGCGCGCCGCCGAACAGGAAGCGCCCGTCGGCCAGCCGCGTGTAGGCGCGGAACCAGGCGGTGCCGATGTCGGCGCCGTCCACGGCACCCAGCTCCTGGCGCTGGCCGCTGCGCGGGTCGAAAAAGCCGCGGTGCGTCCAGACACGCCCCTGCGCATCGGCCAGCAGGTTGGCGCCGAAGGCGCCGATGACGTCGTCGCCCGACGCGGCCGGGAAATGCTCGAAGCGCAGGCCCTGCGCGTCCGACACCACGGCGCCGCGGTGCAGGCCGGCGCTGGTGTCCACCCACAGCGCGCCCCGGCCGTCCACGGCCAGGCCGACGACGGTGCGGCCCACGAGGCCGGGCGTGGCCGGCGCGTCGGCCACGGGCTGGGCCGCATCGGGCCTGGCGATGCGCAGCAGACCGGCCGCGCCGCCCACCCACAGGCTGCCATCGCGCATCTCCAGCACGGCGTTGACCTCGCCACCGCTGCGCCTGCCATCCGCCAGCATGACCGGCAGCAGCTCGCTGCCGCGCGGCGGCAGCCGCCACAGGCCGTCGGTGGTGGCGATCCAGAGCTGGCCGTCGCGCGTGGCGACCATGCGGCGCGCTGTGACGCGGCCGGTGGCCAGCGTCTGGCGCCAGCGCCCGTCGGGGTCGAAGCGCATCAGCTCGGACTCGGTGGCCAGCCAGACGCCGTCGGGCGTCTGCGCCAGTGCGCCGATGCGGCCCAGAGGGGCCTTGCGGCCTGCGACCGTGACAATCTCGTCGACGGGCCGCAGCGCCGCGTCCAGCACGAGCACGCCGGCGGCCTGGGTGCCCAGCCAGACGCGGCCGTCGTCGAGCTGCAGCACGCTGCGCACGTCCAGGTCGCCGAAGCGCCGCCAGCGCTCGTCGTCGTTCTGCACCAGGGCCAGGCCCGGCAGCGGCGGCACATGGCGCATCAGGCCGGAGCGGTAGCTGCCGGCCCAGATCGTGCCGGAGGGGTCGCGCAGCAGCGCGCGCACCTCGCTGCGCGGCACGGGCGCCGGGCTGCTGCCATCGTGCGGCAGGCGTTCGATGAGGGCCCCGTCGCTGGCGCGGCGGCGCTCGATGCCGTTGCGGCCGCCCAGCCAGAGTTCGTCGTCGCCGGCCTGCGTCATGGACAGCACGGGCCAGGCACCGTCGCTGGCGCCGCTGCGTTCGGCGAAGGGCAGCACACGGCCGTCCTCGGCCGACAGCATGCGCAGGTCGCCCAGGCCGGTGCCGACCAGCACGCGGCCGTCGCGCGTCTCGGCCAACAGCGTGATCTGCGGCCGGGCCAGGCCCAGCGCCACGGGCTCGATACGATCACTGCCGGCGCGCTTGCGGGCCAAGCCCTGCCAGCTGCCTATCCACAGCGTGCCATGGCGGTCACGCAGCAGCGCGGCGATGCGGTCGTCCGGCAGGCCCGAGCCTGCTCCGCGCATATGCGTGAAGCCGCGACGCTGCGGGTCCAGCCGCGAGAGGCCGCCTTGCGTGCCCACCCACAGGCTGCCATCGGGTTCCAATGCCAGCGCGCGCACGGCGTTGGAGGCCGGCGCCAGCGCGTCGATCGGGCCACCCTCGGTGCGGGCCCAGCGCGTCCACTGACCGGAGGCGGTGTCCAGCCAGGCCAGGCCGCTGTTGCCGGCCGCCACCCACAGGCCGCCGCGCGGATCGGCCAGCAGGCTGCGCACGAACTGGTCGACCGGGGCGCTATCCGCCGGGTCGCGCAGCGGATGGCGGCGGAAGCGGTAGCCATCGAAGCGCTGCAGCCCGTCGGGCATGCCCACCCAAAGGAAACCCTGGGCGTCCATGGCCAGCGCCGAGACGGCGCGGTCGCGCAGCGAATCGGCCTCGCCCACCGGCTCGAAGCGCGGCGTGACGGCCCATGCCGGACCGGCCAGGCCCGAGGCGATCAGCAGGGTGGCATACCCCTTCCTCAGCAACACCCTCATGCCCGCATTCTCAGCGACGGCGTGGGCGCCACCGCCGTGGCAATCGGCACGTTTCCCAGCCCTACTGGGCCAGGGGGCGTGTGATAGCGTCGATGCGTTCGACCACCTCCGGCGTGAGCCTGGGCGTCACAGCCAGTGCCCCGAGGTTGTCGCGCAGCTGCTCGAGACGGCTGGCGCCCAGGATGACGGTGGACACGCGTGGGTTGCGGTTGATCCAGGCAATGGCCAGTTGGGCCGTGTTGCAGCCCAGCTCGGCGGCGATGTCGGCCAACTGGCCCACCGCGTCGTTCTTGGTCTTGTCCTGCAGCTGCTCGCGCATCCAGGCCATGTTGTCCAGCGCGCCGCGGCTGCCGGCGGGAATGCCGCCGCGGTACTTGCCGGTCAGCAGGCCCGAGGCCAGCGGGCTCCACGTCGTCAGGCCCAGGCCGATGTCGTCGTACAGGCGCGCGAACTCCTGCTCGACCTTGCGCCGATGGAACAGGTGGTACTGCGGCTGCTCGACGACGGGCTTGTGCAGGTGGTGGCGCTCGGCGATCTCCCAGGCCGCGCGGATGTCGCCCGCGCTCCATTCGCTGGTGCCCCAATACAGCGCCTTGCCCTGGCGGATGATGTCGCTCATGGCCCAGACCGTCTCCTCGATCGGCGTGTGCGGGTCGGGGCGGTGGCAGTAGATCAGGTCCAGATGCTCCAGCTGCAGGCGCTTCAGCGAGCCGTCCACGGCCTGCATCAGGTACTTGCGGTTCAGTGTGTCCTTGCGGTTGGTGGTCGTCACGCCGTCACGCTGCAGCCCCCAGAAGAACTTGCTGGAGACGATGTAGTCCAGGCGGTTCCAGCCCAGTGCCTTGAAGGCCTGGCCCATGACGACTTCGCTCTCGCCCTGGGCATAGATCTCGGCGTTGTCGAAGAAGTTGATGCCGGCGTCGAAGGCCGCGGCCAGCATCTCGGTGGCGGCCTTGGTGTCGACCTGGTTGTGGTACGTGACCCAGGAGCCGAGGGAAAGTTCTGAGACCTGGAGGCCGGCGCGGCCGAGGCGGCGGTATTGCATGGGGAGTCCTATGACGGAAGGAAAGCGCGGAGCGCGCAGGCCGACAGCTTAAGCCCCGGCCACAATCGCCCCGCATGGGTGCCGCCGGCGCCCGGCGGCATCCCGAAGGGAACAGCCAAGCATGCACTCGATCCGACGCCGTCTGCTGCCGGGCGCCGCCCTGGCGCTGGCCGGGCCGTTGCGGGCCGCCGGGGCCGAGCCGCTTCAGGTGCTGGTGGACGGCAGCACGGAGCTGCCGCAGGCACTGGTGCGCGGCGACACGGTGGTCGACGGCCTGCAGCACAACCTCGCCGTCGAGATCGGCCGGCGCGTCGGCCGGTCGGTGCAGTTCCGGCTGCTGCCGCGCCGCCGCATCGCCGCAGCGCTGCTGGACGGCGAGGCGGACATGATCTGCGGCTACCAGCCGGCCTGGCTTTCCGGTCCGCTGCGGTGGAGCCACCCCTTCCTTGACGACGGCGACCTGCTCGTCACCGCCGCCCGGCACGGCGCACCAACGCGGCTGCGCGACGTGGCCGGCCAGCGCATAGGAACGATCGCCGGCTTTGTCTACCCCGAGCTGGAGCAGCGGCTGGGCAGCGGCTTCGTCCGCGACGACGCGCCCAACCTGAGCAGCAACCTGCGCAAGCTGGCCAACCGCCGCGTGGACCATGCCGTGATCGGCCGCACCAACTTCGAATACCTGCTCCGGCGCGGCGAGCTGCCGGTCGAGGTGCATGCCCCGCTGCCCATCGCCCAATGGCGCAACGGCTGCGCGCTGTCGCCGCGCACCCCCCTGAGCCTCGCCGCGCTGAATGCCGCCATCATGGCGATGCAGGCCGACGGCAGCCTGAAGCGCATCCGCGACCGTTATCGTTGAGGGCATGAAGTTCGCAGTCATAGGCGCCGGCCCGGCCGGCCTCGCCCTCGCCCTGCTCGCCGCCGAGCGCCTGGGCGACCACGAGATCCACCTGTTCGACACGCGCGCGCTCGACCACGACGTCGGCCGCGACGCGCGCACGCTGGCGCTGAACCTGGGCAGCATCCGGCTGCTGCAGCGCCTGTCGGCCTGGGAGCCCGAGCGCGCCCAAGCCATCCGGGCCGTGCATGTCAGCCAGGCCCCGCCCGCGCCCATCGCCGGCGAGGTGCGCATCAGCGCCACCGAGCAAGGCCTGCCCCAGCTGGGCGCCGTGCTGCCCTATGGCGCCCTCGTTGCGCCGCTGCAGCAGCGCTGGCTGGCACTCGCCGGCGCCGCGCCGCAGCGGCTGTTCACGCGCTTCGGCACGGCGGTACATGCGATCCGCTCGCAGGCCGACGGCGTGGAGCTGGACTGCGGCGAGGGCCCGATCGTCGATCGCTTCGACCTCGCCGTCGTCGCCGAGGGCGGCGTGTTCGCCGAGCAACAGCGCAAGTCCATACGCAGCGACTACCACCAGAACGCCTGGGTCGGCAGCGTGCGCCTGGCCACGCCGGGCCTGCAGGGCCTGGCCATCGAGCGCTTCACGCGCAACGGCCCGCTGGCCCTGCTGCCGCTGCCCGACGACGCGCAGGGGCCGCGCGCGGCGCTGGTCTGGTGCCTGCCCCAGGCCGAGGACGACATCGCCACGCTGAGCGACGCCCAGCGCCTGACCGTCATTCAGCAACAGCTGCCCGCCGCGGCGGGCCGGCTGACCGGCATCTCGGCGCTGAAATGCTTCCCGCTGGGCCTGAACGCCGAGACGCGGCTGCTGCAGGGCCGCGCGCTGCGCATAGGCAACGCGGCCCAGACGCTGCACCCAGTGGCCGGCCAGGGGCTCAACCTCGGCCTGCGCGACGCCCAGGCCCTGGTGGACGCGCTGCGCGAGGCGGCCGAGACCGGGCAAGACCTGGACGCCACGCTGGCCCGCGTCGAGTGGCAGCGCGCCCCCGACCGCTGGCCCATGATCGCCGCGACCGACTTCCTCGCCCGCAGCTTCGCCTGGCGCCTGCCGGGACTGCCGGCGCTGCGCGGCCTGGCGCTGGCCGGGCTGGAGCTGGCAACGCCGCTGAAGACGGCGCTGGCGCGGCGCATGATGTTTGGGGGCTGAATGGACATCCGTCCCACCCACCGGGGAGAGGTTGAGGCTGCGCGGCCGCTGCTCGCCCGGTCCCAGGTCGCGCCGGTGGCCGTGAAGGACGTCCAGGTCGTCGGCTTCCTGCGCGCCATCACGGACAGCCTCTTCAACGGCCGCACCTCCATGGTCGTCGTCGCCGCGATTCATCGCGGCCGCGACATGGTCACGCGGCTGGCGCGGGCCACCATGGGCGAGCGAGAGCGCATGCACCGGGTGCTGCGCGCCGGGGGCGACGGCGTGTCGGCCTTCTACGAGACACTGGGGTTCCGCCGGTCCGGGGTCGCGATGAAGCGCCCCTGCCTGCGCCGCTGACCTGGAGAACCGCTTGCGCCCCACCCTCACTCTCGCGGCCGGCCTGCTTCTGGCCGCCGCCCAGCCGGCCCTGGCCCAGCTCATCCCGCCGGCCAAGGCCATCGCCGGAGCGACCCAGGAAGAATGGTCCAAACGCTGGTGGCGCTGGGCGCTGTCCTTCGAGGACGTGGACAGCCCCGTCGCCGACGCGGACGGACGGCTGTGCGCCAGCGGCCAGTCGGGTCCGGTCTGGTTCCTGGCCGGCGCCTACGACACGCGGCGCACGGTGCGCAGCTGCAGCGTCCCGGCCGGCAAGACGCTGTTCTTCCCGCTCGTGAACGTCATCGCCTTCCCGCCCGACGACGAGCGCGAAGCCTGCGCATCGCTGATGCTGCGCGCCGAGACGCAGATCGACGCGCCGGCCGCCCTGGTGCTGGAGTTCAATGGCCGGCGCTTCGACGGGCTGGGCGAGCACCGCCAGCCGACACGGGGCTGCTTCCTCGTCGCGCCGGACGACGACGCGCCCGCCGCCGGCAACGGCTATTACGTCGCGCTGGGGCCGCTCAAGCGCGGCCGCTACAAGCTGAACTTCGGCGGCATCCTGCCCGGCCTGTCGCAGGCCGTGACCTACACCCTTGATGTGCGCTGAGTGGTCGGCCTAGACTGGACCGCCCATGACGCCCGCCCCCATCCCCGCCAACGACGCCGAGCGACTGCGCGCGCTACGCGAGCTGCTGATCCTAGACACGCCGCCCGAGGAGCGCTTTGACCACTTCGTCGAATTCGCCGCCAGCGAGTTCGACGTGCCCATCGCGCTGATCTGCCTCGTCGACAGCGACCGCCAATGGTTCAAGGCCAGTGTCGGCCTGGAGGCCTGCGAGACCTCGCGCGAGGTCTCCTTCTGCGGCCACACCATCGTGCAGCGCGAGCTCTTCGAGGTGCCGGACGCGACGCGGGACCCGCGCTTCGCCGACAACCCCCTGGTCGCCGGCGCGCCCTTCATCCGCTTCTACATCGGCGCGCCGCTGACACTGGCCTGCGGCGCGACGATAGGCACGCTGTGCCTCATCGACACCCGGCCGCGCCACCTCGATGCGCTGGACCGCCGCATCCTGTGCACGCTGCGCGACCTCGTCGTCGCCGAGCTGGGCGCGCCATGAGCACCGTCGTCATGCCCAAGGGTCGGCTGTTGCTGATGGAGCCGCAGTTCGTGCTCAGGCGCACGGTGGCACTGCTGGCGCGGGACATGGGCCTGACCGACGTACTGGAGGCGACCAGCCCCGCCACGGCCGAGAAGCTACTGCACGAGCGCCGCTTCAATGCACTGCTGATCGCCATCGACGACGACGGCCAGGCGCTGGAGCTTCTGCGCCAGCTGCGCGCCGGCAGCACCTCGCAGATCCCCGGCCTGCCGGTCGCGGCCACGGCGGCGAGCTGCGACATCGAACTCGTGCTGCGGCTCAAGCAGCTCGACGTCTGCCGGCTGCTGCTCAAGCCCTTCAAGGTGCGCGGCATGCTGGACGCCATCTCCGCGCTGGGCGCCCCGGCGCCGTGGCCCGAGCCCTGATAAAGCCCCTGCGACACCCGCTTTTGCGGACACCACCGCGGCGGCGCGGGCCTAGCATCGGCCCAGCCATGCGCCACCCCGCCCTCTTCACCGCCGCTCTGCTGGCCTCGCTGCTGGCCGGCTGCGGCACGCCCAGCCAGCCGTTGCCCATGGCTGTCACGGCCGCGGGCGCACTGCAGATCCGAGGCTGGGTGCCGCAGGCGCTGAAGGCGCAGGTCGCCCTCGCCGCGGTGACGGGCGGCCAGGAGACCGGGCGCTGGTGGGGCTCCAAGGTCAGCGCCGTGGCGCTGCAGCTGGCGCTGGACGACTCCCTGTATGCCGTCGGCATGAAGCCGCCCTCGCCCGAGACCGCGCCACGCTTCGAGCTGCAGGCCGAACTGCTGCAGCTGGACCAACCCGTGCTGCCGGTCGCCGGCGTGTCGGTCGGCGTCGCCGTGCGCTACACGCTGGTCGACAAAACGGACGGCAAGACGATCTACCAGCGCCGCATCGCCAGCAGCGACGAGGCCCGTTTCAGCGAAGCCCTCGTGTCGCCCAACGAGCGGCTGCGCATCGCCAACGAGCGCGCGCTGCGCGCCAACATCGAGATGCTGCTGCGCGACCTCGTCACGCTGCGCCCCTGACCTCGTGCCGGCGACGCCCGGCGGCCCACCACAGCAACAGCGAGAAGACGAAGCCCGCCACGCTGGTTAGGCCGAAGAACCACATCATGGCGTCGTAGCCCGCCGGGTTGGCCGCGCCCGCGCCGGCCTGATCGTTGAGCCAGCCGGCCGCCATGTTCGCGCCGCTGATGCCTGCGTTCTGCACCACCCACATCAGCCCGATGGCCGTGCCGAAGCGATGGGGAGCGACCAGCTTGCTCGTCAGCGGCCACATGACAGCCGGCACGAGGGAGTAGCTGATGCCGATCAGCGCCGTCGGCACCCACAGGCTCCAATCCGTCAGTGCCAGCACGGCCAGCGCCACCGGCAGCAGCAGCGCGCCGAAGGCGAGGAAGGGCGCGTAGCGGCGCAGGCGGTCGCACATCCAGCCGAAGACTGGTGTCGCGAACACGGCGGCGAGGAAGACATAGCTGTTCATCTCCCCGGCAGCGGCCAGGTCCAGTCCATGGGCGTGCTGGAAATACTTGATCGAGAAGGTGCTGCGGAAGGCCAGGATGACCGAGTACCACAGCACGCACAGCGCCAGCAGATACCAGTAGGCGCGGCCGAAATGCAGCAGGTCGCGCCAGGCGAACTGCTCCGCCGACTTGCCGGTGGGCAACAGGCCGGCGCGACGCGGGCCGCGGTCCACCCACCAATAGGCAAGGGCCGCCGCGAAGGCCAGGGCCGCGATCGCGGCGGCGATGACCAGCGGCGGCTGCCAGCCCTGGGCATAGGCGGCGGCGAACCAGGTCGGCGACATGTCGGCGCCGTAGGAGCCCATGCGGCCCACGGCCAGCTCCACGCCCATCGCGAGCGCGAGGCTGCGGCCACCGAAGTAGTCGGCCACGGCGGCCAGCGTCGCGATGTTGAAGGTCTCGGCGCCAATGCCGAACAGCAGCCGGCCCGCGGCCATGCCGGCGAAGTCCGGGCTGAAGGCCGTCAGCGCCGCGCCGAGCGCGCAGATGCCGGCCGTGATCAACGTCATGCGCGCCGCGCCGAAGCGGTCCACCAGCACGCCGCCGACGAGGATGAGGACGACGTTGGGCAGGCTGTAGATCGCGTTCAGCAACGCGATCTGCGTGTCGGCGAAGCCGCGCTGCTGCTGCAGCAGATCGGCCACGGGGCCGATGGAGTCGTAGACGTAGAAGTTGCCGAACAGCGAGATCGCCACCAGCAAGCCGACGATCCAGGCCGTGGCCCGGGGCGGTTGCACGGCGCTCACTTGCCGAGCAGCGACTTCACGGCCGCTTCCAGTTGCTGGTCCTCGCCGGCGTCCAGCCTGGCCTTGTCATTGGGCACAAGGAGGTCCGGCGTGATCAGGGCGCGCTCCATGAACTCGCCGTTCTGCGCGCGGAAGCCCACCTGCGGGATGCCGAAGACGGTGGCGCCGTCCTGCAGCGTCTCCCACCAGACGGCGGTGCCGGTACCGGCCACCGGCATGCCGATGAGCTTGCCGATGCCGAGATGCTTGTAGGTCCACGGGAACAGGTGGGCGTCGGAATAGTTGCTCTCGCTGATCAGCACGACCGAAGGCTTGACCCATTTGCCGACCGGCTCCCAGCCCAGGCTCTGGCCACGCGGCAGGAACTCCAGGTACTTCTTGCCGGACAGCAGCGTGGCCAGCTCATCGTGCAGGTTGCCGCCGCCGTTGAAGCGGGTGTCGACGATGAGGGCTTCCTTGCCGCTGGCACGGCCCAGCGCCTCGCCATAGGTCTGGCGGTAGCTCGCGTCGTCCATGCCGCGCACATGCACGTAGCCCAGGCGGCCGCCGGAGAGCTTGTCCACCAACGCTCGTTCCTGGCGCACCCAACGCTTGTAGAGCAGCTCGCGCTCGGCGCCCTGGCTGATGGCCTTGAGCGCCTGCTCGAAGCGCTTGCCGCTGGCCGGGTCCAGCACCTCCAGCACGACCTGCTTGCCGGCCTTCAGGTTGAGCATGGAATCGAACTCGGCGCCGGCCGCGATGGCCTCGCCGTCGATGGACTCGATGATCATGCCGGCCTTGAGTCTGGCGGTGGCCGTGTCCAGCGGGCCACCCTCGATGACCTCGCCCACCTTGACGCCCGCGCCCTGGTGGGCCGGCTCGTAGAACAGGCCCAGGGCCGCCGTCGCGTCGCCGCGCGGCGCGGGGCGATAGCTGCCGCCGGTGTGCGAGACGTTGAGCTCGCCCAGCATCTCGCTCAGCAGCTCGGCGAAATCGACGCCGTCGGCCACGAAGGGCAGCTGGCGTTCGTAGACCTCGCGGTAGCCAGCCCAGTCAACGCCGCCCATGTCGCTGACATAGAGCTTCTCGTAGGTCTGGCGCCAGACATGGTCGAACATCTGCGCGCGCTCGGCCGTGTGATCGATGCGCAGCTCGGCCGTGAACTTGAGCGCCTCGGTCTTCACGTCGCCCTTGCCGTCGTCACCGGGCAGCTTGAACTTCTGCACCTTGCCGCCGGTCATGACGAACCCCGTCGAGCCCTTGGCGTCCAGCGCCAGGCTGACCGCCTCGATGCGGCCGCCGGGCAGGGAGGCCAGGCGGCGGCCCTCCTTCTCTCGCAGGCGCACCTGCCACAGCTCATGCCCTTCCTCGGTCTTGACGACGTAGAACAGCTGCTCGCCGTCCGGCGTCATCGCGTAGTCCTTGATGTCGCCCGACACCGTGGTCAGGCGCGCCGTGCGGTTCTCCAGGCCCTCGAGCTCGACGACGACAGGCTTGGGCGGCTCGGGCTTCGGCTCTTCCTGCTTGGCGTCCTTCCTGCCCCCGTCCTTCTTGTCGTCCTTCTTCTCGTCCTCCTCGCGCTTCTTCAGCTGGGCATACTCGGCCTTGTCGAGCCGGTAGCGGTCGAAGGCAGCGCGGGTCAGGAACATCGCGTAGACGTCGGCGTCGTTGCGCGCGCCGCCGCCATTGCCGTGCAGGCCATGGCGGTCGGAGGTCCAGATCATCATCTGGCCCTGGCGCGCGAACAGCGGGCGCACGTCCTCATAGCCGCTGTGAGTCAGGTTGACCAGCTTGCCGCTGCCGTCGGCCGGCACCACGCCCACCTCCTGGCCCCAGCGGTTGCGGTCCACGAACTGCACCAGCAGGCTCTTGCCGTCGGGCGCCCAGTCGAACCACTGGTCGCCGTCCTCGTAGGAGTAGTTGAAGTCGCTGGACAGCACCTGGCGCGTCTTGCCGCTGGCGACATCCAGCACATGCAGCGCCGCGCGGTCCTGAAGATAGGCCACCTGCTTGCCGTCCGGCGAGTAGCGTGGCTGGAAGTTCTGGTGGGCGTTCTGCAGCAGCACCTGGGTCGTCACGCGCGGCGCGTTGAAGAAGCCAGGCACGGCCTTCTTGTCGCCGACGATCGCCGCCTCGCACAGGCTCCACCGACCGTTCTGCTCGCAGGCGTAGAGCAGCTTGCGGCCGTCGGGACTGAAGCTGACCGAGCGCTTCTGGCCCGGGCCGTCGGTGATGCGGCGCGTGTTGCCGAACTCGCTCGATGCGACGAAGACCTGGCCACGCACGACGACGGCGACCTCGCTGCCGTCGGGACTGACGGCCATGTCGGTGGCGCCCTCGGACAGCTTGAGGTTCTCGACACGCGGCGCCAGCGCGTCGGCCGCGATGCCGACGCCGACCTTCTGCGGCGCGGCCTCGTCGCCGGCCATCGTGTAGAGCTCGCCGTCGTAGCCGAAGCTCAGCGTGCCGTCGTCCGCGACGGACAGGAAGCGCACCGGGTTCTTCGTGAAGCGGGTGATCTGCCGCGCCGCCTCCGGGCGCTCCAGCGGCATCTTCCAGACATTGAAGGAACCGCTCTTCTCGCTGAGGTAGTAGACCGACTTCTCGTCTGGCGACCAGACCGGGTTGCGGTTCTCGCCGCCGGTGGCGGTCAGCTTGCGGTGCTGGCCGCTCCTGGCGTCCCACAGCCAGAGGTCGCGCGCCACCGGCGAGACATGGTGCTTGCGGAAGTTGTTCTCATAGCCCTTCCAGTCCTCGTAGACGAGCTGGCTGCCGGCCTTGTTGTAGCGCCCGGCCAGGGCCGGCTCGCTGAAGACCTGCTCGGGCCGGCGGCCGCCGTCGATGCCGACCCGGTAGAGCTCGCCCAGGGCCGGCGACGGGAAGGCCATGCTGGTGCGTGCGTCCTGGCGCGCGGCCGAGAACAGCACCGCCTGGCCATCCGGGGTGAAGGCGATGGGCGTCTCGGACGCCGAATGCGTCGTCAGCCGCCGCGACGGCCCGCCCTCGGCGGCAACGAGGAAGACGTCGTTGTTGCCGTAGACGTCGGCCGCATAGGCCAGCAGCCTGCCGTCGGGCGACCAGACCGGCGCCGTGACATGGTTGCCGTTGGCCACCAGCAGCCGCGCCGTGCCGCCCACGGCGGGCACCACGTAGAGGTTGCCCTCGAAGGTGAAGGCGATCTGCCTGCCGTCCGGAGAGATGCTGGACTGGCGCAACCACAGCGGCTGCGTCACGGGGCCCAGCGGGGCGGCGGCGAAAGCGCAGAGAGCGGTCGACAGCGCCAGGGCGGCGCCCGCGAGTTTGAAACGCATGGCAGGGCGGAAATGAGGCTGAGGCCAGCGAGTCTAGGAGTCTCGCTTCGCAGCGCGGAAAGTCACCGCCCGTGGATTACCCCAGCTTGCGATGGGCCAGCGCCGGCAACTGCTGGCGCACCTGGGTCAGGCGTGCCGGGTCCACCTCGGCGACGACGACGCCCTCGCCCTCCGCCAGCACGCTGAGCACCTGGCCCCAGGGGTCGACAACCATGCTGTGGCCCCAGGTGCGGCGGCCGTTGGCATGCTGGCCGCCCTGGGCGGGTGCGACGACATAGCACTGATTCTCGACCGCGCGGGCACGCAGCAGCAGCTCCCAATGGGCCTGGCCGGTCGTGTAGGTGAAGGCGGCCGGCACGGCCAGCAGGTGGCAGCCGGCATAGCTGCGGTAGAGCTCGGGGAAGCGCAGGTCGTAGCAGACCGACAGGCCCACGCGCAGGCCGCCGGCCTCGAAGGCGGTCGGCTGGCTGCCTGGCTCCAGCACGCGGCCCTCGTCATAGCTCTCGCGGCCGTTGTCGAAGGCGAAGAGGTGGATCTTGTCGTAGCGCGCGACGCGCTCGCCGGCTGGCGAGAACACCAGCGTCGAATTGCGCACGCGCTCGGCCGTAGCCGACCTGATGGGCAGCGTGCCGCCGATGATCCACAGGCCCAGGTCGCGCGCCGCCGCGGCCAGCATGGCCTGGATGGGGCCGCTGCCCTCCGCCTCGGCCAGGGCCAGCTTGTCGCCGTCCTGCAGCCCCATCAGGCAGAAGTACTCGGGCAGGGCCGCCAGCTCGGCGCCGCGGCGGGCGGCGTCCTCCAGCAGGCGGCGGGCGGCGGCGAGGTTGGCGGCCACATCGGGGCCGGAGACCATCTGGACGGCTGCGATCTTCATGGTCCCGATGCTAGTTCACCCTCTCGTCAGCGGATGTGTATTCATCGGCCGGACGCAATACTCATCCCCCACCTCACGCCGTTCATCGCAAGTCCGTTCCAGCCGCCGCCCTGGCTCCGCACAGTGGCGCCGCGGTGCCTTCAAGCGCGCGACCCCTCGCGCTGCATCCGCGCTCATGGACGGCTGCGATGAAGCGATCTTTCGTGACGATGAATCCCATGGTCTGGATGCTGTTCTGCATGATGTCGATTGCGGCCGGCTGCGGTGGTTCTGCCGGGGTGGAGGCCGAGCCGGTGGTCATAGGCGCCGGAACGCCCAACGCCGTCTCGGCCTGGAACGAGGCGGCGACCACCACCGTGAACCAGCCGAATGCCGCTGCCGGCACCCCGGAGGAGATGCAATCGGTGTACGCCGTCGACCTGGCCAGCGTCCACGTGGCCATGTATGACGCCGCCGTCGCGATCGCCGGCGGCCACCAGCCCTTCTACGTGACGCCCCGGGCGCGCGCCGACGGCGCCTCGCCGGAGGCCGCCATCGCCGCGGCGGCCTATGGCGTTCTCAGGGGCTTGTTCCCGAGCCGGGCTGCCTTCTACCAGCCGGTCTACGACGCCCAGCTCGCCGCGCTGCCGGACGGCGACGCCAAGCAGCAGGGGCTGGCGCTGGGCGCCGAGGTGGCCGCCGGCGTGCTGGCCGCACGCGCCAACGACGGCCGCATGACGCCGCTGGCCCCATTCGTCGCCGGCACCGGCCCGGGCCAGTTCCGCGGCCCCGCCCTGGTGGGCCGTTCCTACCCCTTCATCCGGCCGTTCGCGCTGGACGCCGCGGCCCAGTTCCGCCCGGCGGGCGCGCCGGCACTGGTCAGCGCGCAGTACGCGGCCGACTACGCCGAGACCCGCGCCCTCGGCGGCAGCGCGAGCACGTCGCGCAGCGCCGAGCAGGCCACCGCCGCCCGCTTTCATAGCGAGCCGCCCTCCGCCTTCTGGCCGCGCAATCTGCGCCGCTTCGTGATGACGGAGCGCCCGCTGGCGGAGCAGGCCCGCCTGGGCGCGCTGCTGTGGGTCACGCATGCGGACGCGACCATTGCCTGCTTCGAGGCCAAGTACCACTTCCTCGCGTGGCGCCCCTTCAGCGCCATCAACCTCGGCGACACCGACGGCAACGACGCCACCGCCGCCGACGCCGCCTGGACGCCCTTGCTGCCCACGCCGCCGCACCCGGAGTACCCGGCCGCCCATGCCTGCGTGGCGGCTGCGGTGGCCCAGGCGCTGCGCCTTCACTTCGGCACGGCCCGGGTCAGCTACGACTTCGACAGCAAGGCCAGCGCCAGCACTCAGCACTATGCCGACGTCGAGGCCCTCCTCACCGACGTCACGACGGCGCGCATCGCCGGCGGCATGCATTTCCGCAGCGCCCTGGTCGACGGCGCCGTCCTCGGTCGCGGCGTCGCCGCCTGGACGTCGAACCGGCGCTTCCAGTCACGATGAACACCATGCCGGAACGCCTGCGCGAGGGCTGGCTGCGGCACCGGCGGTCCCTCGCGCTACTGGCCTTCTCGGCGTTCTACCTGTCGACTCAGATGCTGCTGCAGAGCCTGCTCTTCGAGTTCTGGACGCCTGCGGACATCGCGCAGGCCTGGCTGGACTACCTGCTGGAGCTGACGCTGCTGGCACTGCTGCTGTACGGCGCCTACCTCGGCGTCGATGCGACCTGCACCCGTGCCGGGCGCTGGACGCGGCTGGCCTGGATGGCGCTGGCGCTCTACCTCGTCAGCTGGGCCTTCATGCTGGCCAACGCACTGTGGCGCAGCCGGCTGGCCGCGGTTCCCGATCTCTCGCTCTGCGCCGCCCTCGCCGGCCGGCTGGCCATCGTGCCGATCTACATCGTCGGCGTGCAGACGCTGTGGCAGCGCGCTCGCGAAATGGAAGCCCGAGAGTCCGATTCGCGGCAGTCCGCCGACGCGCTCGAGCGCGAGTCGCGGCGCATGCGGCTGCAGCTGCTGAAGGCGCAGATCGAACCGCATTTCCTGTTCAACACGCTGGCCAACATGCGCCAGCTGTACCGCACCGACCCCGACCAGGCCGCGCCCGTCATGCGCAGCCTGCAGCGCTACCTGCGCGCCGCCTTGCCGCGCGTGCGCCGCGACGACGCGACGCTGGCCGACGAGCTGGACCTCGTGCGTGCCTATCTGATGCTCGTCGCCATGCGCATGCCCGCGCGGCTGGCCTACCGCGTGCACGACGGCTCGGGCTGCGCGGCCCTGGTCTTCCCGGCCATGGTGGTGCTGACGCTGGTGGAGAACGCGATCCGCCACGGCATCGAGCCCTCGGCCGCCGGCGGCCGCGTCGACGTGACGGCCAGCACCGCGCAGGGCTGGCTGTCCATCCGCGTGCGCGACGACGGTGTCGGCTTCGGCGCCGCCCAGATCGGCGGCAGCGGCGTCGGCCTGGCCAATGTGCGCCGCCAGCTGCAGGCCAGCTTCGGCACGCGCGCGCGGCTGCTGCTGGCCGAATGCGCGCCAGGCGTCGAGGCCACCCTCGTCGTGCCCATGGAGGGCGCATGAACGGGCGCCGGCCGCCGTCGCTGCGAGACGACCTGCTGCTGGCCGCTGCGGCCGTCGGCGCCACGGCGGTGCTGTTCCTGCCCGGTGCCTGGCTCGTCGCGGAACGGGTCTCGCCCGAGCTGCTGCTGTTCTCGCTGCTGCAGCCGCTCAACTGGGCCGCCATCGTGCTGGCGCAGGTCGCCGCGCTGCGTCTTGCCGACCGGCACCTCGCGCGGCCCGGCGTTCCCGGGCAGTTCTGCATCGCGGCCCCGGTCGGCATGGCCGTGGCCGCCGGGCTGTGCGCCTGGGTCGACCCGCCGGCGGTGCGGCTGGGCCTGCTCGGCGAGACCGGCAACACCCGGCTGCTGGGTGCCTGGACCGCGGCGCTGATCGCGGCCTTCATGGTCTGGTCGCGCGAGGCCTGGACGCGCCACGCGGCCTCCGTCGAACGGCTGCGGCGCGTGCAGCAAGCGCAGCTCTCGGCACGCCGCGAGGCGGTCGACGCCCAGCTGCGCGCGATGCAGGCGCGCATCGATGCCCAGCAGTTCTTCAAGGCGCTGGACGCCATCGAGCGCCTCTACGGCAGCGACGCCGGGCGCGCGGACGCGCTGTTCGACGCCCTGGTGCTGTACCTGCGCGCGGCCGTGCCCAGCCTGGACGGCGGCGCGTCGACGCTGGGCCGCGAACTGGCACTGGCGGCGGCCTGCGTGCGCATGCACGCGCTGGCCACCGGCCGCGACGTCGCGCTGGAGATCGACGTCGCCGCGCCGCTGCGGTTGCTGGCCTTCCCGCCGGGCGTGCTGCTGCCGCTGCTCGGCGGCGCGCTGGCTGCGGGTCAGAACGCCGGCCCTCTCGCCGTCGTCGCCCGCCCGGCCGGCGCTCGCGCCCTGACGCTGACGCTGCGCGCGCCGCCTGGCCCCGACGAGGCGGGGCTGCGGCAGGCCGGCCGGGCCCTGGCGGCACTGTACGGCGCGGCGGCAACGCTGCGCCGGGAGGCCGGCCTCACCCTCGTCCATCTCGAGCTGCCGCATGGATCACGCTAAGCCCCCGACCGCCGTCATCGCCGAGGACGAGCCCCTGCTCGCCGACGAGTTGCGCCGCAGCCTCGCCGCCCTGTGGCCGCAGCTGCGGATCGCCGCGCAGGCATGCGACGGCGCGCAGGCGCTGCTGGCCATCGACGAGCACCGGCCGGACGTCGCCTTTCTCGACATCCGCATGCCGGTGCTGTCCGGGCTGGACGTCGCGCAGCGCGTCGCTGGCCGCTGCCACGTCGCCTTCCTCAGCGCCTACGACCAGCATGCGATCGCGGCCTTCGAGGCCGGCGGCGTCGACTACGTGCTCAAGCCGCTGTCGCCGGCGCGGCTGGCGGTGACGGTCGAGCGCCTGAAGTCCCGCATCACCGCCACGCCCGCGGCGCTGGAGCGGGCGCTGCAGCAGCTCGCCGCCCAGGCGCCCACGGGGCCGCGCGCCCACCTGCAGTGGATCAATGCCTCGCATGGCCGGGCGGTGCAGATCATCACGGTCGACGAGGTGTTGTACTTCCGCGCCGACACCAAGTGCACGCTGGTCGTCACCGCGCAGGGCGAGGCGGTGATCCGCAAGACGCTCAAGGAGCTCGGCGACGAGCTCGACCCGACGAGCTTCTGGCAGGTGCACCGCTCGGCCATCGTCAACGTGCATGCCATCGACCATGTGCGCCGCGACGGGCGCGGCAACATGCAGCTGCGCCTGAAGGGACGCGCCGAGACGCTGCCGGTCTCGACGCAGTACCAATCGCTGTTCCGGCAGATGTAGGAAAGAACGCCATGAAGCCATCCCACGGCCCCCTCGGCCGCCGCCATGCGCTGGCACTGCTGTCGGCCCTAGGCGTGCCGGCCGGCGCGCTCGCGCAGGACCCGGTGCGCGCCGACCCACGCGGCTATGCCGTGCTGTTCGAGAACAAGCGCCTGCGCGTGCTGCTGTTCACGAGCCGGCCCGGCCTGGGCATCTGCGGCCAGGGCGTGCACTCGCATCCGGCCCATCTGAACATCGCGCTGACGCCGATCAAGGCGCGCATCCGCCTGCCTGACGGCAAGACCCTCGTGGCCGAGAACAAGGCGGGAGACGTGTTCTGGGAAGAGGCGGTCAGGCACTCTGTCGAGAACCTCGGTGGCGCCGACGCCAGGGCCTACATGATCGAGCTGAAGGACACGCAGCCCAGCCGCAAGGCCTAGCTGGCAACAGACCCTAAGGCGCGCTGGCGGCCTTGGCGGCCGGGCCCTCGACCTTCTCCACCTTGGGATCGTTCCAGGTGCCGGTGATGAGGAACTCGCGCGTGTTGGCCGCGGCCACCGGTCGGCTGAGGATGAGCTGGGCCAGGAAGGCGCCCAATGCGACGGCCGGATTGATGGCCGCATAGGCCAGCGACGCCCCGCCGGCCGACACCTCGGGCACGACGACGACGCGCAGCTTCTGCGTCTCGGCCGCGAGGTCGGTGCTGCCATCGACCAGCACGGCCGCCTGCAGGCCGCGGATGCGGATGTTGTCGCTGCGGGCCACACCGGCGGCGATCTTCACGTCGCCGGTCACGCCGTCGAAGGTGAAGCCCTCGGCAAAGACGTCGCGGAAGTCCAGCAGCAGCCGGCGCGGCAGCGACTGCAGGCTGAGCACCCCCAGCAGCCGGCCGACGCCGGGTTCGGCCTTCAGGAAGGTGCCGGTGTCGAGCTGGATGTTGAGCGCACCGGCCATGCTGGCGTAATGGGGCGCCAGCGGCGAGCCGTCCCAGCCGACCTGGCCGGCCATATGGCCCTTGCCGCCGCGCAGCACCTGGCCCTGGCCCAGGCGCTCCAGCAGCTTGCCGCCGTCGGCGATGTCGAGCTTCCAGTCGAGCTGGGTGCGGCGCCGGGCGGCGCTCTCGCCGCCCGTCACCGCGGCCCACAGGCCGCTGGCGTGCAGCGTCGCCTCGGGCGACTGGATCTGCAGCTTCTCCAGCTTCCAGTCGCGCGCGGCGGCCGGCGCCTGGGCCAGCACCTCGAGGCGGCCCATGTGCTTGCCGCGCAGCTCGAAATCGTCGACCTCGATGTCCAGCGACGGCAGCGGGCCGCCGGCCGCGTCGGCCTTGCCCGGGTCTATGAGTTCACTGACCGAGTCGGCCTCCTGGCGCGGCAGTGACAGCCGCGCCAGCCGCGCCTGTACGGCGTCGATCTGGCTGCCCCGCACGCCCTTCAGCTCGATGCGACCGGCGATCTGCTCGGCATCGACGTTGATGCGCCAGTTGGCACCGTCGCGCGCGACCTGCGCGGCCACCCGGCCCAGCTGACGGCCGCCGACCTTGAGCGCCTGGCTGCGCAGCGCGATCTGGCTGGGCAGCAGGCCCGCATCGTCGCCGGCGCCGCCATGGCCGCCGGCCAGCGCACCCAGGCGCTGCTGCCAGGCGTCCAGATCCAGCGCCGCAACATTGACCTGCAGAAGCACGCCGCTGGCCGGCAGCGCGGGCAGTTTGTCCTGCACGGCCAGCGCGCCGCGCAGCACCTGCGAACTCGCCGCCGACACGTCTCGTTGCAGTTGGGCCTGCAGCAGCGGCGCCGCGCCGGCGCCGACCTCGATGCGGATCTCGTCACGGCCCGCGGCGGTGGGCGTCATCAGCAGGCGCAACGGCAGCTGGGCCTCGGCCTCCTTGCGCGCCGGTGCCGGCAGGTCCAGCGCCAGGCCCTGCAAGCTGCTGGTGACGCTGAGCTCGCTCTGCCCGCCCGCAGGAATCGCGAGCTGGAAGCGATAGGCCGCCTGGCCGCTGGCAGCCTGGGCCAGGCGGGCCACGGCACCCAGCTCCGTGGCATGGCGCAGGCCGTCGGCGGTGGCCTGGCCCTGCACGGCAAAGCGCAGGCCGCCGTCGCGCTGCGTGCCCCCCTCGATGCCGGCGTCGCCGCCCAGCAGGCGGGCCGTCACGCCGGCCAGCTGCAGGCCGCGGCGGTCGAAGTCGATGCGGCCGCGCACGCCGGCCAGCGCCGGCAGCTCGGGGCGCAGCTTGAGGTCGACGCCGCCCAGCTGCAACTGGCCCTTCAGCATCGTCTGGTTGGTGTCGTCCAGCGGAATGCCTATGCCCAGCTTGAGGCCGACCTGGCCCTGGGCCGTGGTCGCGCTCAGCGCGTGGCCCAGCCATTCGTCCAGCGGCGAGCCGCGCACGAAGCGCAGCAGGTCGGCGCCGGCACCCTTGCCCGCGCCATCCAGCTGCAGCACGCGGCCATGGTGCAGATCCTGGATGCCGCCGTTGACGCCGCTCAGCTCGTAGTCCAGCACCTTGGCGCGGCCGCCCTTGATGAACATGCCGGCACGCTCGAAGACGAGTTCGGCGTCGACGTTCTCCATCGCCGGCCAGTTGGTGCCGACGTCGCTGGGCGGCACATAGGCCAGCGTGACGCCCTGGGCCTGGGTGGCTACGCGGAAGACCCCGCTGGATCTGGGGGCGTCGAAGGGGAAGTCCGCCAGCTCGCCCTTGAGCCTGACGCTGACGTTGCGCGCCTCGCCAGCCAGCAGCGCGCGCTGTAAATAGCTGCGCGTGGCCGGCAGGCTCTGCGGGATGTAGCGGGCCACGCGCGTGGCCTCCACACGCTGCACATGGCCGCTCAGGTCCAGGAAGCCCGGCGACGATGTGTCGTTCTTTGCCCCGGCTGGCCGCCGCCAGGCGAGGTCGAACTCGCCGCTCAGGTCGGGCGTCTGCAGCTGCAGGTCGCGCAGCCTCAGCTCGACGTCGCCGGCGCCCTTGCCGCCGGCCTTGGCGGGCGGCGGCAGCTGCCAGCTCATTTGCGTGGACAGCCGAGTGATGGGCAGGCGCGGGTCCTCGAACAGTCCCGGCAGCTCGACCTCGCCGTCGCGCAGGGCCAGCCGGGCCGAGCCGCCGCGCTCGCTGGCCTCCAGCGCCAGGCTGGCACCCCGCAGGCCGGGGCGGCCGAGATGGTCGGGCTGTTCAGCCGGCTTGGCCGCCAGCGCCAGGCCGTCGAGCTGGGCCTTGACGCGGTAGCTGCGTGGCGCGTCCAGCGCACCCTGCCACTGGCCGGACAGGGCCGTCAGCACGCCGCGCGGCTCAAGCTCGGCCAGCAGCTGGTGGGCGCGCTCGCCCAGCGGCAGTCGCTGGGCGATCTGGGCCATCAGCGCGAAGTCCAGGCGCTGGGCATTGACCTCGCCGCCCAGCACTTCGTCGCCCGGACCCAGCTGCAGCGCGACGCCCCAGTCCGAGCGCGGCCAGACCACGCCGTCGCCGCTGACAAAGCCGAGCTGACGGGCCTGCAGGCTCAGGCGATCGCTGGCACGGGCCAGGTCCAGCCTGCCCTCGATATGATCCAGGTTCAGCTCGGGGGCGGACTCCAGCAGCTTCAGCCGCACCGAGCGCAGCGCCAGGTCCAGCGTTGCCGCGACCGGCTGGCCGTCCTTGATCTGGCCCCAGGCGCGCACCGCGCCGTCGCCCTCGCTGAGCTGGAAGGGCAGGTTCACATGGCGGCGCAGCTGGCTGAGGTCGGCACGTGGCAGCTCGGCGTAGAGCTGGCCGCTCCAATGCTGGAGCTCGGACGGCCGCTTCAGCACGTTCTGCGTGAACTGGCCACGCAGCGTGAAGCGCCGGCCCCAGTCGGCGGGCGGCGTCGCGTCCAGGCGCAACTGATGGCGGCGCAGGCCGTTGCGCATGATGAAGTTCAGCTCGGACAGCTCCAGCGCCGGTGCGCCGGCGCGCCGCTCGTCGATCCAGCGCACGCGGCCGCGCACGATGGCCAGTTCGGGCTGGCTGAACAGCCAGTCCAGCCCGGCCTCGGTGGCCGAGGCGTCGCTGCGCTCGGCGTCCAGCAGGCCTAGGCCGGCAACGAAGATGCGGCCCTGCGCATCGCGGCGTATGACCAGCTCGGGCGCGTCGACCAGCAGCTGCGAGAAGCGCGGCTCCAGTACCACCAGCGACTGCACCGACAGCACGGCCGCGATGCGCGGCAGACGCAGGGCCGGCCGGCCGGCGGCGTCCAGCACCTGCACGTCGCCCAGTTCCATGCGCGGCATCCAGCCGCCGGACTCGACCGTGATGCGGCCTATGCGCAGCTCTACCCCCAGCGCCTTTGAGGCTTCCTTTTCCAGCCAGGGGCGCCAGTCATTGGCGTGCGGGAGAATGGCCCAGTGCAACACGGACCAAGCCACCACCACCAGCACCCCGGCCAGGGCCAGGACCAGCAGCAGCCCACGCAGGGCTTTCCCGCACAGGCTCAAGGGCCGGCGCGCAGCACGATTGCAGTGGTGGAGGACGGCCGAAAAGAAGTCAAACACGTTGTCTGGGGGCACGTGAAGAACCGGCCGGCAGGCAATCTAGCACAGGGTCATGAGCGCACTGTTTCCCGTTTTTGCTGAGCACAGCCGCTACGTCCAGCGCGTGCGCCGCCGCTATGCGGCGGAACTGGCGTTGCTGCCCCCCGGCCTGCCCGACCGGGCCGTCATCTCGGCGCTGATCGAGACCATGCTCGCGCAGCGGCCTCTGGCCGCTGCGCTGCGCGTGGCCCGTCACCTGGTGCTTGAGCGTCTGGCGGTCCTGGACATCGAACAGGGCGCCAGCGTGGCCGATGTCACGCTGGCCATGACCCACCTGGCCGAGGTCACGCTGGACCGCGCGCTGGCCGCTGCGCGCACCGAACTGGACGAGATCCACGGGCCGCCGCGCAACGCCGACGGCGGCGACATCGCCTTCTGGGTACTGGGCATGGGCAAGCTGGGCGCGCGCGAGCTGAACGTGTCGTCGGACATCGACCTCATCTACGTCTACGAGGACGAGGGCGCCACGCAGGGACCGCGGCCCACTTCGGCCCATGAGTACTTCTCGGCCGTCGCCAAGCGCCTCTACGCGCTGATCGGCGACGTGACCGACGACGGCCAGGTCTTCCGCGTCGACCTGGCGCTGCGCCCCAACGGCAAGAGCGGCCCACCGGTCGTCAGCCTGGGCATGCTGGAGGAGTATTTCTTCGTGCAGGGCCGCGAATGGGAGCGCTTCGCCTGGCTGAAGAGCCGCGTCGTCGCGCCGCTCAGCGGCCCCGGCGCGCCGGGTGACGCACGCACGCTGGCTCTGCGCAACCTCGTCACGCCCTTCGTCTACCGCCGCTATCTGGACTACGGAGTCTTCGAGGGCTTGCGCCAGCTGCACGGCAAGATCCGCAGCGAGGCCAAGGCCCGCGCGGCAGGCCGGCCCGAGCGCGCCAACGACGTCAAGCTATCGCGCGGGGGCATACGCGAGATCGAGTTCATCGTGCAACTGCTGCAGGTGGTGCGCGGCGGCCAGTTCCCCGAGATCCGCACCCGCTCCACCGTCAAGGCGCTGACCCAGCTGGCCGCCGGCGGGCTGATGAAGGCGGAGACCGCGCAGAAGCTCCGCGAGGCCTACGTCTTCCTGCGCCGTGTCGAGCACCGCATCCAGTTCCTGGACGACCAGCAGACGCATTGCCTGCCGCAGGGCGATGCCGACCTGGCCTGGATCGCCGCATCCCTGGGCCTGAAATGTTCGAGGGATGCCTGCGAGCTGTTCGAGCAGCTGGGCGAGGTGCGCGAGCTGGTCGCGACCGAATTCGACGCGCTGCTGCACGAGGGCGGCAAACCCCCGGGCGCTTGCAGGAACGGCCAGTGCAGTGGCCCCAAGCCGGCCGTGGACGGCGAGGACTTTCTGCAAGGCCTGCCCGCGCCGCTGGCCGCGGCCGTGCGCGCGCTGGCCGACACGCCACGCGTGCAAGGCCTGCGCGAGGAGTCGCGCCAGCGCCTGGCCAAGCTCTTCCACCGCGCCGCCCAGGCCGTGACGGCCGAGGAATGCTCGCTGGACGCGGCGCTGCGCTTCGTCGATTGGGTGGGCCCGCTGCTGCGCCGCGAGAGCTATCTCGCCCTGCTCGTCGAACGCCCCGCCGTGCAGCAGCGCCTGCTGCGCCTCCTGGGCCTGGCGCGCTGGCCCATGCGCTATCTGATGCAGCACCCGGGCGTCATCGACGAGCTGGCCGACCCGCTGCTCTTGACTGCCCGCTTTGACCGCCAGGCCTTCATCGACGACCTGCTGGACCGCGAGCAGGGCTGGGCACGCAGCGGCGAGGCCGACGAGGAGGCCCTGCTGGACACACTTCGCCGCGCCCACCATGCCGAGGTTTTCCGCACGCTGGTGCGCGATGTCGAGGGTCGCATCACCGTCGAGCAGGTGGCCGACGACCTGTCCTCGCTGGCCGACGCGGTGCTGCAGATCGCCATCCAATGGGCCTGGGCCCGCTTCGGCAAGGCCCATCGCGAAGAGCCCCGCCTTGCCGTCATCGCCTACGGCAAGCTGGGCGGCAAGGAGCTGGGCTATGGCGGCGACCTGGACGTGGTGTTCGTCTTCGACGATGCGGACGAGAACGCCAGCGAGATCTACGGCGCCTTTGTGCGCCGCCTCATCACCTGGCTGACGCTGCGCACGGCGGCCGGCGAGCTGTTCGACATCGACACGGCGCTGCGGCCCAACGGCAACTCCGGGCTGCTGGTCACGTCGCTGGCCCACTTCGAGGCCTACCAGACCGGCCGCGGCAGCAACACCGCCTGGACCTGGGAGCACCAGGCCATCACGCGGGCGCGCTTCTGCGCCGGCAATGCCGAGCTGGCCGCGCGCTGCGAGAGCGTGCGCCGCCAGGTGCTGACGGCGCCGCGCGACGCCCAGGCGCTCAAGCGCGAGGTGCAAGCCATGCGCGAGAAGGTGCGCGCGGCACGCCCGGTCAGGGACGATCTGTTCGACGTCAAGCACAGCGAGGGCGGCATGATGGACGCCGAGTTCGCGCTGCAGACGCTGGTGCTGACGCAGGCGGCCGTCCACCCCGGGCTGCTGGACAACCTCGGCAACATCGCGCTGCTGCAGCGCTGCGAGGCCGTGGGCCTGCTGCCGGCCGGCGTAGGCGTAGGGGCCGCGAATGCCTACCGCGAGCTGCGCCGCGTGCAGCACAAGGCGCGGCTGGACGAGCAGTCCACCGCGCTGGATGCCGCGGCCGCCGTGCCGCTGGCTGTGCACCGCGACGCCGTGCGGGCGCTATGGCGAGCCGTGTTTGGCTGACGCTGTGCGCGGCGCTGGCCACGCTGTCGCTGCTGGCCTGGCCGCTGCCGCGCGACGCGCTGGACTGGCAGCCGGCGCTGGCCGCGGCGCAACCCTGGCGGGCAGTCAGCGCCGCCTTCGTCCACTGGACGCCGCTGCACCTTGCGGCCAACCTCGCCGGCTGCGCGGTGCTGGCGCTGCTGGGCTGGCGCGCCGCGCTGGGCCCGCGCGAGGCCCTGGCCGGGCTGCTGGCGCTGCCGCTGACGCAGCTGGGCCTGCTGCTGCGCCCGGAGCTGGCGCGCTACGCCGGCCTCTCCGGCGAGCTGCATGCGCTGGCCGCCATCGCGGCGCTGGCGCTGCTGGCGCGGCCGGGGAGGGAGCGGCGAGTCGGTGCCGGCATCGCGCTCGGCCTGGTCGCCAAGCTGGCGCTGGAGGCGCCGCTGGGCCCGCCGCTGCGCGCCACGCCCGGGTTCGACTTCCCCGTCGCGCCGCTGGCCCATCTCACGGGTGCGCTGGCCGGCGCCCTCGCCTGGGGCCTGACAATGCGCCGCTCCGACAGATAGAGATAGCGAGGAGCCCGCATGGGACGTGAAGCCAGTTGTACCGCCCGCGTGGGCAGCCAGAACGCCGAGGAAAGCGCCGAGGTCGCTGCCCTGCTCGAATCGACCACCGTCGTGCTGCGCGGCGCGATCAAGCGCAAATGGGATATCGCCGCGCTGCGCAACCTGCGCGTGGCCGACGAGGCGCTGCTGTTCGAGGCGGGCGATGAAGCGGTCGCCCTCGCGCTGGGCGAGAAGGAGGCCCAGCGCTGGCTGAAGAAGCTGCAGACGCCGCCACCCACGCTCGCCGCCAAGCTGGGCGTCAGCGCCGACAACCCGGCGCTGCTGATCGGGCCCACAGTGGGTGCGCTGGACCCGGCACTGGCCGAGGCGCTGGCCCATGGCCTGACTGGCAACGTCAAGGCCGCGCGGATGCTGGTGGCTGTCATCAGCAAACCCGGCGAGCTGGAGCGCATGGCCGACTTCCACGCCCAGATGATCTGCAAGACCGTGTGGGTGGTGCACCCCAAAGGCCCCGGCGCCTTCCCATCGGATGCCGAAGTGCGCAGCGCGATGCGCGGCTGGGGCTATGTGGACAACAAGACCAGCGCCGTATCGGAGCGGCTCACCGCCACGCGCTACGTCAAGCGCTAAGCGATCAGCAGCTCGCGCGAGCGCACGTGCAGCAGGCGCACCAGGCGCCAGATGCGGCGCTCGATCTCGGCGCCGTCCAGCGCCCACAGCGCCGCGATCTCGGCCAGCAGCAGGCCTTGCGCCAGCAACGTCAGCAGATGGCGACTGGCCTGGTCGATCTGGCGCCCGGCTGGGCTGACGTCCCGCGGCGCCGCGGCCTGGCTCGCCGTGACGATGGGGCTGCGCGCGATGCCGAAGGCGGCCAGCGCCTGGCGCGCGAGCTGGGGGCTGAGCATGGCGCGGCGGCCATGCAGCCGCCACAGCGCCTCGACCAGGCCAGTGCCGCCGCCGTCGTCCACGTGATAGGCGTTGGCGCCGGCGCTCAGCGCCGCGAACAACTGCAGGTCGTCGGCGGTAGGCGCCAGCAGCAGCAGCTGGGGGCGAACGGCCAGACGGCCCAGCTCGTGGGCGACGCGCATCGCATGGCTGTCCACCAGGCGCAGGTCGCAGGCGACGATGTCGGGCGCCAGCGCGCCGATCTCGTCGAGCGCATCGGCCAGCACATGGTGGCTGCCGGCCAGCGCCAGCCCCCCGGCCTGCAGCAGGGCCTGCGTGCGCCGCTGCGGGGCCTCGCCGAGACGGAGGAGATAGACGGAGGGCATGGCGGCGGCGGAAGGCGTCCGCATTGTGCGCGGTTCGCGCGCCGCCTCCCTAACTTGCAGCCGTCATCCCCCACGTCCAGGCGGTTGCCCGGGCGGCCTCACGCCGCCTGGCCTGCTGGCCGGCCAGCCTTGGGCAGGCGCTCTATCGGGCCCTGCGGCGCAAAGCTGTGGGCGCTGGCCAGCGGCCAATAGATCCTGAAGGTGTTGTGCGGCAGCTCGCCGCGCAGCAGCACGCCGGGCTCGACGAAGGGCAGCAGGTTGGCCAGCAGGCGCACCTCGTGCTTGTCCAGCCGGTGCACGATGTGCTGGGCCGTGATCTCCTGCGGGTGGCACAGGCCCGCGGCCTCGACCAGTTCCTTCAGCGCCTTCAACGTGTTCTGGTGGAAGTTGGCGACGCGCTGGGCCTTGTCGGGCACAACGATGGCGCGCTGGCGCACCGGGTCCTGCGTCGTCACGCCGGTGGGGCAGTGGCCCGTGTGGCAGGCCTGGGCCTGGATGCAGCCCAGCGCGAACATGAAGCCGCGCCCGGCATTGCACCAGTCCGCCCCCAGGGCCATCAGGCGCACGATGTCGAAGGCCGACGTCACCTTGCCGGCGCAGCCCAGCTTGACCTTGTCGCGCAGGTCCAGGCCTATCAGCGTGTTGTGTACCAGCAGCAGCCCTTCCTGCAGCGGCGCGCCGACGTTGTTGGTGAACTCCAGCGGCGCCGCGCCGGTACCGCCCTCTGCGCCGTCGACGACGATGAAGTCCGGCGTGATGCCGGTCTCCAGCATGGCCTTGGCCAGCGCGAACCATTCCCAGGGGTGGCCGATGCAGAGTTTGAAGCCTGTGGGCTTGCCACCGGACAGCGTGCGCAGCTTGTCGATGAACTGCATCATCTCCACTGGCGTCGAGAACGCGCTGTGGCGGGCCGGCGAAATGCAGGCCTGACCCACCGGAACGCCGCGCGCGGCGGCGATCTCCTCGGTCACCTTGGGGCCGGGCAGCACGCCCCCATGGCCGGGTTTGGCACCCTGGCTGAGCTTGAGCTCGATCATCTTGACCTGCGGGTCGCGCGCGGCGGCCTCGAAGCGCTCGGCGCTGAACGAGCCGTCATCGTTGCGGCAGCCGAAGTAGCCGGAGCCGATTTCCCAGATCAGGTCGCCACCATGCTGGCGGTGGTGCACGCTGATGGAGCCCTCGCCTGTGTCGTGCGCGAAGCCGCCGATCTTGGCGCCCTTGTTCAGCGCCAGGATGGCGTTGGCGCTCAACGCGCCAAAGCTCATCGCCGAGATGTTGAAGACGCTGGCCGAATAGGGCTGGGCGCGACCGGCGCCTATGGTGATGCGGAAGTCGTGGCTGGTCAGGTGCGTGGGTGCCAGCGAGTGGTTGATCCACTCGTAGCCGCGTGCGCTGACGTCCAGCTGGGTGCCGAAGGGGCGCTGGTCGGGGTCGCCCTTGGCGCGCTGGTAGACGATGGATCGCTGCGCGCGCGAGAACGGCGCGGCGTCGTTGTCGCCCTCCAGGAAGTACTGGCGGATCTCGGGGCGGATGAACTCCAGCAGGAAGCGCAGATGCCCGATAACGGGGTAGTTGCGCAGGATGGAGTGGCGCTGCTGGCGCATGTCGCGCAGGCCCAGCAGCGTGAGCGCGAGAAAGACCAGCACCAGCGCGCCGTTGCCCAGCCCCACCGTCCAGCCGACGGCGAAGCACAGCGCCAGCAGGCCGCACAGCATCCAGGTCAGATAGCGCAGCGGGAAATGCTCGTTGATGCGTCTCGTCCAGCCGGGCCAAGCAAGCATGAAAAATCCTCGTAAACCATGACCGACGGAGCTTAAGCCCGCGGGCACGCACAATCGCCACGCATCAACCCTCAAGGTGGCCGCCCATGAAGTCCCTGTTCTCCGCAATCGGCTGGTTGTTCTCCAAGGCCTGGTGGCTGCTCGACGGCACGCGTCGGGCGCTGATGAACCTGTTCGTGCTGCTACTGGTCGTCATCGTCGCGACGGCCCTGCTGACGCGAGGCCCCAAGGCCCTGGCCGACAAGACCACCCTCGTCCTCAAGCTCGACGGGAACCTCGTCGAGCAGTTCTCCGGCAGCCCGCGCGAGCAGCTGCTGGCCCAGGCCCAGGGCCGCGGCACGCCCAAGCAGACCCGGCTGCGTGACGTGCTGGCCGCACTGGAGCTGGCAGCCAAGGACGACAAGATCAGCAGCGTGCTGCTGGACGTGGAGGACCTGCAGGGCGCCGGCCTGGCCGGCCTGCACGAGGTCAGCGCCGCGCTGCAGCGCTTTCGCAAGACCAGCGGCAAGCCCGTCGTCGCCTACGCCGACAGCTACAGCCAGCGCGGCTACTTCCTCGCGGCCCAGGCCGGTGAGGTCTACCTGCACCCCATGGGCATGGTCATGCTGGAGGGCTTCGGCCGCTGGCGCACCTACTACAAGGACGCGCTGGACCGCATCGGCGTGACGCCCCATGTCATCAAGGTCGGCACCTACAAAAGCTTTGCCGAGCCCTATACCGCCACCGGCCCCAGCCCCGCGACGATGGAGGCCGAGGGGCTGGTCTACGGCGAGCTGTGGAGCGGCTTCACGGGCACGATCGAGACGGCGCGCAAGCTGGAGGCCGGCGCCATCGGCCGGAGCATCGACCAGATCCCGCAGCTGTTGGCCGCCGTGAAGGGTGACGCGGCCCAGCTGGCCGTGCAGGCCAAGCTCGTCGACGGCCTGAAGACGCGCGACCAGATGCGCGAGCTGCTCATCGCCAAGGGCGCCCGAGACGAGGACAGCAAGAGCTTCCGCCAGGTGTCGCTGGCCCAGTACATGGCCTATGTGAAGGACGCCGGCGCGCCGAACAAGCTGCAGCCGGGCGTCGGCATCGTCGTGGCCGAGGGCGAGATCGTCGACGGCGATGCCGGCCCGGGCCGCATTGGCGGCGACTCCACGGCCCGCCTGATCCGCAAGGCACGCGAGGACGAGGCCATCAAGGCCGTCGTGCTGCGCGTGAACTCGCCCGGCGGCAGCGCCTTCGCGTCCGAGATCGTTCGCCGCGAGCTGGAGCTGACGCGCCAGGCCGGCAAGCCCGTTGTCGTCTCCATGGGCGACGTGGCGGCCTCCGGCGGCTACTGGATCTCCATGGCCAGCGACGCCGTCATCGCCGACGCCGGCACCATCACGGGCAGCATCGGCGTGTTCGGCATCCTGCCCACGGCCGAGGGCCTGATGAACAAGCTGTCGCTGCATACGGGCGGCGTCACGACGACCTGGCTGGCCGGTGGCTTCGACCCGCGCCGGCCGCTGGACCCGCGGCTGCAGGCTGCGGTACAGGCCGGCATCGACCACATCTATGCCCGCTTCACCGGCCTCGCCGCCCAGGCGCGCAAGAGCACACCGGAGAAGATCGACACCGTCGCCCAGGGCCGCATCTGGACCGGCGCTCAGGCGCGCGAGCGAGGCCTGGTGGACCGTCTGGGCAGCTTCGACGACGCAGTGCAGACAGCGGTGCAGTTGGCCAAGTTGGAGGTCAAGGCGGGCGAGAAGCCGCGCGTGACCTATGTGGAGCGCGACCTCAGCCGCGGCGAACGCCTGCTCGCGTCGCTGACCGACGTGATGGCGCCATCCCTGGCCCGGGCCGTCGGGCAGTCGCTGGGCTTGGACGCGCTGCCGGCGCCCGTCGTCGAGGAACTGGCCGTGCTCAAGGATCTGTCCAAGGTGGCGGCGCGCGGCCAGTGGGACCGCGCCGCGGCCGTTCACTGTCTCTGCGGCGCGCCTTAGTCGAGCGTCCGGCGGTAGCGCAGCAGCGCCACGCCGCCCGCCACCGCCAGGAAGGCCAGCATGGGCCACAGCTCGGGCAGCAGTTCCGCGGCGCCCGAGCCCTTCAGCATGACGCCGCGCACGATGCGCAGGAAATGCGTCAGCGGCAGCAGCTCGCCCAGCGCCTGGGCCCAGGCCGGCATGCCGCGGAACGGGAACATGAAGCCCGACAGCAGCATGGAAGGCAGGAAGAAGAAGAAGGTCAGCTGCAGGGCCTGCAGCTGGTTGCGGGCCAGCGTGGAGAACGTGAAGCCCACGCCCAGGTTGGCCAGCATGAAGACGCCGATCAGGGCCAGCAGCAGGCCGATGCTGCCGACCATGGGCACGCTGAACAGCAGCCAGGCCGCCCCCAGGATGACGCCCAGCTGCACATAGCCCAGCACCACATAGGGCAGGATCTTGCCGACCATGACCTCGATGGGCCGCACGGGCGTGGCCAACAGGTTCTCCATCGTTCCCCGCTCGCGCTCGCGCGTCATGGCCAGCGCCGTCAGCATCACCATGGTCATGGTCAGGATGGTGCCGACCAGGCCAGGCACGATGTTGTAGCGCGACAGGCCCTCGGGGTTGTAGCGGCGCTGGATGCGCACCTCGAACGGCGGCGCCTGCGGCGCCAGCGCAGCCAGTGCGCCGCGCAGGTCGCGGCTCAGCGCGCTCTGACCCAGCTGGCTCAGCGCGGCGATGGCGTTGCCGGCGGCCGAGGGGTCGGTCGCGTCGGCGGCGATCAGCACGGCCGGCTTCTCGCCGCGCACGACGCGGGCGCCGAAGTCGTCCGGCACGACGACAAGGAACTGGATGTCGCCACGCTGCAGCAGCGCATCGCCGCGCGACTCCGCGATGCCGCTCTCGACGACGCGGAAATAGCCGCTGGTCTGCAGCGCCGCGACGAGGCTGCGCGCCATCGGGCTGGCGTCCTGAGACACGACGGCCGTCGGCAGGCCCTTGGGGTCGGTGTTGATGGCATAGCCGAACAGCACCAGCTGCATGATGGGCACGCCCACGGCCATCGCGAACGTGAGCTTGTCGCGCAGCATCTGCTGCACTTCCTTCAGCGCGATGGCAAAGGTGCGGGCCAGGGCTTGCATCAGCCAGCCTCGGCAAAGTTGTCGGTGGCCTGACCGACGAGGCGCACGAAGGCGTCCTCGAGGTCGCTGGCGCCGGCGGCCTCGACGATGGACGCTGCCGTGCCGCGCGCCAGCACCCGGCCATAGGCGATGTAGACCAGCTCGTCGCAGCGCTCGGCCTCGTCCATGTAGTGGGTGGACACCAGCACGGTGATGCCCTCGCCGGCGAGACGATGGATATGCTCCCAGAACTCGCGGCGGGCCTTGGGGTCGACGCCGGCCGTGGGCTCGTCCAGCAGCAGCAGGCGCGGCCGGTGCAGCAGGCAGGCGGCCAGCGCCAGGCGCTGCTTCCAGCCACCGGACAGCGCGCCGGCCAGCTGCTTCTCGCGGCTGGCCAGCCCCAGTCGCTGCAGCGCGGCGGCCACGGCCTCACGACGGTCGGCCATCGAGAACAGCCGCGCGATGAAGTCCAGGTTCTCGCGTATCGACAAGTCCTCGTAGAGGCCGAATCTCTGCGTCATGTAGCCGACCTGGCGCTTGACCTCGGTGGCCTGGCGGCGGAAGTCCAGGCCCAGCACCCGCCCGTCGCCGGCATCGGGCGTCAGCAGGCCGCAGAGCATGCGCAGTGAAGTGGTCTTGCCGCTGCCGTTGGGACCAAGGAAGCCGACGATGCGGCCGGCCGCGACCTGCATGTCCACACCATCGACGACCTTGCGGCCGCCGTAGGACTTGCTCAGCCCCTTCACGTCGATGGTCAGCTCGGTCATGGTGTCACATCCAGCGGCTGGCCCGGATGCAGCCGCTCCGCATCCTCGGCCTTCAGCGGCCGCGCCTCGACGAGGAAGACCAGCTTGTCGCGCTGCTGGTTGGAGTAGATGACGGGCGGCGTGTACTCCGGCCCTGCGGCGATGAAGCTGATGCGCGCCGGGATGGCCGCGCCGCAGCCGTCGCAATGCAGCTGCACGATCGCATCGGGCTTGAGCCGGCCGACGGCTGACTGCGGCACGTAGAAGCGCGCCTTGCGGTGAGCCGGTGGCAGCAAGGCCAGCACGGGCTGGCCGGCCTGCACCCACTCGCCGGGACGCAGGAAGACGTCTTGCACGCGGGCCGGCATGGGCGCGCTCTGCCGCTTCTGCTCGACGCGCCAGGCCGTCTGCGCGCGGCTGCTCTGCGCCGCCTCGGCGAGCGCGCGGGCGGCGCTGCGCTCGTCCTCGCGCGAGGGCAGCCGGGCGACCGCGAGCGCCGCCTCCAGTTCGGCGACGCGGGCGCGCGCCTGGGCCAGCGTCGTCGCCGCGTCGTCCACGCGGGCCTGGGCCACGAAGCCCTGCATCAGCAGCTGCTGCTGGCGCTGGAGGTCCACGCCTGCCAGGCGCTCGGCGGCACGGGCCTGCTCCAGCTGGGCCCGGGCGACCGCCAGCTCGGGCGCGCGCCTGCCCTTGTCTGTGTCCCGGGCCTGGGCCAGCGCGCTCTGCGCTCGCGCCCGGGCCTCGCTGTCGGCCGCGAGATCGGGCGTCGGGTCCAGCTCGAACAACGGCTGCCCCGCCGCGACTGCGTCGCCCGAGCGCACCGCCAGCGTTGCCAGCCGCCCGGCCACCGGTGGAGCGATGTAGACCAGCTCGGCCTCGGCATAGCCCGTCCAGCCTTCGCTCGGCTTGTCACCGCAGCCGGCCACCAGCACGGCCACCACCGGCAGAAAGATTCGCTTCATGACAACAACTCCACGAGGGGCGGGACTTTTCGCCAAGTGTTCGGCAAATCGCAAGGCGTGGCCAAACTCTTGTTGCCGGCATCAATCCGATCACTAGCATTCTCACGAGGAGGCCGCACCCGGCGGTCTGGCAAGGAGCAAGGAGCACGGCCATGAATGTCGCCACCTGGATGCGCAGTTTCACGATCAGAACCCGGATGCACGGGGCCATCGCCATGGTGTTGCTGATGTTCGCGGCGCTGGCCCTGACGGGACTGCTGGGCGGCCGCCAGCTGACGGCCCTGCAGGCCGAGGCCACGACGCGCACGACGCAGGACCTCCAGCAGCTCGCCGCCATCCGCCAGGCCCTGGCCGAGGTGCACCAGGCCGAGGGCCTGCCGGAGATCCCCAGGCAGACGCTGCGCGACATCGAGAAGCGCGTGGAGAAGCTGGCTGGCGTCGCCGACGGGCAGGTCAAGGCGGCCGAGGCCGCGTTCAGCGCAGAGATGCTGCGCATAGGCTGGCGCGCGCTGGCCGTGTTGACCCTGGTGCTGGTACTGGTCGTGCCGCTGACGCTGATCAATTCCTCCACCATCACCACCCCCATGCGCTATGCCTGCACGGTGGCCCAGTCCATCGCCAGCGGCGACCTGAACAACGATGTGCGCATCGCCGGCCGCGACGAGGCGGCCGACCTGCTGCGCGCGCTGGATGCCATGCAGGCCAGCCTGCGCGGCCTGGTCAGCCAGGTCAAGACCTCGGCGCTCAGCATAGAGACGGCCAGCGACGAGGTGGCCGCGGGCAACCACGACCTCAGCCAGCGCACCGAGCGCACCGCCTCCAGCCTGCAGCGCACGACCAATTCCATGGACGAGCTGACCCTGGGTGTGCGCCATGGCGCCAACGCGGCGGGCAAGGCGCGCGAGCTGGCCGCGGGCGCGGCCGAGGTGGCGCAGCGCGGTGGCCAGGAGGTGTCCGAGGTCGTCGCGACGATGGATGAGATCAACGCCAGCTCGCGCCGCATCGGCGACATCGTGGGCCTGATCGACAGCATCGCCTTCCAGACCAACATCCTGGCGCTGAACGCGGCCGTCGAGGCGGCGCGCGCCGGCGAGCAGGGCAAGGGCTTCGCCGTCGTCGCCACCGAGGTGCGCTCGCTGGCGCAGCGCTCGGCGGGTGCGGCGCGCGAGATCAAGTCTCTGATCACCGCCAGCGTCGAGCGCACCGAGGCTGGTGCGCGCCTGGTGCAGCAGGCCGGCGCGACGATGCAGGACATCGTGGACAACGTGCAGAAGGTCAGCGACATGATCGGCGAGGTTGCCACCGGCGCGGCCGACCAGAGCACGCGCATCGGCCAGATCAACGGCGCCGTCAACCAGCTCGACGACATGACGCAGCAGAACGCCGCACTGGTGGAGCAGTCAGCCGCTGCCGCCGACAGCCTGCGCCAGCAGCTGCAGCTGCTGACCGGCGCAGTGGCGCAATTCCGGCTCGAAGGACGCTGAAAGCGCGGACCGCCTAGAATGCGGTCCCATAGCGCCGATTTGTTCCGGATTGCGGGCGCTCTACAAATGCCGCTAAACAGGACTCCGAAACCGGCGTCCGCAAAAGTGGCCGCCGGTTTTTTATTGGAGTGAGGCCATGACGGGCCGAAGCGTCGGCGACGTGTCGCCGCAGAGTTTTCATTTCGACGAGCCGCTGCCGCTGCGCAGCGGCGCCAGCCTGGGGCCCTACGACCTGATGGTCGAGACCTATGGCCGGCTCAACGCCGAGCGCAGCAACGCGGTACTGGTCTGTCATGCGTTGAACGCCAGCCACCATGTGGCCGGCAGCTACGCCGGCCAGGCCAAGAGCGAGGGCTGGTGGGACAACCTCATCGGCCCGGGCAAGCCGCTGGACACCGACAAGTTCTTCGTCATCGGAGTCAACAACCTCGGCTCCTGCTTCGGCTCCACGGGCCCCATGCACGCCAATCCGGCCACCGGCCGGGCCTGGGGCGCGGACTTTCCCGTCGTCACGGTGCAGGACTGGGTGGATGCCCAGGCCCGTGTCGTCGAACGCTTCGGCATCCTCAAGCTGGCGGCCGTGCTGGGCGGCTCGCTGGGCGGCATGCAGGCGCTGGACTGGGCGCTGCGCTACCCCGAGCGCCTCGCCCATTGCATCGCGATCGCGACGGCGCCCAACCTGTCGGCGCAGAACATCGCCTTCAACGAGGTGGCGCGCCGCGCCATCGTGACCGACCCCGACTTTCACGGCGGCCACTTCTACGCCCATGGCGTGGTGCCCAAGCGCGGCCTGCGCGTGGCGCGCATGATCGGCCACATCACCTATTTGAGCGACGACGTGATGGCCGAGAAGTTCGGCCGCGAGCTGAAGTCGGGCGAGCTGGGTTACTCGACGCAGGACATCGAGTTCCAGATCGAGAGCTACCTGCGCTACCAGGGCGACAAGTTCAGTGACTATTTCGACGCCAACACCTATCTGCTGATCACGCGCGCGCTGGACTACTTCGACCCGGCGGCCGAGCATGGCGGCGACCTCGCGCGCGCATTCGCCAGCGCGCGGGCCAAGTTCCTGGTGGCGAGCTTCACGACCGACTGGCGCTTCTCGCCGGCGCGCTCTCGAGAAATAGTCAAGGCGCTGCTCGACAACCGCCTGGACGTGTCCTACGCCGAAATCGATGCGCCGCATGGCCACGACGCCTTCCTGCTCGACGACCCGCGCTACCACGGCGTGCTGAGGGCCTACTTCGAGCGCATCGCGGGCGAGCTGGAAAGGCCTGCCGTGCTGCAGTTCAAGGGGGTGGCCATATGAGCTTCGATCCCGCGATCGCAGCCCTGGTGCCGCCGGGCTCGCGCGTGCTGGACCTGGGTTGCGGCACCGGCGAGCTGCTGGAGCACCTCATCAAGCACAAGGGCTGCAGCGGCTACGGCGTGGAGCTGGACGACGCCAACCTGCTGGCCTGCGTGAAACGCGGCGTCAACGTCATCCAGCGCAACCTGGAGGAAGGCCTGTCCATCTTCGAGGACCAGAGCTTCGACGTCGTGCTGCAACTGGAGACGTTGCAGCACCTGCGCAATGCTGAAGCCATGCTCAAGGAGACGGCGCGTGTGGGCAAGATGGGCATCGTCAGCTTCCCCAACTTCGCCCACTGGCCCAACCGGCTGCAGGTGCTGGTGGGCCGCATGCCGGTCACGCGCGCCCTGCCCTACGAGTGGTACGACACGCCAAACATCCGCGTCGGCACCTTCGCCGACTTCGGCGTGCTGGCGCGCAAGAACCGGCTCAAGATCCTGGACGCCTTCGGCCTGCAGAACGGCCAGCCGGTGCGCACGCTGCCCAACCTGATGGCCAGCGTCGCGGTGTTCAGGTTCGAGCGGGAGTGACGGTCAGCCCAGCGTCTTCTTGTGGGCCTTCTTGTGGCCCTTCTTCTTGTGCTTGACCTTGGCGGGCTTCTTCTTGCCGGCGGCGGCCTGGGCGCTGACGGCATGGCCAGCCGTCCGGGCCTCGGCGGCCGGCGCCGCGAACGCGGCGGTCAGGGCGATGGCGAGGGCGGCGGCAGCGGTCTGGATCTTCATGGCAGGTGCTTTCAAAAAACGGATGCCGCCAGCCTAACTCAGGGCAGCGGCGTTGCCTGATAGAAGACCGTCAGCCAGCGGCCATCGATGCCGCGCGACCACATGGACGAGGCCAGGTAGCCGACCGGGCCACCCGGCGTCGTGATCTCGGCCCGGTAGCTCAGCACCAGGCTTTGCTCGTTGTTGCGCACCACCCGCATGACCCCGAGGCGGTAGCGTGCGCCGGGCCGTCCGTTCAGGTGGGTGGTCAGCTCCGCGTAGCTTGTCTGCGTGACGCCTGTGGGGCCGAGGTTGACGGCATGTAAGTCCGGCGCGGCGTAGCTCAGCAGCCGCGCCACCTGGGCCGGGCTGCGCCCGGCGTCGAAGCACACCGCCGCCTTGTCCCTTTCCTGGGCCTGCAGGCGCCGGATCACATCCTCTATGCTTTCCTCGGCCGCGCCGGCGCGGCCGCCGAGTACCGCCAGCAGGCCAGGCAGCGGCAGCGCCAGCAGCAGCCGACGCGGGACGGGGAAGGTGGAGATGAGCTTCATGGTGGACTCCTTGAGCGGGTTCCGGTCGACGTCCATCGCCGCCGGGGCACCGAGGTGCTGCCCGCAGGCTAGGCACCGCCTCTCGTGCGGCTCTCGTGCGGGCTGGCCGCCGTGCTGAGGCTGCTGGCGCCGCTGCGCGGCGAAGCTCGCTTCCAGGCGCTTCGGCGCGAGATCGGGCTGGCCTAGCTGCTGCCCCTCGCGGCCCGGCGGCTGCTACGCCGCCAACGGCGCCGTGAACCGAGAGCCGAGGCGGTCGGGGCCTCGTCGATGGCAGCGCCGGGGGGCGACGGAACTCGGTCGGCCGAGCACGTCTGGAGGCATCGGGCGGCTCGGTGCCGTTCAGCAGGGGAATGACCGGGCCACCCCGCCCTGGAACCGGTTTGCCGGGGCGGAGGGCAGCGGCAGGGCCGGCACCAGGCCGAGCAGCACGCCGGCAGTGGGCAGGGAAAGGCGGGTCAGACGCATGGGCGGACGGGGGGCGGGCCATTGTCGGAGCGCCTAAACTGGCCGGTCGCGCCACAAGCGCACCAGGAGCCCGCCATGAATGCCCGTGATCCCCACCTGCCCCTGCAAGCCGACGAGGCCCGCGCGCTGGGCCAGTTTGCCGAGCGCGTTTGGGACGAGGAAATCGTCCCGGCGCTGACCGACTACATCGCCATCCCCGCCAAGAGCCCGATGTTCGACGCCGACTGGGCGGCGCATGGTCACATCGAGAAGGTGCTGACCCAGGCCGCCGCCTGGGTGGAGAGCAAGAAGGTCGCCGGCCTCAAGCTGGAGGTGGTGCGCATTCCCGGCCGCACGCCGGTCATCTTCTTCGAGGTGCCGGCCACCAAGGCGGGCTCGACGGACACCGTGCTGCTCTACGGACACCTGGACAAGCAGCCCGAGTTCAGCGGCTGGCGCAGCGACCTGGGCCCATGGACGCCCAAGTACGAGAACGGCCTGCTCTACGGCCGCGGCGGCGCGGACGACGGCTATGCCGTCTACGCTTCGCTGACGGCCATCATGGCGCTGGACCAGCAGGGCATCCCGCGGCCGCGCTGCGTGGGCGTCATCGAGACCTGCGAGGAGAGCGGCAGCTTCGACCTGCCGGCCTACATCGACCTGCTCAAGCCCCGCCTGGGCAATGTGTCACTGGTCGTCTGCCTGGACTCCGGCGCCGGCAACTACGAGCAGCTGTGGCTGACGACGTCGCTGCGCGGCATGGTGTCGGGCGTGCTCAAGGTGGAGGTGCTGACCGAGGGCATACACAGCGGCGACGCGTCGGGCGCCGTGCCGTCGAGCTTTCGCATCCTGCGCCAGGTGCTGGACCGTCTGGAGGACAGCAAGACCGGGCGGCTGCTGCCCGAGAGCTTCCACTGCGAGATCCCCGGTGCGCGCCTGGAACAGGCCCGCGCGACGGCGGCCATCCTCAAAGACGAGGTCTACAAGCGCATGCCATGGGCCTGCGGCGCGGACGGCGGCCCGGTGCTGCCGGTGACGACCGACCCGGTCGAGGTGCTGCTGAACCGCACCTGGCGGCCGACGCTGTCGGTGGTCGGCGCCGATGGCTTCCCGGAGCTGAAGAACGCCGGCAACGTGCTGCGCCCCTACACGGCGTTCAAGCTCAGCCTGCGCCTGCCGCCGCTGATCGACGGCAATGCCGCGGCGCTGCGGCTCAAGGCCTTGCTGGAGGACAACGCGCCCTACAACGCCAAGGTCACGTTCACGCCCGACGGCCGCGCCGGCGCCCTCGGAGCCACCGGCTGGAACACGCCCGACCTTTCGCCCTGGCTGAGCCAGGCGCTCAACGATGCCAGCCAGGCGCATTTCGGCGCGCCGGTCGGCTACATCGGCCAGGGCGGCACCATCCCGCTGATGAGCATGCTGCAGAAGGGCTTCCCGGCCGCGCAGATGATGGTCTGCGGCGTGCTGGGCCCCAAGAGCAACGCCCACGGGCCCAACGAGTTCCTGCACGTGCCCTATGGCAAGCGGCTGACGGCTGCAGTCGCCCAGGTGATGGCGGCCCATCCCTGATCGAGGAAGGATGGACCAGCTCCGCGCCATCAAGGTCTTTGTCCGCGTCATCGACGAGGGCAGCTTCGCCGCAGCGGCGCGGGCCCTGGACTTGGCGCCGGCCGTCGTCACCCGCCTGGTGGCCGAGCTGGAGGACCACCTCGGCACGCGACTGCTGAACCGCACGACGCGGCGCCTGTCGCTGACCGAGATCGGCGAGGCCTATCTGGAGCGGGCGCGGCGCATCCTGGCCGACGTCGACGAGGCCGCGGCCCTGGCCGCCTCGGCCACGCAGGAGGTTCGCGGCCTGCTGCGCGTGCTGTGCCCGCCGGCCATCGCTGTGCACCAACTGGCCAAGCACCTGCCCAAGTTCCACCGCGCCTATCCGCTGGTGACGCTGGAGATCGCCTCGCCCGGCCCGGTCGAGACGGTGGACGACGGCTATGACCTGACCATCTTCCTGTCCCGGGACCCGCTGGACGGCGACTTCATCGCCCGGCGCCTGGCGCGCAGTGAGTTCATCATGTGCGCGTCGCCCGATTACCTCGACCGGCGCGGCCGCCCCCAGCACCCCTCCGAGCTGAAATGCCACGACGCGCTGCTGCCGCCCACGCCCTCGCTGATGCGCGGCCTGACGCTGCAGCGTGGCGACGGCGGCGAGGAGATCACGCTGCCCATCGTGCCCTCGCGCGCGACGCTGTCGACGACGCACATGGACACCAACTACGCCGCAGCCCTGCATGGCCTGGGCGTGGCCGGCCTGCCCAGCTTCATGGTCGAGGACGCGCTGCTGGAGCAGGCGCTGGAGCGCGTCATGCCGCAGTGGCGCCTGTTCGGCACGACGCTGTGGGCCGGCATGCCCACGCGCAAATACGTGCCCGCACGCACCCGGGCCTTCCTCGACTTCCTGCTGGAGATCTTCGGCGGCGAGGACAGGGACCCGTGGCTGGTCGCCGCAGGCTGCGCGACCGTCCCTAGCGCAGGCTGAAGCCCAGCTCGAACAACTCCGGGAAGCTGGCTTCCATCGCGCGCTTCAGCGGCGCCAGCGCGACGTAGCGGCTGGCCGTCTTGGCGACATGGGCCAGCAGCCGGCGCTCCTCGGCATGGCCGCGGCCCAGCAGCACGAGGTGCCGGCGCAACGCGCTCCATTCCAGCTGCCGCCAGTACTCGCCGAAATCGGCCGCCAGCGCCGCATCGAGCTGGCCGGCGGCGCGGCAGTCCTCCCAGTGGCGCACGGCCCAGTCGATCTCCTGGGCCTCGTCCCAGGCCAGTTCGGGAGGGCGCAGCAGCGCAGCGATGGCGTCGGTGGAGCTACCCTGGGGCGCATCGTCGATCAGGCGCTGCAGCACGGCATCCAGGCCGTTCGGGGCGATGCGGGCCAGGCCGGCGCGCAGGGCGGCGGCGTCGGGCGGCTCGGGCGGCTTGGGCTGCGCGCTCAAGCCGGCGCAGGCGGCGCGCATCAGGCGGTCGGCGTCTTCGGGATGGGCTTGCAGGTCCTGGATCAGGGCGGAGGTCGGCGTCGTCATGGGATGAAAGCCCTCGTGGATAATCAAATTCTAAGAACCGCCGCCCCGGCCTCCTCACCGACCCCGAGCCTTCCGCTGCCTGTGTCGCGCTCGCCCCGCCTCCTCCGCCCCGCCCCGCTGCCCCCGCTGATCGCCCTGGCCCTGTGCGCCTGGGGCGAGGCCCGTGCGCAGCAGCCCGTCGACGACGCCCCGCTGCCGCTGCGCAGCAGCCGCGTGCTGGCGACGTCGTCCAAGGCGGGCACCGCCAAGCCGGCCCTGGTCATCTCCGCCGGTCGGCTGTCGGCCCAGACGGACCAGCAGGCGCAGGGGCGGGATGGCGTCGAGCTGCGCTACGGCGAGCTGGTGATGAATGCGGACCAGCTCGACTACCGCGTCGTCGACGACTTCGCGCGCGCCGAGGGCCATGTTCGCATCAACCACAACGGCAATGTCTTCACGGGCCCGCTGCTGCAGCTGTACGTGAGCCGCTTCGAGGGCGAATTCCTGACGCCCAGCTTCTTCCTCGCCGCGACCGGCGGCGCCGGCAAGGCCAAGCTGCTGAAGTTCCAGGACAGTGAGCACATGAGCGCGACCGAAGGCAGCTACACCAGCTGCCCGGCCGTGGAGCAGCAGGAGCCGGCTTGGCAGATCTCGGCCAAGCGGCTGCGCCTGGACCTGGCCGCCAACGAGGGCGAGGCCGACGGCGCCGTGCTGCGCTTCCTGGGCGTGCCCATCCTGGCCGCGCCGTCCATGACCTTCCCGCTCAGCTCGGCGCGCAAGTCGGGCTGGCTACCGCCCAACATCTTCCTGGACAACCGCGGCGGCCTGGAACTGGGCGTGCCCTATTACTGGAACATCGCGCCGCAGCGCGACGCGACCTTCACGCCCTTCATCATGACCAAGCGCGGTGCGGGCCTGGACAGCGAGTTCCGCTACATGGAGCCCGGCCACAAGGGCCGCATCAATTTCGACTACCTGCCCAACGACCGGCTGCTGGGCCGTTCGCGCTGGGATCTGCTGCTGAACAACGACGGCAAGTTCGGCGACTGGCGCTACCGCATCAAGAGCGAGCGCGTCTCGGACGACGACTACTGGAAGGACATGTCGCGTCGCGTCGAGAGCCAGACGCCACGCCTCATGGCCAGTGACTTTGCGCTGAATCGCCAGCGCGAGCTGTCCTGGGGCGTCATCGACACCTATGCCCGTGTGCAGCGCTGGCAGGCGCTGCAGGGCACGGATGCGCTGGCGCAGTTCGACACGCCCTACCAGCGCAGCCCGCAGGTCGGCGTGCGCGTGACGACGGCGGCCGACGAGGCCGTGCTGGACAGCTTCCGCCCTTGGGGCCGAAAGGCGCGGCTGGAGGGCGGACTGGAGCTGGAATACAACCGCTTCGACCTGCCGGGCTCGGCCCTGGCCGGCCAGGCCCGCGGCGGCCAGCGCGTGCACGCGCTGGGCCATGTGGCCGCGCCGCTGGGCGGCGAGGCCTGGTGGTTCATCCCGCGCGCCTCCTTCAATGCGGCAGCCTACAACGTCGACCAGCCGCAGGCCGACGGCCGACGCCGCATGAGCCGCGTCATCCCGACGCTGAGCATCGACCATGGCTGGGTTTTCGAGCGCGACACGACACTGTTCGGCCGCGACTACCGCCAGAGCCTGGAGCCGCGGCTGTTCTACGTGAACACGCCCTTCCGCGACCAGAGCAACCTGCCCAACTTCGACTCGGCGCCCAAGGACTTCAACTTCGACTCCATCTACACCGACAACCCGTTCTCGGGCGTTGACCGGGTGTCGGACCTGCATGCACTGAGCGTCGGCGCGACCAGCCGCTGGATCAGCGCCGCCCAGGGCGAGGAGATCCTGCGCCTGGGCGCCGTGCAGCGCTTCCTGTTCCGCGACCAGAAGATCACGCCGGACGGCCAGCCCGTCACGCAGCGCTTCTCCGACCTGCTGCTGGCCGCCGCCGCGCACCTGGACGAGAAGTGGTGGGCCGACAGCACGCTGGAGTTCAACCCCGAGACCAACCGCTCCGTGCGCTCTGTGCTGCGCGCGCGCTACTCGCCGGGGCCGTTCAAGACGGTCAGCGTCGCCTACCGGCTGGCGCGCGGGCAGAGCGAGCAGGTCGAGCTGGCCTGGCAATGGCCCCTCTACGGCACACCCATCACCTCGCGCGGCGCCGACAGCAAATCCTGCGGCGGCGCCTGGTACAGCGCCGGCCGCGTGCAGTACTCGCTGCGCGACAAGCGCCTGACCGACTCGGTGATGGGCTTCGAGTACGACGCCGGCTGCTGGGTGCTGCGCTGGGGCATAGAGCGCCTGTCCACCGGCCGGGCCGAGACCAACACGCGGCTGATGCTGCAGCTGGAGCTGGTGGGCCTGTCGCAGCTGGGCTCGAACGCCCTCAAGGTCTTGAAGGACAATGTGCCCGGTTACCGCAGGCTGAGCTCCGACAGCTCACCGAGTTCAGACTTCCAACCATGATGCATCGCCTCGCTCCCCTTGTTCTGGCGCTGGCCGCCTTCTCCGCCTCGGCCCAGACGCCCACGCTGCAGCCGGGTGACTACATCGCCGCCGTCGTCAACCAGGACGTCGTGGCCGCCAGCGAGGTCATCCAGCGCACCGAGCGGCTGCGCCAGGAGGCACGCCAGAAGGGCGAGGTCATGCCCGAGACGACCGGCCTGCGCAAGCAGGCGCTGGAGGCGCTGATCGAGGACCGCGTCCTCGTCACCTACGCCCGCGAGAACGGCCCGCGCGTGGACGAGGCCGAGCTGGACCGCATCGTCGCCAACGTGGCCGCGCAGAACAAGCTGACGATGGCGCAGCTGCGCGAGCGCCTCAAGCAGGACGGCACCGACTACAAGAGCTTCCGCGAGAACCTGCGCGACCAGATGATGACCGAGCGCGTGCGCGAGCGCGAGGTGCAGGGTCGCATCAAGGTCACCGATGCCGAGATCGACGCCTACCTGGACAAGAAGCGCGCCGAGCTGGCCAGCGGCGGCATGATCAACCTGGCGCAGGTGCTGGTGACGGTGCCCGAGGGCGCCGCCGACAGCGTCGTGGCCGAGCGCCGCGCGCGCGCAGAAGGCGCGCTGGCCCGCATCAAGGGCGGCGAAAACTTTGCCAAGGTCGCCCGCGACGTGTCCGAGGACGGCAACAAGGCCCGTGGCGGCGAGATCGGCCTGCGCCCGGCCGACCGCCTGCCCGACGTCTTCGTCCACGCCGTCCGGGGCCTGAAGGTCGGCGAGGTCGCGCCGGAGCTGCTGCGCAGCGGCGCGGGCTTCCACATCCTCAAGGTCGTCGAGCGCCAGGGCGGCGCCTCGCTGACGCAGAGCCTGCAGACCCATGCCCGCCACATCCTGCTACGCCCCTCGGCCCAGCTGACCGCCGAGGTCGCGGCCCGCCGCCTGGCCGAGTACAAGCGCCAGATCGAGACCGGCCAGGCCAAGTTCGAGGACATCGCCAGGGCCAATTCCGAGGACGGCAGCGCCGCCGAGGGCGGTGACCTCGGCTGGATGGGCGCCGGCGGCTTCGTGCCCGAGTTCGAGGAGGCGATGAACGCGCTGCCGCCGAACGGCATTTCAGGCCCGGTGGTGTCGCGCTTTGGCGTGCACCTGATCCAGGTGCTGGAGCGCCGTACCGTCGAGGTCGAGATGAAGCAGCTGCGCGAGCAGGCCCGCGGCGCGCTGCGCGAGCAGAAGTACGACGAGGCCTACCAGGAATGGGTCAAGGACCTGCGCACCAAGGCGTTTGTCGAAGTCCGCGAATGGCTGGATTGATCCGGTCCGGTGGCGGGCTGACACCATGAAGTCGCATATCCCGAGAAAGCGCTTCGGTCAGCATTTCCTGACCGACAAGGTGCTGATCGACGCCATCATCGATCTCATCGATCCGCAGCCCGGCGAGACGCTGGTCGAGATCGGCCCGGGCCTGGGCGCGATGACACTGCCGCTGCTGGAGCGGCACAAGCCGCTGACCGTCGTCGAGCTGGACCGCGACCTCGCCGCACGGCTGCGCCAGCGCGGCGACGTCGAGGTCATCGAGTCCGACGTGCTCAAGGTCGACTTCAAGGCCCTGTCTGCCGCCAAGGGCGCGAGGCTGCGCGTCGTCGGCAACCTGCCCTACAACATCTCCACACCCATCCTCTTCCACCTGCTGGACGCGGTGGACGACGTGGTCGACCAGCATTTCATGCTGCAGAAGGAAGTGGTGGACCGCATGGCCGCCGGGCCGGGCGGCAAGGACTACGGCCGCCTCAGCGTCATGCTGCAGTGGCGCTACGACATCGAGTCGGTGCTGGACGTGCCGCCCGAGGCCTTCGACCCGCCGCCACGCGTGGACTCGGCCATCGTGCGCATGCAGCCGCTGACGACGCCGCCGGCCGTCAGCCGCACGCTGCTGGGCGAACTGGTCGCCAGCGCCTTCTCGCAGCGCCGCAAGCTGCTGCGCCACAGCCTGGGCCACTGGCTGGCCGAGCGCGGCTACGCGGGACATTTCGACCTGCAGCGTCGGGCCGAGGAAGTGCCGGTCGACGAGTTCGTCGCGCTGGCACTGGAAGTCCAGGACCGGAAGTAAAAACGGGACCTGCGGGTCCCGTTTTCACTCGAAGGTTCAGCGCGTCACGCCGCGTTGAGCCACATCGAGGTATCGAAGGCGCTGCACATCATCGGCATGTTCATGCCGAAGTTGGGATTGCCAATCGCCGATTTCGCGCTTTTCGGCGCAGGCTTCTCAATAACCGGGGCCACCTCAGCAGCCCGCTCCCATGACCCGTTTTCTTGGGAGCGGGCTACTGAAAAGAATAGAAGCACCGGAAGGCGATCTTCCTGTCGGCCCAGTAGTCGGCCGTGTCGCGGAAGACGTCGAGCAACTGCTCGCGGGCCTCGCGATCGAAGCGCACGTTGTCGGGCAACTGCTCCAGCACCACGACGAAGCCCGGCTGGCTGCCGGCCTTGTGGACGAGGTCGGTCATGCAGTCATGCAGGGCGTCCAGGTTCTTGCCGAAATGCGCCGGGAACAGAAAGGCCTGCGCGATGCCGTCGAGCACGTCCTGCTTGGACTGCGCCTCCGACAGGTTGGCATACAGGAAATGCTGGCCCGCCTCATGAGCGGCCTGCATCAAGTCCTCGACCCGGTAGGCCCGTATGGCCTGCACGATATTGGGACGGACGGTCTGCAAAAGCATGGTCGCGTTCCTCCTTTCAAGTCACAAAACAGCTTCGATCCCTCGACCTTCACCGGGCAGCCGCGGCGCGTATGCGCTTGAAGCTGGCATAGTGATCGTCGGTGTAGTAGCAGACCTCGGGCGCGCTGGGCGGCGTGCCGCCGCAGATGAGGCGGCGGGCGCCACGCGTACGCGCGCCAGGGGTCTTGACCGTGTATTCGCGGTAGAAGCCGCGAGCCTTGCGGGGCAGCAGGCGCTCGCGATTGCCGAACACCACGCCGTCCTGGGCATAGGGAAACGGGCCGCCGGCGAGAATGAGCCGGTGCGTTTCCTGGGCCTGGGCGGGCAGCTCGCTCAGCGAAATTTCAGCCAGAGCGGGCGTTGCGGTGGAGATCCCATTGCTGGGGGCTTCCTTGGCTTGCGCGCCGCCGGCCAAGCCGGAAAGCAGCAAGGCGGTGGTGACCGCCGAGGCGCCAGAGCGCGCCAGCCACGAGAGCAAAGACACGGGTTTACCCTGAACGAAAAGCCGTAATGGTACCGAAGCGACCCCAAAAGCTCAAGCCGCCCCCCGGCGCCAGAGTCCGGAATAGGGTCGTGTGAGCATGCGCTCACACACCGCCAAGTCATTGTTTTACCTGGACTTGTGACCGCGGAGTGACAGAGTTTTCGACATGAAAACTTCTGTCAATTGGGGAAGCCCGTGCGCCCTGGCCCGTTCCTTGATGGAAGTGCCGGGCCCTCAGCTGCGCGCCGCGTTGGCATCGGCAACGGTCAGCGCCGTCATGTTGACGATGCGGCGCACGGTCGCCGACGGCGTCAGGATGTGCACTGGCTTGGCGGCACCCAGCAGCACCGGGCCGATGGCAATGCCGCCGCCGGCGGCCGTCTTCAGCAGGTTGTAGGAGATGTTGGCGGCGTCGATGTTGGGCAGCACCAGCAGGTTGGCCTCGCCGCTCAGCGGGCTGTGCGGCATGATCTGCTTGCGGTAGGAGGCGTCCAGCGCGGTGTCGCCGTGCATCTCGCCGTCGGCCTCCAGCCAGGGCGCGAGCTGCTGGATCAGTGCCAGCGTGTCGCGCATCTTCACGGCCGACGGCTTGTCGCTGGTGCCGAAATTGCTGTGCGACAGCAGCGCGGCCTTGGGCACCAGGCCGAAGCGGCACATCTCCTGGGCCGCCATGATGGTGATCTCGGCCAGTTGCTCTGCGGTCGGATCGTAGTTGACATGGGTGTCGACCAGCATGACCTGGCGCCCCGGCAGGATCAGCCCGTTCATGCAGGCATAGGTCTTCACGCCGGCGCGCCGGCCTATGACCTGGTCGATGTAGTGCAGGTGGGTTGCCGTCGTGCCCCAGGTGCCGCACAGCATGCCGTCGACCTCGCCCTTGTGCAGCAGCATGGCGCTGATCAGCGTCAGGCGGCGGCGCATCTCGATCTTGGCGAGCTGCTGGGTCACGCCCTTGCGCTCGGTCATGCGCAGATAGGTCTGCCAGTAGTCGCGGTAGCGCTCGTCGTGCTCGACGTTGACGACGTCGTAGTCACGGCCCTGCTGCAGGCGCAGGCCGAAGCGCTCGCAGCGCTCGGCGATGACGGCCGGGCGGCCCACCAGAGTCGGCCGGGCCAGGCCCTCGTCGACGACCACCTGGGCCGCGCGCAGCACGCGCTCCTCCTCGCCCTCGGCGTAGGCGACGCGCTTGTTGGGCGCGCGCTTGGCCGCGGTGAAGATGGGCTTCATGGTGTTGCCCGAGGCATAGACAAAGCTCTGCAGCTTCTCGCGGTAGGCGTCCCAGTCGGCGATGGGCCGGGCGGCCACGCCGGAATCCATGGCCGCCTGAGCCACGGCCGGTGCGATTCGCATCATCAGCCGCGGGTCGAAGGGCTTGGGGATCAAGTACTCGGGGCCGAAGCTCAGCGTCGCGCCGGCATAGGCCGCTGCGACGACCTCGCTCTGCTCGGCCTGGGCCAGCTCGGCGATTGCCCGCACGGCCGCGATCTCCATCTCGATGTTGATCGTCGTCGCCCCCGAGTCCAGCGCACCGCGGAAGATGTAGGGGAAGCACAGGACGTTGTTGACCTGGTTGGGGTAGTCCGTGCGGCCCGTGGCCATGATGGCGTCGTCGCGCACCGCCAAGACTTCCTCGGGCAGGATCTCGGGCGTCGGGTTGGCCAGCGCGAAGATCAGCGGCTTGGCGGCCATGGTCGCGACCATGTCGGCCTTCAGAACGCCGCCGGCCGACAGGCCCAGGAAGACGTCGGCGCCCTGGATGACCTCGCGCAGCGAGCGCGCGTCGGTCTTCTGTGCGAACTCGGCCTTGTCCGGGTCCATCAGCTCGGTGCGGCCCTCGTAGACGACGCCGGCCAGATCGGTGACGAAGATGTTCTCGCGCGGCAGGCCCAGCTTGACGAGCAGGTTCAGGCAGGCCAGCGCCGCGGCGCCGGCGCCGGACGTGACCAGCTTGACGTCCTTGACGTCCTTGCCGACGACCTTGAGGCCGTTCAGGAAGGCCGCACCGACGACGATGGCCGTGCCATGCTGGTCGTCGTGGAAGACGGGGATCTTCATGCGCTCGCGCAGCTTGCGCTCGACGTAGAAGCAGTCCGGCGCCTTGATGTCCTCGAGGTTGATGCCGCCGAAGGTGGGCTCCAGCGCGGCGATGCAGTCCACCAGCTTGTCGAGGTCGCGCTCGTTGACCTCCAGGTCGAAGACGTCGATGCCGGCGAACTTCTTGAAGAGGACGCCCTTGCCCTCCATGACCGGCTTGGACGCCAGCGGGCCGATGTCGCCCAGGCCCAGCACGGCCGTGCCGTTGGAGACGACGGCGACGAGGTTGCCGCGCGAGGTGTAGCGGAAGGCGTTGGCCGGGTCGGCCACGATCTCCTCGCAGGCCGCGGCCACGCCGGGCGAGTAGGCCAGCGCGAGGTCGCGCTGGTTGACCAGCGACTTGGTCGCCGCGATGGCGATCTTGCCGGGGGTCGGGAACTCGTGATATTCGAGAGCGGCCTGGCGGAGTTGGGCGCGTTTTTCTTCTGAACTGAGCATGGCGAGGATCACAAGGAGGCCGACGGGTTGGGAATCATGCCACTGTGGACGCATCGGGTCGGTGTGGATCCCCACAAGGTCTAATCGCGGCATGGGCGAATTCGATCTGATCCGGCGCTATTTCCAGCGCCTTCCGGCCAGCGGTGTCGAGGTAGGCGTGGGCGACGACTGCGCCGTGCTCGTACCGACGCCGGGCGCGCGCTGGCTGGTCTCCAGCGACATGCTGGTCGAGGGGCGGCACTTCCTGTCCACCGTCGACCCGGCCCGGCTGGGCCACAAGGCGCTGGCCGTCAACCTCAGCGACCTGGCAGCCTGCGGCGCGACGCCACGCGGCTTCACATTGGCGCTGGCCCTGCCGCGCGTCGACGACGCCTGGCTGGCCGGCTTCGCCCGCGGCCTCTGGGGCCTGGCCGATGCCAGCGGCTGCCCGTTGGTCGGGGGCGACACGACGCAAGGGCCGCTCAACCTCTGCATCACCGTCTTCGGCGAGGCGCCCCCCGGGCAGGCGCTGCTGCGCAGTGGCGCACGGGTCGGCGACGAGGTCTGGGTATCGGGGCGGCTCGGCGACGCGCGCCTGGCGCTGGAGGTGTTCCGCGGCACGGTGGCGCTGGAAGGCGCCGGCTTCGACAGCGTACGCGCCGCGATGGAATGCCCGACGCCGCGCCTGGCCCTGGGCCAGGCGCTGCGCGGCATCGCGACCGCGGCCGTCGACGTCTCCGACGGCCTGCTGGGCGACCTCGGCCACATCCTCGCCGCCTCGGGCGTCGGAGCACGGCTGGACGTCGATGCGCTGCCGCGCAGCGCCGTGCTGGCCGCGCAGCCGGCGGTGATGCAGCATCAATGCCTGCTGGCCGGCGGCGACGACTACGAGCTGGTCTTCACCGCGCCGCCCGGCGCCAGCCTGCCCGACGTGGGCGTGGCGCTGACGCGCATCGGCCGCATCGAGGCCCAGCCGGGCCTGCGCGTCGTCGACGGCGGCGGCACGGCCGTCGAGCACGGCCTGCGCAGCTTCGACCATTTCAAGTCATGAGTGCCCCGGAGCTTGCCATGCCCCCCGCACCTGTCCGGCCCACGCTGGCCTTCATGCTGCGCCACCCGGCGCGCTGCATCGCACTCGGCTTCGGCAGCGGCCTCGCTCCGAAGGCGCCCGGCACCTTCGGCACGCTGTGGGCCTGGGCCGTGTTCTGCATCATCGCGCCGTGGATGAGCGACCTGGGCTGGGCACTGCTGATCGGCGGAGGCACCCTGGTCGGCTGGTGGGCCTGCACGGTCACCGCCCGGCAGCTGAACACGCCCGACCCCAGCGCAGTCGTCTGGGACGAGGTGCTGGCCTTCTGGCTCATCCTGTGGCTGATCGCGCCGGCGGGCTTCGCCGGCCAGCTCGTCGCCTTCGGCCTGTTCCGCTTCTTCGACGCGGTCAAGCGAGGGCCGGTGGGCTGGGCGGACCGCCTCTTCAAGACCGAGCGCGGCGCCGAGATCGGCTGGGCCCAGGGCTTCGGCATCCTGTTCGACGACTTCGTCGCCGCCGGCTGTACGCTTGCCGTCATCGCGCTCTACCGCGCATTGCTGGGGTGAAGCCATGGCCGACGACAACGCCGAACTGATAGACCGCATCGCAGTGGCGCTGATCCGGCGTCGCGAGCGCATCGGCACGGCCGAGTCCTGCACCGGCGGGCTGATCGCCGCGGCCTGCACGGACCTCGCCGGCTCCAGCCAGTGGTTCGAGCGCGGCGTCGTCAGCTACAGCAACGAGGCCAAGGCCGAGCTGCTGGGCGTGCCCAAGGGCTTGATGGCGCTGCACGGCGCCGTGAGCGCCGAGGTGGCCGAGCACATGGCGCGCGGCCTGCTGGCCCACGCGCCCATCGACTGGGCACTGGCCGTCACCGGCGTGGCCGGCCCCAGCGGCGGCAGCGCGGCCAAGCCGGTCGGCACGGTCTGGCTGGCCCTGGTGCATGCGGGCCGGCCGGCCCGGATCTGGCGCGAGAACTTCGGCGGTGACCGCCATGCGGTGCGCGCGCAGACGGTGACGGCGGGGCTGACGGCGCTTTGCGAGGCGCTCGAGGACCGCGACAGCTAACCGAGCCTGGCCATCAGGCTCTCCGCCATGAGGCTGGGCACGTCCGGCGGCCGCCAGGCCTGCGCCCAGGCGATGAACTGCTCCTGCGGCATGGGCTTGCAGACGTAATAGCCCTGGCCCTCGTCGCAACCCAGGCGGGCCAGCATGGCCCAGGTCTTGACCGTCTCCAGGCCCTCGGCGACGACGCTCAGGCCCAGGTTGTGCGCCAGCTCGATGGTGGAGCGCACGATGCGCGCGTCGTCGAGGTCGCGCTCCATGGCCATGACGAAGCTCTTGTCGATCTTCAGCTCGTCCACCGGAAGACGCTTCAGGTAGGCCAGCGACGAATAGCCGGTGCCGAAGTCGTCGATCGACAGCTTGAAGCCCATCGCGTGCAGGTGCTCAAGTGTGGACAGCGCCCGCTCGGGGTCGTCCATGATGGCGCTCTCGGTGATCTCCAGGCACAGCGAGGCCGGCGGCACCCGCAGCGGCGCCACCATGGCCTCGATCTTGGCCGGCAGGTCCTGGTCCATCAGGTCGCGCGTGGACAGGTTGACCGACAGCCGCAGCGCGAGGCCGGCGTCCGCCGCCTGGCGCGCGAAGCGGGCCGCACCGGACAGCACCCAGGCGCTGAGCACGCGGATGAAGCCTGTCTGCTCGGCGAAGGGGATGAACTGCATTGGCGGCACCAGGCCGCGCGTGGGGTGCTGCCAGCGCACCAGAGCCTCGGCGCCGACGACGCGGCCATGCGCCAGGTCGATCTTGGGCTGCAGGAAGAGTCGCAGCTCGTCACCCTCCACCGCGCGACGCAGCTCGGACAGCAGCGACAGCGACTCCTGGCTGCCGGCATCCAGCTGGGCGTGGTAGATCAGGCTGCCGCATTGGCGGGCCTTGGCCGCGTACATGGCCAGCTCGGCACGGCCCAGCAGCAGGTTGACGTCGGCGCCATGCTCGGGGAACAGCGCGATGCCGATGCCGGCGCCGAGGTCCACGGTTTCGTTGTCGATCTGCAGAGGGCGCTCGAAGTCCTTCAGGATGGCCAGTGCCGCCTCGCTGGCCGCATGGGCGTCGGAGTGGGCCAGCAGCACGGCGAACTCGTCGCCCGACAGTCGCGCGAGCACCGAACGGGCCGGTGCGCACAGCGCCCGCAGGCGCTCGGCCACGCTCTGCAGCAGGCGGTCGCCGACCTCGTGGCCCAGCACGTCGTTGACATGCTTGAAGCGGTCCAGGTCCAGCATCAGCACGGCGCCAGGCTGGTCGCTGTGGACGAGGTGGTGCTCCAGGACCTCGGCGAAGCGGGCGCGGTTGGGCAGCAGCGTCAGCGGGTCCACATAGGCCAGATGGTTGACGAGGGCATCCCGGCGGCGTATGCCCTCGCGCATGCTTTCCAGCGCGACCGCCAGCTTGCGCACCTCGTCCAGCCTGGAGGTGGCCGGCACGGGCGTGTCGTAGTCGCCGAGCTCCAGCCGGCGCGCCGCGGCGGACAGGGCCGTGATGGGGTTGCTGATGCCGCGCGCCAGCAGCACGCTCACCAGCGCGAAGACGGCAACGCCCAGCATGGTCAGGCCCAGCAGCACGAGCTGCAGTTGCTGGTACGGCGCCAGTGCTGCGTCCAGCGAACGCAGAAGCAGTACGCCCAACGGCCGCTCGCCGGCGCCGATCAGCGGCACGAAGCGGCTGCCCATGCGCTCACCGGCCAGCGCAAGGACGCCATCCACCGGCGCCGACCGGCCCAGGCCGGCGCGCAACGCCGCGGCGGCGGGCTCGTCCAGGTTGCCGACGATGCCCAGCCAGGGCTGGGCCGGCGCCTGCAGCAGCACGACGCCATGCAGCTCAGACAAGGCCTTGAGGTCGTCCAGCACCTCGCGGTCCAGCGCGAAGGCCATCAGCACCCAGCCCACCGGGGCCGGCGTGCGCACCTGCACCGCGACGACCTGGAAAACCTGGCGGCCCTGCACGGCCAGTGCCGCGCCAACGCCGTCGCTGCTCTTGATGAGCTGGTGCAGCGCCGCACCGAAGCCGGCCGCGCCGTCGCGCGTCGCGGCGACGAGCCGCTGCTGGTCGTCGAAGTAGGCAACCACGGAGGCGCCGACGCGCTCGCCCTGGTTGGCGAGGGCGTCCTTGATGGTCTCGACGGTGCCGGCCTCGGCCAGCGACAGGCCCACGGTGCTGCGAAAGCCGTAGTCCTTGGCCAGCAGCTCGGCAGCATCGCGCAGCTTGCCGGCGCGCTGGTCGAGCAGGCGCCGCAGCACGCGTTCGCCGGTCTGCAGCTCGGCGGCCAGCGAGGCCTCGGCGTTGCGGGTGATGCTGGCGTGGATGACGCCGAAGCTGACCAACTGCACGACCAGCAAGAGCGCCAGGAACAAGGCCACGATGCGCCCTTCCAGGCGGCGCAGGTTCAGCCAGGCGGGCCCGCGCATCACGTCAGCGTCAGTCGCTCAAGGTCAGCGCCAGCGGGCCGCCAGCAGCCGGCACGTCGAGCCTGAGGCTTTGCAGGTTGGGCGACTTCTGACCGGCATGCCAGGCCTTGACGGCATGCGCTCCCGCCGGCAGCTCGAAGCTGGCCTGGCCCTTGTCGTCGGTGCGCGCAAACAGCGGCGTGTCGACGACGACGATGTGGGCGCTCATGCGATCGTGGATGTTGCAGCCCAGCGTCGCAACACCGGGCTTGTCGAAGACGATGGGCTCGGTCGGCGTGCCGGCGTAGAGCTTGATATCGATGACCTTGATCGGCGAGAACGAGTAGACATGGTGCCGCACGGTGTCGAAGTTAGGGAAGCTGACCGCCGTGCCGGTCTGCACGACGAGCAGCTGTGGCGTGAACTGGCGGTCGCGCTGTCCCATCTCGGCCTTGGCATGCGTCGCGCGGCTCGGACGGCCCTTCAGCTCGACGGCGACGGCGGCACCGGCCAGCGGCTGGCCGTCGGGGCCCTGCAATTGCACGGTCACGGGCACCGCCTGTGCGGCCAGCGTGAGCGACGCGAGAGCGGCAGGCATCAGGTGGCGGAGCGGCGTCATCATGGTGTGCGCCCCGGACGATAGCCCAATCGGGCTCAGCGGGGGGTCAAAACCGTTCCGGCCTTGCCGCTCGCAGTCTCGGCGAGCATCAGCGCGAGGCGGCGCAGCGCAGCCCAGGGATCCGAAGGCCAGTCGGGGTGGCGCAGGCCCTTGACGAGGCCATCGCACACCTGGGCGGCCTGCACCAGGGCACCGGCCCGCGTCGCGTCCAGCCGCGGCGCAATCCGCTCGACGAGGCGCTCCTTGGCGCCCCAGACACGCGCCTCACGCAGCGCCAGCGGCAGCGGCTTGCCGGCGTCCAGTGCGGCACGCACGCGAGCCAGCGCACGGGCGTCCTCGGCCAGCGTCCAGTGCACCAGCACGGCGGCCTCGCCCTCGGCCTCCAGGCCGTCCAGCATGCGCAGCAGGCGCGGCACGGCGCCCGACAGCACGGCCTCGCTGAGCTTGAAGACGTCGAAGCGTGCCACGTCCAGCACGGCGGCCTCGATGTCGGCCAGCGTCAGCTCGCCCTTGGGATGCAGCAGCGCCAGCTTCTGCAGCTCCTGGTGGGCCGCGAGCAGGTTGCCCTCCACGCGATCGGCGAAGAAGGCCAGCGCCTTCTGGCCGTCCTCGCCCTCGGGCACGGACTGGCCCTGGGCCTTGAGCCGCTGGGCCAGCCAGGCCGGGAGCAGGCGGCGCTCCACCGGCTCGACGCGGATGGACACGCCGTTGCCATCCAGCGCCGTGAACCAGGCGCTGGAGAGCTGGGTCTTGTCCAGGCGCGGCAGCGTGACCAGCGTCAGTACGTCGTCCGGCGCGGCCTCGGCATAGCGCTGCAGCGCCTCGGAGCCGTCCTTGCCCGGCTTGCCGCCGGGGATGCGGATCTCGATGAACTGGCGTTCGGCGAACAGGCTCATGGCCTGCGCGGCTGCCAGCACGGGCGCCCAGTCGAAGTAGGCGCCGGCGACGGTGAAGATCTGCCGCTCGCCGAAGCCCTGGGCGCGCGCGGCGGCGCGGATGGCGTCGGCCGCCTCCTGGGCGAGCAGCGGCTCGTCGCCATGCACCGTGTAGATACGGGCCAGGCCCTTGCTCAGATGGGGCGCGAGCGCCTCGGCACGCAGCTGCATCAGCTTGGCAGCTTCACGGCAGCGAGCCTGCGCATGACCTGCGCGATGGCGTCGGAATGCATGGCGCCGTAGAGGTTGGCGGCCTCCTGCTCCTTGGCCAGCGCCGTGCTTTCCGTGTAGTTCATGTCGCGCGACAGGCGCAACTCCACCTTGGGCACCAGCAGCTCGCCGGCGGCCGTGCGGATCAGGTAGTCGAACTGCAGGCGCAGCGTCCATTCGCGCACCTGGCCCACGGTGGTGGAGGCGACGACGGTGCGGTCGCGGAACTCGCGCAGCACCTCCAGCACGACCTGGGCGCGCGCCGGGTCGTCCAGCAGCTGCACCGGCGTGCGCTTGATCTGGCGCTTCAGGCCGACGGCCAGCGGCGAGTCGGGCGGGAAGCCCGTCAGCGCCAGCGTCTGGAAGCGCAGCTCCGGCTCGCGGCGCAACTCGAAGCCGCAGCCCGCGAGGGCAGCGAGGCTCAACAGCGCGAAGCGACGGTCCATCGCGTCAGACCACCACGTTGACGAGGCGACCCGGCACGATGACGACCTTCTTGGGCGCCTTGCCTTCGCTGAACTTGGCGAACTCGGGGTTGGCCAGCGCAGCGGCCTCGATGGCGGCCTTGTCGGCCGATGCCGGCACCTTGACCGAGCCGCGCAGCTTGCCGTTGACCTGCAGCATCAGCTCGATCTCGTCCTGCACCAATGCAGCCTCGTCCACCGTGGGCCAGGGCGCGTCGAGCAGGTCGCCCAGCTCGGCGGCCAGCCCCAAGTCCTGCCACAGCTGATGGGCGATGTGCGGCGTGGCGGGGTAGAGCACGCGCAGCAGCACCGAGAAACCGTCGCGCACGGCGGCGGCCTGCCCCTCCGCCTTGAAGCCTTCCAGCGCATTCAGCAGCTTCATCGCGCCGGAGACGACGGTGTTGTACTGCATGCGCTCGTAGTCGTAGCTGACCTGCTTGAGCACATGGTGCACCTCGCGGCGCAGCGCCTTGCCGTCGCCGTTCAGCGCGGCGTAGTCCCGGCCGCCCGACTTGATGGCGTCGGCGTTGCGCGCGCCGAAGTTCCACACCCGCTTCAGGAAGCGGTGTGCGCCCTCGACGGCCGCGTCGTTCCACTCCAGCGTCTGCTCGGGAGGGCTGGCGAACATGACGAACAGCCGCGCAGTGTCGGCGCCGTACTGGTCGATGAGGGCCTGCGGGTCCACGCCGTTGTTCTTGGACTTGGACATGGTCGTCATCTCGTACTCGAGCGGCGTGCCGTCCTTCTTCAGCCTGGCGCCGGCGATGCCGCCCTTGTCGTCGTGGATGACGTCGACCTCGTGATCCCAGTAGTAGTCCTTGCCGCCGCCCTCGGGCTTGTGGAAGAAAGCGCCCTTCAGGACCATGCCCTGCGTCAGCAGCTTCTCGAACGGCTCGCTGATCGTCACCAGGCCGAGGTCGCGCATCGCCTTGGTCCAGAAGCGCGCATACAGCAGATGCAGGATGGCGTGCTCGATGCCGCCGATGTACTGGTTCATCGGCATCCAGTACTGCGTGCCGTCCGCGACCATGGCCTGGTCGTTGGTCGGATCGCAGTAGCGCATGAAGTACCAGGACGAATCCACGAAGGTGTCCATCGTGTCCGTCTCGCGCTTGGCCGGCTTGCCGCAGCTCGGGCAGGCGACGTTGAGGAAATCGGCACGCTTGTTCAGCGGGTTGCCGCTGCCGTCGGGGATGCAGTCCTCGGGCAGCACGACCGGCAGGTCCTTCTCGGGCACCGGCACGACACCGCAATCGTCGCAATGGATGATGGGGATGGGCGTGCCCCAGTAGCGTTGGCGGCTGACGCCCCAGTCGCGCAGGCGCCAGGTGGTCTTCTTCTCGCCCAGTCCTTGCGCGGCCAGCAGCTCGGCGACCTTGTTGACGGCGTCCACATGGCCCAGGCCGTCCAGCACGCCGGAGTTGATGCAGCGCGCCTTGGCCTTGTCGCCGTACCACTCGGCCCATTGCTTGTCGTCGTAGGCCTGGCCATCGACGTCGATCACCTGCTTGATCGGCAGGCCGTACTTCAGCGCGAACGCGAAGTCGCGCTCGTCATGCGCCGGCACGCCCATGACGGCGCCGTCGCCATAGCTCATCAGCACGTAGTTGCCGACCCAGACCTCGACCTGCGCGCCGGTGATGGGATGCGTGACGAACAGCCCCGTGGGCATGCCCTTCTTGTCCTGCGTGGCCAGCTCGGCCTCGGTCGTGCCGCCGGCCTTGCACTCCTCGATGAAGGCTGCGATCTCGGGCCTGCTCTTGGCCGCGACGGTGGCCAGCGGATGCTCCGGCGCCACCGCGCAGAAGGTCACACCCATGATGGTGTCGGCACGGGTCGTGAACACCCACAGGCGACCACCGCCGCCTTCGATGCTGTGCGGGAACGCGAAGCGCACGCCCTGGCTCTTGCCGATCCAGTTCTCCTGCATCAGCCGCACGCGCTCTGGCCAGCCGCTCAGGTAGTTCGGGTCTTCCGGGTTGGCGACCGCCGACAGAAGCTCCTCGGCGTATTGCGTGATCTTCAGGTAGTAGCCCGGGATCTCGCGCTTCTCGACCAGCGCACCCGAGCGCCAGCCGCGGCCGTCGATGACCTGCTCGTTGGCGAGAACCGTCTGGTCCACCGGGTCCCAGTTGACGACCTGGGTACGGCGCTCGGCGATGCCCTTCTCCAGCATCTTCAGGAACAGCCACTGGTTCCACTTGTAGTAGCGCGGGTCGCAGGTCGCGACCTCCCGGCTCCAGTCGATGGCCAGGCCCATGGCCTGCATCTGGCCCTTCATGTGGGCAATGTTGGAGTAAGTCCACTGCGCGGGCGGCAGCTTGCCCTTCATCGCGGCGTTCTCGGCCGGCAGGCCGAAGGCGTCCCAGCCCATGGGCATCAGGACGTTGTAGCCCTTCATGCGCAGCTGGCGGGCCAGCATGTCGTTGATCGTGTAGTTGCGCACATGGCCCATGTGCAGCTTGCCCGAGGGATAGGGCAGCATGGAGCAGGCGTAGAAGTGCGGCTTGCTGGCGTCCTCGGTGACGCGGTAGGCGTCGCGCTCCGTCCAGTAGGCACGGGCGGCGGCTTCGATCTCGGTCGGGTTGTAGCTGGGCGCTTCGGTCTTGGCGTTCATGCGCCAAATTGTATGGGTCGGCCCTGCGGCGACCCTTCGGTCACGGTGCCGACGCGGCCGGCCGTGCGACGAAGGCGATGCGGTTCAGCCCGGCAGCCTGCACCCAGCCGATCAGCTCGGCCACCTGGCCATAGGGCACGGCACGGTCGGCGCGCAGCTGCACCTCCAACTGCGCGTTGGCGCGGCCCAGTTCGGAGATGCGTTGCTGGAAGGCTTTGGCATCCAGCTCGTCGTCGCCCAGATGCAGCTTGCCGTCCGGCGTGATGGCCACGGCGACGAAGCTGGGCGCATCGCCGGGCGTGGCCGCCTCGCTCTTGGGCAAGTCCAGGCGCAGCGAGGCCGTCATCAGCGGCGCGGTGATCATGAAGATGACCAGCAGCACCAGCATGACGTCGATCAGCGGCGTCATGTTGATGTCGCTCATGGGCCGGGAAGCCTCGAGCTTCTCAAGACGACCGAAGGCCATGATCAGTCCGCGTCGAGCAGTTCGCGCAGGTCGTGCGCGAAGCCTTCGAGGTCGGCCTCGCAGGCGGCCACCCGCTTGCCGAACACGTTGTAGGCCAGCACGGCCGGAATCGCGACCGCAAGGCCGGCGGCCGTCATGATCAGCGCCTCGCCGACCGGGCCGGAGATCTTGTCGATGGTGATGTTGCCTGCCGACGAGATGCTGACCAGCGCGTGGTAGATGCCCCAGACGGTGCCGAACAGGCCCACGAAGGGTGCGGTGGCGCCGATGGAGGCCAGCAGCACCTGGCCGAACTGCAGCCTGGCCAGCACGGCGTGCAGCGCATCGCGCAGGCGGCGGGTCAGGCGGGACTCGCGCCTGCCTACGGCATCGAGCGTGGCGCCGCGGGTCTCGGCCGTGGCCGCCTCCAGCAGCGGCAGCAACAGGGCCTCGGTGTCGAAGCTCTGCAGCGCGCTGCGGCCCTCGGCGACGCCGGCCGCGGACCAGAACGCGGGAACCGCACGCACCAGGCCGCGGCGCGCGCGGCGCAGCAGCCATGTCTTCCACAGGATCAGCGCCCAGGCACTGACCGACATGGCCAGCAGCAGCAGCGCCACCGCGCGGCCGACCAGGTCGCTTTGGGCCCAGAAGTCCGCGAAACCGCCCATGTTCAGGCGAAACCCAGCACGTCGTTCATGCCGAACAGACCCGTCTTCCGGCCCATCAGGAAGCGCGCCGAGCGCAGGCTGCCCTGGGCGTAGATGCTGCGGTTGCTGGCCTTGTGGCTGATCTCGATGCGCTCGCCGGTACCGGCGAACAGCACGGTGTGGTCGCCAATGATGTCGCCGCCGCGCACGGTGGCAAAGCCTATGGTGGATGGGTCTCGCACGCCGGTGACGCCCTCGCGGCCGTAGACGGCGCAGGTCTTCAGATCACGGCCCAGCGCGTCGGCAACGACCTGGCCCATCTGCAGCGCGGTGCCACTGGGGGCATCCACCTTGTTGCGGTGGTGGGCCTCGACGATCTCGATGTCGAAGCCCTCGTTCATCGCGCGGGCGGCCAGGTCCAGCAGCTTGAGCACAACGTTGACGCCCACGCTCATGTTGGGCGCGAAGACGACGGCCGTGCGCTCGGCGAACTTCGCGATCTCGGCCTTCTGGGCCGCGTCGAAGCCGGTGGTGCCGATGACGGCCTTCACGCCCAGCTCGGCGCAGACGGCCAGGTGGGCCAGCGTCGCCTCGGGGCGGGTGAAGTCGATCATCACGTCGGCGCCGGCCAGGCCAGCGCGGACGTCAGCGCCCTTGTCCAGCGTGACGTGCAGTGCGCAGTCGTCGGCGGCCTCGACGGCCTCGATGAGCATCTTGCCCATGCGCCCGGACGCGCCCATGACAGCGACCCGCATCACGTGCCAGCCCCCGTCTTGGCGTCCAGCGGCGGGTAGCTGCGGCCTGGCGCCGGGCCTTCAGCCGCGGCGGTGGGCGCGGCCTCGGCACTCTTCTTGGGCAGCGGCAGCGCGGCGCGCTCGGCGTCGGTCAGCTCCAGCTTCGGCTCACGCTTCGGGGGCTTGAAGGTGTTGATGGCGGCGACGAAGTCGTTCTCGGCCGGCAGGTCGTCGGGGACCGTCAGCTCCTTGAGCCGGTCGCCATCAAAGAGCGCGACCACCAGGCGCTGCTGCGGCGCGGTGCCCTGGCGGCGGATCGTGAAGACATAGTCCCAGCGCGACTCATGGAAGACGTCGGTCAGCAGCGGCGAGCCGAGCAGGTCGCGCACCTGAGCCTTGGGCATGCCGGGCTTGACGCGGGCCACCATCTCCTTGGTCAGCACATTGCCCTGCACGACCTCGACGCGGTAGGGCGTCACCAGTCCCAGGACCTTCTCGCCAGTGACGGAGGGCAGGGAATCCCAGGTGGGCAGGTAGGAGCAGCCGCCAAGCAGCGCAAGCAGCGGGAGGGAGGCAAGCAGGGGTCGCATGGGGCGGCTGGGGCGGCGGGCAGAGGGAGGGAGGCACCGGCCGAAAGCTCGGCTGGCTATGATCGGGCGGATTCTAGCGGGGCCACCTTCCGACCCCGGCCCCCCTGCGCCATGCCCAGCCCTTCCCCCAAGAACCAGACCAGCGACATCAAGAACAGCGGCCTCAAGGCGACGCTGCCGCGCATCAAGATCCTGGAGATTTTCCAGCGCGCGGCACAACGCCACATGACGGCCGAGGATGTCTACAAGGCCTTGCTGGGCGAGGGCGCCGACATCGGCCTGGCGACGGTCTACCGCGTGCTGCAGCAGTTCGAGCAGGCCGGCCTGCTGAGCCGCAACCATTTCGAGACCGGCAAGGCCGTCTACGAGCTCAACGAGGGTCATCATCACGACCACCTCGTCTGCCTGAACTGCGGGCGGGTCGAGGAGTTCTTCGACCCCGACATCGAGGAGCGCCAGCACGCCATCGCGCGTGAGCGCGGCTTCCAGCTGCAAGAGCATTCGCTGGCCCTCTACGCGAGCTGCGTGAAGACCAACTGCCCCAACCGAAGCTAGGCCGCG
>Ga0213878_10000043_pt1 | contig 88123 bp, 85 predicted proteins | sample VelepicoBEBS_R02_FD_161053 | JGI IMG/M metagenome (GOLD analysis project Ga0213878, IMG submission 161053) | Vellozia epidendroides bulk soil microbial communities from rupestrian grasslands, the National Park of Serra do Cipo, Brazil - BS_R02 | ecosystem: Environmental > Terrestrial > Soil >... | reverse complement strand
AAGATCCCGGCGCGGGGCTGAGGCCGGCGCGCTCTCAGTCCAGCGCCGTCACCCGGTCGCCTTCCCGGGGCACGCAACCCGGCGCCAGCGGCGCGCCGCCCTCGCGCAGCACGATGCCTTGCGGCCCGTGGCAAAGCTCGATGCGGCGCGCCTCGGGCCAGCGCCGCAGCGCGAACGCCTCCAGGCTGGCGGGCAGGCTGGTCTGCACGTCGCCGGCGTCGAGCTGCTCGAGCGGGTGGTCGTCGAAATGCAGCCAGGGCACGAAGCGGCCGGCCAGCAGCAGCCAGGGCGAGACTCGCACCGGCTCGGGCGCATAGCCTTCGGTGCGCAGCCAGGCCTGGGCCTCGGCGCGGTCGGCGCTGCCCGTGAGGGCTGCGGCGAGCAACTCGGCCACCCACTGGTTGCAGTTCTGGTAGTGGGTGCTGAAGGGGTAGGCGTTGGCGCTGTAGCGCGCGTTCAGCAGGCCCAGGGCGAGCGGCTTGTCCAGCGTGGCCCGGGCGAGCGCCGTGGCGGCGTCAGCGGGCAGCAGCAGCAGGCTGACATAGCCCAGGTCGGCGTCGTCGCTGCCCAGCACGAAGCCGGCCAGGCCCTGGTCGAACAGGCGTGGCCGGCCCTCGGCGCAGGCGTAGTAGAGCTGGCGCACGGCCCAGGGCATGTCCAGCCCATCGGCCAGCGCGACGGCGGCGTGCGAGTAGCGCAGGCCGAAGCGCGATAGGTCGGTGCCCGAGCGCGCGATCAGCGCGGCGGGACTGCCAGAGGAGGAGAGGGCGTCGCGCACGGCGGCGGCAAAGCGCAGCAGGTGGTCCTGCTGGGCGGCGGTGACCTGGGCGGGGCGGTCGCAGCCGCGTGGCGGTAACGAGCCGGCCTGGGCCTGGGCCTGGGCCGCGGCCAGCGCGAACGCCAGCGCGGCGAGGGGGCGGATCAAGGCTGGACGACGCGCGCCGCAAGCCCGCGATGCCAGGCGTCCTCCAGCACCAGGTAGAAGGCCTGGCCGGTGTCGGCATGCGCGAAGGCCACGCCATAGGGCTGGGGCGTGGCCTGCACCTCGTCGCCGACGTGGACGGTGCGCGCGGCCAGCGCCTGCTCGGGCAGCGTCAGCTCGACGGGGGCGGCGCCGTCACGGGCCAGCGTCAGGCGCAGCTTGCCGGCCTCGTCGGCGCGAGCCACCTCGGTGACGCGGTAGCGGCCCTCGGCGCGGCGTTCGCCGCCGCTGCTGCTGCCGGAGGACTGCTTGAAGGAGTCGGACACGCTGCCCGACGAGGCCGAGCCGGCGCCGGCCGCGGAGGAGACGAAGGAATCGGCCCGGGCCGCCACGGCCGCGGCCAGGGCGAGGGAGGCGAGGAGGACGAGGCGCATGGTGGGACTCGCGAACTGCTGGAGGGGCCGACGATAACGCGGATGGGTGCCGCCCTTCAGTGCGCCGTGCCGCGCCAGCGCTTCAGCGTCAGCGCGTTGGCGACGACGCTGACGCTGCTGAAGGCCATGGCGGCGCCGGCAATGACCGGGTTCAGCAGGCCCAGCGCCGCGAGCGGGATGCCCACCACGTTGTAGGCAAAGGCCCAGAACAGGCCCTGGCGGATCTTGGCGTAGGTGCGGCGCGACACGTCCAGTGCATCGGCAACCAGGCGCGGGTCGCCGCGCATCAGCGTGACGCCGGCGGCCTCGGTCGCGACGTCGGCGCCGCCGGCCATCGCGAAGCCCACCGAGGCGGCGGCCAGCGCCGGCGCGTCGTTGATGCCGTCACCGATGAAAGCGACGACTGCGCCGCCTTCGCGCAGGCCTTGCACGACGCCGGCCTTGGCCGCCGGCAGCACCTCGGCATGGACCTCGGCGATGCCCAGCTCCCGTGCCACGCCCGCCACCGCGCCGCGGCTGTCGCCGCTGACCATGACGGTGCGTATGCCGCGCGCCTGCAGCTGCGCGACAGCCGCCGCCGCGGTGTCCTTCACGCGGTCGCCGAAGGCCAGCAGCGCCAGCGCGCGGCCGTCTTCCACCAGCCAGGAGACCGTGTGCCCCTGGGCCTCCAGCCGGCGCGCCTCCTCGGCCAGCGCGGCGTCGTCCACGCCCAGCTCCTGCGCCAGCCGGGCGCTGCCCAGCGCCAGCCGGCGGCCCTGCACGACGCCCTCGACGCCGCGGCCCGGCAGCGCGCGTGCCTGCTCCACGGGCAGCGGTGCCGCGCCCCTCGCCTCGGCCAGCACGGCCGCGGCCAGCGGGTGGCTGCTCGTGCGCTGCAGCGCGGCGGCGAGTTGCAGCGCCTCGTCCCGGCTGCCGCCCGGGGCCGGCACGACGGCTGCGAGCGTCGGCTGGCCCACCGTCAGCGTGCCGGTCTTGTCGAAGGCGACCACCGTCACCGCATGGGCCAGCTCCAGCGCTTCGGCGTCCTTGATGAGGATGCCCTGGCGGGCCGCGACGCCTGTGCCGGCCATCAGCGTGGTGGGCGTGGCCAGGCCCAAGGCACAGGGGCAGGCGATGACCAGGACGGCCACCGCGTTGACCAGGGCCTGCCCGGCATCGCCCGCGTGCATCCACCAACCGGCGAAGGTCAGCGCCGCGATGACCAGCACCACAGGCACGAACACGGCGCTGACGCGGTCGACGATGCGCTGTATGGGCGCCTTGGCCGCCTGGGCCGACTCCACCATGCGGATGATGCGGGCCAGAGCCGTCTCCGCGCCTATGGCCGTGGTGCGCACGGTCAACGCGCCCTCGGCGTTGATGGCGCCGCCGGTCACGCGCTCGCCTGGCGTCTTGGCCACCGGCAGGCTCTCGCCGGTGATGAGGGATTCGTCCACATGGCTGCGGCCCGTGACGACCTCGCCGTCCACCGGGATGCGGTCGCCGGGGCGCACGGCGACGAGGTCGCCCACGCGGACCTCGGTGACCGGGACCTCCATCTCCACGTCGCCGCGCAGCACGCGGGCCGTCGTCGGCCGCAGCGCGTTCAGCGCGCGGATGGCGTCGGTGGTCTGGCGCTTGGCGCGCTGCTCCAGCCACTTGCCCAGCAGCACCAGCGTGATGACGGCGGCCGAGGCCTCGAAGTAGAGGTGGGCATGGTCCGGGTGGCTGACCAGCAGGTAGACCGACAGGCCATAGGCCGCCGAGGTGCCCAGGGCCACCAGAAGGTCCATGTTGCCGCTGCCCGCGCGCAGTGCGCCCCAGCCAGCGCGGTAGAAGCGCGCGCCAAGCACGAACTGCACCGGCGTGGCCAGCAGCAGCTGCCACCAGCCGGGCAGCATCGCGTCCATGCCGAGCGGTCCCAGCAGCATGGGCAGCAGCAACGGCAGCGTCAGCACCGCGCCGGCCGCGACGGGCCACCAGGCGGGCAGGCCGCCGGTGGGTTCAGCGGCCGGCGGGGCCGTGGCCGGGACCTCGCTGGCGGGGTAGCCGGCCTTGTCCAGCGCCGCCGTCAGCGCCGCGATGGGCACGTTGGGCAAGGCCTTCACCGAGGCCTTCTCGGTGGCGAGGTTGACGCTGGCGGCCTGCACGCCGGGAATGGCCTGCAAGGCCTTCTCGACGCGGCGCACGCAGGAGGCGCAGGTCATGCCGCTGACCTGCAGCGTCACGTCGTTCAGGGCGGAAGGGGCGGCGGCGGTGCTCATGGCGTGGTCGGTTTCCTGGAGGGTAGGCGCATCTTCAAGCTTCCCATCATGGCAAGGTCAAGCACCCGGGGTTTGACCCCGCGCAAGTGGGCGGGGCGGCTGGCCACAATGGGCTCATGAGCCCGACAAGCACGACCCGCCGAATTCTTCTCCTTGCTCCGCTGTGGCTGGCGGGGACCCTGGCCGTGGCCGAGCCCGCCTACTTCCCGCCCCGCGGCGACTGGCAGCGTGCCGACCCCCCGGCTGTGGGCCTGGACGCCGCGAAGCTGGCCGAGGCCGTGGCCTACGCCCAGGCGCATGACAACCCGGCGCCGCGCGACCAGGCGCTGGCCCTGGCCCAGAGCTTCGGCAAGGCCGAGCCGTATTTCGGCGGGCAGATCGGGCTCACGCGCGAGCGTGCGCCCATCAATGGCCTGGTCATCCGCCGCGGCAAGGTAGTGGCCGAATGGGGCGACACGCGGCGCGTGGACATGAGCCACAGCATCACCAAGACCTTCTTGTCCACGGTGGTCGGGCTGGCCTGGCAGCAGGGCCTGATCCGCAGCACCGACGACCGTGCGGTCGACTACATGCCTCCCGGCGTGGAGCTGTTCGCGTCGCCCAAGAACGCGCCGATCACCTGGGAGCACCTGCTGCGCCAGACCAGCGACTGGCAGGGCACGCTGTGGGGCAAGCCCGACTGGGCCGATCGGCCGGTGGGCAAGACGCCCGAGGACTGGCCCAACCGCCCGCTGAATGCGCCGGGCACGCACTACAAGTACAACGACGTACGCGTCAACGTGCTGGCGTTGGCCGCGCTGCAGGTCTGGCGCCGGCCGCTGCCCGAGGTGCTGCGCGAGCAGGTCATGGACCCCATAGGCGCATCCGGCCGCTGGCGCTGGCATGGCTACGACAACAGCTGGGTGGAACTGGACGGGCAGCGCCTGCAGTCCGTCTCCGGCGGCGGGCATTGGGGCGGCGGCATGTTCATCGACGCCTGGGACCTGGCCCGCTTCGGCTATCTGTTCCTGCGCCAGGGCGAGTGGAACGGCCGCCAGCTGGTGTCGCGCGACTGGATCACGAAGGCCCGCGCACCGGGGCCGGTCAATGCCGAGTACGGCTACTGCAACTGGTTCCTCAATACCGGCCGCAAGGCGTTGCCGGCCGCGCCCGAGAGTAGCGTCACCTTCCGCGGCAATGGCCAGAACATCGTCTACATCGACTGGGAGAACGATGTCGTCGCGGTGGTGCGCTGGATAGACAACGGGCCGGCTTTGAATGAGTTCATCGGCAGGTTGCTGGGGGCGGTGAGGGGGTGAGGAAGGCCTGCGGCCCGGAGTGGAATTGGAAGCACTGAAGCGGACGCTGAACGTCGGATTTCAGGGGGCCGCCGCCAATGGACGTGGTGAGCGTCAGCTTTGGAGATCCCTCGCAGCCGCACTCAATCCAAGAACGTCCACGAATCAGCTCCATCGAACCGCCGCACCTGCACGGCCGCCAGCAGCCGCGGATCGAAGTTGTTGAGGTTCACGCCATGCCGGGCGCCAGCCTCGGGTGTGAGGGGTTCCCAGTGCGTCACGCAGCCGCAGTGGACGCAGCGCAGGGTGCGCAGCGTCTTGTCGCCCCAGACGTAGTCGGTGGTGTGGTCGGGGTGGCCTTCCACCTTCACGCTGCCGAACTCGTAATAGGCCCACAGGCCTCCCAGGCGGCGGCACAGCGAGCAGTTGCATTTCGTCGCCTTGTCCGGCGCGGCGGGCAGCGTGAGGCGCACGGCGCCGCAGTGGCAGCTGCCTTGCAGCAGCGCTGAGGCGTGTTCTTCAGCAGACATGGCGCTCAAGGGACGAGGGTGTCGCGGGCCGCGCGGCCCCTTGCGCGCGCAGCTCGGCCAGGCCGGCCAGCGCGTGCTCGGTGGAGGCGGTGCGTGGGTCCTTCAGCTCGCGGCGTATGGCCAGCGCTTCCTCGAACCTCTCTTGCGCCGCGTCTAGGTCGCCCTGTTCGACGCCGTTGCGGCCCCAGTGCTGCAGCACGAAGGACTGCAGGCGTCGCCAGCCGCCGGTGCGGGACAGTGCCAGCGCCTTGGCGAAGGCCGTGTCGGCCTGGCTGCGCTGGCCGTTGTACTGCAGCGCCGTGGCGTAGGCGTTCCAGAACCAGCCGGCCACCTCCGAGCTGGAGAATGACTCAACGGGATCGAGTTGCGCCTGCAGCAGCTGCAGTGCCTCATCCTCGCGGCGCGCGGTGCTGAGCAGGGTGCCGAGGTCGGCTGTGTGCTCGACGATGGCGAGTGCGTCGCCGGCTTGCTGCGCCGCCGCCAGTCTGGCCTGGTGCTCGGCAATGCTGGCCTCGAGGGCCGCTGCGTCGGGGGCGGTGAAGCGTTGGAATTCCATGTGCGCGGCGGCGCGCCGGTGGCGGCAAGTGGTAGGCGGGCCCAACCATAGCGGCGTCCGGCGGGGGGCGCCAGGAGCAGCTGCGTTCTAGGCGGGCACCCGCACGGCCTGGCGGGCGTGTTCGATGGCGGCGATCAGCGCCTCCTCCGAGTAGGGCTTGCCCAGCAACTGGGTGACGCCGGCGGCCCGGGCCTCGTCCTGCTTGTCGTCCGAGGAGGTGATCATCAGCACGGGCAGCCGGGCCGTCGTGGCGCCGGCGCGCACCTGGCGCGTCAGCTCGAAGCCGTCGATGCCGGGCATCTCGACGTCGGTGATCAGCACGTGCGGACGCTCGGTGGCCATCAGTTCCAGCGCCTGCTCGCCGCTCTCGGCCAGCGCGACGCGGTAGCCTTGCGCAGCCAGCAGGCGGCTGATCTTGACGCGGACGATCTTGGAGTCGTCGGCAATGAGGACCAGGGTTTCGTCGGCGCGCAGCTCGCGCGTGGTCTGGGCGGCGGCGGCCGCGGCTGCCTCGGCCGCGGCGCGGCGCTCGGCTTCGGCGGCTTGCTGGGCGGAGGCCTCCCGGGCGGCGGCTTCGGCGGCCTGCTGCATGGCCAGGCGCTGGGCGGCTGCGCGCTCGGCCTCGGCCAGCCGCAGGGCCTCGGCTTCGCGCAGCAGGCGTTCGGTTTCCTGCCGCTCCGCCTCCGCCGCCTCCCGCGCCGCCTGTTCGCGGGCCAGTCGTTCCGCTTGGGCATGCTGTTCGGCAAGGCGCCGGGTCTCGGCCTCCTGGACCAGGCGTCGAGCTTCGGCGGCTTCGGCGGCTTCGCGGGCCGCCTGGGCTTCGAGGCGGGCGGCTGCCTCGCGCCCGGTGCGGGCCCGCTCGGCCGCGAGGCGTTCCTGCTCGGCGTGCTGCAGCCTCGCTGCGTGTTCGGCGCGTTCCTGGGCGATGCGCTGGGCCTCGCGCCGCTCGGCATCGGCGCTGGCGCGCTGGCGGCGGCGGCGGCCCAGCCAGAGCAGCAACAGCACGACGGCCGCGGCGGCGGCGGACAGGGTCCAGGTCAACAGCTCGTTCATCGTCGGGGCGGTGGTGCTAGGTCAAGGGTGCCCATCATCGCGCGCCGGGCGCCTCGCGCCGCACGCAGGCCTTTCGATGGCGGGTGGGCGGCGTCGTTTGTCACGCCCGTTCAGGCGCGCCGCCGCTCCAGCATGGCCATGGCCTCGCCGACGATGCCGCGGCGAAAGGCCAGCACGCAGACAATGAAGATCAGGCCGGTGACGAGGCTGACCGATTCGCCCAGGCCGTTGAACCAGGCCACGCCGGTGACGTCGGCCAGCAGGTTGCCGAGGTCGCCGATCTTGTTCTCCAGCGCGATGATGACCAGCGCGCCCACCATGGGCCCGACCAGCGTGCCCATGCCGCCCACCAGCGTCATCAGGATGACGAGGCCGGAGGTGGTCCAGATCGCGTCGGTCAGCGTCGCGAAGCCCAGCACCAGCGTCTTGGTCGCGCCTGCCAGGCCCGCCAGCGCGGCCGACAGCACGAAGGCCAGCAGCTTGAAGCGCGCCGTGTCATAGCCCAGCGAGGTGGCTCGGGCCTCGTTTTCGCGGATGGAGGTCAGCACCTGGCCGAAAGGCGAGTGGACGATGCGGTAGATCAGCCAGAAGGCGGCGACGAAGATGCCGAGCACGACGTAGAACAGCGTCAGGTCGTTCGCCAGGTTCAGGCCCAGGAAGTGTCCACGTGGCACGGACTGCAGGCCGTCTTCCCCTCCGGTGAAGGGCGCCTGCAGGAAGTAGAAGTACAGCATCTGCGCCAGCGCCAGCGTGATCATCGAGAAGTAGATGCCCGAGCGGCGGATGGCCAGCAGGCCGAACACCAGGCCCACGGCGGCCGCACCGGCCATGCCGGCGATCAGGCCCACCGGTGTCGGCAGGCCCCAGACCTTCAGCGCATGGCCGCAGACATAGCCGGCCGTGCCCAGGAAGGCCGCATGGCCGAAGGACAGCAGGCCCGTGAAGCCCACCAGCAGGTTGAAGGCGCACGCGAACAGCGCATAGCAAAGCACCTTCATGACGAAGACGGGGTAGGCGCCCAGCAGCGGCAGCAGGCCGATGCCGACAAAGAGCGCGGCGTACCCGAGAACCTTGCTGTCGATGAGCTTCTTGTTCATCGCTCTTTTCCGAACAGGCCCGCCGGACGCACCAGCAGCACGATGGCCATGACGACGAAGACGACCGTGTTGGACGCCTCTGGGTAGAACACCTTGGTCAGCCCCTCGATCAGCCCCAGGCCCAGCCCGGTCAGGATGGAGCCGAGGATGGAGCCCATGCCGCCGATGACGACGACGGCGAACACCACGATGATGAGGTTGCTGCCCATCAGCGCCGACACCTGCAGGATGGGCGCGGCCAGCACGCCGGCGAAGGCCGCCAGCGCCACGCCGCCCGCATAGGTCAGCGTCACCATGGCGGGGACGTTGATGCCGAAGGCCTGCACCAGCTTGGGGTTCTCGGTGCCGGCGCGCAGCTTGGCGCCCAGCGAGGTCTTCTCGATCAGCGCCCAGACGGCGAAGCAAACGACCAGCGACGCCACGACGACCCAGCCGCGGTAGTTGGGCAGGATCATGAAGCCGAGGTTGGTGGCGCCCGTGAGCTGCTCCGGCACCGAATAGGGCTGGCCCGAGACGCCGTAGAAGCTGCGGAACACGCCCTCGATGACGAGGGTGATGCCGAAGGTGAGCAGCAGGCCGTAGAGGTGGTCCAGCTTGTAGAGCCACTGCAGCATGGTGCGCTCGATGACGATGCCGATCAGGCCCACGGCGAGCGGCGCGAGGCCCAGCATGACCCAGTAGTTCAGCCCAAGGTACTCCAGCCCCATCCAGGCGAAGAAGGCCCCCATCATGTACAGCGCCCCATGGGCGAAGTTGATGATGTTGAGCATGCCGAAGATCACCGCCAGGCCCAGCGACAGCATCGCGTAGAACGAGCCGTTGACCAGGCCCAGCAGCAGCTGGCCCAGCAGGGCGGGTAGTGGGATGCCGAACAGTTCGGTCATGTCAGTCGTGCGATTGCAAGGATCAGCTGCCGAGGGCCGCGTAGCGCGCCAGACCCCTCCAGCGGTACCCGTGGATCCGGCTTTGCCGGTCCATCGGGTGCGCCCCCTTGAGGGGGCCGGCGAAGCCGGTAGAGGGGGGACGCATCACTTCACTTCTTCACCAGCGGGCACTTGCTGTCCGCGAGGGCGGTGTAGGCCTCGGCGCCAGGGATGCGCGAGACGACCTTGTAGTAGTCCCAGGGCTCGGTGGACTCCTTGGGCGACTTGACCTGCATCAGGAACATGTCGTGGATGCCGCGGCCGTCTTCCTTGCGGATGGTGCCCTTGGTGTAGAAGTCGTTGATCGGCGTGTCCTTCATCTTGGCCATGACCTTGTCGGCGTCGTCGGTCTTGATCGCCTCGACGGCCTTCAGGTAGTGCATCACGGCCGAGTAGTCGGCGGCCTGCAGCGACGAGGGCATGCGCTTCATCTTCTCGAAGAAGCGGCGCGCCCAGGCGCGGGACTCGGGGCTCTGGTTCCAGTACCAGGAGTCGGTCAGGTACATGCCCTCGGCGGTCTTCAGGCCCAGCGAGTGGATGTCGTTGATGAACATCAGCAGGCCGGCGAGTTTCATGCTCTTGGTGATGCCGAACTCGTTGGCCGCCTTGACCGAATTGATGGTGTCACCACCGGCGTTGGCCAGGCCCAGGATCTGCGCACCGCTGCTCTGCGCCTGCAGCAGGAAGGAGGAGAAGTCGTTGGCGTTGAGCGGGTGCTTGACGGCCCCCACCACCTTGCCGCCGGCCTTGTTGATGACCTCGGTGGCGTCGGCCTGCAGCGCGGCGCCGAAGGCATAGTCGGCGGTCAGGAAGTACCAGCTCTTGCCGCCGGCCTTGATCATTGGGTTGACCGTGCCGCGGGCCAGCGCCACGGTGTCGTAGGCGTAGTGGATGGTGTAGGGCGTGCAGGCGGCATTGGTCAGTGCCGAGCTGCCGGCGCCGATGGAGATGAAGGGCTTCTTCTTCTCGGCCGCGACGGTGGCCATCGCGAGGTTGGCGCCCGAGTTGGTGCCGCCGATCAGCAGGTCCAGGCCCTGCGTATCGATCCACTCGCGCGCCTTCGCGTTGGCGATGTCGGCCTTGTTCTGGTGGTCGGCGAAGATGAACTCGATCTTCTTGCCGCCGATGTTGCCCTTCATGTCGGCGATGGCCATCTTGATGGCCTCCACGCCCCCGGCGCCGTCGATGTCCGCATAGACGCTGGACATGTCGGTCAGGAAGCCGATCTTGATGACGTCGCCCGAGATCTGCGCCTGGGCGGCGAGGCCGCAGGCGGCGAGGGAAGCGGCAATGAGGGTCTTCTTCATGGGGTCTCCGGTGGTTAGACGCTGAGCAGCTCGTCCATCTTGGCCTGGTGGGCCGGCAGTTCGGCTGCGGGGAAGGACAGCACGACCTCGCCGTGCTCGATGACGATGAAATGGTCGGCCAAGGGCGCGGCGAAGCGGAAGTTCTGCTCGACCATGAGGATGGTGAAGCCCTGGGCCTTCAGCGCGCGGATCATGCGGGCCAGGGCCTGGACGATGACGGGGGCCAGGCCTTCGGAGATCTCGTCAAGCAGCAGGATGTCGGCGCCCGTGCGCAGGATGCGCGCCACGGCCAGCATCTGCTGCTCGCCGCCCGACAGCCGCGTGCCGGGGCTGTGGCGACGCTCCGCGAGATTGGGGAACATCGCGTAGATCTCGGTTTCGGACATGACCTTGCCGCGCCGGCTCTTCAACAGCGGCGGCAGGCGCAGGTTCTCCTCGGCCGTCAGCGACGCGAAGATGCCACGCTCCTCGGGGCAGTAGCCGATGCCCAGCTGGGCGACGCGGTGGGGCGAGAGGGCGATGGCCTCGCCGCCATGGATCTTGATCGAACCCTTGCGCGCGCCGGTCAGGCCCATGATGGCGCGCAGCGTCGTCGTTCGGCCGGCGCCGTTGCGGCCCAGCAGCGTGACGACCTGGCCCGGCTGCACGCTCATGGAAATGCCATGCAGGATGTGGCTCTCGCCGTACCAGGCGTGGAGGTCGGTGATTTCCAGTGCAGGCGTGGCCATGTCAGTGCGCGCCTTGGAGTTCGGTGGCTTCGGTGCCCATGTAGGCCTCGAGCACGGCCGGATGCTTGGACACCGTTGCGTAGTCGCCCTCGGCCAGCACGGCGCCGCGCGCCAGCACGGTGATGCGGTCGGCGATGCTGGCCACCACCTTCATGTTGTGCTCCACCATCAGCACGGTGCGCCCCTCGGCCACGCGCTTGATGAGGGCGGTCACGCGGTCCACGTCCTCGTGGCCCATGCCTTGCGTGGGCTCGTCCAGCAGCATCAGCCGCGGCTCCATCGCCATGGTCGTCGCGATCTCCAGCGCGCGCTTGCGGCCATAGGGCAGGTCTGCGGCGCGCGTGGTCGCCATGTCGCGCAGGTCCACCAGCTCCAGCAGCGCCAGCACCTTGGCGTCCAGCGTCTGCAGGCCCGTGAGGCCCTTCCAGAAATGGAAGCTGGTGCCGGTGAAGCGCTGCAGGCCGATGCGCACGTTCTCCAGCACCGTCAGGTGGGGGAATACGGCCGAGATCTGGAAGCTGCGGATGACGCCGCGGCGGGCGATCTGGGCCGAGGTCTCGCCGGTGATGTCGGCGCCTGCGAAGACGATGCGGCCGCGCGTGGGCGTCAGGAACTTGGTCAGCAGGTTGAAGCAGGTGGTCTTGCCCGCGCCATTGGGGCCCAGCAGCGCATGGATGTGGCCGCGCTGCACCTGCAGGTTCACGGCATCCACGGCCGTGAAGCCTTTGAACTCCTTGGTCAGATCCTGGGTCTCGAGGATGTATTCGCTCATGGACGTCCGGGTTAGCTGCGCGACTCTAGGCCTTCAAGCATGACACTGGCTTACGGGCATTCACGGGGTTTGGTCGGCGGAGAGGAAACGTTCGATCAGGCCGATCTGCTCCGGCGTGTTCAAGGCGGGTGCATGGCCGCAACCGGGAATGAGGGCGACGGCCGCCCGCGGCCCGCGCTCGCGCATGGCCTGGGCGGTCTCGGCGCTCAGCAGCGTGGAGTCCTCGCCGCGCAGGCACAGGACCGGCAGGTCCAGCTGGTCCCAGGCACTCCACAGCAGGTAGTCATCGGGATGATGGTCGAACTGCGCCACCATTGCGGGGTCGTAGTGCGTGGTCACGCGGCCGTCGGGCAGGCGGCGCAGCGAGGTCTCGGTCAGGTGGTGCCACTGCGCGTCGCTCAGGTGACCAAAGCTCGCATAGATCTCACGGAAGTAGCGCTCCAGCTCGGTCACGGTCGCGAAGCTGGGCGGCTGGCCGGCATAGGCCTTGATGCGGGCCAGCGCCGGCGCGGCCAGCTCGGGGCCGTTGTCGTTCAGCACCAGGCGCCTTATGCGGCCGCGCAGCCGTGTCGCCGCGCCCAGCGTGCCGATGGCGCCACCCATGGAGGTCCCGACCCATTGCACCTTGTGCAGGCCCAGCTGATCCATCAGCGCCTCGGCCTGCTCGACGTAGAAATCCAGGCAGTACTCGCGCGTCGGATCTATGGCCCATTGCGACAGGCCGCGGCCCAGCGTGTCGGGACAGACGACATGCCAGCGGGCACTGAGCGCAGCGGCAAATTCGTCGAAGTCGCGGCTGCTGCGTGCCAGGCCATGCCAGGCGATGACGGGCGGTGCGCCCGCGTCGCCCCATTCCGTGAGGTGGATCTCGCGACCCAGGCAGGTCAGATAGCGCGAGCGCATCACTTGGCGGCCCTCCCAGGCTTCCACGCCGCCAGCCTCAGCCGCCCGACGACGCCGCCCGGGAAGTGGTAGACAGCCAGCACGAAGAGCAGGCCCAGCCACAGCAGCCAGCGGTCCGGCGAGACCAGCGTGCTCAAGCCCGGCACGCCGTCGACCAGCGAACCCGCGCCCTTGAGCAGGGCCTGCAGATAGTTCTGCGCGACGATGAAGAGCACGCTGCCGATGACGGCGCCGTAGACCGTGCCCATGCCGCCGATGACGACGATGAGCAGCAGGTCCAGCATGATCTCCATGCTCATGGCCGTCTCGGGGCCGGTGTAGCGCAGCCACAGCGCGAGCAGCGCGCCGCCGCAGCAGGCCAGCAGCGCCGCGATGACGTTGGCGCCGGTGCGGTAGACCACGGGGCGGTAGCCGATAGCCTCGGCGCGGAACTCGTTCTCGCGTATGGCCTGCAGCACGCGGCCGAATGGCGAGTTGACGATGCGCAGCAGCACGACGATGAGGGCCGTGACGGCGACGAAGAGCCCGTAGTAGGTCAGCAGCCGGCCGTCGAGCATGACGCCCAGTACCGGCTCCTCCAAGAACTCGGTGGACGGGCGCAGTGCTTCAGGCAGCTGGAAGTTGAGCCCGTCCTCGCCGCCCGTGAAGTCGCTGAGCTGCGAGCACAGCGTCATGAAGGCCGAGGCCACGGCCAGCGTGATCATCGCGAAGAAGATGGCCTTCACGCGCAGGCTGGCCAGGCCCACGGCCAGGGCCAGAACGGCGCTCAGCGCAAGTGCTGCGACGAAGCCGATGCCCAGCGATGCCCAGTCCGGCCCCAGCCGCGTCGACGCGATCGCGATGCCGTAGGCGCCGATGCCGACGAACATGGTGTGCGCGAAGCTGACGATGCCGGTATAGCCCAGCAGCAGGTCGTAGCTGGCGACGAGCAGGATGAAGACCAGGATCTTGGCCGCGACGTTGAGCGCCTGCGTGCCGGGGAAGATGAAGGGCGCGCCGAGCAGCCCGACGAAACAGGCGATCAACAGTGCGGCCAGGATGCGGCTGCGCGGTAGGTCGTGGGAGAGCAGCGTGCGGATCATCATTTCGCCCCCACCGGGTAGAGGCCTTGCGGGCGCCAGAGAAGAATGGCGACCATCAGCCCGATGTTGGAGAAGAGGGCCGCTTTCGGAGCCAGGAAGCCGACGTAATTGGCCACCAGGCCCACCAGCAGCGCGCCGACCAGGCAGCCAATCGTCGAGCCCAGGCCGCCGATGATGATGACGATGAAGAGCAGCAGGTTGACCTGGGCGCCGATCTGCGGCGTGACGCCCTGCTGCACCAGGCCCCAGAGCACGCCGCCCAGACCCGCGAGCGCTGAGCCGGCGACGAAGACGCCGACGAAGAGGCGCTTGATGCGGTAGCCCAGCGCCTCCACCATCTCGCGGTCCTGCACGCCGGCGCGGATCAGGAGGCCGATCTTGGTGCGGTTCAGCACCAGCAGCAGCGCGACCAGTACGACGAGGCCGATGACCATGGCCAGCACGCGGAACTTCTCCACCGCCACGTCACCGATCAGGAAGATGCCGCGCAGCGCGTCGGGAAGCGGCAGCGGGATCAGCTGCGCGCCCCAGCTGGCCTTGATCAGCTCCTCGCCGATGATCATGCCGCCCATCGTGATGAGGATCTGCTTCAGGTGCTGGCCGTAGACGGGCCGCACCAGCACGCGCTCGAACACGACGCCCACGGCCGCCGCGATGCCCATGCCGGCGAGGCAGGCGGCGGCCAGTGCGGCGAGGTTGGCCAGTACGTCGGGGCTGCCGGTCCAGGGCGCCAATGCGGCCAGCACGGTGGTCGCCATGAAGGCGCCCAGCGCGATGAAGACGCCGTGGCCGAAGTTCAGTACGTCCATCAGTCCGAAGACCAGCGTCAGGCCCGAGGCGATGACGAAGATGATGAGGCCCATGGCCACGCCGGCCAGCGTCAGGTTGAGCCAGGTGCTGGCGCTGCCGGTCAGCGGCAACGCCAGCAGCATCAGCGCGGCGAGCAGGGCAAGAGGGCGGGGGTCGAGCTTCATTGGTGGGCCGCCAGCGAGAGGCCCAGCAGGCGCTGCTGCAGGCCGGAGTCTTCGATCAGCTCGCGCATCGCGCCGCGGTGCACGATGCGGCCGTCGTCCATGACGGCCACGCTGTCGCCCAGTTCGGTGGCGACGCGGAAGTTCTGCTCGACGAGCAGGACCGTCGTCCGCGTGCCCTTCAGTTCGCGCAGCGCGGTGATGAGGTTCTGCACGATGGCCGGGGCCAGCCCCTTGCTGGGCTCGTCGATGACCAGCAGTTCGCGCGGCTCAATCATGGCGCGGGCGACGGCCAGCATCTGCTTCTGCCCGCCGCTGAGCTTGCCGGCCGGGTGGGTCCAGAAGGTCTTCAGCGCAGGGAAGAGTCCGAACAGCCAGTCCAGGCGCTTGGCGTCGAGGTCGACGATGCGCTTGGCGCCGCGGGCCGCCAGCAGCAGGTTCTCCGCAACGCTGAGCTCGCCGAAGATACCCATGGTCTCGGGCACGTAGGCGATGCCCTGCGCCGCGATGTCGGGCGTGGCGAGCTTGGTGATGTCCTCGCCCTTGAACGAGACCGCACCGGCGCTGGCCGTCCACAGGCCCATCAGCGTGCGCAGCGTGCTGGTCTTGCCTGCGCCGTTGCGGCCCAGCAGCATGGTCACCTGGCCGATCGGCACTTCGAGGTCCACGCCGTGAAGGATGTGATACGCCCCGACGTGCGTATGAACGCCTTTCAACGTCAGCAGGTTCATGCCGCGACCCCGAGGTAGGCCTCTTGCACGATGGGCGAGGCGATGACGGTGGCGGGGTCGCCATCGGCGACAAGCTTGCCCTGGTGCAGCACGATGATGCGGTCGGCCAGCTCGCGCACGACGTCCATCTTGTGCTCCACGAGCAGCAGCGTGTGCTTCTTCTCCGCCTTCAGCGCGCGGATCAGGTCCAGCACGACTGGGACCTCGTCCACGCTCATGCCGGCCGTCGGCTCGTCGAACAGATAGACCTTCGGTGCAAGCGCGATCAGCATCGCCACCTCCAGCTTGCGCTGGTCGCCATGCGGCAGGCTGGCGGCGAGGTCGTCGGCGCGCGAAGCCAGGCGCACGCGCTCCAGGATGGCCCGCGCCTCGGCTATCAGCTCGCGGTGCGACAGCCACACCGACAGCATGCGCAGCCCCTTGCCGTGGCGTGCCTGCACGGCCAGCCGTACGTTCTCCAGCACCGTCAGGTGGGCGAACAGCTGCGTCAGCTGGAAGGCCCGGCCGAGGCCGCGGCGCGTACGCAGCGGCGCGGGCTGGCCCGTCAGGTTCTCGCCGTCCAGCCAGACCTCGCCGCTGCTCGCGGGCAGCTGGCCCGAGATCAGGTTGAAGTAGGTCGTCTTGCCAGCGCCGTTGGGGCCCACGATGGCCGTCAGCGTGCCGGGCTGGAAGGCGCAGGACACGCCGTCGACGGCCACATGGCCGCCGAAGCGTATCGTCAGGTTCTTTGTCTCGAGCACGGGCCGTCGTCCGCCATCAACGCTTGTTGCGGATGGGCACGTTCATTTCCTCGGGCTTGATCTCCCGCACCAGCTCCGGCACGCCCCAGGGGAAGGCCGGGTCCGCCTTGATGCGGAAGTGGTACATGGACTGCATGGCCTGGTGGTCTTCGGGCCGGAAGGTCATCTTGCCCTTGGGCGTCTCGAAGCTCATGCCCTCCATGGTCTTGATGAGCTTGTTGGTCGCCGTGTCGCCGTTGGTCCTCTTCAACGCCTCGACGAGGGCGATGGCCGCGCTCATGCCGCCGGCCGTGAAGAAGTCGGGCGGCTGCTTGTATTGCTTGTAGTGGTTGGCCACCAGCCATTCGTTGACCGGGTTCTTCGGGATGCCGAAGTAGTAGTAGGTCGCGCCCTCCATGCCGGGGAACTGCTTGTAGGCCGTCATGGCCGGCAGGATGTTGCCGCCCGAGCCCACGGCGATGCCGTAGCGCTTTTGCAGGTCCAGCGCGGCCAGCGCACCGAAGGGCGGCGTGCCGCCGGCCCAGACGACGCCGATGACCTTGGGCCCGGGCCTGTCCTTCAGTGCGTCCACCAGGCGCTGGATGCCAGCGGTGAAGTCCGTCGTCGCCGTGGGCAGGTATTCCTCGTGGACGATCTTGGCTTTCTTCAGCGCTTCCTTGTAGGCCTTCACGGCGTCGCGGCCGAAGGCGTAGTCCTGGGCCAGGATGCCGATGCTGAGGCCCGGGATGTCGGACGCGACGGCGTTGCCGATGGCGTCCTGCGACGAGTTGCGGCCGGTGCGGAAGATGTACTTGTTCCACTTGTCGCCGGTGATGGAGTCGGCCACGGCCGGCTCCACCAGCAGGATCTTCTTGTACTCCTCGGCCACCGGCAGCATGGCCAGTGCAACGCCGGAGGACGAGGGCCCGACGGCGATGTCGGCCTTGTCGTCGCCATAGGCGGCGGCCAGCAGGCTCTTGCCCACGTCGGGCTTGCCCTGGTCGTCCTTCTCGATGACGACCAGCTTCTTGCCCGCGACGGTCATGGTGCCGCCGGTCGCGTAGTCCAGGCCCATCATCAGGCCGATCTGCGTCTGCTTGCCATAGGCCTCCAGCGGGCCGGTCTTGCTGTAGACATGGGCGATGCGGATCTCGTTGCCGGCGGCCGGCGCGATACCGGGCAGCACGAGTGCGGCGGCGAGGGCAAAGCGGCGCATGGTGGGGCGCATGGGGCTTGTCTCCTGTGGTTCGTTGTCATCTGCTCTGTCGGCAGACGCTGTCTTCCCTTTTTGCAAGGGCCGTGCCCGGCGGGGAAGTGGCGCCGGAGGCGGATTTCGTCCGGGTTGCCCCCAGGTTTTGAGGCGTTATGGACCCGTGCAGTGTCCGGAATTCAGGCGTTGCCTGAAACCTGGACTTCCAGCTCCGGCCAGCGCGCCAACCTTTCGTACAGCGAGGCTCGCGAGATCTGCAGCAGTCGGGCGGCTGCCATGCGGTTGCCATTCGTTGCCTGCAGCGCGCGGGCAATGGCGTCGCGTTCAAGCGCCTCGATCAGCTCGGGCAGCGGCGCCACGGCCTGGGCCGTGGCCATGGTGGATGCCGTGGGACGCGGGGGGGCGGGCGCGGGAGCCTCGGCCGCGGCCGGCAGCGCCGCGCCGCCCTGGAAATGCGCCGCCGTCAGCTGCATGTCGTCGCTCATCAGGCTGACCTGCTCCAGCGTGTTGCGCAGCTCGCGGATGTTGCCGGGCCAAGCCTGCTGCATCAGCCATTCGATGGCGTCTGGGCTGAGCAGCTTCTGCGGCATGCCGCTGCGGCGGGCGATGTCCTCGCCCAGCGCCTCGGCCAGCGCCTCGATGTCGTCCAGCCGCTCGCGCAGCGCCGGCACGCGGATGGGCAGCACGTTCAGGCGGTAGTAGAGGTCGGCGCGGAACTGGCCCGCGGCGACCATCGCAGCGAGGTCGCGGCTGGTCGCGGCGATGACGCGCACGTCCACGCGCATGACGGTGTTGCTGCCAATCGGCTCCACCTCCTGCTCCTGCAGGACGCGCAGCAGCTTGCTCTGCAGCGCCAGCGGCATGTCGCCGATCTCGTCGAGGAACAGCGTGCCGCCGTCGGCCAATCTGAACTTGCCGTCGCGGCCCTTGCGGTCGGCGCCGGTGTAGGCGCCGGGTGCCACGCCGAAGAACTCGGCTTCCAGCAGCGTTTCGGGCACGGCGGCGATGTTGACGCTGACCAGCGGCCGGTGCGCGCGCCGCGATGCGGAGTGGATGGCATGCGCCATCAGCTCCTTGCCGGTGCCGGTCTCGCCCAGCAGCAGCACGGTGGAGTCGGTCTGCGCGACGCGGCGCGCCTGGCGCTTCACTTCGAGTGCCGCAGCGCTGGCGCCGATGAAGCTGGCGATGGTGTACTTGGGCCGGCGCTGCGCGGCCAGCTGGCGCCGCGTGTCCTCCAGCTCCTGCTGCAGCCGCGCGAACTTGGTGATCAGCGGCTGCATCGTCGTCTCGGGGTGGTCCAGCAGCACCAGACCCAGCGCGCCGATGACCTCGCCGGCGTCGTTGCGCAGCGGCAGGCGGCTCACCAGGAAGGTGCCGGCCTTGTTGGTCAGCAGGTCCACGAGGACGGGCTTTCCGGTCTCCAGCACCTGCAGCATCTGCGTGTTGGGCACCACGTCCTCCACACGCTTGCCCACGAACTCGCGCTCGTCGGCGAAGCCAAGCGCGGGCAGGAAGCGCTTGTAGCCGTCGCTGATCCAGACGATGTGGTGGCTGCGGTCGATGACGAACATGCCCTCCGCCGAACGGGCCAGCACGTCGAACATCGAGCGCGCGGCCAGGCGCAGCAGGCCGTCGACGTCCTGGGGGATGTCGAGCGCGACGGGTGTCTGGTTCTTGGACAGCGGCATGGCCGGCGCAATGTAACGCGCCGGCCCGCCCGCGAAGCCCCAGGGTTTCAGCGAGGCCTCATTCATGCCGGCTCCCTGCAGGTCGCCGTCCGTCGCTGCGCGTCGGACGGTCTGCAGGGCCTGTCCTCGGTCGCGGCTCAGAACTTGTACGTCCCACCTATCGTGACCGTGCGCGGCGCGCCGTAGAAGGCGTCCAGCACGCCCAGGGCGGCGATGTTGTAGCCGTCGGTCTTGTAGGCCTTGTCGGTCAGGTTGCTGCCCTGCAGGAAGAAGCTCAGCTTGCTGTCCTTCTCCCAGATCAGGCCGGCGTTGACCAGCGTGTAGGTGTTCTGCGCCAGGGCTTCGGCGAGGTCCGTCGTCGGGTAGACCTTGGTGCGGTAGGACAGCCCCAGGCGCGAGCGCAGCGTGCCCATCGACAGCCTGGCGCTGTGCTCGATGTTCAGGCCGGCCTGGAACTTGGGCGTGTTGGAGAACTTCTTGTCGGCCGCGACGTTGACGCCGCGCTCGATGTACTCGTCGTACTTGGCGTTGATCGCTGCCAGGTTGCCGCTGATGCGCCAGTCGGTGGTGGGACGCCACAGGAATTCGAGCTCGGCGCCGCTGACGGTGGCCTTGCCAGCGTTCGTGAAGTCGCCGAAGAAGGCGGGTTGGCCGTTGGCGTCGGTATAGGACGTGAACACCGACAGCTGCACGTTCTTGTACTTGTTATAGAACAGCGCCGTGTTCAGCTCCAGGCGGCCGCCGTCCAGCACCATCTTGGCACCGACCTCCAGCGAGTCCAGCTTCTCGTCCTGGAAGGGCTCGGCCGAGCGCGGCACGGCCACGGCCTGGGCGCGGATGTTGTAGCCGCCGCTCTTGAAGCCGCGCGACGCCGTCGTGTAGAGCTTGACCTCGTCGCTGGCCTTGTATTCGAGGGACAGGCGCGGCGAGGTGTTGGTGACGGAACGGGTCTTGTCGAAGTCGGCCGCGACGGAGATGGGCGTGGGCCCGAAGTTGGCGTTCGGGAAGCCCAGGTTCAGCACGCGCGCGCGCTTGGATTCGTCGGTGTAGCGCAGGCCGGTGCTGACGCTGAACTGCGGCGTCAGTCGCCAGCTCCAGTCGCCGAAGACGGCCTTGCCCTTGGTGTAGACCGTGCCGTTGGTGGTGCCGAACAGCAGGTTGAAGAAGTTGTTGCGCACCGTGCCGCCGGCGCGGCCGTCGAAGTAGTACAGCCCGACGACGCCAGAGCTGTTCTGGCCCTCGTAGATGGCCTGCAGCTCGTGGCTCTGCGAGCTGTCGTGGTACTCGGCACGCACGTCGGCGATCTTGGCGGGCAGGCCGTCGAAATCGATGCTGGTGTCGGTGTCGGACTTGCGGTGAGCCAGGATGTACTTCAGGCTCCAGTCGGCGCTGGCGCCCCAGTTCAGCGTCAGCGACTCGCCCGCGCTGTTCGTGTAGTTGGCGTTGGGCATGCCGCTGGCGATGTCGTAGCGGCTGGCCATGGGCGGCGTCTTGGCCGGGTCCGAGGGGTTGACGTTCAGGCGCTGGAAGCCGCGCATGTGCGAGTTGTCGCGCGTGCGGTCGGCCGAGACCTGGGCGCTGAAGTTCGAACCCGTCGGGAACCAGCCCATGGATACGCGGCCGCTGGTCGTGTTCTGGTCGCTGACGGGGCTGCCGTCGGTCAGGTCCCGGCCGTAGCCGTCGCGGTTCAGGCTGGCGCCGGCGAGGCGCAAGCGGAACTGGCCATCGTCGACGGCCGTGCCGACGGCACCCTTGGCGGTCACCTGGCCGTAGTTGCCGACGGCCAGCGTCACCTGCCCTTCAGTCTGCTGCGGCAGCGGCTTGGACACGTACTTCACGGCGCCGCCTATGGTGTTCTTGCCGTACAGCGTGCCCTGCGGGCCGCGCAGCACCTCGACGCGCTGAACGTCGTAGACATCCAGCAGCGCGCCCTGCGGACGGGCGATGTAGACGTCGTCGAAGTAGATGCCCACGCCGGGGTCCACGCCCCACAGCGGGTCGGCCTGGCCGACGCCGCGGATGAAGGTCGTGATGGTCGTGTTGCTGCCGCGCGCGGCGTAGATGGTCAGGTTGGGCACCTGGCCCTGCAGGTCGCCGAGGTCCTTGATGGCGAGCTTGTCGAGTTGCTCGCCCGTCAGCGCCGTCACGGCGACCGGCACGTCCTGCAACGTCTCCTCGCGCTTGCGCGCCGTGACCTTGACGACGTCCAGCGTCGTCACCGCAGGCTCGGCCGCGGGGCCGGTCTGGGCGGCCGCGGGCAGCGCGGCGGCCGTGCCGAGGGCGGCGAGGATGGCGAAATGCAGACGCGAGCGCGCCGGATGGCGTCGGGGCATGGCTTGTCTCCTGGTTTGTTGTCTTGGGTGCCAGCCCCCCAAAGCGCAAAAGCCGTGCCCGCGCCAACATGGGGCGAACCCCAGACAAACCCTTGCGAGCTAACCCGCGGTTTCGGCGTCCGCGGGGCCGGCATTGTCCGGATTCCAGTCAGTCGCTGCCGCCGGCGCTGTCCAGCGGGCAGACAGCCATCCCCGAGGGGCTGCGGGGATGCCGGGGCGCCGGTATCCTGCGCCGTCTTCCTTCCACCCCCCGGAGACCCACGATGCCCCGTCGCCCGCTTACCGCCGCCCTTGCCTTCGCCCTCGGTCTTGGCCTGGGCGCCGCGCCGGCCCTCGCCGCCGGCCCGCAGCTCAAGGGCCAGGCGCCCGGCTGGTACCGCCTGCAGCTGGGCGACTTCGAGATCACGGCCCTGTCCGACGGCACGCTGGACCTGGCCGTGGACAAGTTGCTGCAGCAGCCCGTGCCCAACACACTGCGCGCGCTGCAGCATGCCTACCTGGGCCTGCCGCTGGAAACCTCGGTCAATGCCTACCTGATCAACACCGGCGCCAAGATCGTGCTGGTGGACACCGGGGCGGCCGGCCTGTTCGGCCCCACGGCCGGCCGCGTGCTGGCCAACCTCAAGGCCTCGGGCTATGCGCCTGAGCAGGTCGACGAGGTCGTCATCACGCACATGCACGGCGACCACATCGGCGGCGCTGCCGCCTTCCCCAACGCCATGCTGCGTCTGGACAAGCGCGATGCCGACTTCTGGCTCGCGCCCGAGAAGGTGGCCAAGAGCGATGGCGCCAAGTCCACCGCCGCCATCGTCAAGGCCTTTGCCGACACGGGGCGCTTCAAGCCGTTCGACGGCAGCGCGGACGGCGTCGAGATCGTGCCGGGCGTCAAGGCCTTCCCGGCCTATGGCCACACGCCCGGCCACAGCAACTACGTGGCCGAGAGCAAGGGCCAGAAGATGATGTTCTGGGGCGACCTGATGCACGTGGCCGCGGTGCAGTTCAAGGAGCCCGCGGTGACCATCCAGTTCGACACCGACCCCAAGGCCGCAGCGCCTGCGCGCGAGAAGGCCTACGCCGCGGCGGCCCAGGGCGGCTACTACGTCGCCGTCGCGCATGTCAGCTTCCCCGGCATCGGCCGGCTTCGCGCCGACGGCAAGGGCTACGACTGGCTGCCGGTCAACTACTCGGCGAATCGCTGAGCGCCGCGCGCCGGCCGGCACGCGCCATGCGCACGATGGTCGCCAGGTTCACTGCCGCGACGACCACCTCCAGCGCCGTGCCGCCGATGGAGCCGGCGATCAGGTTGTTGGCGATCCACAGCCCGGTGCCGCACAGCATCAGCAGACGCATCGGAATGCCCTGCAGCGTGAAGAGGGCGAGGGTGCCCAGGCAGGAGGCCGTCAGTGGCAGCCAGTCGCTGGGCCTGGTTGCGATCGCCAGGCCGAAACCGATGTTGGCAGCGATCACGCCCACCGCCACCCAGCGCGAGCGCGTGTGCAGCGACAGCACCGAGCGCAGCATGGACAGCAGCGAACTCGCCACCGCCGTCGGGTTGCCCAGCAGCGCGAAGTGCGCGACGTAGGCGACGCATTCGCCGGTCATGAAGAGCTTGAAGCGTCGGTCGTCGGTCTGCAGGAAGCAGCCGACGCCCAGCACGAAGGCGACGTAGCCGAAGAGCTGGGCGGGCGAGAGCCAGTCGGAAAGAGGCATGCTGTGGGGGGCGCGGAGGTCGATGACCCCCGCGAACAAGGGGGTTGGCGGGGCGAGGGCCCGATTGTCCCGCCCACGCCAGGACAGCCCGGCGGTGCATGGCGCGATGGCGCATACCCGGTGGTTATGCGGCCCGCTCGAATTGGCAGCAAGGTTGCGGACTAACCCGCTGACGCTGGCTCGGCCGGTTTGCAGACCATGCGACCCGCCTCAGCTCCGCGACGCCGTCGCACCCGCCATGATCCCGTTCAAGAACAAGCTGCTCGCCACCCTCGCCCTGACGGGCCTGTTGATCGGAGGGGCGGCCCGGGCCGAACTCCAGCTGCGCGCCAACGGCAGCATGGTCTACGACACCGCCACCAACCTGACCTGGATCACGGACGCCGGCCTGGGCGGCCTGCGGACCCAGGCCGATGCGATGCAATGGGCGGCTTCGCTGAGCTTCGGCGGCTTCGACGACTGGCGCCTGCCCACGGTCCTGCCGGTCAACGGCGTGAGCCTGCAGTTCGACTACGCGGATGACGGCTCGACCGATGTGGGCCTCAACAACGCCGGCAGGAACAGCGAGCTTGGCAACCTCTACTACGCCGGCCTCGGCAACTCCGCGGCCGGCCTCAGGAACACAGGCAGCTTCAGCGGGCTTGCCGACCCGCGCAACGCCGTCGGCCCGGTGTTCTGGACGGGTACGGCCGGCGAGCCCGGCTGGGGCCTGGCCTTCTTCATGGGCATGGGCGCCCAGGACCAGCTCGCCACCGACACCCTGGGCCAGGCCTGGGCCGTGCGCGTGGGCGACGTGGCCGCCGTGCCGGAACCCGGCAGCGTCATGTTGCTGCTGGCCGGCCTGGCCGCCGTCGCGGGCATTGCCCGCCGCCGTTCGATCTGACCTTGAGGCTTCCCATGAAACGACTCGCCTTCTTCGCCACGCTGTGCCTGGGCCTGGCCGGCAGCGCCCAGGCCGGCTACACCGCCACGCCCAACGACTGGGCCTGCACCAACAAGGTCGGCGGCGCCTGGACCCACGGCCGCGCGCCCTCGGGCTGCGACGCCTCGGCCTTCGGCCCGGACAGTTTCGTGCGCGGCAACTACGCCGGCACCATCTTCAACGACGGCGCGGCCAGCCTTGTCGACGAGCGCAAGCGCTACATGCAGACCATGTACCCGGTCATCCGCGACGCGAGCGAGCGCTACCTGCGCTCGCGCAAGCCCGCCGTGTCGGCGCGTGAGCTGGAGGCCTTCCAGCGCGGCACCTACGCGACGCTGCGCCAGGAGACCTTCTGGTCCCATTACCGCGACGCCCAGCTCGCCGCGGGCGAGCCGTATCTGCTGAAGATGATGCGCGGCGACAGCGGCCATGGCCACGGGATGATGCAGGTCGACGACCGCTACCACTTCGTCCAGCTCCAGGAAGGCAAGGGCTGGAACATGATGCAGAACTTCACCTACGCGATCGACATCTACTACGCCGCGTGGGAGTCTGCACCTGCCGCCTGCCTGGGCGGCGTGACCGCGCCCACCGGCACGACGGCCCAGGTCGACGAGTACTGGCGCGGCCGCGCGCGCTCGGCCTGGTCGGCCTACAACGGCGGCCCCACCAAGGTCTGCCGCTGGCAGAACGCGGCCGATGCCAACGTCGCCAAGGACAACGGCTACCGCGACAACTACGACAACCGCCTGTGGCTGGCCGACGTGGCGGACCTCACCAAGGCCGCCGCCATCGACGTGGCCTGCCTGATGGATGACGGCCCGTCCTGCCCCGTGCCCACGGGCGGCAGCGTCCAGCCCGGCAAGCTGCTGCAGGTGGGCAGCGCCGCCTGCGTGCTGAATGGCGGCACGCTGGAATGCGTGGACGACGTGCGTGACGCCGCCTGTCTGGCCGGCCGCGCGAGCTTCGACGACGCCAGCATCACGCCCGTCTACGTCGCGCAGACCTCGGGCTTCCCGCGCATAGACCACAACCGCCACCAGCTCTGCCGCGCCCAGGTGCCGGGCCTGCAGTCGCTGGCCAGCGCCATCGCCACGCTGCAGCCGCTGGACCTGCGCTCCGCCCCCAACGGCATGGTGCTGGGCCAGGCCGCGGCCGGCACCTACCAGGTGCTGGACTTCATGGTGGTGGGCGCGCAGCAGCAGACGCGCCTGTACCGCATCCGAGCCCTAGTCAACGGCGTGCTGACCGACGGCTGGATCGACGCCGGCACCGCGGCCACGCAGGCTGCGCTGGCCGTCGGCGCGGCACCCACCGGGGCGGGCACCATCGCCTATGCCGGCGACTGGGTCAAGGTCGTGCCCAACCTGAACATGCGCGCCACGCCGGGCGGCGCCCTGCTGGTGGCGATCACGGCCAACACCGCCGTTCAGGTCAAGGAGGTCTTCGGCACGGCGTCGGCAAACAACCTCTACTACCGCGTCGAGTACACGCATACCGATGGCGTGCTGCGCGAGGGCTGGATCTTTGCCGGCAACCTCTACCCCGCCTCCACGCTGGCCAACTGGGCCGTGCCGACGACGGCGCCCTCCGCGGCCAAGCATGCCCATTGCCCGAACGGCACGCGCTACGACCAGCACCTGCGCCAATGCATGAGCGCCAGCCAGACCTATGGCCCCTTCACCGCGGCCAGCACGCGGGCCTGCGCCGACGCTGGCGGCGGCGCGGTCTGCACGGCGAACCGGCCGACCGTCGTGGACGGCGTGGCCGTCACGATGCCGATCTGGAGCAAGGCGCTGGCACAGGCCGCCACCGGCAACGGTGACTGCCCGCGCGGCGCGGCGCGGTCGCTGGACCACCGCTTCCACTGCACCGAGACGGTGATGCGCGACGGCGTAGCCGAGACCGATGTGTACGGGCCCTTCGGCACCGGCCTCGTCAACGCCTGCCTGGCGCGCTCCGGCAACGCGGCCTACTGCCGCGGCAACCGCTGGCCGGCGGCGACCTTCCTGGCGCTGCAGCCCTGAGCGGTGATGAAGGCGGTTCCCGCGCTGACACTCGCCGCCATCCTGGGCGTAGCCCTGTGGTGGGGCACGCGCGACGAGGCGGCCGTCGCGCCCGCGGCGGCGCCCGTCGCGGCGCCGCCCACGACGGCCTTGCCGGCGAGCCCGCCCTTGTCATCCGGGGACGGCGCGGCCAGCGCCGTGGCGGCCGGGGCGGCCTCGGCGGCCGCCCTTGCCGCCTTGCCGCCGGCGCAGGCGCTGCGGGCGCTGCAGCAGTGCTACGCGGCCAACAGCTGCCGCGTCAGCAGCCGCGACGGCATGGACGAGCACTTCGAGGTCGTCGCTGGGCTCCTCCAGCAGCTGGAGCGCCTCGCCGCTCAGGGCAGCTCGGCCGAGCAGGTGGCGGCCGTGCGCGAGCTGCTGGCCTTCCCGGACGGGCATGTGCAGGCCGCCGCGCTTGCGCTGGCGGCCCGGCTGCCGCCCTCGGCCGAGACGGTGTCCGCTGCCGTGACGGCCCTGGGCAAGAGCTATGACGCCGTGTTGCTCGCCAAGGCCTACCCGGTGCTGCGGCAATGGCAGCAGCTGGGCCTGTCCAGCGGCTACGACGACATGTTCGTCGGCCTCGTGCACACCGGCGGCTGGCAGGCCGCGCAGTCGGTGGCCGAGAACGTGAGCCCCTTTCTGAACGCCGGCAATGTCGGCCGCTTCGAGCAGGTGGCCCGTCAGCTGCCGCCCGGCGCGCGTCAGCAGGCGCTGCTGCGCTCGCTGCGCGAGTATGAGCTGCAGCGCCGCGGCGGCTGAGGCCACCTGTCGCCCCGCGGCGCCTCAGGGCGCCGGCTTCACGCGCACGATGCGCCCGGCCGTCTCCAGCACAAGGTAGAGCAGCCCGTCCGGGCCCTCGCGCACATCGCGCATGCGGCCGGTGTCGGGGAAGAGCTTCTCCTGCTCGACGGGGCGGTTGTCGGCGTCCAGCTTCACGCGCTCCAGGTAGCCGAACTTCAGCGAGCCGATGAAGAAGTTGCCCTGCCAGGCCGCGCCGTACCTGGCGCTCTTCAGCCGCACCAGGCCCGAAGGCGCGATGGACGGCACCCACTTGACGACGGGCTGCTCCATGCCGGCCTTGGCGGCAATGCCCTCGCCGATCTTGCCGCCACCGTAGTTCTCGCCATAGGTGATGACGGGCCAGCCGTAGTTCAGCTTGGGCGCGATGAGGTTGAGTTCGTCGCCGCCCTGCGGGCCATGCTCATGCTCCCAGAGGCGGCCCTGCGCATCGATGATCAGGCCCTGCGAGTTGCGGTGGCCGTAGCTCCAGATCTCGGGCAGGGCGCCGGGTGTGTTCGCGAAGGGGTTGTCGGCCGGCACGCTGCCGTCCTTGCCCACGCGAACGATCTTGCCGAGGTGGTTGTCCAGTGTCTGCGCGCTCTGCATGCCCTTGTAGCGCTCGCCCATGCTCAGGAAGAGCTTGCCGTCCGGCGCCTCGGCGATGCGGCAGCCGAAGTGCAGCTTGCTGTCCATCTTGGGCTGCTGGCTGAAGATGACCTTCACGTCCGTCAGGCGCTTCAGGTCCTCGCTCAGCCGGGCGCGAGCCAGCGCGGTGCCGTTGGTCTTCTTGTCGGCGCTGGGCTCGGCAAAACAGAAGTAGATCGTGCGGTTGCGGGCGAAGTCGCTGTCCAGCTGCACGTCCAGCAGGCCGCCCTGGCCGACGGCGTCGACGGCCGGCACACCCTGGATGGGCGCGCTGGGCTTGCCGCCGGCCTTGGCGGTGCGCATCGTGCCGTCGCGCTCGGTGACGAGGAACTGGCCGTCGGGCAGGAAGGCCAGCGCCCAAGGGGTCTTCAGGCCTTCGACGACGGTTTCCAGCTCGGGAGCGGCTTGCGCGGCAGGCGCCGCTGCGAGGGCGGCAACGAGGGGAAGGAGGAGGTGCTTGCTCATCGGGATCGGAGTCGGGCCAAAGGGCGGTCCCGCATCATCGCAGTCGCCGGGGCCGGCGGCTTCAGTCCTCCCACAGGCCGCCCAGAAAGCCCAGGCCGGCGCTGACCAGGTCCACCGTCAGGACGGCGCCCACGACACCGGGGAGGGCCGCCCTGGGGCTCTCCCGTTGCGCGCGCGAACGCGCCCGCGCCATCGCGACGAGGGCGTCGGCCAAGTCCTCGCTGCTGGATGCGGGGCGGGGCACCGCCTTGGCATAGTGCTGCAGCGCCCGCTCCACGGCCTGCGGGTCCAGCAGCGACAGCGCCGAGCGGCAGTGCGAGCAGGCGTCTTCCTTGCGCAGGTCCACCGGCGCGCCGCAGCTGCTGCAATGGATGACGCCGACCTTGGTCGCGATGTCGGCGATCTCGGGCCTGGTGAGCTGGCGCACGAAGCCCTTCTCGATCATGAAGGACGCGAAGCTGCTGAAGCGGCCATGCCGGTGCTCGCAGCGGTGCGTGATGTAGCGGCCGCTGCGCACGATGTCGAAACCCTGCACCAGCCGGCCCTGGCATTGCGGGCAGCTCAGCCGCTCGGCGAACGGCGTGCGGGCGTCGTCGCGGTGACGGTGTATCTGCTTGAACAGCGTCGCGATGGCCTCGGGCGCCAGCTTGAGGTTCTCCAGGTGGTCGAACCAGATGCCCTGGCAGGTGAAGCAGAAGTCGAGCTCCACCTTGCCGTCGTAGACGGCGGGCAGCACGTGCACCTGCATGGCCTGGTGGCAGGACGGGCAGGGACGTGATGGGGCCGCGAGCATCGCCGGATGTTAGATGGTCCATGCCGGCTCGATAGCATGGCCGACCGCGAAGACGCAAGCCCAAGGGAGCCATGCTGCAACGACTTCGGTCCCTGGCATTTCTGCTGGCGGCCTGCGCGGCGGGGGCCGCACCGGCCGCGGACGAGGACTTCATCCGGGTCCTGGGGCGGGCGGATGCGGATGCCAGCGGCGGCCTGCCGGTGCTGCTGTGGGTGCGCAACGGAGCGTTGTCGAGCGTCACCTTGCGCGCGCCGCGCCTGCTGGCGCGGCAGGACGAGGATCCCTGCCCGGCCTCGCTGCGCTGGGCCTGGCAATCGTCTTTGCCGCGACCCGACCATGCACCGCCAGAGATAGAGGCGTTGCAGCACAGCGCCTGCACCGCACGCGACTGCTCGCATGACGCTCTGCGCCTGGTGCTTGGGCAAGCGACGGCGGACGAGCTGCCCCTGGACCGGCTGCTGCCCGGCTTCGCCACGGTTCAGGCCGAGTGGCTGGTGCTGTACGTGGTCGGCCTGGATGCGGACCTTGGGTTGGACGGCATCCCTCAGTCGCGCCTGCCCTGGACACCGAAGGCGGGCCGGCTCGAGGCCGTGATGCCATTGGCCGCGGCGGCGCACTTTCCCGAGCTGCACACCGCATTGCTGGCGTACGCCGCCACGGCCCGGGCCCTGGCGCAGTCGGTCGTCATGCGCTCCGAACGCGTCGGCATGCAGCCCCTGAAGTTCGCGAGATTCCGCTTCAGCGACGCAACGCAACTCCAGGCCCTTGGGCTCACCGACGATGCGCTGGGCATGCATCACGTGATCCGCCTGCTGCTGCGCCTGCATCCCGAGGACCGGCCTGCGACGCTGCGGCCGCGGGCCGCGTCGGGCGCGCAGGTCGAACGCATGGCGCCGCTGCGCGCCCTGGGGCCGTGGCAGGGAAGCGCCGAATCCTGCCGAAGCCGTATCGATCAGCTGCGCCGCGAGCCGGCATGCACGGCGCGCATCGCCGAGCTCAGGCAATCGCCGGAGCAACGGTTCCATGTCGCGCGCAGCTTGTCCGCGTCGACTGAAACCGCACAGCTCCAGCAGGCCTGCATGACCGATTGCGCGCTGCAGAAGCAGCAACAGCTTGCCGCCGTGGAGCGCAGCTTCGAAGCCGTCGGCGAGCGCCAGCAGCGGGCCTGGCAGTGGGTGGAAGCATTGACCGGCCGCCCGGCCGCCAGCTGGCCGGCTCGCTGAGTCGTCAGCCGTCCAGCCGCTGCTGGAACACCAGGCCCGCGTGCTCGCGCAGCGCGTGGAACTTGATCTTGGGCCAGTTGCTCTCGATGGCGCGCAGCTCCGGCGCGTACTCGACCAGCACGGTCGGCGCGTCCACCGCGTCGTAGGCCATGCGGTGGTCGTTGGCGTCGATGAAGCGCTTGAGTTCCTGCGGGTCGTCGCAGGTGACCCAGCGGGCCACCTGGAAGCGGCTGCCGGTGATGCGCGCCTTCACGCCGTACTCATGCTCCAGCCGGTGCGCGACGACCTCGAACTGCAGCTGGCCCACGGCGCCCAGCAGCAGCACGCTGCCGGCGATGGGGCGGAACACCTGGATGGCGCCCTCCTCGCCGAGCTGCTGCAGGCCGGCCTTGAGCTGCTTGGTCTTCAGCGGGTCGGCCACTTCGACGGAGCGGAACATTTCCGGCGCGAAGAAGGGCAGGCCGGTGTACTGCAGCGCCTCGCCTTCGGTGATGGTGTCGCCCAGCTGCAGCACGCCGTGGTTGGGAATGCCGATGATGTCGCCGGCAAAGGCCTCGTCCAGCAGCTCGCGGCGCTGGGACAAGAAGCTCACGACGGTGTTGGGCCGCAGCTCCTTGCCGGAGCGCACCACCTTGAGCCGCATGCCGCGTTCGAAGTGGCCCGAGGCCACGCGCAGGAAGGCGATGCGGTCGCGGTGGGCAGGGTCCATGTTGGCCTGGATCTTGAACACCACGCCGGTGAACTTGGGCTCCTCCGGCTGCACGGTACGCTGCATGGCCTGGCGCGCGTCCGGCGCGGGCGCCAGCTCGACGAGGGCGTCCAGCACCTCCTGCACGCCGAAGTTGTTGACGGCGGAGCCGAAGAACATCGGGGTCTGCCTGCCGGTCAGGAACTGCTCGCGGTCGAAGGCCGGGGCGGCTTCGATGACCAGTTCGATCTCGCCCTGGGCGTTGTCGTACTGCATGCCGAAGCGGTCCGCATAGACCGGGTTGTCCAGCCCCTCCAGCACTTCCTCGTCGCCGGCCACGCGATCCTCGCCGGGCGCGAACACGCGCATGCGCTGCTGGCGCAGGTCCATCACGCCGTGGAACTGCTTGCCCATGCCGACCGGCCAGGTGAACGGCACGACGGTCATGCCCAGCTCGCGCTCGATCTCGTCCATCAATGCGAGGGGCTCCTGCACCTCGCGGTCCATCTTGTTGACGAAGGTCAGGATGGGCGTGTTGCGTGCGCGGCAGACCTGCAGCAGGCGGCGCGTCTGCGGCTCCACGCCGTTGGCAGCGTCGATGACCATCAGCGCCGCGTCCACGGCGGTCAGCACGCGGTAGGTGTCTTCCGAGAAGTCCTGGTGACCCGGCGTGTCCAGCAGGTTGATGACGCAGTCGCGGTACTCCATCTGCATGACAGACGAGGCCACCGAGATGCCGCGCTGCTTCTCGATCTCCATCCAGTCCGACGTCGCATGCCGCGAGGCCTTGCGCGCCTTCACCGAGCCGGCGATCTGGATCGCGCCGGAGAACAGCAGCAGCTTCTCCGTCAGCGTGGTCTTGCCCGCGTCGGGGTGGCTGATGATGGCGAAGGTGCGGCGTCGGCGGACTTCCGTCTCGATGCGGCTGGCGGTGGTTTCGGACATGCTGGAGGTGGCAGGCGCTGGTGCCCGCGGACAGGCAAACACGTGATTATCGAGGGCGCGCCTGCTTCCTCCGTGCGGGGCTCGGCGTTGCGCTTCAGTGCCTCCTGGCCCCCGCACCCGAGGGGGCGGGGCGTCCGTGCCCCGCACAGCGACGGCGATTTAGTTTGAAATGCGCGCCTTGCCGTTGAATCCCAAACTCACTGCCTCATGACACGCCTGAACAAATTCGTCCTTGCAATCGCGACTGCTGCCGTGGCGCAAATGGCCCATGCCGCCCCCATCGCGCTGACCAACGCCGGCTTCGAGGCCGAATGGACTGGCGTGGCTTCCGCCGGCTCCGACGGTTACGTGACCTTCAACTACTCGCCGACTGGCCCGGCCGTGGGCTGGTCGTTCGGCGCCGGCACGGGCGTGGCTGGTGCCTACGGTCTTCTGGCGGCGTTCGAAGGCTCGCACTTTGCGCTGCTGCAGGGCGCCAGCAATCCCATGAGCCAGACCTTCTCGCTGGCTGACGCGATGAATGTGAGCCTGAGCTTCGAGCTGGCGCTGCGCCCAAACTATGGCACTGGCCAAGTGGTGCGCGTCAGCGTCGATGGCCAGACCGTCGGCGAAGCGACCGCTGAAACGGGCTGGCATCTACACACCCTGAACCTGGGCATGCTGTCCATGGGCACGCATGAATTGGCCTTCCAGGGGCTGTCAGGCTCTGTCGGAGACACGACCGCGTTCCTGGACGACGTGCGGCTGGATGGCCAGGCCTCGCGGGCGTTGCCCGAGCCGGCCAGCCTGCCGATGACGCTGCTCGCCGCGGGCATGGGCCTGGTGGCTTGGCGTCGCCGCGCTCGCTGAGTTCGAGCACGCGCCTCGCCGCGCGCGCCACAGGGTACGAGGCTGACTACCGCGAGGCCATCAGCCCCCAGTCGGCCGGCAGGAGAGGCTTCGCGACGCCAAGCAGGCGCCTGGCGTAGCCGTCCTTCTCGCCCAATAAAGCCGCATAGTGCAGCGCGCACCGGGCCGTCATCGAGGCGGGCGCGCGATGGCGAAGGTGCGGCTGCGGACTTCCATCTCGATGTGGCTCGCGTTGGGTTCGGACGTGGAGTTCTTTGGGCGAGGCCAACCCGCAATTAGCCGCGCCGCCCCGCCGGCTACATCCCCCTGAAGCGCCACCGATGCGCGCGGCTGACGGGCAAGGCCTGGGACAGGCCGCGCAGATGCACCCACAGCTCGCCGTCGTCGCGCCGTTCGATGTGCTCGATGGCGCTTGCATTGACGACCGAGCCGCGGTGGATCTGCCAGAACAGCTGCGGGTCCAGTTCCTTCTGCAGCTCGCCCAGCGAGGTGCGCAGCAGCAGCTGTTCGCCGGCTTGGCTCAGCGCCCGCGTGTGGCGCAGCTCCGAGCGCAGCGCGGCCAGCCGGCCCACGTCCAGCAGCTTCATCGTGTTGCCGGTCCAGGCCTGTAGGAAGCGCAGCCCGGCACGCGGCGCTTGCGTGGCCTGCAGCCGCTGCACCGTGGCCGCGAGGCGGGCGGGCGTGACGGGCTTGTGCAGATAGTCCACCGCCGCGCGCTCGAAGGCGGCCAGCGCGTGCTCGGCATGCGCCGTCACGAAGACCAGGCGGGTGCCGGCCGGCGCGAGCTGGGCCAGGCTCAGGCCGTCGATGCCGGGCATGCGGATGTCGAGGAAGGCGATGTCGGGGCGCAGCTGGTCCAGCAGCCGGCGCGCCTCGGTGCCGTTGCGGGCCAGGGCCACGATGTCCAGCTCCGGCCAGGCCTGGGCCAGCAGCTGCCGCAGTTCCTCGAGCAGCTGGGGCTCGTCGTCGGCGATCAGGGCGGTGGCCATGTCAGTGGCGCTTGGCCGTCCGGAGCCGCTGACCAGCCCCTCGGGGGTCGCGAGCGCAGCGAGTGTTGGGGGGCAGTTTCATGGCAGGGGCAGCGTGAGCGTGGCTTCGGTGAGGCCGTCGGCATTGGTGGCGAGCTGCAGGCCGGCCCGGTCGCCATGCAGGGCCTGCAGGCGCCGGCGCAGGTTGGCCAGCGCCAGGCCGTGGCCGGCGGGCGTCACGCCCGTCAGCGCCAGGCCGCTGTTGATGACGCGCAGCAGCAGCCGGCCGGCGCCGGACTCGGCCCGCAGCTGGAGGGTGCCGCCGCCCTCGCTGGGCTCGATGCCGTGCTGGATGGCGTTTTCAACCAGCGGCTGCAGCATCAGCGGCGGCAGCGGCAGGGCCAGCAGTGCGGCGTCCACGTCGATGCGGTAGCTCAGCCGCCCGCCCAGGCGCAGCGCCATGATGGCCAGGTAGTGCTCGACGATCTGGCATTCCTGGCCCAGCGTCGAGTCCTCGGCCTGGCGCACGCGCTCCAGCGTCGTCTCCAGCAGCCCGCTGACCGCGTCCAGCAGCGGCAGCGCGCGGTCCGAGCCCTGGCGCACGAAGCTGCGCAGTGTGGCCAGCGTGTTGAACAGGAAATGCGGTTCGATCTGGGCCTGCAGCATCTGCAGCTCGGCCCGAAGTCGTGCGCGCTCCTGCTCCACGCGGCGCACGGCGCGCAGCCGGCGCAGTCCCTGCAGCAGTGGCAGGCCCAGCATCAACGCGCCGAAGCTGAAATGCAGCCAGGCGCGGGTGATGCGGTCGTTGCCGCTCAGCAGCGCCTGCGTCAGCAACTGCTCCACGTTCCAGCCCAGCATGGCGCCCAGCAGCAGGGCCAGGAACAGCAGGCTGGGCAGGGCGACGCGGTGCTCGGGGCGCAGGCGCCGGCCCAGCAGCCCGACCAGGCCGTCGGTGGCGGCATGGCCCAGCCACAGGCCCAGCGACAGCGCCCAGGCCGGCTGTTCGCGCAGCCAGGGCACCGCCAGCCCGAACAGCGCCAGGCCGGCCAGCAGCGGTGCGGCGCGCTGCCAGCCCACGCCTTCTTCCAGGAGGGCCTGGGCCAGATCGCTACCCAGCGTTGGCGCGGCGGTGCTCAAGGTGGCGTCAGGTCCTTGGGTTGGCGCGGCAGCACGGGGGCGTCGACGCCACCCGTGGCCGCAACATCGTTGCCGACCGCTTCGAGCTTGAATTGCGTGGCCTGCAGCTGGCCGGCGCCGTGGAGCAGGAAGCCGAAGCTGAGCGTGGTGGCGTCGGCCGGGATATCCAGCACGACCTGGGCCTGTTGCCAGCCGAAACTGCCGCGTAGCGGCCGGTTTTGCATGTTGTCGAAGGCCGTGACGCGCTGGCCGCTGTCGGCGCGCATCCACAGCCCGCCCCAGGCAGCGAGCTGGTCGGCGCGCAGCTGGGCGCTCAGGCGCACGCGCTTGCCGGCATAGTCGGTGCCGGCCACCTGCTGCATCAAGGTCGAGAAACCCGATGTGTCGGGCTTGCAATCCAGGCTGAACACGTTCGTGCTGGGGGCGCTGATGGCCGACACGACCCGGCCCTCGCAGGTCTTGGCACTGCCGGTCTGCAGCCAGCCCGCCGGCAGCCCGGAGGGTGTGGCGAGCGCGGAGGCGAGGGTGCCGACCGCGATGGCGGCCAAGATGGCATAGGCTTTCACAACCAATCTCCCGTTGAGAACCCGAATCGGTCCGCATGCAGGCTAGGTGCCCGCGGCCTTCGCCGCGACACGATGGGGCGAGCGGGGCCTGGACGCGCAGCAAGGTGTCGAAAACCGACACCAGCGGAGGTCCGGGACATCAGGCCGGCGACAGGAAGGGCTTGACGACGGCCAGCAGCCGCTCGACGTAGACGTCCTTCTCGCCTACCGGCGCCGCGTAGTGCAGCGCCTGGCGTGCGGCGCTCAGCCCGGCGCGCGAGGCCATGACCCAGGCTGCCAGGTACTGCGAGGCCAGGCAGCCGCCGGCCGTCGCAATGGGGCCACGGGCGTGGAAGGGCTCGTCGACGACGCGCACGCCGGCTTCGACGACCCAGGGCTTGGTCGTCGAGTCGGTGCAGGCGGGCATGTCGGCCAGCAGGCCCAGGCGGGCCATCAGCAGCGTGCCGGAGCATTGGCCGGCGATGAGCTGGCGCACCGGGTCCAGCCGCAGCCGGTCCAGCAGCGCGCCATCGGCGGCGATGGTGCGGGTGTGGATGCCGCTGCCGAACAGCACCACGTCGGCCTCGTTGGCGAACTCCAGCGGCCGCTGCGCGGCGATGGCGACGCCATTCATCGAGCGCACCTGCTCGCTCGGGCTGGTGATCTCGGCCGACCAGCCCAGGTGGCCCAGCCGGTTGATCAGGCCCAGCGCGATGAAGCTGTCGAGCTCGTTGAAGCCGTCGAAGGTAAGGACGGCGACCTTCACGCCATCGGGCTTCACTCGGCCAGCAGGCTGCGCAGCATCCATGCCGTCTGCTCGTGCACGGTCAGGCGCTGGGTCAGCAGGTCGGCGGTGGGCTCGTCGCCGGCCTTGTCGACCAGCGGGAAGAGGGCGCGCGCCGTGCGGGCGACGGCCTCATGACCCTGCACCAGCACTTCCACCATCTTCATGGCCTTGGGCGGCGTGGCCGGCACATCGGGCAGGCTGCTGAGCTTGGCGAACTGGGCGTAGCTGCCGGGCGCCGCGTGGCCCAGCGAGCGGATGCGCTCGGCGATGGGGTCCACCGCGTTCCACAGCTCGGTGTACTGGGTCATGAACATCGTGTGCAGGCTCGTGAACATGGGCCCGGTGACGTTCCAGTGGAAGTTGTGCGTCGTCAGGTACAGCGTGTAGGTTTCGGCCAGCAGCTTGGACAGGCCGGCGACGATCGCGGCGCGGTCCTTCTCGCTGATGCCGATGCTGATGGCGGGGGCTGCGGCGGTGGGCTTCTTGGCCATGGGAGGTCTCCGAAACGGTACGGGGCGAGCCTAACGGATTCGGCCCACCCCAGAGATGCCAGCCCTTGTGGGCTGGCCGGTCAATCAAGGCGCCGGGCCATGGGCCGGAAGGCCCAGCGCGACGAAGCTGCCGCTGGCGAAGATGATCCAGCCGAGCCCGCGCCGGGCGCTGCGTGCGACTTGCTTCATCGTCGGCGCCTCAGGCGTGCAGGTCGAAGCGGTCCAGGTCCATGACCTTGGCCCAGGCGGCGACGAAGTCCTGCACGAACTTCGGTTGTGCGTCGCTGCCGGCATAGACCTCGGCGATCGCGCGCAACTGCGCGTTGGAGCCGAAGACCAGGTCGACGACGGTGGCGGTCCACCTGCGCTGGCCGGTGCCGCGGTCCACGCCCTCGAGGACGCCGTCGGCGGCCTGCTGCCACCGGGTGCGCATGTCCAGCAGGTTCACGAAGAAGTCGTTGGACAGGATGCCGGGCCTTGCAGTCAGCACGCCGTTGGCGCTGCCGCCCGCGTTGGCGCCCAGCACCCGCAGGCCGCCCAGCAGCACGGCCATCTCGGGCGCGGAGAGTTCCAGCAGCTGCGCCTTGTCGACCAGCAGCTCGGCCGCCGACGCTTGCGGCACGCCGGGCGCCAGGTAGTTGCGGAAGCCATCGGCCAGGGGCTGCAGTGGTGCGAACGACTCGACGTCGGTCTGGGCCTGCGTCGCGTCCGTGCGGCCGGCGTGGAAGGGCACCGAGACGTCGAAGCCGCCCTGCTTCGCGGCGGCCTCGACGGCCGCGCTGCCGGCCAGCACGATGAGGTCGGCCAGCGAGATCTTCTTGCCGCCGCTGGCGGCGGTGTTGAAGTCCTGCCGGATGACGTCCAGCTTCGCGAGCACGGCGGCCAGCTGCGCCGGCTGGTTGGCGGCCCAGTCCTTCTGCGGCGCGAGGCGGATGCGCGCGCCATTGGCGCCGCCGCGCTTGTCGCTGCCGCGGAAGGTCGAGGCCGAGGCCCAGGCGGTGGCCACCAGTTGGGCGGTGCTCAGGCCCGAACCCAGCACCTTGGCCTTCAGTGCGGCGACGTCGTCGGCGTCGACAAGGGCATGGTCGAGCCTGGGGACGGGGTCCTGCCAGATCAGTGCCTCCTTGGGCACCAGCTTGCCGAGGTAGCGGGCGATGGGGCCCATGTCGCGGTGGGTCAGCTTGAACCAGGCGCGTGCGAATGCGTCGGCGAACCCGGCCGGGTCGGCATGGAAGCGACGCGAGATCTTCTCGTACGCCGGATCCATGCGCAGTGCCATATCGGCGGTGGTCATCATGGGCGCGTGGAACTTCTTGGGGTCGTGCGCGTCGACGACGGCGTCGCTGCCCGCGCCGTCCCTGGGCCGCCACTGGTGGGCGCCGGCGGGGCTCTTGGTCAGCTCCCAGTCGTACTTGAACAGTGTGTCGAAGTAGCCCATGTCCCAGGTCGTCGGGTTCGGCTTCCATGCACCTTCGATACCGCTGGTGATGGCGTCGCCGGCGATGCCGCTGGCATGGCTGCTCTTCCAGCCCAGGCCCTGCTCCAGCACGTCGGCGCCCTCGGGCTCCTTGCCGACCAGCCTGGGGTCGCCGGCGCCATGGGCCTTGCCGAAGGTGTGGCCACCGGCAACCAGCGCCACGGTCTCCTCGTCGTTCATGGCCATGCGGGCGAAGGTCTCGCGGATGTCGCGCGCCGAGGCCAGCGGATCCGGGTTGCCGTCCGGTCCCTCGGGGTTCACGTAGATCAGGCCCATCTGCACGGCGGCCAGTGGGTTGGCGAGGTCGCGCTCGCCGCTGTAGCGGCTGTTGGGAGCCTGGCTGGGCGCCAGCCATTGGGCTTCGGGGCCCCAGTCGATGTCGATCTCGGGTGCGTAGATGTCGGTCCGGCCGCCGCCGAAGCCGAAGGTCTTGAAGCCCATCGATTCGAGCGCGACGTTGCCGGCCAGGATGAAGAGGTCTGCCCAGGACAGCTTGCGTCCGTACTTCTGCTTGACGGGCCACAGCAGGCGGCGGGCCTTGTCGAGGTTGCCGTTGTCGGGCCAGCTGTTCAGCGGCGCGAAGCGCTGGTTCCCGGTGCCACCGCCACCGCGGCCGTCGGCCACGCGATAGGTGCCGGCCGCGTGCCACGCCATGCGGATGAAGAGGGGGCCGTAGTGGCCGTAGTCGGCCGGCCACCAGTCCTGCGAGTCCGTCATCAGCGCGTTCAAGTCCTTGACGACGGCGTCCAGGTCCAGGCTGTTGAAGGCCTTGGCGTAGTCGAAGGACTCGCCCATCGGGTTGGACCGCGGCGAATGCTGGTGAAGCATGGCCAGGTCGAGCTGGTTGGGCCACCAGCGCTGGTTGGCCGTGGCGGCCCGCGCGTTGCTGTGGAAGGGGCAGCCGCCCTCGCTCTTGTCTCCGGATTGCGTCATGTCAGCTCCTAAAGGGTCCAGGGGAGGAGAAGCTTAGTCAGAACTATTAAGTTTGTTGTTTAAATAGATTAAATCTACTGATAGGCGGAATCATCGTCCGGCATGGCTCAGCTCAGCCGCGCCACGCCCCCGAGCTCGCAGGCATAGACGGCGTTGCGCAGCGCCGCGATGGCCTCGTAGCGCGTGAAGCTGCGCCGCCAGGCGAGCACCACGCGGCGCGTCGGTATGGGTTCGCTGAAGGGCACGAAGCGCAGGTGCGGCGTCGGGTCGCGCGGCACGCTGAGGGCGGGCACGACGGTCACGCCCATGCCCGAGGCGACCATGTGCTTGATGGTCTCCAGCGACGAGCCCTCGAAGCTGCGGCGTATGCCCTCGGCGTCGCTTGAGAAGCGCGCGAACTCGGGGCAAACCTCCAGCACGTGGTCGCGGAAGCAGTGGCCCGTACCCAGCAGCAGCATGGTCTCGCGCTTGAGCTCCTCGGCCGAGATGGACTCGCGCCCGGCCAGCGGGTGCGCGGCCGGCAGCGCGACGACGAAAGGCTCGTCGTAGAGCTGGGCGGTGGCCAGGCCGGCGTCGGGGAAGGGCTCGGCCATGATGGCGCAGTCCAGCTCGCCGGTGCGCAGCATCTCCAGCAGCTTGACGGTGAAGTTCTCCTGCAGCATCAGTGGCATCTGCGGGTACTGCTCGATGGTGTGTCTGACCAGCTCAGGCAGCAGATAGGGCCCGATGGTGTAGATGATGCCCAGGCGCAGCGCGCCGGCCAGCGGGTCCTTGCCGCGCTTGGCGATCTCCTTGATGGCGCCGGCCTGGTCCAGCACCGACTGGGCCTGGCGCACGATCTCGTCGCCCAGCGGCGTCACGCTGATCTCGCTGCCGCCGCGCTCGAAGATCTTCAGGTCGAGTTCTTCCTCCAGCTTCTTGATCGCCACCGACAGCGTCGGCTGCGAGACGAAACAGGCCTCCGCCGCGCGGCCGAAATGGCGTTCGCGGGCAACGGCAACGATGTAGCGCAACTCGGTCAGGGTCATAGGACCCGAACGCTACACTGCGGCCGCCTTTGGGGTATCCCCAGGGTTTTCACCGAGGACCCCAGTCATGACCGACCGCAAGCCCATGACCTTGCCGCGCCTGGCGCAGATGCACGCCAGCGGCGAGAAGATCGCCATGCTGACCTGCTACGACGCGGCCTTTGCCGGCCTGCTGGACGAAGCGGGCGTGGACATGCTGCTCATCGGCGATTCGCTGGGCAATGTGCTGCAGGGCCGCGGCTCGACGGCGCCCGTCAATCTCGACGACATGCTGTACCACACGACCTGCGTGCGCCGTGGCGTGAAGCACGCCTTCGTCGTGGCCGACCTGCCGTTCGACAGCTACCACGTCAGCAAGGAGGAGGCCTGGAAGAGCTCGGCCGCGCTGGTCAAGGCCGGCGCCCACATGGTCAAGCTCGAAGGTGGTGGCTGGACGGCCGAGACCGTGCGCTTCATCAGCGAGCGTGGCATCCCGGTCTGTTGCCACCTGGGCTTCACGCCGCAGACGGTCACGTCGCTGGGTGGCTTCCGGGTGCAGGGCCGCGACGAGGCCGGCGCGGCGCGCATCAAGCGCGAGTCGCAGGAGCTGGTGGACGCCGGCGCTGCCATGCTGCTCTACGAGATGGTGCCCGCCGCGCTGGCCGCCGAAATCACGGCCGCGTCGCCGGTGCCCGTCATCGGCATCGGCGCGGGCGTGGGCTGCTCGGGCCAGGTGCTGGTGCTGCACGACATGCTGAACATCACGTCCGGTCGCAAGCCGCGCTTCGTCAAGGATTTCATGGCGGGCAGGGACTCCATCCTGGCTGCCGTGAAGGGCTATGTGGACGAAGTGAAGGCCAGCACCTTCCCGGTGAACGACATCCACGGCTTCTGAACATGCAGGTGATCCACACCATCTCCGAACTGCGCGAAGCGCTCGCCGTCCACCGCCAGCGCGGCTTCGTACCGACCATGGGCAACCTGCACGACGGCCATTTGCAGTTGGTGCGCCAGGCGCGCGAGCTGGTCGGTCCGGCGGGTGCCGTCGTCGCCAGCATCTTCGTGAACCGGCTGCAGTTCGCGCCGCACGAGGATTTCGACACCTACCCACGCACGCTGGCACGCGACTGCGAGCTGCTGGAAGGCGCCGGCTGCGACATCGTCTTCGCGCCCAGCGAGCAGGCGCTGTACCCGGAGCCACAGGGCTACAAGGTGCAGCCGCCGACGGAGCTGGCCGACATCCTCGAAGGGCATTTCCGTCCTGGCTTCTTCACCGGCGTCTGCACCGTCGTGCACAAGCTCTTCAACATCGTGCAGCCCACGCTGGCGGTGTTCGGCAAGAAGGACTACCAGCAGCTGATGGTGCTGCGCCGCATGGTGGCGCAGATGGCGCTGCCTATCGCCATCCATGGCGGGGAGACGCGCCGTAGCGAGCAAGGCCTGGCCCTGTCGTCGCGCAACGGCTATCTGAGCGAGGCCGAGAAGGTGGAGGCGCTGCGCCTGTCCCGCACGCTGAAGGGCTTGGGCGCCCGCTGGCAGTCCGGCGAGCGCGACCTGGCGGCCATGGAGGCGGATGCCATGCAGGCCCTGCGCGACGCCGGCTGGGAGCCGGACTATCTGACGCTGCGCCGCCAGCACGACCTGGGGCCGGCCGTCGAAGGCCAGCCGCTGGTCGCGCTAGGTGCCGCGCGCCTGGGCAGCACGCGGCTCATCGACAACCTCGAGATCAGTTGACCGACGTCACCTGAACGTCGAACACGAGCGCCGCGCCGCCGGGGATGCTGCCCTGGCCGCTGTTGCCATAGGCCAGGCTGGCCGGGATCGTGATGGTGCGCTTGCCGCCCGGGCGCATGCCTTGCACGCCTTGCTCGAAGCCCGCGATGACCTTGTTGGAGCCCAGCGTGAATGACAGCGCCGCGCCGCCCACATTGCTGTCGAACTGCGTGCCCTTGGTGCCGGCGACGCGCGCGTCGTAGAGCCAGCCGGTGTAGGTCACGGACACGGTCTTGCCCGTGTCCGCAGCGGTGCCGCTGCCGAGATTGATGTCCACGGCCTTCAGGGCGGTGACGCCCGTCCAGCCGTTGGGGTCGACGGCGAGCAGCTCGATGTCGAACACCAGCGCGGCATTGGGCGGGACGTTGGCGCCCGAGCCGGTGGCGCCATAGGCCAGGCTGGCAGGCATGGTCACAGTGCGCTTGCCGCCGGCCTTCATGCCCTGGGTGCCCTGGTCGAAACCCTTGATGACGGTGTTGGCGCCGACGACGAAGGAGTAGGGCGTGCCGCCGACGTTGCTGTCGATCTTGGTGCCCTTGGTGTCGGCGTTGCGCACGTCGTAGATCCAGCCCGTGTAGGTCACCTGCACCGGCTTGCCGGCATCGGCCGAGGCGCCCGTGCCCACCGTCGTGTCCGTCGTCTTCAGCGAGGTCACACCATTCCAGCCGTTGGCATCACTGTTGACGGGCGTGCCCGGATCGCCGCCCCCGCCGCCGCAGGCGGCGAGAACAAAACTGGCACTCAGGGCGAGAAGGGCGGAACGGCGCTTGAAGGTGGAGGACATGAGGTGGATGGATGGCAGCTATGAGAAATGCCACCCGTGGGCGGCGGCGCGGACTATAGCCAGCGTCGGTAAATGCTTGTAAGCAGAGTCAACAGAACCTGGCGTCAGGCGTTGTGCCGACATTCCACGGAGACCGACATGCGCCTGCCCGCCCGTTTTGCCAGCCTCGTCCTTGCCCTCGGCGCGGCAGCGCTGCTCAGTGCCTGCGGCGGCGGTGTCTCGGTCGAGATCGGCGGCGGAGGTGGTGGCGGTGGTGGTGGTGGCACGCAATACCCGCGCCCCAATCCCAATCCGAATCCCCCGACGCTGTCCTGCAGTGCCGCCGGCCTGGCCGCGTCAGCCGCGAGCAAATGGGGCACGGTCTGCATGCTGACGAGCAGCGGCGAGATGGTCGTCGAGCTCTACGACAGCTATGCGCCGCAGACGGTGGCCAACTTCTACAAGTACGTCGCCGCGGGCTTCTACACGAGCACGCTGATCCATCGCGTCGACCGCGACTTCGTCATCCAGGGTGGTGGCTACACCAGCGGCATGGTGGCCAAGCCACCGCTTTACGCGCCCATCAAGCTGGAGAGCAACAACGGCCTGTCCAACCTGCGCGGGACCATCGCGATGGCGCGCCGCAGCGACCCAGACTCGGCGACCAGCCAGTTCTTCTTCAACGTCAACGACAACACCAGCCTCGACTACCAGAGCCCCGCCAACCCGGGCTATGCGGTCTTCGGCCGCATCATCTCGGGCCTGAACACGCTGGATGCGATCAACGTCGTGCCGACCTACACCTACAGCCCGACGGACATCGAGCCGCGCACCGAGGTGCTGGTCTACTGGGCGCAGCGACTGAAGTAGCGTCGCCGCCGGCACTGCCGGCTCACCATTCGTCCGCGCGTCTCGCCGTTCGTCACCCGGTGCGGGCGGCGCGCGGAAATCTGGGCAACATGCCGCCATCTCAAACTCGATGGAGACCCGCATGTCAGTCCGAAAATCTTCCTGGATGGGCCAGCTCTGCGCCGCCCTGGCGACCGCTCTGTGCGTCGGCAACGGCCAAGCCGCGCCGGCCGAGTTCCGTGACCTGCGCGTCGACGTCGTCGGCCAGGGCCGGCCCATGCTGATGATCCCGGGCCTGAACAGCGCCGCCGCCACCTGGACGGAGACCTGCGCCGCGCTGCAGCCCGGCGTGCAGTGCCACATCGTGCAGTTGCCCGGCTTTGCCGGCGCGCCGGCCGTCACGGCCGAGCATTTCTTGCACGGCATGCGCGACCGCCTGCTGGCTTACCTGGACGACCGCAAGCTGGAGCGGCCCGTCGTCATGGGCCACAGCCTGGGCGGTGCGCTGGCGCTGCAGATGGCGGCCGAGCAGCCCGGACGCATCGAGCGCCTCGTCATCGTCGATGCGTTGCCCTTTCTCGCCGGCCTGCGCGGCATGACGCCAGAGGCCGCGCGCGGCGCGGCGCTGGCGATGCGTCAGCAGATGCTGGGCGCCACCCCGGCGCAGTGGGAGGCTGGCGCCCGCCAGGGCGCGGCGGGCATGAGCCGCAACCCGGCGTTTGGCGAGCGCGTCGTCGCCTGGAGCCTGGCCAGCGACCGCGCGACCTCGGCCCAGGCCATGTCCGAACTCTGGGGCGAGGACCTGCGCCCCCTGCTGCCCCGCATTACCGCACCCACGCTGGTGCTGGGCGCCTGGGCCGCCTTCGAGCCCATGGGCTCCACGCTGGAGAGCACGAAGAAGATCTTCGAGGCCCAGTACGCCGGCCTTGGCGGCGCCCGCGTCGCTATGAGCCAGCGCGGTTACCACTTCCTCATGTGGGACGATGCCGACTGGCTGGTCGGCGAGGTGAAGGGCTTCCTGGCCGCTGCCAAGTGATCGATCGGGGAGGGGCATGACGACGCGTGGGCGGATGGCGCTGCAGGTGCTGCTGTGGGGCAGCTATGTGGCCTTGTCGCTGGCGATGCTGGCGAGCTTCCGAGCCCTGAGCGGCACGCTGGCCTTCGTGATGGCCTGCGTCGGCGCCGGCCTGTGGGCGGCCAGCGAAGGCCTGCGTGCCCTGGCGTTGCGGCAGCGCTGGCTGGACTGCCCACCGCGTTCGCTGCTCCTGCGCCTCGTGCTTGTGCCGCCGCTGTTCGCCTTCGGCGTGCAGCTGCTGCTCTTCGGCATCAACCGCATCGGGCTGTCGCTCGGCCTGCTGCAGTTCCAGCCCTCCATGCCGCATGGCTGGATGGTGCTGCTGGGCTACACGCTGAATACCAGCATCATGCTGTGGCTGTGGATGGCCGTCTGGGTCGGGGTGCAGATGCTGGGTCGCTGGCGCCACGGCGAGATCGCCAAATGGCAGGCCGAGGCCGCCGCCCGCGCGCTGGAGCTGCAGGTGCTGCGCGCGCAAATCAACCCGCACTTCCTGTTCAACGCGCTGAACAACCTGCGCGCCCTTGTCAACGAGGACCCGGCCCGCGCCCGCGAGATGCTGAGCCGGCTGTCCAACACGTTGCGCACACGCTGCAGCACAGTGCCAAGGAGCGCGTGCCTCTGGCTGACGAGCTGGCCGTGGTGCGCGACTACGTCGCGCTGGAACAGCTGCACCACGAGGAGCGCCTGCGTGTGAACTGGCGGGTCGATCCGGCCACAGCCGGCGCCAGCGTGCCGCCCATGCTGTTGCAGCTGCTGGTGGAGAACGCGATCAAGCATGGCATCGCGCGCACCCCCGGCGGCGGCGTCGTGGACGTTGCGCTGGCGCGCGCGGGCGAGCGCTTGCGCATCGATGTCGGAAACCCCGGGCAATGGCGGCCCGGCTCGTCCGACGGCACGGGTCTGGGCCTGGCCAACCTGCGCGAGCGGCTGGTACGCGCCGGCGGCGACGACGCGGGCTGCCGCATCGACGCGGCCGACGGCCGCGTGAACGTCAGCGTGGAGCTGGCCGCATGAGGATCTTCATCGTCGAGGACTCGCGGTTGGCCCGGCAGGAGCTGCGCACGCTGCTGGCCGCCGTCCCCGATGCCGACATCATCGGCGAGGCCGCCGAGCTGGCGCCGGCGCAGGAGGCCATCGACGCGCTGCGGCCCGAGCTGCTGCTGCTGGACGTCGAGCTGCCCGGCGCCACCGGCTTCGACCTGCTGGACCGGCTCGGGCACCTGCCGCTGGTCGTCTTCACGACCGCCTACGACCAGCATGCGCTTGCCGCCTTCGAGCGCAATGCGCTGGACTACCTGCTCAAGCCCATCGACCCGGTGCGGCTGGAGGTGGCACTGGCCAAGGCGCGCGAGCGGCTGCGGCCGGCGCCGGTTGCAGCGGCCGGGCTGAAGGGCGCCGACGACATGGTCTTCCTGCGCGACGGCGAACGCTGCTGGTTCGTGCGCCTGGGCGACATCGCCGGCTTCGAGGCCTGCGGCAACTACGCCCAGGCCTGGTTCGATGGCCAGCGCCCGCTGCTTGCGCGCACGCTCACCGCCCTGGAAGAGAAGCTGGACCCGCAGCTCTTCTTCCGTGCCAGTCGCAGCCACCTCATCAACCTGCGCTGGATCCAGGACATCCAGCCCTGGAGCAACGACGGCTACCGCGTCCTGCTCCGAGACGGCCACCAGGTGGAAGTGTCGCGCCGCCAGGCCAGGCTGCTGCGCGAGAAGCTGGAGCTGTGACCCCGGACCCGGCAGTCGGGCGCGCCCGACTGCCGGATCGAGAGTGGCAGACTCCCGGCCATGCCCGACGCTCCTGCACCGCCCATCCGCCGCATCGGCATCACCACCGGCGGCGGCGACGCCCCCGGCCTCAACGCCGTGATCTGCGCCGTCACGCGCGCCGCCCTGCAGCGCGGCTGGGATTGCGTGGGCATACGCGACGGCTACGACGGCCTGCTGCGCCCCGAGCGCTACCGCGACGGCGGCCTGCTGGCGCTGACGCGCGAGCGCGTCGACGGCATCGCGGCGCTGGGCGGCACGCTGCTGGGTTCCACCAACCAGGGCGACCCCTTCGCCTACCCGACCCTGCAGGCCGGTGGCGGCGTCGTGCAGGTCGACCGCTCGCAGGACCTGCTGGACGCGCTGGCCCGCGAGCGCATGGACGCGCTGGTGGCCGTGGGCGGCGACGGCTCGCTGGCCATCGCCCACCGGCTCGCCGAGCGTGGCATGCGCGTCGTCGGCGTACCCAAGACCATAGACAACGACCTGGACCGCACGGTGACGACCTTCGGCTTCGACACCGCCGTGGCCTTCGCCAGCGACTGCATCGAGCGCCTGCACACGACGGCGGCCAGCCACCACCGCGTGCTGGTCGTGGAGGTGATGGGCCGCTACGCCGGCTGGATCGCGCTGCACGCCGGCCTGGCGGGCGGCGCCCACGCCATCCTGCTGCCCGAGTTGCCCTTCAACCTGGCGACGGTGGCCGGCATGGTGACGCGGCGCGAGGCCCAGGGCCAGGCCTATTCCATCGTCGTCGTCGCCGAGGGCGCGCGCCCGCGCGACGGTGAGCGCGCGCTGAGCGCGCCGGCCGCGGCCGGCCATGCCGAACGCCTGGGCGGCATGGGCGAGAAGGTTGGCCAGGCGCTGGCGCGCCTGACGGGCAAGGATGCTCGTTGCGTGGTACTGGGCCACCTGCTGCGCGGTGGCAGCCCGACGGCCTTCGACCGCGTCGCGGCGCTGCGCTTCGGCGCGGCGGCGGTGCGCGAGCTGGCGGCCGGGCGGCACGGCGTCATGGTGGCGCTGGACGGCGGCGACGTGCGCCCCGTGCCGTTGGCTGAGGTGGCCGGCCGCATGAAGGCTGTGCCGCTGGACGGCGACACGCTGGCCACCGCGCGAGATCTGGGGCTGTGCCTGGGTGACTGAGCGCCGCAAGTCGGGCGGGATTGCAGTCTGTCCCGGCCGATCTGCAGCCTGTCGCGTTCCGTGAAGGGCGGACGCGGTTTCAGGCGAGGATGCACCCCTCATCAACACCTGACCCCTTGGCCCACATGAACCGTCTTGCCTCCTTTGTCCTGTCCCTGACCGCCGCCGCCCTGCTGAGCGCCTGCGTCTTCGCGCCGCCGGCGGGATCCTCCAACGCGTTTGATGCCGACGCCATGGCCAAGAACAGCGAACGCGCCCTGGCCACGTGCGGGGCCGGCAACGTCAAGGATGTCAACGCCAAGAGCTTCAGCTGCAAGTGAAGCACTAGGCCTTAAGGAACTCCGCCTTCGTCCCCAGCCAGCGCGCCACCTGACGGCGCGCGGCCTCGGGGTGCTCGTCCAGCAGGCGCGGCGCCAGCGTGCGCGCGGCTACCAGCAGTGGCGCGTCCTCCTGCAGGTCGGCAAAGCGCAGCAGCTCGGCGCCGCTCTGGCGCGAGCCCATGAACTCGCCGGGGCCGCGGATGTCGAGGTCGCGGCGTGCGATCTCGAAACCGTCGGTGGTCTCGGCCATGGCCTTGAGCCGTGACTTGCCGGTGTCGGACAGCGGCGGCGTGTAGATCAGCACGCAGACGCTGGCGACTGAGCCGCGGCCCACGCGCCCCCTGAGCTGGTGCAGTTGCGCGAGACCGAAGCGTTCCGCATGCTCGATGACCATCAGGCTGGCGTTGGGCACGTCCACGCCCACCTCGATGACGGTGGTGGCCACCAGCACGCGCATCGCGCCGCCGGAGAACTGCGCCATGACGGCCGCCTTGTCGGCCGGCGACATGCGGCCATGCAGCAGGCCCACCGACACGCCGGGCAGCGCCGCGCTCAGCTCCGCATGCGTCTCGGTGGCGTTGCGCAGATCCACGGCCTCGCTCTCCTCGACCAGCGGGCAGACCCAGTAGACCTGTGCGCCGTCGCCCACCGCGCCGCGTATCTTGGCGATGACCTCGTCGCGCTTGGCGTCAGCGAACACCTTGGTCACGATGGGGCTGCGGCCGGGCGGTAGTTCGTCAATGGTGGAGACGTCCAGGTCGGCGAAATACGTCATAGCCAGCGTGCGCGGGATGGGCGTGGCGCTCATCATCAACAGGTGCGGCTCCAGGTCCATGGCCTTGAGCTTGTTGCGTAGCGCCAGTCGCTGTGCAACGCCGAAGCGGTGCTGCTCGTCGATGACGGCCAGGCCCAGCTTCGCGAAGCGCACCTTGTCCTCGATGACGGCGTGCGTGCCGACGACCAACTGGGCCTCACCCGACGCGGCGGCGTCCAGCATCTTCTGCCTCGCCTTGCCTTTCACGCTGCCGGTGATCCATGCGACCTGCAGGCCCAGCGGCTGCAGCCAGTCGACGAGCTTGCGGAAATGCTGCTCGGCCAGGATCTCGGTGGGCGCCATGAGCGCGCACTGCCAGCCGGCGTCTATGGCCACCGCCGCCGCCAGCGCGGCCACCACCGTCTTGCCTGAGCCCACGTCGCCCTGCAGCAGCCGGTGTGTCGGCTGTGGCCGGGCCAGGTCTTGCGCGATTTCCTCGGACACGCGTTGCTGCGCGCCGGTCAGCCGGAAGGGCAGGGCCGCCAGCAGTTTCTCGTGCAGGCCGCCCGGCCGGGCGCGCAGCGCCGGCGCGACCAAGGCCGCGCGCTCGCGCTGGGCCTGCAGCTGCGACAGCTGCTGGGCCAGCAGTTCCTCGAACTTGAGGCGGTGCCAGGCCGGGTGGTGGTGCTCGTGCAGCGCCTCCTGCGATGCGTCGGGCGGCGGATGGTGCAGGTAGTGCAGCGCCTCCTTCAGCGACGGCAGGCCACGCGGCACCACGCCTGCCGGCAGCAGCTCGCGCAGGTCGGCGCGTGTCAGGCCCGAGGCCACGGCCTTGCGCAGGTAGGCCTGGGGCAGTTGGGCCGACGCCGGGTAGACGGGCGTGAGCGATTGCGCCAGCGGCGTGTCGTCGTCGACCACCTTGACGACCGGATGCACCATCTCGCGGCCGAAGAAGCCGACGCGGGCCTCGCCGCGCACGCGCAGCCGGGCGCCTGCAGCCATCTGCTTCTGTTGCGAGGGGTAGAAGTGCAGGAAGCGCAGCAGCAAGGTGCCGGATTCGTCCTTCATGCGCACAAGCAATTGGCGGCGGCCGCGCAACTCCACCTGGCAGTCGACGACGACGCCCTCCACCTGCGCCGGCTCGCCCTCGCGCAGCGTGGCGATGGGCGCGAGCCGCGTCTCATCCTCGTAGCGCATGGGAAGGTGTAGGGCCAGGTCGATGTCGCGCAGCAGGCCGAGCTTCTCCATCGCCTTCTGCGGCGCGGACTTGGGCTTGCTGTCCTGGGGCGGGGGCGGCGCAGTCATGGTCGCGATTCTGGCGGCAGGCGGAGGTCGCCCGCCGCGGCGCTCAGCGGAAGTAGCGCTGCCGCAGGCGCTCGTAGCGTCCGTCGCGCCGCAGGCCGTCCAGCGCCGCCTGCAGCCGGCGCACCAGGGCCGGGTCGGCATCCAGGCGCAGGCCGTACCAGTAGGCGCGCGACGCGTCCTGCTCCAAGACGGGCTGCAGCGTGCCGTAGGGCAGCTGCAGCTGGCGCAGGTTCCACGCGGCGGCCCAGTCCAGCAGCGCGATGTACTCCATGCGTCCGGCCAGCAGCTTGCGCATGTTGGTGGCGTCGTCCAGCCCATGCTCGAGGTGCAGGCCCGGCTTGAGGCCGGCGGCCTGCAGCTGGCGGTCGGCCGCCGAATCGCGCACGACTCCGATGCGGGCCGTGCCCAGGTCGTCGAGCTGGGCCAGCGCCAGGTCCGCTCGACTGGCCAGCTTGTAGAGCAGGATTCGCCGCTGCGCGATGGGCCCCACCCACTGGAACTGCGCCTCGCGCTCGGGCGTGCGCGTCAGCGAGAACAGCACGCTGTTGGGCTGGGCCTCGGCGGTCTGCACGGCCCGCTGCCAGGGTTGCACCTGCAGTTCGAGCCGCACGCCGGCGCCGGCCGCCATCAGGCGCAGAAGCTCGACGCTGAAGCCCTGAGGGCCACCGCCGTCCAGGTAGTTCAGAGGCGGCAGGTTCTCGGTGACGCCCAGCAGCGTGCCGTCGGCCGCTGCGACGGGCAACGGCGTGCCGAGGAGGGCGGGCAGGGCGAGGCAGGAACGGCGGTTCACGGCGGCATGGGGTGCGCGCCGAGTCTAGGCGTCCCGCATGACAGCTCCCGGCGGTGGGGAGCCCTGGCGTGCGATATGCCCGCGCCCAGGCGCGCTCAGCTCGGCGTGGGCACGCCGGCCATGCGGTCGTGGGCGACGAAGAACTGCCGTGCCAGCGCCAGCATCTGGCCCTGGCTCAGCGGCGCGGCCGGCCGGTAGTCGGCGATGCGCACGGCCAGCCCGGGCCGGTGCGCCTCGACGTAGTGGCGGAACTCGCCTATGACCGGGTGCGAACCCGTCACCAGCACCTTGGGCGTGTCCTGAAGGGCCTGGCAGATCGCCTCGAAGAGCGCATGCTCGCTGTGCGCGTCATGGCCGGGGGCGCGGCGGTCATGGGGCTCGATGCGGGCGGCATGCACCTGGTGGGCATCGAAATGCAGCACCTGTGCGTGATGGTGATCGAGGTGGACGACGGCGTGGAACATGAGGGCTCCTTTGGGGGGCGGCAAGGCTGTTGGCTCCATGCTGGCATCGCGCCGGCGGCCCTGCCTTGAGCTGCATCAAGGGGCGACGATGGGAGAATCCGCCCCTTTGGCACGGGTCTGTCCGGCCCTCAAGCGCGTCCATGAGCCTCTCCGCACCACCGGCCCACGTGGTGGCCGACTTCGATTTCGACCTCCCTCCCGATCTGATCGCCCAGCATCCCGCGGTCGAGCGCAGTGCGTCCCGGCTGCTGGACGCCACGGGCCCCGCTCCAGTGGACCGCGTGTTCCGCGAGCTGCCGGAGCTGCTGTCGCCGGGCGACCTGCTGGTCTTCAACAACACGCGCGTCATCAAGGCGCGGCTGTACGGGATGAAGGCGACGGGCGGCAACGTCGAGGCCCTGGTCGAGCGCGTGCTGCCCGGCACGCGGGAGGTGTGGATGCACCTGCGCGCCAGCAAGTCGCCCAAGCCCGGCAGCCGCGTGCGCTTCGCCGACGCCTTCGACGCCGAGGTGCTGGGGCGTTGCGGGCCTGACGACGGCCTGTTCCACCTGCGTCTGGCCGGCGACCCCTTCGCGCTGCTGGACGCACATGGCCATGTGCCTCTGCCGCCCTACATCGCCCATGCCGACGATGCCGACGACGAGCGCCGCTACCAGACCGTCTTCGCCAAGGAGCCCGGCGCCGTCGCCGCGCCCACCGCCGCGCTGCACTTCGACGAGGCGCTGCTCGCCCGGCTGGCGGAGCGCGGCGTCGAGCGTGCCCATGTGACGCTGCATGTGGGTGCCGGCACCTTCCAGCCGGTACGCGTCGAGCAGCTCTCCGAGCACAAGATGCACAGCGAATGGTTCGACGTGCCGCAGGCCACGGTGGACGCCATCGCCGCCTGCCGCGCGCGCGGCGGCCGTGTCGTCGCCGTGGGCACGACGACGCTGAGGGCGCTGGAGTCCGCGGCGAGCGGCGGGGTGCTGCAGCCTGGCGCCCGCGAGACCGACATCTTCATCACGCCGGGCTTCGAGTTCCGCGTCGTGGACCGCCTCGTCACCAACTTCCACCTGCCCAAGAGCACGCTGATGATGCTGGTCAGCGCGTTGGCGGGCTACGAGCACATCCGGGCGGTCTACGCGCACGCGATCGAGCAGCGATACCGCTTCTTCAGCTACGGCGACGCGATGCTGCTTTCGCGGGCCCAGGCCACGCGGCCCTGAGCTGCCTCGTCGACGGCGGCCGTGAACGCGGCCCGCGCCGTGACCGGCAGCGCGAGGCGCATGTGCACGCGCGCCTCGTGCCGCACGTCCAGCAGCTGCGCGCCATGCTGTTCGGCCAGGCGGCGCAGCCGGCCCTCCAGTTCGTAGGGCAGTTCGCAGCCCAGCTCCGCCAGCGCCACGCGCTCGATCTTCTCCGCGGTCAGCAGGGCCTGGGCGATGCAGTCGGTGTAGGCCCGCACCAGGCCACCGGCACCGAGCTTGACGCCGCCCCAGTAGCGCACGGCGGTGGCCAGCACGCCGTCCAGGCCCTGGTGGCGCAGCACGTCCAGCATGGGCCGGCCGGCGGTGCCGCCGGGCTCGCCGTCGTCGTTGGCGGCGGAATGGCCGCCGGCCAGCAGCGCCCAGCACACATGGGCGGCGCCGGGGTGCTCGGTGCGCAGGGCGGCCACGCGGGCCAGCGCCGCGGCGCGGTCGGCGCAGGGCTCCACGCGGCCGAGGAAGCGGCTCTTCTTGACGATCAGCTCATGCTGCACGGGCGCAGCCAGGGTCAGGGGCATGGGGTGGATTGTCGGCGGGCACCGGCTGCGACAATCCGCCTCCCATGCTGAAGTTCGACCTCCTCAAGACCGAAGGCCGCGCCCGCCGCGGCACGCTCACGCTCAACCACGGCGTCGTGCAGACGCCCATCTTCATGCCCGTGGGCACCTATGGCACGGTCAAGGGCGTCACGCCGCGCTCCCTCGAGGAGATGGGTGCGCAGATCATCCTGGGCAACACCTTCCACCTGTGGATGCGGCCGGGCCTGGACGTGGTCAAGCAGTTCGGCGGCCTGCACCGCTTCGAGAGCTGGAACAAGCCAATCCTGACCGACTCTGGCGGTTTCCAGGTCTGGAGCCTGGGTGCCATGCGCAAGATCAGCGAGGAGGGCGTCAAGTTCGCGTCGCCCGTCAACGGCGACAAGCTGCTGCTGACGCCCGAGGTCAGCATGCAGATCCAGACGGTGCTGAACTCCGACATCGTCATGCAGTTCGACGAATGCACGCCCTACGAGACCAAGGGCCAGCTGACGACGGAGCGCGAGGCCAAGCAGTCCATGGAGCTGAGCCTGCGCTGGGCCAAGCGCTGCATCGCCGAGTTCCAGCGGCTGGGCAACCCGAATGCGCTGTTCGGCATCGTGCAGGGCGGCATGTACACGAATCTACGCGACGCGTCGCTCGCAGGCCTGGCCGAGCTGGACCTGCCGGGCTATGCCATAGGCGGCCTGTCGGTGGGCGAGCCCAAGGCGGAGATGCAGCGCATCCTGGAACACACGGGCCACCAGCTGCCGGCGAACAAGCCGCGCTACCTGATGGGCGTGGGCACGCCGGAGGACCTGGTCGAGGGCGTGAGCCAGGGCATAGACATGTTCGACTGCGTGATGCCCACCCGCAACGCGCGCAACGGCCATCTCTTCACCCGCTTCGGCGACCTGCGGCTGCGCAACGCCCGCTACAAGTCCGACGAGAAGCCGGTGGACGAGACCTGCACGTGCGAATGCTGCGCCGGCTTCAGCCGCGCCTACCTGCACCACCTGGACCGTTGCGGTGAGATGCTGGGCCCCATGCTGACCAGCATCCACAACCTGCACTACTACCTGAACCTCATGCAGGAGATCCGTGACGCACTGGACGCGGGCCGCTTCGAGGCCTGGCGGGCGCAGTTCCACGCGGACCGGGCGCGAGGCGTCTGAGCCCTTGGTGAAGCGCGCGGCGGCCCCAAGATAGCGGCATGCTGAAAGCCTTGCTCGCCCCGCTGCGCTGGATCTTCCGGGTCGTCCTCGCGCTGCTCATCCTCTTCGAGGAATGGGGCTGGGAGCCGCTGCGGCGCCTGTTCGCGCTGCTGGCGCGGCTGCCCCTCATCCGCCACCTCGAGGCGCTGCTGCGGCGCCTGCCGCCGCGCTGGGCCTTCGTCGTGCTGCTGCTGCCCAGCCTGCTGATCGTGCCGGTCAAGCTCGCGGCGCTATGGCTGGTGGCCCAGGGCCGCGTGGTGCTGGGCGTCGTGGTCGTCGTCGCGGCCAAGGTGGTGGGCACGGCCTTGCTGGCCTGGCTGTTCCAGCTCATCCAGCCGGCGCTGATGCAGCTGCCCTGGTTCACCCGCCTCTACGCGCACTGGACGACCTGGAAGGCCGAGCTGCTGGCCTGGGTGCGCGCCAGCCAGGTGTGGCGCACGGCTCGGGCCATCAAGCTGCGGGTGAGGCGGCTGTTCCGAGCAGACCGGCCACACGATCCCGAAGGCCCTCGGGGCTGATCTCCGCGGCCCGCAACGCCTCGCCCACCGTCAGGCTGGCCCGGCTCCAGATGCCGCGCCGCAGCGGCGTCACCATGGCCTGGCCGCCCTCTGCGCGCGAGAAGAAGCTGCCCCACAGGTTGCCCAGCGCCATCGGGATGACGGGCATGTCCGGCAGGCCCTCGACGAGCTTCATGACGCCACCCCGGAAGGGCTGCAGGCTGCCGTCGCGCGTGATGCCGCCCTCGGGGAAGATGCAGACCATCTCGCCATCGGCCAGCACCGCGCGGGCAGCGGCGAAGGCGGCCTCGTAGGTGGCCGGGTCGGTCTTCTGCGGAGCGATGGGGATGGCCTTGGCCAGCCTGAACATCCAGCCCAGCACCGGGATGCGGAAGATCTGGTGGTCCATCAGGAAGCGTATGGGCCGTGGGCTGGCGGCCATCAGCAGCACGGCGTCGACGAAGCTGACGTGGTTGCTCACCAGCACGGCCGGGCCGCTGGTGGGAATGCGCTGGTCGTTGACGATGCGGAAGCGGTAGGCCAGCCGCGTGAGCAGGAAGGCGACGAAGCGCAGCAGGTACTCCGGCACGATCAGGAAGATGTAGGCCGCCACCACTGCGTTGGCGATGCCGACGGCCAGGAAGATCTGCGGGATCGTCAGTCCAGCGCCCAGCATCGCGCCGGCGATGACGGAGCTGGCGACCATGAAGATCGCGTTCAGGATGTTGTTGGCCGCGATGATGCGGGCGCGGTGCGTGACCTTGGCGCGCAGCTGGATCAGCGCGTACATGGGCACGCTGTACAGGCCCGCGAACAGTGCCAGCAGCGCCAGGTCCGCCAGCACGCGCCAGTGTGCCGGCTGGGCCAGGAAGGCGCTAACGCCATAGGGCTGGGCGGCCGGCAGGCCGCTGGCGGCGAAGTGCAGGTCGATTGCGAACACGCTCATGCCGATGGCGCCCAGCGGCACCAGGCCGATCTCCACGTGGCGCTTGGACAGCATCTCGCACAGCAGCGAGCCGATGCCGATGCCGACGGAGAACACCGCCAGCAGCAGCGAAGCCACCTGCGGGCCGCCGTGCAACACCTCCTTGGCGAAGGCCGGGAAGTTGCTGAGGAAGACCGCGCCGAAGAACCACATCCACGAGATGCCCAGCAGGGAGCGGAACACAGCCACGTCCTCGCGGGCCAGCCGCAGGTTGCGCCAGGTCTCGGTGACCGGGTTCCAGTTGATGACGAGGTGCGGGTCGGTGGACGGGCTCGCCGGAATGGCCTGGGCCGTCGCGCGGCCGAGGATGGCGAGCAGCAGGCAGGCCCAGGCCACATGCTGCGGACCGACGAGCGGCTCGTCGACCAGCACGCCGCCCAGCAATTGGCCCAGCAGGATGGCGACGAAGGTGCCCATCTCCACCATGCCGTTGCCGCCGGTCAGCTCGCGCTCGCTCAGGCGCTGCGGCAGGTAGGCGTACTTGACCGGACCGAACAGCGTCGAATGCAGGCCCATGAGGAACACGCAGGCCAGCAGCGCCGGCACATTGGCGGTGTAGAAGCCCCAGGCCGCGATGGCCATGATGGCGATCTCCAGGCTCTTCACGAGCTGCATCAGCCGCGCCTTGTCGTGCTTGTCGGCGAGCTGGCCACTGGTCGCCGAGAACAGCACATAGGGCAGGATGAACAGCGCACCGATGATCAGGCCGGCCATCTTGGGTTCCAGCCATTGCAGCTGCAGCTGGTAGGTCACCATCAGCGTGAACGCGAACTTGAAGACGTTGTCGTTGGCGGCGCCGAGGAACTGCGTCCAGAAGAAGGGGGCGAAGCGGCGCTGGCCGAGCAGGGCGAACTGGTTCGGATGGTCTGGGCTCATGGTTGGACGATTTGCGGCGGATCGGAGAGCTGCGCGCGCGGCAGCCAGGTGAACATGGAGTCCACGGTGACCGTGTCGATGTGGCTGCCGAAGCGACGCGCACTCGGATGATCGTCGAACGCGATGTTGGCGTGGGTGAGGCGCCCGCCCAGGCGGGTCAGCGTGGACAGGTGCAGGTCGGTTGGCTGATAGCCCTGGGCTTGCAGCCAGTCCTGGGCCGCGCGGCGGCTGACGATGCCGGGGCTGGCCGCGCCGGCCAGCGTTTCCAGTACCCACTGGTTGCTCTGCTGGTACTTGGTGGCGAAGGCATAGGCAACCATGCTGTAGCGGCGTTCGTTGAAGCGCGCCAGGCGGGCGTTGTCGGCCAGCATGGGAAGCAAGGCCTGCTGCAGCTCCGGCTTGAGTGCGACGAAGGCGGCGTCGTACCGGTAGGGGCGGTCCAGGAAGAACTCGCCCAGGCCCTGGCGATAGAGCGCCGCGAAGTCGCTGCCGCAGTGGTTGAGCTTGTGCACCACGCGCCAGACTGCGGGCTGCTGGCTCGAGTCGCGGTAGACGAAGCCCGGGTGCGACCAGCGCAGCCCGTACCGGCTCAGATCCTGCCCCGCGCGGGCGAGGAGGGCGACCTGGGCGCCGCTGTCGTCGAGCTGGCGGGCGGTGGCCTGTGCGAGGTTCAGGCCTTGCTCGATTTCGCGTGGCGTCGACTGCCTGTCCTCGCAGGGCCTGCCCGCCTGGGCCGCCGAGGCGGTGACCAGCGCCGCGATGGCGACGGCCCGTCTCAACGGCTCACCCGCTCGTTGTAGAGCAGGGCCTTGCCGACCTCGCTGGGGATGAAGGCGATGACCTCACCGGCGACGGACAGCAGCGTGCCCGCGCTGATGACCGACACCGTGACGGCCGCGCCGGTGGACGCGACGACGCCCTTGGCCAACCGGCCGGCGACCTTGATGCTGATGCGCGCGCCATCCGAGGCGCGCTCCAGCACCCAGATCGTGGCGCCGCCGACGACTTCGACGCTGACGACCACCAGTGTGACGCCGGCCGACAGGATGCCCACGGGCAGGGCGCTGAGCGCGGCGCCGGTGGCGCCGACCGCGCCGACCGACAGCACCAGCGGGGCCACCGATAGCGCGGCGCTGGTTTCGGACGGGTTGGCGGCCCGGGCGTGCGAGCCCAACGCCAGGCACAGGCCGGTGATGACGAGCAGGCGTTTCATGGTGTCAGCGAGTGTTGCGATGGGTGCGATCTTGCGTGATGCCAGGGCGCCGGATCCCGGAATCGCTCCGAGGCGCATGGCAAGCGCCGGGAAGTAGCGTTTCACGCGCCCATCGGCCGCTGAAAATGCGGGCGTGTCGCAAACACCGCCGCCGACAGGCGGGCGCCGCGCCAGCGGGCCAGGCGCTTCAGCGCCAGGTCGAACAGCAGCGGGTTGTGCTCGCGCAGGGCCTGCAGCGGCGCAGCGTCGGCGGTGTCCAGCAGGCCGGCGCCGACGAGCACGGGCAGCCGCACGGCGGCCGGGATGCCGGGCAGCGGGTAGTCCGAGCCGTGCAGCAGGCGCGGCTGCCAGTCCTCGCGCGTCAGCAGCGTGCGCGCGACCTCGGGCTCGCGGTTGGTCTGCAGCACGACGGAGATGTCACCCAGCAGGCGCTCTCCCCAGCCCTCGTCCATCAGCCGCGCGAACAGCGAGAAGGCCGGCACGTCGCGGGGCCGAGTGCGGTCCAGGTCCAACGCCGTTCCCAGCGACGCGCAATGCGCGATGACGATGCGAACGCCGCGTTCGAGCGCTGCGCGCACCAGCAGCGGGTTGCCCAGCGCGTCACGGCCGGCGCCGGGCACGGCGCGCTCCTCGCCGCAGTGCACGATGACGGGTAGGCGGGCCGCGGCCAGGCGGTCGTAGAAGGGCCGCAGCCGCGCGTCGCGCAGGTCGATGTTCATGCTGGACGGCAGCCACTTCAGCGCCACGGCGCCGCCGGCCAGGGCCGCGTCCAGCCGCGCCAGTGCGTCGGGCCGGTAGGGGTGGACGGAGGCGACCCAGGCGAAGCGCTGCGGCGTCTCGGCGGCGACGTGGTCCGCGTAGGCGTCGGGCACGTGGAAGGTCGTGTGGCCGGCGTGAGGGCGACCGGCGTCGTCGCAGGCCTGGTCGAATGCGAACAGCATCCAGCGCGGGCCGGCCGGGAAGTCGTCGGTCAGCGCCCGCAGCCGCTGCACGTAGGCGCGGTCGATGCTGGGCGCGTCCGGTGGCACGCAGGCGGCGCTCAGGATGACGCGCTTGCGCAGCATCTCGACCGGGTGCCACCACTGGCCCAGCTGGGCGTTGACGGTGCAGCCCGAGCCCGAGTCGCCGGTGCCCAGCAGATGGGTGTGCACGTCCTAGAGCTGGGCAGGGTCCAGGCCCTCGAAGCTGCGCTCGACGAGGGGTCTCAGTGCATCCGGCAGGCCGCCGCGGCAGGGGTTGAGCAGGCCGGCGCGGGCCGGGCCGGCGAGCGCGGTGAACAGGCCGGCGGCCGCGCCGCAGCACAGCAGGTGGCGTCGAGTGAGCATGTCGACGGAGTGGGAAGTGGCGATGGCCGCGAGCTTCGCGGTGCGCCGGCCCGGCGTCGCCGCTTTTGTCGGCGCGGCGCGGCCGCCGCGCCTGCCGGTGCCGCCATGCGCTACCGTTCGCGCCCATGTCGAGCACGCAATCCCTCGTGGCCCTGATCAAGGCCGAGCTGAAGAGCCAGGGCCGGAGCTATGCTGAGCTGGCGCAGGCGCTGGATCTGTCGGAGTCCAGCGTCAAGCGCATGCTGGCGCCGGGCGGTGAGATGCCGCTGTCGCGTGTGGACGAGATCTGCCGCGTGCTGAAGCTGGACTTCGCGGAGTTGGCCGGGCGGCTGGCGGCGCAGGCGCCGGAGCTGCGCGAGCTGAGCCTGGAGCAGGAGCGGGCCGTCGTCGCGTCGCCGGTGCTGCTGCTGGTCGCGATCTGCTGCCTCAGCCATTGGGCGCTTGAGGACATGCTGGCGCGCTACCGCCTCGCCGAGGTCGATGCCGTCGCGGCGCTGGCCCAGCTGGACCGCCTGGGAGTCATCGAGCTGCGGCCGCACAACCGCTACAAGCTCAAGGTGGCCAAGACCCTGCGCTGGCGGCCGCAGGGCCCCGTCATGCAGTTCTTCCGCGAGCGCGTGATGGCCGACTTCTTCGCCGGTGGCTTCGACGGCGAGGGCGAGCTGCTGACGCTGGTGCATGGCGAGTTCGGCGCCGGCCACGCGCGCGAGCTGGCCGAGCGACTGCAGCGCGCGGCCGACGACTTCGCGCGCCAGCACCTGCTGGACCAGCGCCTGCCGGTCGCCGAGAAGCGGCCCTACAGCGTCGTCATCGGGCTGCGCTCATGGGTGTTCGAGGCGTTCAGGGACCTGGAACGCCCGGGCCTGGGCCTCACCAGAACTCCCAACGGCCGGTCGCGATGACCCAGGCGCCCAGCAGCCCGTTCGTCACCGCATGGGCGATGACGGCAGGCCACAGCTTGCCGGTCCTGCGGTAGAGCAGTGCATAGGCCAGGCCGGCGATGACGGCCGCCAGCCACAGCGTGTGGGCCAGCGTGAAGATGGCGGTGGAGACGACGATGGCCTTCAGGCCCACGGTCCGCGGGTCGACGCGCTCGAAGCCCGGGTGCTGCACCCAGCGCATCAGGAAGCCGCGCCAGAACAGCTCCTCCATGACGGGAACCACCAGGGTCGCGCCGGCCAGGCGCAACGCGACCAGGAGCCAGATCGGCCGGCCGTCGGCGTCCAGCGGCACGAAGCTGGCCGTGGCCTCGCCCAGCTGCATCCAGGGCGAGTCCAGCCGCACCCAGATCGCGAAGACTGCGATGCCCACGATGACGGCCCAGCCGGTCTCGCGGGCGTCGGGCAGGTTCTGGCGCACCAGTTCGCCGTAGCCGCGCCAGTACCCCGCCAGCAGGCCGGCGACGATGAGGGTCTGGACGCCGTAGATCCAGCGCGCGTCCAGGCCCAGCTCGGCCGGCAGGTAGCCGCGCAGCGCCAGCAGCGCCATGAAGACGAAGAACGGAATGCAGCGGGCGAGGGCGGCGGGGCTGAGGGTGGGCGGTGCGGCAGGCATCGGGCGCCAGCTTAGCCCGCGCTCATGACGGCCCAACCCAGCGCACCCCCCGGGGCTCAGGGGGCCGCGGCTCTCAGCAGGCCCGCCTTGAACGCGACGTAGACGCCGTTGGTCCAGCCGAAGCCGTCCTGGGTCTCGTACTCGCCGCCGCCGCCGGGCCTGTCCTGGGCCACGTCGTACTTTTCCAGCAGCCGGCCCGTGGCAAGGTAGACGCGGTGCACGCTGTCGCACCAGCGCGCCGCGATATCACGCGCCAGCGCCTGGTGGCCATAGCGGGCCAGGCCCTGCGCGGCCACCCATTGCAGCGGCGCCCAGCCGTTGGGGGCGTCCCATTGCTGGCCGGTGGTGACGGCCGTCGTCAGCAGGCCGTTGGCGCCCAGCAGCCGCTGCTGTACCTGCCGGGCCATCGCGTCGGCCTGGTCCGTCGTGGCCAGACCCAGGTACAGCGGCATGAGGCCGGCCGCCGTCAGCGGGCGCGGGTCGTGGGCGTCGCGCCAGTTCAGGTCGGCGAAATGGCCGCCATCCTCCGCGGCGCGCCAGAAGCGCGTCTGCAGCAGTTGGCGGCGCGCGTTCGCTCGCGCCTCGAAGGACTGGGCGGTGGCCGCATCGCCCAGGCGGGCGGCGCCCTGTGCGATGGCGTCCTCCAGGCCGGCCAGCAGCGCGTTCAGGTCAACCGGCGCCAGCGCCGTCGTCTCTATCGTGGCCATGTCGGCGGGATTGGCGCACCAGCGGCCGGAGAAGTCCCAGCCGCTCTCGGCGCCGGCGCGCAGGTCGCGCCAGACCTCGGTCGGTGGGCGGCCGCGCGCGGCCTCGGCGGTCAGCACGTCCTCGCGCCAGCTCTCCTCGCGCGGCGTGCAGTGGTCGTCCCAGTAGCGGTTCAGCAGCGCGCCGTCGGGCGTGCGCAGCACGCGGCGGTGGGCCTGGCCCGGTGCGAGCCCCGCGTCGCCCGCCATCCAGTAGGCATGCTCGGTCTGCAGCGATCCCAGGTGGGCCGCGAAGCCGGCGGCGGGGTCGTCGGCGTGCAGCAGCGCCACCATCTTGAAGAAGAAGGGCGGCTGCGAGCGGCTCAGCATGTAGCTGCGGCTGCTGTTGGGGATGAAGCCGTAGGTGGCCAGCAGGTGCGCGAAGTTGGCGAGCAGGTGCTCGGCCAGGTCGCGCCGGCCGTCCGCGACAAGGCCCAGCATCGTGAAATAGCTGTCCCAGTAGTAGAGCTCGCGGAAGCGCCCGCCCGGCACGACATAGGGCTGGGGCAGCGCCAGCAGGCTTTCGCCGTCCTGCGCCTGGGAGTGCTCGCGCACCAGCTGCGGCCAAAGCGCGCGGATGTGCTCGCGCAGCCCCAGGCGGGGGCCGGTGGCCGCAGCGTGGTCGGGCAGCGCGAAATGGGCCCGCACGAAGTCCGGCAGCGAGAAGCCGGGCAGGCGGCGCTCGGCCTCGAAGCGGGCGCGGATCAGCGCGGGCGCGCTTCTTGGGCGGGCGTCGACGAAGCTCTTGCCGTCGTTGAAGACCCGCGTCATCTGCACGGCGATGAAGAGCTCGCCGTACAGCTCGTGGGGCGTGGCGGCCGTGGCCCGTGCGGGCGCGACGGCGTGGCAGGGCGCGGTGGCGACGAGGTCGCCGGGGCGCAGGGAGGAGAGAGTCATGGGGCGAGATGCCGGCGCAGCCGGGAGAGCGAGACGGCCAGCGCCGCGACGGGCACCAGCAGCAGGCCGAAGGCGGTAGTGCCGTCGAAGGCGACGAAGAGACGGCCGGTGATGAAGCTGCCCAGCGTGCCGCCCAGGGCCGAGAAGACGACGATGAGGCCGGTCATGGCCGCATGCCGGCGCTGCGGCAGCGCGCTCAGCATGGCGGAGTTGATGGCCGGGTAGATGGGGGCCAGCAGCAGGCCGGTCAGCGGCAGCAGATAGGCCGCGGGCGGGGCGTTGAGCCAGCCGACGTCGGCGCCCAGCGGCCGGGCACCGCGCGCCAGCGGCAGCGCGACGAGTATGAGTGCCGCGATGCCGACGAGGCAGGCGATGACGACGGTGAACCAGCCCAGCCGGCCGATGACGGCGGCGCTGGTGAGGCGGCCCAGCGCGGTGGTGGCAGGCATGATGACCGCCAGGCCCACGCTCATGGCCGTGGGCAGGTGAAGCACCTCGTTGTTGAAGCTGGGCAGCCAGGTCGAGATGCCCTGCTCGATCAGCACGTAGAGGAAGGCCGACAGCAGGAAGACGACGACCAGGCCCATCTTCAGCAGCGGTGCCATTGCGACGAGGTCCTCGCGCAGCGTCGTGTCTGGCGACCGGATGGGGCCTTCGTCCAGCGGGCTGACGAACAGCAGCAGGAAGGCGCCCGCCGCCAGCGCGGCCAGCAGCGGATAGACCTGCAGCCAGCCCCGCCCTTCGGCATGTGCGGCCTGGCTGAACAGCAGGAAGCCACCCAGCACGCCGACCATGAACAGGCCTTCCAGCAGGTTGGTGAAGCGCGCATGGCCGGCGCGGCTTTCGGTGACCAGGCCGATCATGGAATAAGCCGACACCTTGACCAGCGCGAAGCCTGCGCCCAGCGTGCAGAACAGCAGCTTGATGGCCCAGAACGCCGACAGCACCGGCATGGCCAGGCAGGCCGCGCCGACGGCCGCGAGGGCCAGCAGCATGGCGCGCTTCAGGCCCAGCCGCGGCAGGAGCGAGGCGACGAGGAAGGACGTGACCGCGATGGGAAGGTCCTTCCACGCGTCCAGCAGCGCCGCTTCGGCGCGCGCCACGCCCAGCGTCTGCACGACCAGCAGGTTGACCGCGCCGACGCTGTTCAGCAGCGCGCCAAACAGCATGTAGGTCAGGATGATGGCGAGCCTGATGCGCAGGCTGCCGCTCGAAACAGGCACCGCCGGGAGTGTTGTGGGTTGCGTCATTTCGAGAGCAGCGTTGAGTTCGGGCCTCGCCATCTTGGCGCGTCGTCAGAACTGGAAGCCGACGCTGAGCTCGTAGGCCCGACCGAACAGCGGCCGCGCGAGGAACACGCCGTCCTGGCCAACGCCCTGACCGGGCACGCGGAAGTTGCCCTCAGTCAGGCCGATCTTGTTGGTCAGGTTGGTGCCGGTCAGGCGCACCTCCAGGCCGTTGTCCATGGCGAGCACGGCGCCCGCGTCGATGGTCCGGTAGGCCGGCAGCTTCAGCGCGTTGGTCTGGTCGGCGAAGCGCTCGCCGACATGGCTGAGGGTGGCGAAGGCGCGCAACTGGCCGAAGCCGGTCTGCGTCTGCCAGCTGGGCGTGAGGCGGGCCTGGAACCGCGGAGCCCGCTCGACGCGGTTGCCGCTGTACTGCTGGAAGTCCTGGTACTTGGCGTCCTGGAAGTTGCCGGTGGCTGCAATCTCGAAGCCATGGCCCGGGCGCAGCGCCAGCTCGAACTCCAGGCCGGTGGCCTTGCTGTTGGGGCGCAGCACCACGTTGCCGGCGTTGGTGAACTGCTGGGTCTGGGAGTTGGTCAGCTTGTTGGCGTAGGCCGTCAGGAAGGCGCTGTAGAGCTTGGTGGCGGTCTTCAGGCCGATCTCGAACTGCGTGATGTCCTCGACCGAATCGCGCGTCTCGTTGGCGCCGCGGCCGCGCAGCACGTCGAAGTCGGGCATGCGGTGTCCCTTGTTCACGCGCACGAAGGCGCTGAACTCGCGGCTGAAGGCGTAGTTGGCCCCGCCGGTGAAGGAGTTGCGGCTGAGCTTGCTGTCGATCAGTGTGTTCGTGCCGTTGAAGTAGGCGAGGTTGTTGTTGTAGAGCGTGGTCGGGTCGTTATCCAGGTCGCCGTTGCTGACGTTGGCGATGGTGCCGGTGATGCGCTGCGTCTCGCGGCGCGCGCCCAGGTCCACGCGCAGCTCCTTGGTCAGCTGCCATTCGTCGGCGACGAAGAAGGCCTGCGTGTTGCCGCTGTAGCTGGCGTCGAGATTGAAGGAGAACGGCGGCGTCACATAGCCGTTGCGCGAGGCCTTGACGCCGTTGTCCAGCTGCACGTCGATGAGGCGGGCATGGGGCTGCACCGTCATCAGCTGGGCCTGGCCCAGCGTCCAGACGTCGTGCGAGCTGTAGCCAGCCAGGTAGAGGCCCACGGTGAGGTTGTTGCCCGGTGCGATCTCGCGCGACAGGCGGGTCTCGTTGCTGGTCGAGCGCAGCGCCTTGTCCACCACCCACATGCCGTTGACGATGACGGGCGTGCTGCCGGCCACCGCGCCGCCGCCGTTCGTGAACGTGGCGCTGCCGGTGACGGCCGCCCTGCCGGCGGCGGCGGCGACGGTCGCGTCGCCGTTGGCCGCCGCGACCTGGGATGCGATGTAGCTGGACAGCGTCTGCGGATTCGCGCCGGAGAACAGCGCGTAGGTGGGCGTGTCACCGCCGGTGTGGCTGAATTTGTTGGTCAGCGTCCAGTCGCCCAGCTTGGTGTCGAGGTTGGCGCCATAGGTCTGCACGTCGGCGCCGCGGCCGTCGGCCAGGTCCCTGGTGACGGTCGTGCGCTGGATCTCGGGCTTGCCGTTGGGCAGCGTGCGGCCCGTGGCGCGACCGGTCTCCAGCACGATGCTACGCAGCTCGTTGCCGTAGAAATAGTCCTTCAGCGCATTGAAGCCGGGGTAGCTGGACACGCTCTTGCCGTCCGCGCCACCGACGACCGGGATGGCCGTGAAGAAGGCGTTGCGGTCATGCAGCGCGCGGGCGTAGAGCTGCAGGCTGCCGTTGTCGAGCTTGCGGCTCAGCACCACGCTGGCCTGCCCGCCGTCGTCGGCGGGGAACTGCGTGTCGCGCAGGCCCTGGCTCTGGCGCCAGAAGCCGCCCACCATGACGTTCCACTGGTCCGACAGCTTGCCCGCATAGACGCCGTCCACGCGCTTGAGGTTGCCGGTGCCGGTCGTCACGCGAAGGCTGGCCTCTGGGTTGCGGCCGTCCTTCTGGATGAAGTTGACGGTCACCCCGGGCTGACCACTGCCGAAGATGGGGCTCGGGCCGCCGCGCAGCACTTCCATGCGGTCTATGGTGTCGTCCAGGCGGAACAGCTGCGAGTGCTCGAAGAAGCTCAGCGTGGGCAGGTGGTACAGCGGTGCGCCGTTGAGCTGGAAGGTCGAGTAGGGGCCGTCGCCCGGCGTCGGGAAGCCGCGCACGCGGATGTTGGCGCCGGCCTGGCCTCCCGAGGTCTCGACGAAGATGCCGGGCACGGTCTTCAGGATGTCGGCCGTGCTGCTGGGCGCGGCCTGCTTGATCTGCTCCTCGGTCGCCGTCGTGATCGAGAAGCCGGCTTCGAGCTTGCGCACGCCCTCGCGGCGCGCCGTGCCGGTGATGACGACGGCGTCCAACTCCTTCACTTCGGGCGATTTGTCCGCGGGCTTGGCGGCGTCCTGGGCCTGTGCGGCGGCGCAGAGGGTGGCGGCGGCCAGGGCGATCAACTGCGGGCGGAACAGTCGGGCAGCGGCGCGCGGCGCGGCGTAGGGGCTGGTCATGTGTGTCTCCGTGGGTTGTTGTGCGTCCCGAAAGCCGGCGCGGCCGTCGCCACTTTCGATGGAGCGGACTTTGAGGGCAAATGTTATCGATGTCATTTGGGTAAACACCAGTGTGGTGGAGTCGTGACATCGATGGCATTTGCGGCGATCCGACCCTGACGCTGGCGGGACGGCTTGCCGTGCGGGAGCGAACCCCGACAATCCCGGCCCATGAGCACCCATGACCTCACCGACGCCGAGTTCGCCGAACTCGACGAACTCCTCGCCGCCACGCCCGAGCCGCTGCAGCCGCTGGATGCCTCCATGCTGGACGGTTATCTCTGCGGCGTCATCGTGCAGCCCCGCCTCATCGAGGCCGACGAATGGCTGCCCAACATCTTCGACTACGACGGCGGCCTGCTGCCCGAGACGGTGGACGCGGGCTGGCTGGACAAGCTGACCCAGCTCGTCGAGCGCCGCTACGCAGCGCTGAACCGCAGCCTCGTCGAGGACGGCTGGTTCGACCCCGTCATCCTCGACGTCGACGAGGAGCAGGAGCCCGAGCCCCTGCCCGAGGATGCCAGCGATGAAGAGCGCTCCGCCCGCGCCAGCTATGACGAGCTGGGGCCCATCTCGCGCGCGTTGATGCCCTGGGTGGCCGGCTTCCAGCATGCGGCCCTGTGCTTCCCGGAACTTGCAGACCTGCCGAGCGAGGACGTCGCCGCGGCGATGGCGCGGCTGTACCGCCACCTGCCGGCCGAGACGGCCGAGGAGAAGGAGGTCGTCGCGACGCTGAACCGCGAGCATCCGCTGAAGGACCTGGACGAGGCCATCGAGGAGCTGATCGCCACGGTGGCCGACCTCGCCGACCTGACCGAGGCAGAGCGCTACCGCGTCGACACCATCCGTCGCGACACGCCCAAGGTGGGGCGCAACGACCCTTGCCCCTGCGGCTCGGGGCGCAAGTACAAGCAGTGTCACGGTAGCAACTGATGCGTTTGCAACTGCTCTCGGATCTCCACCTGGAGACCGAGAGCTACGTTCCCACGCCCGCCCCCGGGGCCGAGCTGCTGGTGCTGGCCGGCGACATCGACACGACCTGGCGCAGCTTCGAGCTGTTCCGCGGCTGGCCGGTGCCGGTGCTATTCGTCCCTGGCAACCATGAGTATGACCAGCGGGACGTGGACGCGGCGCGCGCGGCCTTGCGCGCGCATGTGCAGGACGTCGGCCTGCGCATGCTGGACGACGAGTCCGTCGTCATGCGCGACGCCGAGGGCCGGCGGGTGCGCTTCGTCGGCTGCACGCGCTGGTGCGACTTCGACGCCTTCGGCCCGGCGGGCCGCGAGCGCGCCATGCGGGCCGGCGGCTATTTCCAGAAGGTCATGCAGGCCACGCGTCATGGCGAGGACTTCGGCGTCGACGCCGTGCGCGCGCTGGCGCTGGAGAGCCGCGCCTGGCTGGCCGGCGAGCTGGCCAGCACGGGAGACTGGGACGCCACCGTCGCCATCACGCATTTCGCGCCCAGCCTGCGGAGCGCCGACCCGCGCTACGGCCGCCAGCCCGGTACGGCCAGCTTCTGCAATGACGACGAGGCACTGCTGCCCGGCGTCGACCTCTGGCTGCACGGCCACCTGCATTGCCGGCACGACTATCGACTGGGCAGCACCCGTGTCGTCAGCAATGCCCGGGGGCACATGAAGCGCGGCGAGGCCGACGGCTTCGACGGCCTGCGGACTATTGAGGTGTTTTCACCGGCTTGATGCGCAGCGCCCAGACGACGCCCGCCACCAGCAGCGCCACGCCCGCCAGCGTGGCCGGTGGCGGCAGGCGCTGCGTCCAGATGAAGGCGTAGGCCAGTGCCGCCAGCGTCTCGAAGACGATGAGCTGGCCGGAGAGCGAGGTCGGCAGGCGCTGGCTGGCCTCGTTCCAGCACAGCGTGCCCAGCCAGGACGAGCACAGGCCTATGGCCACCATCAGGCCGACGAAGGCCCAGGGCTTCTCGCCCAGTGGCCAGGCGTAGCCGGCCGGGACCAGCGTGCCCGGCGCCAGCAGGTGCACGCCGCCCAGCAGCAAAGCGCCGAGCAGCGCCATCGGCAGCGTGACCAGGCCCTGCGCCGTCGCCCAGGCGCGCGGGCTGCGGTCGGCGTGGGCGCGCAGCCAGTCGGCGTTGCGGATGGGATACCAGGTCCAGCAAGCCACGGCCGCGATGGCCAGCAGCGCGCCCTCGGCATAGCGGCGCGGGTCGCCCGCCTCGGCACGCAGCACAGCCAGCTCGTCGCGGTTCACGCAGGCCAGGCCGACGGCGATCAGCGCCAGCGATGGCGCCAGCTTGGGCCAGGGCAGCTGGCCGTCGCGCACGCGGTTGCGGTGGTTGGCGCAGACGGCGATGACGACGGGCAGCGTGCCGATGATCATGGTCGGCAGCGGCGCGCCGGCGCGCTGGATGGCGGCCGACAGGCAGAGGTAGTACAGAAAGTTGCCCACCAGGCTCAGCTTCGCGGCCTCCCACCAGTCGGCCGGCCGCAACTCGCGCAGCGCGCGCCGGTCCAGCGCCAGCGCCAGCGGCAACGCGATCAGGCCGAAAGCCAGGTACCGCCCCACCGTCAGGAGGGCGGGCGCATAGCCCGGCAGCATCACCGGGGCGACGAACACCAGCCCCCACATCAGCCCGGCGGCGAGGGCGAACAGCAAGCCAAGAAGCATGGCCGACATCATCCGTCATCCCGCCGCCGCCGGCCGCGGACGGGCGTCAGGCGCCCAGCCAGTCGGCGACGGCCTCGCGCTCGGCGGCCGTGTAGTGCAGGCCCAGCTTGCTGCGTCGCCACAGCACGTCCTCGGCGCTGCAGGCCCATTCCCGCTCCACCAGATGGCGCAGCTCGGACTCGAACAGGCTCGGTGCGACCTCCCTGCCGCGCGGCGCCGCCAGCAGCTCGCGCGCATCGCCGCCGTAGGCGTGCGCGATGCGGCGCACGGCCGGCCGGTCGGCATGGCGGTCCTGCAGCTCGGCGGCGAAGGCCTCGATGTCGACGCCATGGACGCCGAGGTCGCCGCCGGGCAACCGGGCGGTTGCGGTCCAGGGGCGGCGCGCATCGCCGAGCAGACGCCCCAGCTGCGTCGCGCCGTCCTCGGCCAGCTTGCGGTAGGTCGTCAGCTTGCCACCCCAGACGTTTAGCAGTGGCGCACCGCCGGCCATGTCGGCCTCCAGGAGGTAGTCGCGCGTGACGCTGGAGGCCGAGCCGCCCTCGTCGAGCAGCGGGCGCACGCCGGCGTAGCTCCACAGCACGTCGGCCGGCGTCACGGGTTGCACGAGATAGCGGCTGGCCTGCTTGCACAGGTAGGCGGTCTCGGCCGCGTCGATGGCGGCGCGCGCCGGCGGTTCCTCGTGCTCGGGCAGCTCGACGTCGGTGGTGCCGATCAGCGTGAAGCGCTGCTGGTAGGGGATGGCGAAGAGGATGCGGCCGTCGGCGTTCTGGAAGATGTAGGCATGGTCGTGCGCGAAGCGCTGGTTCACGACGATGTGGCTGCCCTTGACGAGGCGCAGGCCGCGCGTGGGCAGCGGACGACCGTCGCCGCCCCGCGTGTGGTCGCGCAGGAAGCGCTCGGCCCAGGGGCCGGCCGCGTTGACCAGGGCGCGGGCCTGCAGGCGGCGCCCGCCCTGCAGCGTCACTTGCCAGACTTCGCCGCCGCGCTGGGCCTGCAGGACGGCGCAGCGCGTCAGCACCTCGGCGCCGCGGGCCCGCGCATCCTGGGCGTTGGCGACGACGAGGCGTGCGTCATCCACCCAGCCGTCGGAATAGACGAAGCCGCGCCTGAACTCCGGCCGCAGCGGCGCGCCGTACATGCTGCCGTCCAGCGCCAGGCCGTGGGAGCCGGGCAGCAGTTCGCGGCGGGCCAGGTGGTCGTAGAGGAAGAGGCCGATGCGGATCATCCAGGCCGGACGCAGATGTGGCGCGTGCGGCAGCACGAAGCGCAGCGGATGGATGAGATGGGGCGCGCTCCTGAGCAGCACCTCGCGCTCCTGCAGCGCCTTGGCGACCAGCGAGAACTGGTAGGTTTCCAGATAGCGCAAGCCGCCGTGCACGAGCTTGGTCGAGGCCGAAGAGGTGTGAGCGGCGAGGTCGTCGCGCTCGGCCAGCAGTACCCGCCAGCCGCGCCCGGCCAGGTCGCGCGCCAGGCCCGTGCCGTTGATGCCGCCTCCCACCACCACGACGTCAAAATCATCCATATCGACCACTCTAAGTGAACGGCCGCCATGGATGCTCTGCTCGCGCTTGACCAGGGGACTTCGAGTTCGCGGGCCCTGGTCTTCGACCGCTCGGGCCGGCTGCTGGCCGTGGCGCAGCGCGAGTTGCCCCAGCATTTCCCGCAGCCGGGCTGGGTGGAGCATGACGCCGAGGAGATCTGGGCCCATCAGGTCGAATGTGCCCGCGAGGCGCTGGCCAAGGCGGGCGTCCGGGTGGCGGCCGTAGGCATCACCAACCAGCGCGAGACGGTGGTGCTGTGGGACCGCCGCACCGGCCGGCCGTTGCACCGCGCCCTGGTCTGGCAGGACCGGCGCACGGCGGCCTTCTGCGAAGGCCTGAAGCGGCAAGGTCTGGAACCCCGCGTGCGCGAGCTCACCGGCCTGCTGCTGGATCCGTACTTCTCCGCCACCAAGCTGCGCTGGCTGCTGGACAACGTACCTGGCGCCCGCGAGCGGGCGGCCCGCGGCGAGCTGGCCTTCGGCACCGTCGACAGCTGGTTGCTGTGGCGCCTGACCGAGGGGCGGGTCCATGCCACCGACGCCAGCAATGCCTCGCGCACGCTGTTGTTCGACATCCACCGCGGCGACTGGAGCGACGAGTTGCTCGCGGCCTTCGACATCCCGCGCAGCCTGCTGCCCGAGGTGCGCCCGTCGGCCGGCGACTTCGGCCTGGCCGTGGAGTTCGGCGTGCCCATTGCGGGCATCGCGGGCGACCAGCAGGCCGCCCTGTTCGGCCAGGCGGCCCTGCAGCCGGGGCAGGCCAAGAACACCTACGGCACCGGCTGCTTCCTGCTGATGCACACCGGCGCGCAGGCGCGCACCTCCACGCAGGGCCTGGTGACGACGCGCGCGGCCCAGGTGGGCGGGGCCGCGCAGTACGCGCTGGAGGGCAGCGTATTCGTCGGCGGCGCCGTCGTGCAATGGCTGCGCGACGGGTTGCACGCCGTGCAATCCAGCGCCGAGGTGCAGGCGCTGGCCGGCAGCGTGCCCGATGCAGGGGGCGTGGTTTTCGTGCCGGCCTTTGCCGGCCTGGGCGCGCCCTACTGGCGGCCCGACGCGCGCGGCGCGCTGCTGGGCCTGACGCGCGGGACGACGCAAGCCCATATCGCCCATGCGGCGCTGGAGAGCATCGCCTTCCAGAGCGCCGCCGTGCTGGCCGCGATGAATGCCGACGTGGGCGAGGACCAGCGCCTGACGGAGCTGCGCGTGGACGGCGGCGCGAGCGCCAACGACTTGCTGATGCAGTTCCAGGCCGACCTGCTGGGCATCCCCGTACTGCGCCCGCGCGTCATCGAGACCACGGCGCTGGGCGCCGCGCTGCTGGCCGGGCTGGGCTGCGGCCTCTATGCTTCCACGGCCGAGATCGGCGCGATCTGGCAGCTGGAGCGTGCTTTCGAGCCGCGCATGTCCCGCGACGACGCCGGCGCGCGCATGGCGCAATGGGAGAGAGCGGTGCGCCAGGTGCTGGCCGGGTAGCGCGCCGCCGAGGTGTTGCTGCTGACAGGACTTGGCAGCCGGCCCGGCGCAGCATGTGGGTTGCCAACGCCAAGGAGCCGCACGTGAACTTCGCCTACACCCTCGTCTACGTACCCGACGTCGCGGCCTCGCTGGCCTTCTTCGATCGCGCCTTCGGCCTGAAGACGCGCTTCCTGCACGAGAGCGGCGCCTACGGCGAGGTCGATACCGGCGCCGGCGGCACCACGCTGGCCTTTGTCGACCATGCGACGGCCCGCGACAGCGTGCAGCACGACTACGTCGCCGCCGACACCAGCCCCCGGCCGCTGGGCATTGAGATCGGCTTCACGGTGGCCGACGTGCAGGCAGCCTACGACCGCGCCATCACCGCTGGCGCGCGCGCATTGGCCGCGCCCGTCACCAAGCCCTGGGGCCAGACGGTGGCGTATGTGCGCTGCCCGGACGGTACGCTGGTGGAGCTCTGCACGGCCATGGGCTGAGCCGGCCTGAGGCCCATGGGGTCTTGGGTGGCAGGAGGCGCGGCGATGCTCCCGCACAATGCCCGCCCATGCGCCGTGCCGACCGCCTCTTCCAGATCGTCCAGCTCATCCGCGGACGCCGCCTCACGACGGCCGACTACCTGGCCCAGCGGCTGGAGGTGTCCATGCGCACCGTCTACCGCGACATCGCGGCGCTGGGCCAGCAGGGCGTGCCCATCGAGGGCGAGGCCGGCGTGGGCTACCGCATGCGGGTGGGTTTCGACCTGCCGCCGCTGATGTTCAGCAAGCAGGAGGCCCAGGCGCTGGTCGCGGCGGTGCGCATGTCCGAGTCGCGTCTGGATGCGGCGCTGGCGCGCCAGGCCGAGAACGCGCTGTCCAAGATCCTCGCCGTGCTGCCGCTGGACGCCCGCGCCGCGGCCGAGAGCCTGGCCTTGTACGCGCCGCTGCCGGCGTTGGACCCGGCGACCAGCGCCCACCTGACGGCCATGCGCGAGGCCACCGAGGCGCGGCGCAAGCTCAGCATGGGGTATCTGGACCTGGGTGGCGTGAGGAGCGAGCGCGTCGTGCGGCCGCTGGCCTGCCTGTTCTGGGGCCCTGTCTGGACGCTGGCCGCCTGGTGCGAGCTGCGCAACGACTTCCGCAGCTTCCGCGTCGATCGCGTCGAGACGCTGCAGGTGCTGGAGGAAACCTTCCGCGACGAGCCGGGCAAGACGCTGGCGGACATGAACCGCCAGCGCGAGGCGCAGGAGAGTGGTGGGGCTTGAGATCACTGCCTTCGCCCAGTCGTGCATCGCCGTACGTGGGCGCAACTGGTCGGTCCTGCATGCCGGGAGGGGGTGGCGGTGCCCGCGACACCGAGCCGCAAGCACATCGCCAGAGCGGGCCGGCTCGGGGCGGCCCGGCGCTCGGCCCGCATGGGAGAGCCGGGCTCAGGCCTTGATGGCGGCGCCCTTGTCCACCAGCAATTCGCGCAGCACCGAGCGGTGGCAGTGCGCCTCGTCCATGCAGTAGCAGCCCACCGAAAAGTGGGTCTGCGCCGACAGCGTGGCCAGCAGTGACAGCGCGTGCTGGGCCTCGGGCTCGCTCATCTCGGCGCGGTACTTCTTCCTGAAGGCCTGCCATTGGGCCTCCGTCTCGGCGGCCTGGCCCAGCTTCATCGTCTCCAGGCTGGGCGCCAGGTTGGGGAACCAGACGTCGTAGAAGTCGCGCGAGGCGAACTCGGCCTTGGGCACGCCGCGTGGCGGGCGGCGCACGGTGCCGATGCGGGTGCCCTCGTCGGGCGTGCGGGGGCTGCCGAGGCGGACGATGCAGATGGCCATGCGGATTCCTCCTCTCAATGCCGGCCGAGGACGCGGATGACCTCGGCCTCGGCGACGGGCTTGGCGATGAAGCCGTTCATGCCGGCGGCGAGCGCCTTCTCGCGCTCCTGGTCCAGCACGGCGGCCGTGAACGCGTGGATGGGCAGTCTGGCCGTCGTCGGGTCGGCGCGCAGCAGCTGGGTCGCCGCGAGGCCGTCGACCTTGGGCATGTGCAGGTCCATCAGCACGCCGTCCAGGCGCCCGGCTTGTGCACGGGCGAGGTGGATGGCCTGCTCGCCATCCTCGGCCTCGACGACCTCGGCGCCCAGGCGCTGCAGCAGTGCCGTGATGATGAGGCGGTTGACCGGGTTGTCCTCGGCGACCAGCAGGCGCTGGCCCGCCAGAGGATGGCGCGGCGGCGGCGGCAGGCGCTTGCGCGACGCCGTGTCGTCGACGGTCAGCGCCGTTGGCAGGGCCAGCTCGGCCCAGAAGCTGGAGCCGCTGGCGCCGTCGCTCTGCACGCCCACGCGGCCCTGCATGCGCGCGGCCAGCTCGCGACAGATGGACAGGCCCAGGCCGGTGCCGCCGAAGCGCCGCGTCGTCGAGTCGTCGGCCTGGGCGAAGGGGCGGAACAGCCGCTCCTGCAGGGCCGCCGGCACGCCGATGCCGCTGTCGGCGACGACGATGCGCACGCGGTCGGTGTCGGCGGCCGACAGCTTCAGCCGGATATGGCCGCGCTCGGTGAACTTCAGCGCGTTGACGAGGAAGTTGGCCATGATCTGGCGCACCCGCAGCGGGTCGCCGATGACGAGGCGGGGCAGGCCCGGCGCCAGATCGATCTGCATGTCCAGCCCGCGCTCGCGGCCCAGCGCCGCGCAGCCTTCGAAGCTGGCCTGGGCCAGCGCGTGCAGGTCGAACTCGATCCGCTCCAGCTCCAGGTGGCCGGCCTCGATCTTGGACAGGTCCAGCACGTTGGAGACGATCTCGTTGAGCGACTCGGCGGCGGCGGCGAGGTGGGCCAGGTACTTGTCGCGGTGGGCGTCGGCCGGGCCGCCCTGCTGCAGCAGGCGTGCCAGGCCCAGCACGCCGTTCAGCGGCGTGCGGATCTCGTGGCTCATGGTCGCGAGGAAGGCGCTCTTGGCGTGGCTGGCGCCCTCGGCCTGCTGCTTGGCGGCCTGCAGCTCGCGCTCCTGGCGGCGCCGCTCGCTGACGTCCTCGGCCAGCCACAGCGTCGCGCGGTCGGCGTCGTCCCCATCGCGGCCTGCCAGCCTGGCCGGCAGGCCGCGGGCGTTGAACTGCACGGTGATACGGCGGCCGTCGGGGTGGACCAGGTCGCGCTCGAAGGCCAGCGCGGTGCCGGCCACCTGCTGGGCCGACGGCAGGTCGGGCTGGCCGCCGGCGAGCCGGGGCTCGGTTCCGCCGAAGATCTCCTGCCAATGGTGGTTCACGCGCTCGAAGCGCCCACCTCGCGTCAGCGCAATGCCCACGCTGGCATGGTCGAGGATGGCTTCGGCCTCGATGCGGCCGCGCTCGCTGTCGGTGATGTCGCGCGCGATCAGCATCGTCGCCGGCTCGCCGTCCCAGTCCAGCGACGCGGCGGAGACCAGCAGGTCGCGCCATTGGCCGCCCACGAAGATGGCCGAGCGGAAGTCGCGCACCAGGCCGGAGCCGGCCAGCGCGGCGGCCAGCCGCCGCGGCTCGCCGCTGTCGGGCCACAGGCCCAGCTCGTGGCCCGAACGGCCCAGCAGCTCGTCGCGGGACAGGCCCACCAGCGTGCAGAAGCCCGAGTTCGCGAAGCGGATGCGGCCATCCTCGATATGGGCGACGCAGATGGCGTCAGGGCTGGCGCGCAGCACACGGTCCAGCATGGCGGCAGTGCGCTGGTGCTGCTGCAGCGCGAGGCGCTCGCCGGTGATGTTGTGGCTGACGCCGCGCCAGCCGGTGTGGCGGCCGGCGGCGTCGAAGACGGGCTCGCCCGAGCTCAGCGTCCACAGCAGCCGGCCGTCGGGCGCGCGGAAGCCATTGATGCGGTCGCGGTAGGCGCGCTTGGCGCGGATGTCTTCCAGCAGCGCCTGGTAGTCGGCGTCCTTCACGAGGGCCGCGCCGCCGGGTTCGCCCATGCGCAGGAAGTCCTCGCGCTTGTGGCCGGACAGGGTCTCGAACTCGTCGGATAGCTGGGTCACGCGAAACCTGGCATCGGCCTCCCAGGCCCAGTTGTGCGCCGCCTGCACGAGGCGCGCCAGCCGCGCCTCCTCGCCGATGGCGCGCCGCAGCGCCGCGCCGAGGATGCGGTTGAGCAGCAGGGCCGAGGCCAGGCCGCCCACCGTGATCAGCAGGTGCCCGACGACGCGGCCCTGGATCGACGGCTGCAGCGCAACGAGCCGGCCGGGCAGCCAGCCCTGGGTTTCGAGCGTGGCCAGGCCGAATATGGCGGCCAGATGCAGCGCGGCCAGCGCCAGGGCGGAGCCGTTGCCGGCCACGCCGCCCGCCACGGCGACCAGCACCGGGCTGGCCGCAAGCGCAAGCGTGTGCACGCCCAGGCCGGTGGCGATCGCGTTGCCGACCAGGCTGAGCTGCGTGCCGCCCAGCACCAGCGTCATGGCCAGACGCTGCCAGCCGGCCCGGCGCAGCAGCGACGCCAGACCGCCCAGACCCAGCAGCGTCATGCCGACGATGAAGCGCTGGTCGCCCCAGGGCGGGGCGCCCCTGGACGACTGGAACAGCAGGCCGGTCGCCGCCGCCGCCGCACCGACGATGCTGACGATGGCGACCAGCGTGCGCGTGGCCTTGTCCAGCAGCGCGTCGCGGCTTTCGAGGGCGTCAGTCGGCGGCGCGGCCTGGGCTGGGGTCGTCATGGAAACGCGTCCTCGTGGCTGCGCGCGACATTAGCACGCAGGGGCGGGCCCGCCTCTGATGGTTTTCGGGGTTTCGGGCACCTGCGCGGGGCCCGCTCAGGCGGTGCGCAGACGCGGCAGCCAGGCCAGCGGATCGAGGCGCGCGGCCGGTGCCTCCACCCACCGGTGGAAGGGCACGGCCAGGCAGTTGGCCAGCAGCCAGGTGGCCAGCAGCAGCAGCAGGCCGATGGCCGGCGTCGCGCCGGGCAGCTGGGCCAGCAGCGCGTTGGTCAGCAGCAGCACCGGGAAATGCAGCAGGAAGAGGGCATAGGACGGCGTCGAGCCGGCGGCCAACAGCGCGGCCCAGGCCGTCGGAAGCAGCGGCCGGCCCTCGGCGTGGCGCTGTTGCGCCCAGGCCAGCCACAGCGCCGTCGTGAGCGCGAGGGCCAGGCGGTCGCGCCAGTCCAGCAACAGTGCGGCGCCCATCGCCAAGGCCAGCAGGACAAGGCCGGTGCCGCGGTGTCGCCACAGGCCCAGCCAGTGCACCAGTGCGCCCAGGCCGTAGGACACGAAGAAATAGGGTGCGAAGGCGTCCAGCTCCGGCTGGCGATTGAAGACGAAGGCCGAGGCCAGTGCGGCGACCGCGACGAGCAGCGGGCCGACGACTAGGCGGCCGGGGTGGCGCCAGCCGCGTCGCGCCAGCCACAGCAGGCCCACGAGCAGCGCGAAGAGCTGCAGGTCTATGGCCACGTACCAGGCGCCCACCGTCAGCGCCTCGTAGCCGAGCACGTCGTGCAGCAGCAGCGCATGGGCCAGCAGCTGGCCCAGGCTGATGTCGGCTGGCACCAGCTCGGGCCAGGACGACGCGATGAGGCCGCAGGCACCCAGCGTCAGCGCCAGCGCGGCGAGGAAGGGCAGGGTCAGGCGCAGGTAGCGCCGCCACAGCAGCGCGGGCACGGCGGCCTGCAAGGCCTTGCCGCGCGGCGACAGGCCGCGCGCGCTCAGATACCCGCCGACGACCAGGAAGACCTGCACCGCCATGCGGCCGTACTGGTGCAGAGCGCCAGCCAGCCAGGGCAGGGCCTCGTGGGCCGCTCGGGCGAGGGGGCCGTAGCTGACGAGGTGGTGCAGCACGATGACCTGGGCGGCCAGGACCTTGAGGGCGTCGACGTGCGGCAGGCGGCGGGAAGGGCTGGACATGTCAGCAGCGCCCGGCTGCCCGCTGATGCTGGCAGGTCCCCTCGGGGGGCGGTGAGCACGGCGAGCGTGGGGGCGTTCGATTCATGAAAAAGAACGGGCCTGCGCTGAGGCAGGCCCGTTGTTTCGGACAAGTGAAATTGTACCGGCGCCCATCCCGGGAAAACCCCACTGTTTCAGGTGGTCACGAAGCGCCGCTCGGCCTGGGCCAACGGCGTGGCGCGTCAGCCGAACAGGCGGCGCAGCCAGTCGCGCAGGCGGCCCAGCATGCCCGGCCGTGGCGCTGCGGGGGCCGGCGCGGCCTCCACTTCGGCCGGAGGCTGGCGCGCCAGCAGCGCAGTCTGGAAGCGGGCAAAGAAGTCCTCGGCCAGCTTCTGCGCAGCGAGGTCCACCAGGCGCGAGCCGACCTGCGCCAGCTTGCCGCCGACGCTGGCGGTCACTTCGTAGCCCAGCCGCGTCTGCTGAGGCGCCAGCGCCTCCAGCGTGACGAGGGCCTGGCCCTTGCCATGGCCGGCCGCGCCGCCCGAGCCCTCGAAGGCGAGGCGGTAGCTCTGCGGCGGCACCAGGTCCGACAGCTGCAGACGGCCCTTGAACCTGGCCTTGACCGGGCCGATGGAGACGGCCATCAGCACGTCGAAGGCGTTGTCGCCGGCCGGCGTGATGGCCTCGCAGCCAGGCACGGCGGCCTGCAGCATCGCGGTGTCGTTCAGCGCGGCCCAGGCCTGGGCCTGGGAGACGGGCAGGGTTTGCTGGCCGGTCAGGTTCATGTGCCGATTCTGACGGGTGGCGCGAAAAAGGGGCCTGGCCTCGCGGTGACGGGGTGTCGACCGACCTGCGGCTCAGCGCGCCAGCGCGTCCAGCAGGCGGCCGACGCTGTCCAGGTCGTGCACGGGCAGGTGGCGGCTCACCTGGGGCAGCAGCGCCTGTACGCCAGCGGCGCGTGGCTCGAAACCGTCGAAGCGCAGCAGCGGGTTGAGCCACAACAGCTCGCGGCAGCTCAGGCGCAGCCGCTCGGCCTCGCGGGCGAGGTCTGGCGCATCGTTGCCGTCGGGACGGCGCTCCAGCCCGTCGGTGACCAGCAGCACGGTGGCCGTGCCGCCGGCCAGCACGCGGCGCGCCCAGTCGCGGTTGAAGGCGTGCAGGCTGTGGCCGATCCGTGTGCCGCCGGCCCAGTCCGGTACGGCGGCGGCCGCGGCGGCCAGCGCGTCGTCGGGGTCGCGGCCGCGGAGCTGGCGCGTGATGCGTGTCAGCCGCGTGCCGAAGACGAAGGCCTCGACGGCGGGCCGCTCGCGCAGGCCTGGCCCCGGGTTGAGCAGACCCTGGGCGAGCTGCAGCAGCACGCGCGAATAGCGGCCCATGGAGCCCGAGATGTCGGCCAGCAGCACCAGCGGGGTGGGGCGCGTGCGGGCGCGCTCCCGTGGTGGCGGCGCGGGCCCGCGGCGGGCCTCGGCGCGCAGCGCGGCGCGCCAGGCGATGCGGCCGCGCGGGGCCGGTTCGTGGCGGCGCGTCAGGCGTCGGGCCAACGCAGGCTGCAGCGCGGCCAGCGCGCGCCGCGCCGCGTCCCATTCGGCGGCCGTCATGATGTCGAAGTCGCGGCGCTGCAGCCGCTCGCGGTCGCCGGCGTCCAGGCGTGCCTCGACGTCGACCGGTTCGATGCGGGGCGGCGGCGCCGGACGCGGCGGGAACAGCGCATCGGCGAGGCGCCGGTTCTCGGGCGGCGGCGGCGTGGCCGCGCGCGCCTGGGCCTGGGGCAGCAGCAAGGCCATGATGCGGCCCAGCAGGTCGGGGTCGCGCCAGAAGACGTGGAAGGCCTGCTCGAACAGCGGCCGGTGTTCGGGCCGGTCGACGAGGCAGGCGGCCAGCGCCGCCTTGAAGTCGGCGCGCGAGGCCAGGCCGCCTGCTTCCAGCGCCTGGGTCGCCAGCAGCAGCCGGTCCGTGCCGATGGGCAGGCCCGCGGTGCGCAGCACGCGGCCGAAGTGCAGGACGTTTTCGGCCAGTCGGTCCATGGTCTCAGGCGCGCGCCTGCTCGCGCAGCTCGGCCAGCAGCCGCGCTGCCTCGCCGCCCTGCACGCGGGCGATGTCGTCCTGATACTTGAGCAGCACGCCCAGCGTGGACTGCACGATGGCGGGGTCGAGGCTGACGGTGTTCAGCTCGACGAGGGCGCGCGACCAGTCCAGCGTCTCGGCCAGGCCGGGTAACTTGTACAGGTCCAGCGCGCGCAGGCCTTGCACGAATGCGACGACCTGCTGGGCCAGCCGCTGCTCGATGTGGGGCAGGCGGACGCGCACGATGGCCAGCTCGCGCGCGGCGTCGGGGAAGTCCACCCAGTGGTAGAGGCAGCGGCGCTTGACGGCGTCGTGGACCTCGCGGCTGCGGTTGCTGGTCAGGACGACCAGCGGCGGCGTGGCGGCCGTGATCGTGCCGAGCTCCGGCACGCTGATCTGGAAATCGGCGAGGAACTCCAGCAGGAAGGCCTCGAAGGGCGCGTCGGCGCGGTCCAGCTCGTCGATGAGCAGCACGGGCGCGGGCGTGGTGGTCAGGGCCTGCAGCAGCGGCCGCTCGATGAGAAAGCGACGAGCGAACAGCTCGTCCGCCGCTCGTTCACGCTCGTGCGCCTGCGCGAGGCGGATTTCCAGCATCTGGCGTGCATAGTTCCACTCGTAGGCGGCGGCGGCCAGGTCCAGGCCTTCGTAGCATTGCAGACGTATCAGCGGCCGCTGCAGCGCGGCGGCCAGCGCGGCGGCGATGGCCGTCTTGCCGGTGCCGGGCGCGCCCTCCAGCAGCAACGGGCGGGACAGACGCAGCGCGAGGAAGGCGGCGACGGAAAGCTCCGGCGATGCCAGATAGGACTGGGCCTCAAGGCCCGCGCTGAGGGCCTCTTTCGAGTCGATCATGGGGCCAGTTTCCCAGCTTGCACGCGTCCAGGCGAGCCTCCGACGCCTGGGCCAGGCCGATCCTGGCTGCCGATTCGGCGCGGGCTGTCGATGAACTTGACATTGCTGCGTTGCAAGCTCATTGCGATCATATATTCGCAATGAAAATCAATAAGTTGCAGATCTGGAATGAGTTATGCATGGTGTTGGGTGTGTTCAAGCCATTCCTGAGAGGGGAAGTCCATGCGCAACACTTACAAACTCATGTCGTCGTTGGCGGCGGCATTGGGCCTGCTCTCCGCAGGCGTCGCCCATGCAGATCTGGTGATCTATGTCGGTTACGCCGACAACCTGAGGCCCAGCGGATTCTTCCCGTCCCCGTGGCTGGGGGGGGCCAACGTGGTGTCGCAATCCAGCGCCGCCCAGTCCTTCGACTCCGGCGCGGTTCGCATCGACAACACCGGTGCCAGCGCCATCACGATTTCCAACTTCGAGGTCAAGCTCAACAGCGGCGGTGTCGTCTTCAATTTCTGGAGTGCCCTGACCATAGGCGCGGGCAAGACCGGCATCTTCACGCAAACGGCGTCCTACAACTTTGACTCCAGCGACTATGGCCCGCTTGGCGGAGCCCCGGCCATCGATGCGGCCCATCCGCTGGGCGGTTGCACGAACATGGCGGCGCTGTCGGCGGTCCAGCAAGCCGATTGCCTGGCGTCCATCCCGAACGTGTCGTTCTCCACCGATGGCGGAGCCACGACGCAGTCCTTCGACGACAAGGGCTACATCATCAATACCTTCGGCTACGACTTCATCAACGGTTCCTCTGACGGCAATGAGTCGATCAACTGGAACCTGATCGGTCGCGATGCCGTGCGCGGCGGCACGAATCTGCCCGAGCCGGCGACGTTGTCCCTCGTGGGCCTCGCCTTGTGCGGCGGCGTGCTGGCCGCGCGCCGCCGTGGCGGGTCGCCACGTTGAACTGCACGACCGGGCGTTGGCCGGGATCTATTCCCGGCCGGCGCTTCGGCGCCGTTTATTTCAAAGCCGCCTCAGAGATCCAGAAGGTAGACCATCGCGGCCGCGCGCTCTCCCGCGCTGTGGCCGGCCAGTGCCTTGTCCCACTCCGGTTCGGCGGCGCCCAGTGACGACGTGGCGTTGCGCGTCATGACGGCGACCTCCTCGGTGCCGGCGTCGAACTCACCGACCTGCTCGCGGCTGTCGAGAAACAGCTTGGCCACCGGGCCGGCGCTGGACGCGATGACGACCAGGTAGCGCGAGACCTGGCGGTGATCCTGCTGCGCATGCCGCTGCGGCAATTCGTGACCGAAGCCCTGGTTCATCTTCCAGCCTCCTCGCCCTCGCAAGGGCTGCGCAAGTTGGGTCCATTGTGCGCCGGCCGCGCCCGGACTAGCCCCGATGCCCGAGTTCTTCCGTCGTGATCCAATCGCCAAATTGGAACCGATTCCAATTTCAGGCTTGGCGAGGGCGGGACATGCGGTGCAAGACAGTTTCGGGCCACTTCCGCGGCGTGGCGGCGCGAGTGATGGCGGGTGGGGTGCTGGCCGCCGGCCTGGCGACCCGGGCCGCGACGGTCGATATGCCGGACTTCGGCCCCCACGTCCACATCCTCGACCCGGCCACGCCCGGCCTGCAGCAGCGCGTCGACGACATCTACGCGGACCAGCAGCCCAACCACTTCGGCCCGCGCCGCGACGCCATCCTGCTCAAGCCGGGCACCTACCAGAACCTGCGCATCCCGGTGGGCTTCTACACCCAGGTGCTGGGCCTGGGGGCGCATCCGGACGAAGTGCACGTCATCGGCGACCTGCGCTCCACCGCCTTCCTCGACCACGACAACGCGACGCAGAATTTCTGGCGCGGTGCCGAGAACTTCGCGGTGACGCCCGCGTTGGGCTTGGGCGACAACACCATGCAGTGGGCCGTCTCCCAGGCCATCCCGTTCCGGCGCATGCACGTGCGCGGCAACATGCGGCTCAACCAGCGCAACGGCTGGGCCAGCGGCGGCTGGTTCTCGGACGTGTGGGTGGACGGCCGGGTCGATTCGGCGACGCAGCAGCAATGGATCTCGCGCAACAGCCGCTGGGGCAGCTGGACGGGCTCGAACTGGAACATGGTCTTCGTTGGCGTGCAGGGTGCGCCGGAGGGCGAGTTCCCGACGCCGGGTCGGCGCTACACGCGCATCGACAAGACGCCGCTGGTGCGCGAGAAGCCGTATCTCTTCGTCGACGCCGCGGGCGGCTACGCGGTGCGAGTGCCGGCGCTGCGGCGCGACAGCGCGGGCATCTCCTGGGCGGAAGGCGCGCTGACGCCGGGCCGGACGCTGGCCATACGCAAGTTCCACATCGCCAGGCCGGGCGACACGGCCGCGGCACTCAATGCCCAACTGGCCGCGGGAAAACATCTGCTGTTCACGCCGGGCGAGTACCTGCTGACCGAGCCGCTGCAGGTCCGGCGCCCTGGCACGGTGGTGCTCGGCCTGGGCTTCCCGACGCTGCGCTCGGACAACGGCCAGTCCCTCGTGAAGACGGCGGACGTGGATGGGCTGACGATTGCGGGCCTGTTCCTGGATGCGGGCGCACAGGACTCGGGCGTGCTGATGGAGGTGGCGCCCGCGGGTGCTAAGCGGCGCCACCGGGCTGATCCCATAGCCCTGCACGACCTGTTCTTCCGCATCGGCGGCGCGGCGGCCGGCCGGGTGGGCACGGCGTTGCGCATCAACGCCCACGACACCTTGGTGGATCACACCTGGATCTGGCGTGCCGACCATGGCGAGGGCGTCCGCTGGGCGAGCAACCCTTCGGCCCACGGCCTGTGGGTGAGCGGCGAGGACGTGACCATCTATGGCCTCTTCGTCGAGCATTTCCAGAAGGCGCAGGTGGTCTGGCAGGGCAATGGCGGACGGGTCTACTTCTACCAGTCCGAGATCCCGTATGACCCGCCCAGCCAGCCGGAATGGAGCAGCGCCGCTGGCCGCGGCCACCCGGCCTACCGGGTGGTCGACGGGGTGACGCGCCACGAGGCCTGGGGCCTGGGCGTCTACAGCGTCTTCCTGCAGCCCGGCGTCGTGCTGGATCGTGCCATCGAGGTACCGCGCCGGCCTGGCGTGCGGCTGCACCACATGATCACCGTCTGCCTGGTGGACAAGGGCAGCATCGAGCACATCGTCAACGACGCGGGCGAGCCGGCCCGCTGCCAGGGTGGCGGCAACACGGCGACGCTGAAGGCCTACCCCTAGCCGCGCAAAGAAAGCGGGCGCCTTGGCGCCCGTTCAAGAGTTCACCGGAAGGAGAGGAAATCGCTCACCCGGCCTCTTGCGCGAGGCGTTCCTCGATGCGGGCCTTGACGGCCGGCAGCGCGGCGGGCAGGTGGTGGGCGAGCTGCGCGAACAGCGCGTCGTGCAGCTTCATCTCGGCCCGCCATTCGGCGGCGTCGATGCGGGTGACGGTGTCGAACTGCTGCTGCGAGAAGTCCAGGCCGTCCCAGTTCAGATCGGCGTAGCCGGGCGTGACGCCAAAGACATGCTCCTCGCCGCCGCCCTGGCCGTCCAGGCGGTCCAGCATCCACTTCAGCACGCGCATGTTCTCGCCGTAGCCGGGCCAGACGAACTTGGCCTGCGCGTCCTTGCGGAACCAGTTGACGCAATAGATGGCGGGCAGCCTGGCACCAGCGGCCTTGAGCCTGGCGCCCAGGTCCAGCCAGTGCTGGAAGTAGTCGCTCATGTTGTAGCCCATGAAGGGCAGCATCGCGAACGGGTCGCGACGCACCACGCCCTGCTGGCCGGCGGCGGCGGCGGTGGTCTCGCTGCCCATGGTGGCGGCCATGTAGACGCCTTCGGTCCAGTCGCGCGCCTCAGTCACCAGCGGCACCGTGGTGGAGCGGCGGCCGCCGAAGATGAAGGCATCGATGGCCACGCCGGCGGGGTTGTCCCAGTTCTCGTCGAGGGCCGGATTGTTCGTCGCGGCCACCGTGAAGCGGGCATTGGGGTGGGCGGCCTTGGCGCCGGTGGCCTTGGCGATGGCTGGTGTCCAGTCCCTGCCCTGCCAGTCGATGCAATGGGCCGGCGGCGTATCGGTCATGCCCTCCCACCAGACGTCGCCGTCGTCGGTCAGCGCCACGTTCGTGAAGATCACGTCGCGTGCTAGGCTGGCCATGCAGTTGGGGTTGGTGTGCGAGTTCGTGCCCGGGGCCACGCCGAAGTAGCCGGCCTCGGGGTTGATGGCGTAGAGCTTGCCGTCGGCGCCCGGCTTGATCCAGGCGATGTCGTCGCCGATGGTGGTGATCTTCCAGCCGGCGAAGGCCGGCGGTGGGATCAGCATCGCGAAGTTGGTCTTGCCACAGGCGCTGGGGAAGGCTGCGGCCACATGCATCTTCTTGCCGGCCGGGTTCTCGACCCCAAGCACCAGCATGTGCTCGGCCAGCCAGCCCTGGTCGCGGCCCATGGTGGATGCGATGCGCAGCGCGAAGCACTTCTTGCCCAGCAGCGCGTTGCCGCCGTAGCCCGAGCCATAGCTCCAGATCTCGCGCGTCTCGGGGTAGTGGACGATGTACTTGGTGTTGTTGCAGGGCCAGGGCACGTCGGCCTGGCCGGCCTGCAGCGGCGCGCCCACGGTGTGCACGCAGGGCACGAACTCGCCATCACTGCCCAGCAGCTCGATGACGGCCTGACCCATGCGCGTCATCGTGCGCATGTTGACGGCGACATAAGGGCTGTCGGAGAGCTCCACGCCGATGTGAGCAATGGGCGAGCCCAGCGGGCCCATGCTGAAGGGCACGACGTACAGCGTGCGGCCGCGCATGCAGCCCTTGAACAAGGCCTGCTCACCGGTCTGCAGCAGCTCACGCATTTCGGCGGGCGCCATCCAGTTGTTGGTCGGGCCGGCGTCTTCCTTCCGCGCCGAGCAGATGAAGGTGCGGTCCTCGACGCGGGCGACGTCGCCGGGATCGGAATTGGCCAGGTAGCTGCCGGGGCGCAGCACGGGGTTGAGCTTCTTGAACGTGCCGGCCGCGACGAGTTGCTCGCACAGGCGCTGGTACTCGTCGGCGCTGCCATCGCACCAGTAGACGTCGGCCGCCTCGGTCAGCGCCGCGATCTCGGCGACCCAGGCGATCAGCCTGGCGTGTTTCACATAGGCGGGCAGATTCAGGCGCAAACCCTGCATCAGCGGTTGGTTCATGGTGGAAGCTCCGATCATGGTGATGTGTTTGGGGCAACCGTTCGGAGCTGGCCCAAGCACACCGGGCCAGGGGCGTGAATTGTCGAATCCAATGTAATCACGCCGTAACCACCGGGATCGGTGGGTCCATGCAAAACCGGAATAACGCCATGCTGGCTGGGCGAAAGGATCGCGCGGCTGGCGAAGCGGGCCTAGGGTTTGCGCGAAGGGTGGCTGTAATCGAGTGCAACCGGGCTTTGTTCGTTCAACCCTGAACCCCGGCGCCTGGCTTCGTAGGACTGCCGATGACCTTCTGCCCGACCGCCGCTACCCGCCGAACGACTTGAGGATTTGCTTGAGGCGCTTGCGCCCGTCGCTGTTCGTTGCCCGGTAGGTCTTGAGGGCCAGCGCCAGGAACTGCTGCTCGCCCGGCGACAGCCCCGCCGGCTCCCGCTCTTCATCGAGCCAGCCAGCCTCCTTGCCGCAATGCTGCTCGATCTGGCGGGCCAGCTTGTCCCCGATCGGCCGGGCGCCGCTCTTGGCCATCGACCAGGTGGCCCCGCTCACTTCGATCCGTGTGGCCCAAGCCGCCTCCAGGCCTTTGGGCGGGTCGCCCGCCGCGATGCGTTCTTCCGCGAAAGCCTGGAAGAGCGAGAGGGCGTTGAGTCGGCGAAAGGTCGAGATGCTGGACACGGCGTGTGTTGTGAAAACACTTCACATTCATTCTAGGTGTTCGTGCTGCGTTGACGGCGACGTGAACACTCTTCACAATCTGTCCATTCGTTGATTCAACCCCAACCCATTCGGTCTCATCATGTCCCGTCTAGCCCTCGCCACCAACGCCAAGCGCCCCTTCTCGGGCGAGATGGCCTTGTGCGTCGCCGCGGGTCGCCATGAGAGCGTGCTGGCACTGAGCCAGCCGCACCATGACCGATACGAGGGTGATGCAACACCACCGGGGAAAGCTCTAGCCCACTGAAGCTTTCAATCTCCAGGGATCTCACGATCCGCTGAAGCCCGGTCTCCCGCAGGAACCGGGCTTTTTGTTTGGCTCCTGCTGTTCCGGTCGATTCAACCCGATGCGCGCCGACGGGCGTTCCTCAGGAGCGAGTCGCATCTGATGCCATCTCGGGTGTGCCCGTGCACAAGCACTGGCCTGCCTGGTGTGCATGTGTGCCCCAGCACGTTCTGCAGACGGAGCCGGCATGCAGCGGTCCACGCAAGTTTGCTTGCGCGGGTCGCGTGCGGACACAGCCGAGATGACATCGCCTCGTTAGCTCAGTGGAGAAGAGCGCCGGCCTACGAAGCCGGAGGTCGGAGGTTCGCCCCCTTCACGAGGCGCCATAACTGTTCGCATCAAGGACGCTTGGCAGAGTTGGTCGATTGCGCCTGGCCGTAAACCAGGTCCTCACGGCACGGTGGTTCGAATCCATCAGCGTCCACCACATCAACAACGTCCCGTTGGACTTCCGGTGAGGTCTTCGGCCCTTCAAGCCGAAGAGGCGGGTTCGACTCCCGCACGGGATACCAGACTGAGAAGCCTGTCGTCGAGCTCACGCTTCGACAGGCGCAAATCGGCCGCAACGATTGGGCGGCGTCGGAACCCGTCACCGACAACCATTCAGAGCATTGAAGGATGACCCGTGTGTGGCGCAATCAGGGAGCGCTGCTGCTTTGGGAGCAGAGGGTTGCAGGTTCGAGTCCTGCCGCACGGACCAGGAGTGAAGTAGCCGCCATAGCTCAGTTGGCAGAGCGCCGGTCTGTCGAACCGGAGGCCGCGGGATCGAAGCCCGCTGGCGGCGCCAGTTTGAAGATGAAGTGTGTTTGGGGTTGACCGTCGCCTGGTGGCCCAAGGCTCAAGGTCGTGACCCTTGCATCGCCGGTTCGCTCGGTGCAAAGCACCGGACGGGCCGAAGGCACGGGCCGCAGGCCGAGCGCAGTGCGCGAGCACTCCGGTCGGTCAACCCCAAGCGCATTCGCACCCCTCGTGGCGGAAACGGCAGACGCAACGGTCTCAGAAGCCGTTGCCGCAAGGCATGCCCGTTCGACCCGGGCCGAGGGGACCAACACAACCAGGAGAACACCATGAAGAAGATCCAGAACGACCACAGCTTTCGAGGTCATGAGCAAGCGCCGCAAGGGCTTCCCGTCTGAGACGCAGGTCAAGCGCGGCGACCGCATCGTGGGCGGCCACAAGGAGCTGATGGAAAAACTCGGCCGCAACGACCCGTGCCCCTGCGAATCAGGGAGGACGTTTCAAGCGCTGCTGCCTGAGCAGCGGCTGCTTTTGACGGCGTGAACCGGCATCACTACCGGCGCTGATACGGCGCCACTCAGCACACCAGGTGGGGTGTAGCTCAATCGGAAGAGCAGCGGACTTTGACTCCGCAGGTTGCAGGTTCGAGCCCTGCCGCCTCTGCCAGAAAACTTGAACCGTGCTTGTCGCAGAAAGGAGGACGCCATGCACGACGTATTGCAGTTGGACATCACCGGCCTCCCGCAGGCCTGGATCTCGGTCGAGCAGGCGGCGGTGCACGTCGCTACGCGCTCGGTGGCCTGGTCGCTCGGCGACGAGCCGCTGGCCGTGCTGCGTGGCGGCATGAATGCCGACACCGGGCGCCAGTCCGTGCTCGAAGTACCGGCGATCCTGGCGCTGCGCGGCAGCTCGCGGCTGAAACTCTTCGACATCACGCCCTGCTACAGCAAGGGCAAGGTGATCCGGCGCGACCGCCAGACCTGTGCCTACTGCGGCATCTGGCAGGAGCTGCGTGACCTGACCGTCGACCACATCCAGCCCGCGTCC
>Ga0213878_10000042_pt1 | contig 90857 bp, 92 predicted proteins | sample VelepicoBEBS_R02_FD_161053 | JGI IMG/M metagenome (GOLD analysis project Ga0213878, IMG submission 161053) | Vellozia epidendroides bulk soil microbial communities from rupestrian grasslands, the National Park of Serra do Cipo, Brazil - BS_R02 | ecosystem: Environmental > Terrestrial > Soil >... | reverse complement strand
TTCCCGGGTTCGAAGGCTGAGCTCCTCCGATATACGCATGGAAGGTTCCCTGGCTGCTGCTGAATGAAAAACCGGGAAGCAGCCGGATACTCACAGGATCACTTACTTCCGTATTGGGCGGTGGCGGCGCATTGAGGACCTTCTGTCCATAATGCAGAAAGCCCAGCAAAAAGCATAAGATTAAATAAATTTTTTTCATTTCTGTTTTTAGTTTTTTTGTATTGCTGTTTATGCGTCAATAGGTAGCATACATAATGAATCTTTAAAACTAAAAATAGAAAGATTAGTCTTTCAATACGGGAATATTGTGTAGAATGAAATGGCTATTAATGGTCAAATTTTTTCTATAGCTATTTAGATATAAAATCCTGAAATAAGAAACACTTAGGGCAGGGGAATAATTTATATAAACAATGTAGAAAAAGTTTTATAGGATATGGGATTTTATTCTGTGGTATTAGTTTTCAGTGTGTTTTAAAGAATGCTAGCTTTGAGATAGTGAAATAATTTATTTTCATTATTTGATATTATTGAGATGACCTGCTGTAGAAATACAACAGGTTTTTTTATGAGGTCTATCCATCTTTACTGAGCGTTTTTATGGAGTACTTTTAACAAGAGGATAGAAAAAATTTTACAGAATATTCTATTTTATTCTACAGAAGTTATTGTTTTGGATCAGGAATTTCATTGTAATTTTGTGAGGCAATGAGATAAGTTTTTTAAAAGTAAAAACTTTTGAGCCTGCTGTGATAATACGGCAGGCTTTTTATGTGAGAATAAGAAAAATAAAGGCTGATATTGAAAGAGTCTGAGCTCGAGTACTTTGCGTCCGATAATAATGGTATAAAAAACCTTAGCATCAAAAATGCTAAGGTTGTGTAGGTGTTTCAGTAAACTGATACATTATTAGCTTAGTATCTCACATGGAACTATGCAAATTACCCATGGACATTTTTTAATACCCGGAGGGGGACAGCAGGCTTCGGAACATCCGGATGCTCCGCCCTGAATACTTTTTAATTGATCTCTTGAAATTTTTTTAGAATTTTTCATAACAAAGTAATTTAGTTAATATCCTGTTTAAGGCTGGTTTCCGCCACCACATCCGTCGTACGGCATGCAGGTCCATTTTCCGTTGATCATGCATATCTGACCTCCGGGACAATTGATCCCTCCTTTAATTACTTTTAGCTCCTGTCTTTCGATTTTTTTTAAATTTTTCATAATATTTTGGTTTAGTTCTGTTCGAAATTAATCAAATTTTATTAATTGAATTAAATTATTATAAAATATTTATCTTTAACCCAATATAACCCTATAACAGGAGCAAATACTTGAATTATGAGACAGATCGCTTTGATCGCTGTATTTTTTTTATCTATCCAATTTGTAACGGGACAGAAAGTTTCTCATGACAGTGTCGCTATTTTTTTTGATGAAATTAGAACAGCATCCAAGAAGAATACAGAACTTTGGGACAGAGATCTGTATGGGCCAACGATTCTCATTGATCCGAAAACCAGAGAAATATTGGCCAATGAATCTGACACAGGAGGCTTGTTAAAAGCTGACGGAAGTCTCTATTCCGGAATATTACCCGCTCAGATCAATATTGCCAATACGGCGTTCAGCTGGAATGGGAAAAGATGGACTATGGTAATGCTTCCTCTTCCTCAGAATAAGCAGAACCGTATTCATTTACTGGCTCATGAATCCTTTCACAATATTCAACCCGGTTTAGGATTTAAACTGAACAATACCGAAAACAATCACCTTGATCAGAAGGAGGGAAGAATTTATCTGCGCCTGGAACTGGAAGCTCTGAAGAAAGCGCTTCAGTCTTCTTCTGAAAAGGAAATGAAAGAACATCTGACCCATGCTCTCATCTTCAGAAAATACAGACATCTGTTGTATAATGGGGCAGCAGCTGCGGAAAATTCATTAGAATTAAATGAAGGAATAGCGGAGTTTACAGGCGCGGTAGTAAGCGGCAGAAATATACTACAGTCAAAAACTTTTTTTATAAACGGAATAGATGAGTTTTTCGGAAATCCTACTTTTGTCCGTTCATTTGCTTATTATACGGCTCCGGTTTATCTTTATCTGTCGTATCATAAAGAAAGAAACGGGCATAAAAAAATTAAGTCAGACACTGATTTGACGGATTATTTTATACAGGCATTCAAGATATATATTCCTGCAGATTTAAAAACAACGGCCGGGAAAATATCCGGATATTACAACGGAAACGTCATCATTAAAGAGGAAAAAGAACGGGAAGAAAAAACAAAGAAACTCATTGCCGCATATCAGCTCAAATTCATCGACCGGCCTCATTTTGAAATTCAATTTGAAAAAATGAATGTTTCCTTTGATCCCAGAAATATTATTCCGCTGGGAGATCAGGGAACCGTTTATCCCAATATCAGGGTTACCGATCTGTGGGGAATTCTGACTGTTGAAAACGGAGCGTTAATGAGCCCGAAATGGGATAAGATTTCCATAACAAATCCTACCGGAACAGAAGGTGAAAAAATTGCCGGTGATGGCTGGACACTTGAACTCAAGGATGGCTATAGTTTGGAAAAAGATCAGACCAATGGGAATTATAAATTAAAAAAAAATAAAAACTGATGACAGAATTTAGGTCGTAAATTTCAAAAATACTGTCATAAGATAAGTCCTTGTCTTTATCAATTGTATTACTTTGTATACACATTAAAATATAAAATATGAAGACAATCTTTGAAGCCGGAATTAATATTGCTATAAAAATTCCCAAAAATAAATATGAAAAAACAGTGGCTTTCTACAAAAATATTTTAAAACTGGAAGTAGAAGAAAAGCCTATCCATAACCCGACCGTTTCCAGAACCCATGAAGTGAAATTCGGGAATAATATAATATGGCTGGATTGTGTGGATAATTATACGCATTCCGAAACCTGGCTGCAACTTACTGTTCCTGATGTGGAGGAAGCTACACAATATCTTCAGTCTAACGGAGTAGAGACCTGCGACGAAATTGAAAAGCTTCCGGAAAATATGCACTGGATCACAGATCCTGCAGGTACGGTATTTAATGTACAACAAAAATAACGGGGAGACCGAAGGAAGATATGGTTATGAAAAATGACTAGACTAAAGAATAATACAAAACAATTAAATATTCCTGCCAATAAAAAAGATGAAACAAATTCTTGTCTCATCTTTTTCGTATGTATTATGGTAAACTAATTTTCTTACCCTGTTCAGGGAAAATATAATTTATTTTTAAAGGATTGTTTTCCAGAAGTTCCTTTCTAATGATTTCCGGATTGTCTTTTGTAGGTTTTCTGTGGGTGACTACAATTGTTAGATTTTCCAGGTTTTTTTGTCCTGTTTTTTCTTTGAGTTTGCTCATTTCTTCTGTCAGGAGATTAGGAGTAAGATGGCCAAACAACAGGTGTTCAGGCTGGCTATTTGGGAAAGAGACTTCAATTAATAGGGTATGTAACTGTCCTTTTTTTATAAGCGGGGCAACACTTTCCCAAAGTTTATTAAGTTGTTCTGATTTCTCAATTCTATCGGCTCCCGTGTCTCCTAAATAAAGCAGATAGTGGTCATTATATCTTACCAGTGCAGCACTGCTTTTATAGGGATTTATATGGCTTAATTCATAGCCTTTTATAAAAAGCGGAGTTTGTTTTACAGGAAGTTCTTTTCCTTCCTGAAGTTCATTGTAATGATATTTCCCGAGCATGGGCTTTTGTCCCTGATCTGCAAAATTGATCCAGGTATCTGTAATAAAATAATGGTTTTGCAGAATTTGAAGTACAGGAGCTATTCCGAAGATATCTTTTTTGCTGTCAGCAGGGGAGTTGATAATAAGACCTGCAAGGTGATCCAGATGGCCATGTGATACAAAATATCCTTTTATCTGATCTTTTAGAACTGTTTCTTCAGATCCGGTAAGACTATTCAGCTGAATGGCTTTTCGTATTCCTGTATTAACAGTTCCTGCATCCAGACATAGAAATGCAGGATCTTTAGGGGCCCCAACCAGGTAAGCTGATAAGTTATCTTCTTGTTCTCCGCCATATATTCCTAACGGAACAACATCAAAATGTTGAGCCTGACAGGCAATATGTACAAAAAATGCAAATAAAGAGACTGTAATTTTTTTCATGAATTTTAAGCTAAAACATCCTGTATATAAGGATGGAACAAATTTACATTATTTTTATGGACTGACAGGGAAGCTAAGCAGATGAAAGCTTTTTATTCCCTGTGTTTTTTTTCGTATATCAATAGAAGGCACATCACGATGACAAAAGCAGCATATGCATACTGACTGCGGGAAACACCGACTCCGAAAGGAAACCAGATCCCCTGAATATGAAGTTGGGAAAGTTCTTGGGCAAACAATCCTGTGGAGATTAATAGGACTGCCGGTAGAGAAAGCCAGCCCCTTGCTCCTTCTTTGTAAACTCCACAGATGATAATGAGTATCATCAGTAAAGCAAACAAAAAACGGGTATATCCGGAGATTAAATGAAAAGGAGCATCCGGAATAGAGCGGGCAACCCATTCCAGGCCTACAAGTTGTGAGGCCATATAAACAGAAGTAAGGAGAATGATAAACGGCGGAATCCATGACGGCCGGTACAAGCCATACCAGTCCCGCCATGCCATAAGCCAGGAACCCAGTACCAGAGGCGTTAATATCACAGTGGTTATGATATCAATTCCATGGGTAGTTTCTATCTGCAGCCAATAATAAAAAGCCTGGTTGGCGCGAACCATAGCCAGCAGAATTAAAGCAACAATCAACCATTTGTATGGTTTTACAGGTTTAAACAATATGGAAATCATGATTGCCAGAAAGATAAATAATAAAGGTTCAATAACTTCCAGGATATATCCTTTGATCGTTTGTCCCCACTGATCTCTGTATTTTAATTCGATACTATTTTTTTCTCCCAGCTCAGGAGCGATATGAATTCCTCCGGCATCAGAAATCTGATCTAGTGTAGCAGGACTCATCCATACTCTGAATGCAATGGTGATCTGCTTTTTGTTCCTGATATAAGGAGGAAGCAGAAACATTTTGGGTTGTATACTATAGGCTACCGGTACCGGATCTGAAAAATCCCCGGCGCCACCCAGTAATTTTCCGTTTACAAATACCTGATAAGCATCATCCACAGATGGGGGGCCAGTGAATGCAAGTGTATTCCCTTTTATAGAATCTAATGAAACTTTTATACGATACCATGCATATCCCGAGTATCCCCGATGGCCTCTGGTAGTCCATCCTCCGGTATATCCGGTAAGTCCTACATCACCGTCGTGTGCCCCCGGAGGAGCGGTAAGGTTTATATTTTCCCATGTCGAATCATTAAAATTAGGGGCAGCCCATTCCATACTGTCTCCTGTTTTGAATTTCCATGGGCCATTGAGCGTTATCGTTGGATAATTGCCATTCAAAGCAGCTGCATGAAGGACTGGGAAAAGTAGAAATACCATGAAGAGGAGATGATGTATTCTGATGCAAGTATACTTCCTGATAATATGATTCATAAAATGACAGTTTAAATGATAAAGCAGATCAGTGACATAATTGGATACTATAAAAATATGTAAAATATTGACACCTAGTATTTTTTATAGTTTAGAAAGGATACTAATGGTTAATATTTTACAGATTATTATTGTAATTTAAGGGGCCTGAGAGGGGGATTATCACTATACGGATTTCTATTTAACGTCTTATTTGCCATTTTTATCGACTAAAAATCCTGTTCTGTCGAAAAGAGTTGATAAAAATCATTCATCCTGATATTTTTGAGATATAATTTTGAAGGTAATGAGAAAGTCAGTCTTTATAAGTGCTATTTTTTTTATGGGTTTAGGAGCATTGGGCGCACAGACTACAGTAACAGGTCGTGTGGTAGATGCGGAAGGAAAACCTCTGTCTTTCGCTTCACTTAAATTTTCTAAAATCAATGATACTTCAAAATCCATTACTGAAAAAATTACTGATGAGAATGGGAATTTCCAAATTTTATTTGCAGAAAACGGAACCTATAATGTGGTTACGTCTTATAAAAACCTGGCCCCTTTTTCACAACAATATGATTTTGCTACTTCTGAAGTAGCGGTTACTATTACTCTTCCAAAAGAGAAAGTGACAGATATCAAGGAAGTTGTTCTGAATAAAAAAGCGAAATCAAGTATTGTAAGAAAGATAGACAGAATCGTAATGAATGTTTCTGAAAATCCGATAGCTGCAGGAAAATCTTCTTTAGAATTATTTAAACTCGCTCCGGGTGTATTTGTAAATAACGGAAAAATTTCTATTAATGGAGTCTGGGGCACGAGGGTTATGGTAGATGGTAAAATGCTCAATCTTGCCGGAGCAGATTTAAAAAGTTATTTGCAGAATCTGAGATCAAATGAAATTCAGTCTATTGAAGTAATAGCGCACCCGCCGGCAGAATTTGATGCGGAAGGTTCCGGAGGTATCATTAATATCATTCTTAAGAAAAATACGAAAGAAGGCATTAACGGATATATAGGGAATGACTACTCAATCGGAATGGGTAAGTACCCGACTTATAATCCATATGCAGCTATTAATTATAAAAAAGGTAAGCTGGGATTAAGTGCAAGTTATTCTTATAACAACAGTAAAAGTTATGAAGAATTACAGCAAAAAAGAAATTTTCCCAATGGCGGTAATTATGACCAGTCGACCACAGATGTTCAGAAGAATAAAAGCAACAGAGTCAAAATAGGTTCAACTTATGATATTTCTGAAAAACAATCTATAGGCCTTCAGTATACAGGACAGTTTAGTAATTTTTCCAGTAGTTCCGTATCAGATTCATATATTACTTATCCTGATGCTACTAAGAATTTGAGATCTGTAGGAAGTTTTCCTACCGAATCTAAAACTACTTTTCATAATGCAGGGCTGAATTACAATATTAAGACGGATAGTTTAGGTTCAAAATTCAGTTTAGTTGCAGACTATACTTATAACAAAAGAAACGGAAGCAGTTTAAGTGACAGTAGAGATCTTAATGCTCAAAATATAATTGTAAGAGATACTTTATTCAGGTTTTCATATCCCAGCACGGCAAAGATTTTTACTGCTGATGCAAAATACAGCTGGAATTTTAAATCTAAAGCCAACCTGAGTTTCGGTGCGAAAGTTACAAGTACGGATATTGATAATGAAAACCGTTATGATGTATTTCAAAACACGTGGTACAGCATTCCTGACCATGATTTTAACTTTAGCTACAGGGAAAGAATATATGCCGCTTTTGCAAGTTTTACCGGAGCATGGAAAAAAATAGAATATAAACTGGGCCTTCGGGGTGAACAATCGGATGTAAAAGGTATCCTTTCGGGAAGTCAGGCAGCAGAAGTTTCTCAAAATTATTTCAGCTGGTTTCCATCGGTATTTCTAAAAAGGAATCTGGATGAAGAAGGGAATAATTATTTGGCTCTTTCCTATAACAGAAGGATTAAAAGACCATCTTATTTTGATCTTAATCCCTATAAATACTATATAGATAACTATTCTGTGACTACAGGGAATCCTTATTTGAAACCACAGTTTACGAATTCTTATGAAATCAGTGGCATGTGGGGCGGGAAATATTACACTGCTATAAGCTATAATTATACGACGGATATTATTGCCCAGATTATAGAAAATTATCCGGGGCAGGAGCTGGTTACAATTATCAAAGCCAATGCCGGTACAAATAAAGTACTGACTGCAACGTTAAGTGCTCCGGTTACTATTGCCAAATGGTGGACAACCAATAATAATTTACTATTAACCTATACGGTTTCAAAGTCACCGTATTTTTTAATAGAGAAGCCGTCATTTATTTTACAGACAGAGCATGAAATATCATTAGGTAAAGGATATACTTTCACTTTAAACGGATTTTATACTCCGCAAATGGTAACCGGAAATGTGGTGACTAAAGGAATTGCCAGTGTAGATGTCGGGGTACAGAAGAAATTTTTCAAGAACAAGCTTACCGCAAGGGCTTCTGTAAGTGACATTTTTTATACCAATAATTACAAAGCGACCAGTTATTTTAATGATACAAGAATCTGGATCAATCATAAAGAACAGTCAAGGGTGTTTTCTATTTCTCTGATTTACAGTTTTAAAACAGGAGAGAACTTTAAAGCTAAAAAGATAGAATCCAGTAATACGGATGAAAAAGGAAGATTATAAGATCCTGCTGTAAGGTGAGAGATTGAAAAAAGAGACAAAACCATAAAATACAATTAACCTGAAACAGGCCTGGATCCTAAATAAATACAAGATAAATAAGTAAATGCCAATAAAGGCAGACTTTAAAAATATTGTTGCAGCAAATACGGGGAAGCTGAAAACCGGTAGAACAGAGTAGGCAAAAATAACCATAAATACAATTAAAATGTCAAAAAAAGATTTAAACAACGCAAATGAGAAGGCTTTAGAGCAATTATCAAAATCATTACAATTCGAATCTGTAAATGAAAACGAAGCTGGTCAATTAGCTGGTGGTTTTTCAGAAGCTGTTTCAGAAGAGCAATTGGAAGATATCAACATCAACATCTTCAAGTGTAAATGTGCTACTAAGCCTGAAACAGGTTTAAACCCAGCATAATTAAAAAACAAATCAAGTTAGCCTGGATTTCGGTTTAGGCTAACTTTTTCCTAAAAAAAAACTAACTAATTATGAAAACAAGTCAATTCAATCATATTATTTTTCATAATAATACCAACTATATCTATAATTCTTTCAGCAATAAATTCATTGCTATAGATACAACCATCTCCGACCTTTTTAAAGCCTTAAGAACTGAAGAAGATATCAATGATCTTTCAGGCTACCATCCTTCTTTTTATAACTCTTTATATAAAAATGGGTTTATTGTAGAGAAAGAGGTGAATGAGGTAGATAAAGTACGTTCTTTGAGTAAGAAGATTGATACTGACGAGACTCATTATTCTTTGATTGTAAACCCGACAATGAATTGTAATTTCAAGTGTTGGTACTGCTATGAATCCCACGTAAAAGGATCAAAGATGAATAGTCAGACGGTAACAAAAACCTGCCTTTTGATTAATAATATCATCACTACTAAAAAAGAGTTAAAAACATTTCACATTTCCTGGTTTGGCGGAGAGCCTTTAATGTATTATAAAGAAGTAATTGCTCCTATCATGGCATTTGCTGACAAAATCTGCAAAGAACACGGAGTAGAATTTGATACTCAGTTTACAACCAACGGATTTTTGTTTACAGATGAGATGATAGAAGAATTAAAAGCTTATAATGTCAATGGGTTTCAAATCACATTAGACGGAAATAAGGCATCTCATGATACCGTAAGATATGTAAACGCTAAACGTGGTTCTTATGATGTCATTATGCAGAATGTGAAAAAACTTTGTGAAAATGATTTTAGCGTAGGAATCAGAGTCAATTATACAAATGATAATCTGGAAGATTTTGAAGAAGTTTACAAAGATCTTCAAAAAATTGACGAAGAAAAAAGAGATTATGCAGGAATTGCTTTCCATAAGGTTTGGCAGGTAGTAGAAGAGACGCAAACCTCTGACAGAGTCAATGAATTAATTAGAAAAGTAAAAGATTTAGGATTTGCTGCTCATGAGGGAGCTGTTCCGGATAACGTGAAACACTCATGTTATGCAGATAAAATTAATAATGCAACCATCAACTATAACGGGGATGTATTCAAATGTACGGCAAGAGATTTCTCCGGTGGTTCAAGAGAAGGTATCTTAAAGGATAACGGTGAAATAGACTGGAATGAAAAGTTTGAAGACAGAATGAACATCAAGTTCAATAATAAGCCTTGTCTTTCCTGTTCAATACTACCATTATGTAACGGAGGCTGCTCGCAACATGCACTTGAAAACAAAGGTAAAGACTATTGTGTCTATGATTTTGATGAAAATCAGAAAAAAGAAATTGTCAGAAAAAAACTTATCCGTATAGCAGGTTAAACAATGCAGAAAAATATCTCCTCTATAATAAACGATGATCTCTTCACAAAAATTTATAACAGAGAATTTATTAATAAGAGATCTTTAGATGACAGTATACTGTATAATCACCTGGAAAATACGTTCCTTGAGGCATTTGATCTCATTAAAGAGAATAAATTAGAAGAAAGTAAAACTTTATTTAATAACGGAGAAAAATTATTCCCCAAAAAAGATAATGAAGATGTTTTCGGCCTTATTCTAAACGATACGCTTTACCCGAAGAAAGCTTATTTATATTACAGAGAAGGAAAGATAAGATTGGCCGGATATCTTACATTAAGATCAATCATTACCAATCAGAAAATTAAAGAAAAGAGCGGTGTCGATCTGCCGGTTTTTGTTCAGATACAGCAATATCAGAATATTTCAGTTATTTGTTTCAAAACGAAATATTTTTCTGAAGGAATTATTCTGAACTGCAGATTGTTATTGTTTCTTTTTACGAAAAAAGACGTAGGTGTAAAATATCTTTCTCATTTTGCATTTACAGATAAAACAGAAGAGTCGGGTCTAAAATGCAGTATGGCCTATCAGATTGTTTTTGCAACTATCCAGAATCTTTACAGAATCAAAAACAAAAGGTATCTGTATTCTTTTATAGAATTTGTATCGAATATTTTATCTGAATTTGCACCTGAATTTGAAAATGAAATGGTATTGAAAGAATTTCTTGAAACTATTTCACAGTATGATTCGGAAAAATATTCTGAAAATGCAGCAGACTTTATTGAAAAAAATAAAGATGTACTATTCCCCGGAACCACTTCAATACTTACTGTAATAAACAAAATATACGAAAATGAAAAAGTTATTTGACAAACTAAGGATCACAAAACTTAAAGTGAAAAATATAGAAGACTGTAAGCAAAAATTAGACATACAGGAACAGACGGAAGCAGATAAATTTTTCGGAGGATTCAGAGAATATCAACCCCCGATTTACACCCAGGATCACATTGAACATACAGAACTTAAGATAAAAAATCTATTTGCGGACAGCCATTCACAATAAACCTATAAGCCATGAAAAAAACAGATAAAAAAAATAAGGATCAGAGCAATAAAGAAAATCCGATTGTCAATCGTGAAAAAATAAAATTCTTAGGAATTACAAAAGAATTACCTACTGATATTGAAAGTGTGGATCCGGAAAGTATTACCGGAGGGAAGCAGACAGACCCTACCGTTCGCACGCAATGGCCTACTATTAACCCATAATATTGTATCAATGTCATTTCTTAGTAAAAAATTTAAGTTTTATAAACAGTTGGACTACATGGATTGTGGTCCAACATGTCTGCGAATGATATCTTCCTATTATGGAGAAGAATATTCACTGGACTATTTGAGGGCCAATTCATATATTACTAAGAATGGTGTAAGTCTTCTTGGACTGAGTGAGGCGGCTGAAAAAATAGGATTTAAAACCCTTACTGCCAAATTGAATTTTGAGCAACTTACCAATGATGTACCGCTTCCTTGTGTGTTGCACTGGAATCAGGAACATTTCATTGTGCTTTATGATATTAAAAAGAAGAATCTTTTCCGTAAAAAAGATCAGATTATCATTGCAGATCCGGGCCATACCATGGTGAGGGTTGAAAAAGACGTATTTGAAAAATGCTGGATATCTACCGCCAATCAAAAGGGAATTGCTCTCTTATTAGAACCTACACCCGATTTCTATCGTAATGAAGAAGGAATAGAAAAAAATAAGAATGGCTTCGGATTCCTTATGGGATATCTCAGACCCTATAAAAGCTACTTCATGCAACTTGTTTTGGGGATGATTCTGGCCAGTTTGATCAGTATGTGTTTTCCGTTTCTTACGCAGAGTTTGGTAGACTTTGGGATTAACAGAAAAAACATCAGCTTCATTCACCTTATCTTATTCTCACAGCTGCTGCTGTTTTTAGGAAGTATTGCGATTGATATGTTGCGAAACTGGATTCTCCTCCATATCAGTACCCGAATAAGCATCAGCATTATATCCAACTTTTTAATCAAGCTGATGAAACTCCCGGTTAACTTTTTTGAATCCAAAAATGTAGGCGATATCACACAAAGAATTAATGATCATCACAGAATTGAAACCTTTTTAACAGGGTCTACCTTAAATACTCTTTTTTCGATCATCAATTTATTTGTTTTTTCGTTTATTCTGGGAATCTATAACATCAAACTTTTAGGCGTTTTCGCAATAGGAAGTCTTTTGTCAATAGGATGGATCCTGCTTTTCCTGAAGAGAAGAAAAAATATTGATTATAACAGATTTCAACGGTCAAGAGAAAATCAGAACAGCTTGTATGAAATTATCACAGGAATGCAGGAGATAAAACTCTATAATAGCCAGAAAAGCAGACGATGGGAGTGGGAAAGAATTCAGGCAAAATTATTCCGGGTCAACATAAAAAGTCTTTCTCTTGAGCAATATCAGGAAATGGGAGCTACATTTTTTACCCAATTGAAAAATATTCTGATCAGTTACATTGCAGCCAGCCTTGTGGTTAATCAGCAGATTTCTCTGGGGGTAATGCTCAGTATATCTTATATTGTAGGACAGATGAACAGTCCGCTTACCCAGATTATTTCATTTATCAAAAGTATTCAGGATGCTCAGATAAGTTTGGACAGACTCAACGAAATTCATAACAGAAAAGAAGAGGAGAGTGAAGAAGATCTTATCGGGTATAATGACAGCAAATATCCTATTCGTCCTGAAAATGATTCAGACTCTTTATACTTGAGTCATGAATTGTTTACCAAAAGATTAAAAGAAAACAGAGGCTCCGGTATTGAAATTTCTAATCTTTCATTCCGCTACGGATCCCCTAAAAGCCCATTGGTACTGAAAGATGTCAATCTGTTTATTCCTAAAGGTAAAATTACAGCCATTGTAGGAGCAAGCGGAAGCGGGAAAACAACATTACTGAAATTACTTCTTAAATTTTATCCACCCAGTGAAGGTAATATCAGTGTAGACGGAATTTCTCTTCAGGATATTTCAGCACAGCTTTGGCGTAATAATGTGGGAACGGTAATGCAGGAAGGGTATATTTTTTCAGATTCTATTGCCAGAAATATTGCCATGAACGGCGAAAGAATTGATGAAGAAAAACTTTTTGACTCTGTACGAATTGCCAATCTGCATCCCTATATTTCAAAACTTCCGCTAGGATTTACAACACGTATAGGAAATAGCGGCTCAGGGCTGAGTGGTGGTCAGAAACAAAGACTATTCATTGCCAGAGCTGTCTATAAAGATCCGAAGTATCTGTTTTTTGATGAAGCTACCAGTGCTTTGGATGCTAATAATGAGAAAATTATTATGGAAAACCTGAATCGGTTTTATGAAGGGAGAACTGTTGTGGTGATTGCGCACAGGCTGAGTACTGTAAAACATGCAGATCAGATCATCGTGATGAAAGACGGAGAAATTGTAGAACAGGGCAACCATAACGAACTTGCCAGAAACAAAGGATATTATTTTGAACTCGTTAAGAACCAATTAGAATTAGGTGCAGCGTAATTATGCCAGAATTAAATCAAATTTTAGAAGAGCGTAGTGCCGAGATGGAAGAAATCGTTGGCATTATACCAAGTTGGATAACCCGTTGGGGATTGACATGCCTTTTTATTATTGCTATGATAGGATTGTTTGTATCTTTTTTCATCAGCTATCCTGAAACGCTACAAACGACAGTGCTTGTTCAGTCTGAAAATCAGCCGGGAAAAGTTACCGTAAAGAGAGATGATGCCAATCAGATCTTTAATTTTTTAGTAAAGAATGGAGATGAGGTGAAACCGGGAGATACTCTTCTTATTCATGTAGATAAGATTACAGGACAGAAATATACGACAACAACGCCAATGAAAGGCAAAATTTATTTGTCTAACGGGACAGATGAAAAAAATACATTAGACAAAATTATTTGGGTGGTACCGGAGTCTACCGGCTCCGAAGTTAAAATTAAATATCCGACCAAAGGCTCCGGGAATGTAAAAACCGGGCAAACCGTAAAATTCAGCCTTCATGGTTTTCCCAGCCACGAATACGGATTTATTGAAGGACAGATATCCACCATTCTTCCTGTAGAAATAGACGGAATGCATCAGGCTTATGTCAAGCTTCCGGGTAAAAAAATAATGACTTCCGAACAAAAAGAAATTCCTATAATGCCGGTAATGCAAGGCGAAGGCGAAATTTTATTAAGTGATAAAAGTATTTTTTATCGCATCTTTGGAAGCGTTTTCTAAATTGAGCTAAATTATTTTATGTTTTCAGAAAAATCATTTAAAAATTTTCAAAGATATATCATAAGAAAACCTTCTTTTTCTTATGATATTCTTTTTATAGATAGTCATAAAACAAAACCTTTACAGGATGTTGTCCGCGATTTACTGGAGGATGATTTTTTTATGGCGTCAATCTACTGGAGTTCACCGGAACTGTATAAAACTGTTCAATCGTATAAAAAAGGAGAGCTTAAAGAATCAAAAAAAGAAAAACTGCTGGCTTCTCTGACCAAATATGCTTTAAGGGCGAGCACCCGTGCTACGCCTTATGGTACATTTGCAGGACTTGGCTCAATTGACCTGTCAGAAGATCATCATACAGATCAGAATAAAAGGGTGGCCAGAATTGATCTTTTGTTTTTGGATGAGCTGAAAAAGACCATTGAAAATGATTTCAGAATAAAACCTTACTTAATGTATGCTGTGAATGATTCAGTCTATGAGATTGCAGACAGTTACAGGTTTACAGAGCCTTTTTTTTCAGATAAAGAGGCCGCTCAGTATCAGCTGAGCTCATTGGAAAAAACGGAATTTATAGATATTATCTACCATCAGCTGAAAGAAAAAGGAAAGGCCACATTGCAGGAGATCAGATCCATACTTCCCGATAGCTTTACAGATGAAGATGTAAGGAATTTTATTTTTGACCTGATTGATTCCGGATTTATCACCAGTGAAGTTTTTGGAATTAAAGATCTTCAGAGTTTATATAAAGTCGTCAGCAGAATAGAAAATGCTTATTATCCGGATGATAAAAGCTATTCCGTTTTACTGGAAAAAATATCGGAATGTATTGATATGATCAGCAATACTGAACAGGATTATCTTCCCCTACAGAAAATTAGTGAACTTGAAGAACATATTCTCAAAAAAGATATAACATGCAAATGTATTTTTCATATTGACTTTCTGAAAACAGCAAAGGATGATCTGATCTATAAATCTCTTTACGGGCAATATTCGGGAGACTTATTGTCAGCTATTGTACTATTGACTAAACTGTCTGTAAATGAATCAAAGATTGACAGGCAGCTGAAAAATTTTATTAATGTTTTCAGAACCAAATATGAGAATCAGGAACTTCCCTTATTGAGTGTTCTGGACAATGAGTTCGGAATTGGATTTCCGGCTGAAAAATCATTGGGAAATATTGCACATGATGATTATTTTGTGGAAGCTAAAAAAAGCCACAGCAATGAATCTTTAGCAGGGAATAAGAACTCCAGATTGAATTGGCTGTATGATAAAATAGATCAGGCAGGGGATACTTATGCCCTTGAAATCAATGACACCGATATTCCTTCTCATTTTACTCCTAATACAACAATTTCCGAAAACTTTGCCGTAATGGGCAGCTTTCATAAAGAACATTTCTTCATTCAAAATATAGGTGGGGCTCATGCTTCTCTTTTAGGACGGTTTGCGTATATGGATGAAAAAATAGACACCTTATGTAAAGACATCCGGGAGACGGAAAAAAAAGATAATCCTGATCTTATTTTTGCAGACGTCTGCCATATACCTAATGGTAAAATTGGGAATGTGGTGAGAAATACTTCTTTTTCAGATTATGAAATTCCTATTCTTACGGAAGGGCCTGTGACGGGCAGAACACAAATCCCTTTACATGATCTGATGATTTCTATTGTTGACAATGAAGTGATTTTAAAATCAGAAAAACTAAATAAAAGAATCATTCCGAGGCTTTCTAATGCTTATAATTTCGATAACAGTACTATCCCTGTGTTCCGGTTTTTATGCTCATTACAATACCAGAAAATATCAGGATTAGGTTTTAGTATAGATTATCAGTCTTCCTATAAGCGTTTTTTCCCGAGAATCGTTTATAAAAACATAATCTTACACAGGGCCAGCTGGGTGCTGAGAGATTCTGATATTTCAGGAATTCTAAAATCAGAACAACCGTTACAGACCCTGAAAGAATTCCTGAAAAATATAAAAACGGAACAGTTTGTTATGCTGATGGATGGAGATAATGAGCTTTTTATTGATATCCGTAATGATTCCTACCTCAGATTGTTGCTGGAAGAAATTAAAAGAAAATCTAATATTGTACTTACTGAATGGTTAAAACCTGCTGATTGTCTGGATTCTGCCGATCAGGTAATTATTCCGTACAGAAATCTAAATTACCGACGGTATAATTCAAATATCGAAAAAAGAGAAACGGTAAATATTACAAGAGATTTTGTTCCGGGATCAGAATGGTTCTATGTTAAAATATATTGCAGTTCTCCTTTTTCAGATACTCTGTTAAAGGATATTCTGAGCCCTTTGCTGATGGACTGGAAGGCAAAAAACATGATCAGCTCATTTTTCTTTATAAGATATACTGATCCGCATTATCATATCAGATTACGGCTTCATCTGAATGAGGCATCTCATTTTGCTGAGATTTTAAGAGCATTTTATGAGGCGGTAAACCCTTATATTGAAAATCAGGCAGTATGGAATATTCAATTGGATACCTACAAACGGGAAATTGAACGATATGGTGTTCAGAGTATGGAAAATACTGAAATGCTTTTTTATTATGACAGTATTTTTTTCGTTCAATGTCTTATGGCGGAATATTTTGATACAGATGAAAATACCAGAATATTTTCAGCCATTAAAAGTACGGATAGTTATTTGTCGGTATTCTATACAGGTCTTGAAGATAAGTTTTTCTTCTGTAAAGAAATGGAGCTGGCTTTTGAACTGGAATTTGGAGGAGAAATGAAAAAATTATTATACTCAAAATTTCGTGACTGTTCAAAACCCCTTTATGATTATATGAGAAGTGATGATTTAACAGAACAGTTTCAGTCCAGAGCGGATAAAATAAAAAGTCTTAGCCTCGACAAAGAAAATTTACCTAGTTTTGTTCATATGAGCATAAACAGGTGGTTTGATTCCAGCCAGAGAATGTTTGAATATATGATCTATATCTTTTTAAAAAACTATTACAACAGATTGTTAAATAACTAAACTGAATTTTAATGAGCCCTGCCCAAAAAGAGAAAGGTTTTTTCGCTTTCACCAATATTAATTATCTGATAAAAAATAAAGAATCACAAAGTCTGAAAACCAAGATTTTATTACACACCGCCATGTGGTTGTCATTTAGTCTTTTACTGTTCTTAGATTATTATTTAGCACTCAACATTTCCTTTTGGCAGTCTGTTTTCTTATCCGGACGGGTGTTATTCAGCAGTGCTGTGGTCTTTTATCTGTTTTTTTATCTGTTTTTGCCTTTTGCCCGGAAAAATAAAAAAATATGGATTTTAGTCATTTTCTTTCCTGTTTTTATTGTTATATGGCTTGTTATTAACAACTTATGTTATGTGATGGCAGATTATTTGAAATTTGATCTTTCTAATCTGTATCCTATCATGGGAAAAGGAAAAGATTATCGTCCTAATCTTAAAGAAGTTTTTAATTTTAAATTTATCATTCTGAATTCTTTATCTGTCATTTATTCCTTATCTCCATTTTTCTTTACTAAGATCATTGTGGATGTCACAAGGCTGAATGAAGAAAAACTTCGCATACAAAAGCAAAAATCTGATCTTGAAATTAATAATGTAAACATTGAGAAAGATTTTCTTAAAGCCCAGCTTAATCCCCATTTTTTATTTAACACACTGAATAATTTATATGCTCTGACCGTTAAAAAAGATGACAAAGCTCCTGAGATTGTTTTAAACTTATCAGATATAATGGGCTATACTTTATATGAATCCAATACTGAAAAAGTTCCTTTACATAAAGAGCTGGATTTTATTTCCAATTATTTTGAGCTGGAAAAAATGCGCTATCCGGAAGACACAAAAATTCAATTAATTATTTTAGGAGAAGAGGCAGCAGCAGGGCTGGAAATCGCTCCCTTACTGACTTTCACATTTATAGAAAATGCTTTTAAATATGGATTGAAAAATATTAATAAGCAATTTGTTAAGGTTATTATTGATATTAAAGAAAATATTTTTTTCTTTGTAGTCGAAAACGATATTGAAGAAAAAGAAACTGCAAACCGGAACAAAAGTTATTTTGGAGGTATAGGTCTTTCAAATGCCAAAAAGCGTTTATCATTATTATATCCTGATATGCATGAGCTTGTGGTGGAAAATAATGATGAGATTTACAGAGTTTCTCTAAAAATTGATTTGAATGAGCGAAATACTGCGTTGTATAGTAATAGATGATGAGCCACTTGGAAGAGAGGTTATTGAAAACTTTGTAGAAAAGATTCCTTTTATTACATTATCATCTTCATTTGGAGATCCTCTTGAAGCATTAGATTATTTGCAAAAATCCGAAGTCGATATTGTCCTGACCGATATTCAAATGCCTAAAATCAACGGACTTGAATTGATACAATCATTGCCTAATCCTCCCGTCGTTATTTTTATTACAGCTCACCGTGATTTTGCTCTTGACGGTTTTGACACCGGTGCCGCAGACTATCTGGTAAAACCGGTAAGATTTGACCGGTTTTTAAAAGCAATCAACAGAGCCAAAGACTTTATAGGAAATAATAAAAAAAGCAAGAAAGAAAATCTTACAGACAGGATTTTTATTAAAACAGACGGAAAGCTGGTTAAAATCCTTTTGAAGGATATTTTATACGTCGAGGCTCAGGGAGATTATCTGAAAATTGCTACAGAGAAAAATTCTTATACCACACTTTCTACCATGAAGTCTATGGATGAAGCACTGACCCTTCCTGCATTCTTTCGTGTTCAGCGTTCTTTTATTGTGAATGTTTCTGCTGTTCAGGCTATTAACGGGAATATGGTGGAGCTTGTTAACGGAAAAATCATCTCTATTGCGGTGAGTAAAAAAGACGAGTTGTTCACTCTTTTGGGATTGTAATTATTTATTTAAACCTGCTTTTGTTTATTTCTATCGGTAAAATTTGATTTTTCAGCGACAGATTTTGTGTAAGTTTTAGTTATGTTACATTTTTGTATCAAACTAAATAAAACATGAATACACAATCAAAAAAAACTGAGATCGAAAAGTTAAAAGTGAAAAAGAAAGTTGTAAAGAAAAACGACAATTCTAAAGAGGCAACTTCTATAATAAATACAACCCCAACATTAACCTGGACAATTTTTTGAGTACTTCTATTAAATGCTTTATGGTAAGCAACAATGATCTGGTTCTTAATAAACTTACATTTTTTATTGAGCAAACTTATTTTTTAGAAATTTTTGACGAAGAGGAATTATCATTTGAAGACGGATATCCAATGTTTATGTTTTTTGATATAGATTCATTAAAGATTGGCGTCCAGAATGTTAAGAAAATTTTGTCATTGCCGTTTCTGCCTGTTTTTATTTCATCCGTATATTCACGGGATTTTATAAAACAGCTTATGGGAAACAGTTTTTCAAACTTCGGATTTTTAAATAAGAAGTCTAGCTACCACGATTTTATTACAGAAATAAGTCATGTTATAGATAAAAATTAACAAATATCTCTTACCATGTGACCAAAAAAACTCAAATGTATCATTTGAGTTTTTTTATTTTATAAGATAGTTTGATTCAAAAAATCAGAACCATAGTACCGATAATGATGAGTAGAGCTCCAATACCGGTTTTCAGGGTAAGAGATTCTCCCAGAAACAAAACAGATAATACAATCGTTAAAGCAAGGCTCAGCTTATCTACAGGTGCTACCTGTGTTACTTTTCCGGCCTGTAGTGCCTTAAAATAAAATATCCATGAAAGTCCGGTGGCCACTCCGGAAATAATGATATACGTAAGATTATGCCTGGAGAGAGCAGGGATTCCTTTATATTCGCTGCGTGCTATAACAATTCCCCATGCAACAAATAAGATAATGATACTTCTTATAGCTGTAGCCAGATTAGAATTAACCCCTGTAATCCCGATTTTTGCAAAAATTGCTGTTAATGAGGCAAAAAATGCAGAAAGAATTGCGTAGACCCACCACATATTTTAAAATTTACTGGTTTGAAATATTGTTAAAGTTTCCGGCATAATAACTTCATTTTTTATTCTTTCATATTGCCTTTATCATGTGCAGCAAATCCTGTACCCAATATCAGGTTTATTTTGACAGGGTGCCTTTTGTCATAGACAAATCAAATTTTTATGCATTTTTTATACCTTCTATTTTGTTACGATGAATTATCACCTGTCAGACTCTTAATGACAGACATTCCTGCAGTAATTTATCTTATTGGGAAGCAGGGAAATAAACTGAGCTTATTGTAACAGGCTCAAAATATCTTCAACACCTAAATTAATTCCTGCATAAACAGCATATTGCGGAGAATAATAAGGCAGGAAGCCCCGAATATCCGTTCCTATAATCAACGATGTTTTTTTACCGGTAAGGCGGTACGCAATATGAGCTCTTATTAAATAGAAACCATAAGCAATATGACGGCTTTCATAGCCATAGGCTGGAAAGCTGAAAGAAGAGCTGTCTTCCCTTTTGCCAAAATTCTGGCCTGAAACGCTGAACCCGATGGTAGGCTGAACAAAAAATTCCCATTTTTGCCTGTTATCCTGCAAATAAAATGTGGCTCCAATTCCAAAATATCCGGTTAATAAAGACGACTTTTGAACCTGTGTATCTCCGTTAATATTATGTTTAACTACTGTTTTCTGCACAGAATCATAAACTAACGTTTTCTGAAGAATAGTTTTAATAGTTGTCGTAGTCATATTTTTTGAATTGTAGAGCTCAAAATGGGTATGAATAAATATTTTTTGATTTGACTTTGAATCGGTAAGCCGAAATAAGGGCTGGACATACACACTAAAAGAAGAATTCTTTACTTCAAAACTGTACTCATTCAACTGCTGATAATACTCTGAGCCCTGTTTAACCTGGTCAAGTGGTGATTGGGCAACATAATCGATCTGTCGCAGGACTCTGATATTATCTTCCGTTTCCGGAGTGACAGAATAATCAATTCCTGTGAAGCCTGCATTAAAGCCCCATCTTGTTTTTCCCAGATCCGGAGCCATTAATCCTAACTGCCATACATAATTAGATTTTAAGCTGGTGGGAGAACTGAAATTATAAGCATTCAAAAATACAAGTTTTGACAATAAACTTAAAGTGTCCGCTGATTGTATCTTTGTATTTATCTCTTTTCCCTCTTTTTTAAGGGAATCCGGTTTTTTATCATAAACCATCATTTCCCTTTCGGTCTGATTGATATTCTGTCCCCAGCCGTACACTGCAAACAATAACAATATTACGGTAAATAATTTTTTAGTTTTCATGACATTAAGGTTTTGTTAGTAATTATTGTAGACTTTCCGCCAGGTGAAAACCTATGTAAATTTATAAGCAAACCTTAATGCATTACAATAACACAAAAGGGTGATTCTTTGCCGCAGCAGTATGCGGTACAATGAATAAATAATACGGCTATTTTGTATCCATCAGCCGGACTGAACTCGGAGGGTAGCCAAATTGTTTTTTGAAGGCAAATGAAAAATGAGAAAGATTTTCAAATCCCAGATCTAAGTAAATATCAGAAACCGAATTTCCATTCTGACTAAGCAGAGTATGAGCTTCTTTAAGCCTCCGAATCTGTAACCATTGCCGCGGCGGGAGCCCAAAACATTTCTGAAAATCTCTTTTGAAAGCCGATAAACTTCTTCCGGTTAAATAAGCAAACCGTTCAACTTTAACATTGAAATGAAAGTTTTTATTCATAAAAGACTCGATATCTATTTTATAAGGATCAGAGAAATCAAATAAAACATGAGCAAGATCCGGATCGTAGCTCATCATCAAAAGAAGAGCCTCCTTTTGCTTTAAACGAATAAGCTCTTTAGAATCAGGATTACTGAGGAGCTCCTCATAGGGAAGAAGGCCATACATAAAAGCTGATAAAGCTTTACTGTCCGGCTTTATAAATGCCTGGATATTTTTTTGCTTTTCGGCCTGGTACCCGTATTCACGACTGAAATCATGCAATATATCATCATCAAAATAAATAGTTACCGTTTTAATTTCACCGTTTTTAGGCGGATATTTGGCAAACTTTACCAGGCTGTTTTTTCTTGAAGAATAAAGTTCACCTTCCTTAAATAAAGTTTTAACAGTACCATCATTTAGCTCCATTTCACCAGAAAGTATTAAACCTAAACTATGAGTCAGGCTGAATTGCTCTCCGTCTCTGAACTCTGCAAAATGACAGGAGTAATTAACAGGCATAAGGGTCTTTTGATCTTTCATGATTTGAATATTATTATCGGGAATGATTTCTTTTTCAAACTTACAAACTTTTATCAGCATATAGAGATACCATCCGGTTCAATCACATGAATACTGATTTCACCGGATGGTCATGATATTTTATCCCAATATTGCTTTAGGTTCTAGGTAAGCCTCAAGCCCGAATACTCCGTATTCACGGCCAATACCACTTTGTTTAAACCCTCCGAAAGGAGCCTTTGGATCATGCGCAAATCCGTTGATACAGATTCTTCCCGCATCAATCTGTGCTGCAATGCGTTCTGCATGTTCTTTATCGGAAGAACTGATGTATGCCGCTAAACCATAGGTAGTATCGTTGGCAATAGAAACGGCTTCTTCTTCATTTTTATAAGGAATAATAGATAATACAGGCCCGAATATCTCCTCCTGGGCGATACGCATATTGTTACGGACATTTGTGAAAATGGTTGCTTTTACAAAATTACCATTTTCCAGCCCTTCCGGTTTTCCTTCACCTCCTGCAAGCAATGTAGCTCCTTCAGACTGCCCAAGCTGAATATAGCTTTGGACACGGTCGTATTGTTTCGCGCTTACCATAGGCCCTACAAGAGTATCTTCTTCATTGGGATTTCCAACTTTTACATTTTTTACAGCCTCTATGGCAAGTCTGTTCACCTCTTCCAGTTGATCCTCAGGAACAAGAAGACGGGTAGGAGCAATACATGCCTGTCCGTTATTCATATAAGCTCCGAAAACAGCCATAGGAATTGCCGTTGTAAGATCAGCATCTTCAAGGATAATGTTGGGAGATTTTCCACCAAGTTCAAGGGTAACCCGTTTCATCGTATCTACAGCTCCCTTGGCAATTGCTTTTCCTGTAACCGTAGATCCTGTAAAGGAAATTTTGGCAACATCAGGATGAGCGGTAATCTCTGTGCCTACCACATTTCCTAGCCCATTAACGATGTTAAAAACACCTTTTGGCAAGCCGGCTTCATGAAAACACTCTGTAATGATCTGGGTTTGTCTTGCACTCATTTCGCTCGGCTTAATCACTGCTGTACATCCTGCAGCAATAGCTGTAGCCAGTTTGGTACATATAAAACCGTTACTTGCATTCCAGGGAGTGATGATGCCGACAACACCCAGAGATTCAAAACGTAATTTTGAGTGCCCGATGGTGGTTTCGAAATCAAAAGACTCCACAAGCTCTATGGTATTGGTAAAGGCTGAGATTGCATTTTGTACACTCATTCTGCAGAATTGTAATGTACCTCCGTATTCACTGACCATAACGGATACCAGCTCTTCTTCTCTTTTGCTTACCGTTTCATGAAGCTTTCTAAGAAAATCAATACGTTCCTCCTTGGTCGTTTTTGAAAACGCTTTGAAAGCCTCTTTGGCAGCTGCAATAGCGGCTTTTATATCCTCTTTATTTCCTAAAGTAACTTCTCCCGTTTTTTGATTGGTAGTGGGGTCAATAAGGTTAAAAGTTTCTGTTCCGCGTGGCGAAACAAATTCGCCATTGATGTAAATTTTATTAATCTGTATCATTTTGATTGATTTTGATACAGCAAATTTCGGTTGAAAAATAAAAGATGAGTTTGTTGTATAGCTCAAATTTTGTTTGTTGTATGGCTCATTATTAAAGATTGAAATTCATATTCCGGATATAAAAAGGATGTTTTTTGTTTTTATTAGTAAAAATTGATTATTTTTATTCCATTAATATAAAAAGGTCACATTTTGGGAACCACCCGTAAACCTATATTCGCTTAGTATTAGCCTTCCAAACCAGAGGCTAGTCATTGTTTCGTTCAGGTAATTCTCCCTGAACGGGTTTTCATCATATTATTTTCGCACCAACAACCTGCTTTTTGTTTGCCAATAAAACGACAGAATTAGTCTGGAACTTCCTGTATTACATTGAAAAGGATCCTTGAAGCTGTCCCGGATATTGTCATTTTCTCAGATACAACTGAAGGAAAGTTTCATATAAGAACAAACAGGATATCAGGTCAGGTCATGCGTGAATAGTATACAAAAACTAAACAGATAATACTAAGCACGATTATAAATAATGAGTCAGGAATATATATGGGAGGTAAAAGCTAAAAATACCCCCTTTCTCAAAAAGAAATGCAATCATTGTGACAGCGAAAGGTTTTACTGTAGCGATAAATTCAGAATGAATGCTCAAAAAAAGAATATCGATATATGGTTAATTTACAGGTGTACAAAATGTAAAAATACTTATAATATGACGCTGTATTCACGTACCAGGACAGAATCCATAACTAGAGATCTCTTTAGTAAATTCTCAGAAAATAATGCAGATACAGCCTGGGAATATGCATTCTCTCTGGAAACAAGAAGGAAGAATAATGTAGAATCAGATTTGGAAAGTGTGGAATATGATATAGAGCATGATCCTATAGAAAATCTTCTTTATTCTGAAAGTGAAATACTCACATTTACAATTAAATATCCGTTCGATTTTAATCTCAGGGTTTCAACAGTGATCAGAACATGTCTGAATCTTTCTTCAAGTAAACTTAATCAGCTGATGGAGATAAATGGCGTTTTTTTTCAGGGAAAACCTTTACGGAAGAAATATAAATTAAAGAATGGGGATAGGGTGCAGGTCAATAAAAAGAAGCTGACGGAGCTGTATGATCCGGAAAAAGAAAGACGGCAGGAAAAGCAGTAATAGCTGTCAATGATAAACCTTCAGATTTTGATGCACAGGTTTTATATTTATGATCTGCATTAAAAATAGAATAGCCCCGGATAGACAAACCGTTCATTCGTGTATTCGGGGCTATTTATAATATATCTTAACGAAAATTTTCAGATTTAAGAAGAAAGATCATCCAGCATATCGGCAGAAGGAACGAAAAATAAGGTTCCGGTCTTTGCGGTACTGAAATCCAGAATTCGGTCATAATTTCCAGGTGGATCTCCAATAAACATATTGGTCAGCATTTTTTCTACGGTACTGAATGTGCTGGCGTAGCAGATAAAATAAGTGCCCATTTCATTGGTAGATACATTGCCAAAAGGCATATTATCTCTGACTACTTTAAAATCGTCACCTACATTGGCTAACGCGATATGAGAATTTTTAGGTTTGACGTCATCATCCATTTCAATATCCTGTTCTTTTGACCTGCCAATCACTTGTTCCTGCTGTTCAACAGATAGCGATTTCCAGGCATTCATATTATGGATATATTTCTGAACAAAAAGATAACTTCCCCCTTCATACTGAGGATCTGACTCTCCGATAACAGCAAAATAATCACGATCTTCACCATGAGGGTTTTCAGTTCCGTCTACAAACCCCAAAATCGATCTGCTGTCCCAATAACGGAAGCCCTGAACCTCAACAATACAGTCTGCAACATCTTTCATAAAATCAGAAATAGTTGCAGCCATGTCATAGGCAAAACTCTTTTCATCGGCACGAATGTGAAAATGAAGATCCCCTCTGGTGCTCACAGCAGTGTGCTTATTACCTTTGATTTCTTCAAACTTTTTAAACTCCCTGGGTAGCGGCGTCGGAAGTTCCAGCTGAAGCCATGCTTCATACCCGATACCCATTACACAGCTTGCTTTGGAATCCGGAAACCGGTCAAGAGCAGAATTGTTAAGATTGATGATTAAAGAACACATTCTCTGAAATACTGATTTGATCTGTGCAGGATCTGCATTCTGTTTAAAATTCCAAACCAGAAAATAAGTATTGTTGTTAGGATAGTCTGTAACATTTTGAGAATGCATGTTTTTTTGTGTTTTGTCTGTTGGCATTTTTTATTATTTCTAATGAATCAAATATAATAAAATGATACCGGTACCTCACTATTTTATTCTTGAGATACACAATTGATGACATTTTTTTCACAAACCACTGTATGACTTTTATATTCTATTTTACTAAACAAACTATAATAATGAGTATTATTGTATAGAATAAACCTTCAACAAAATAATATGGGACACTGGGAGATTTTTCTCTTTTTTTTAATCATTGCTTTCGTGTATTCATCAGTAGGATTTGGAGGCGGGTCCAGTTATCTTGCCGTATTGGCGATGTATAATCTGCCTTATCAGGAAATCCGGTTAACAGCATTGATCTGCAATGTTATTGTAGTGATGGGAGGCGTCTATATTTATATTAAAAATAGCCAGATCGACTGGAAAAAAGTAGTCCCCATTACCCTTGTAAGTGTTCCCATGGCTTATGCAGGAGCTATACTTAAAATAAGTCAGGAAACTTTTTTTCTGATTTTAGGAATTACCCTTATCATTGCTGCCGTATTGCTATGGATCAAAACAGAAACAAAGAATGATGGAAAAACAGCACCGGATTCCGGATTTTCTTTAGCCGGAAATAGCTTCTTAGGAGGGGGAATCGGTTTTTTATCCGGATTAGTGGGAATCGGCGGCGGAATTTTTCTCTCACCTTTGCTTAATCTGATGAAATGGGATACTCCAAGAAAAATAGCAGCCACTTCCAGCGTTTTTATCCTGGTCAATTCCGTGTCCGGTATTTTCGGGCAACTATCAAAACTATCAGTAGATATGGATTATTTCAGAATTCTGAGTTTATGTCTTGCCGTTTTTATTGGCGGACAGATCGGTTCCAGAATGTCCCTGAAATGGAATCCTCTCATCATAAAAAGAATGACAGCTATTCTTGTTCTTGTGGCAGGTGTAAATGTTTTAATAAAATATTGGTAAATCTAGATAAAGAATAAAAATGAAACTTAAAATATTGGCTTTTGGGATTACGAAAGATATTTTCGGAACATCTGAAAAAGAAATGGAAGTCATTGAGGGCCTGACTGTAGGGCAATTAAAAAAAATACTGGAAGAGGACTTTCCGGAATTGAAAAAGCTAAAATCCTATTTTATTGCATTGAACGAAGAATATGCAGAAGACCATCAGGTTGTGTTCAATACCCATGAAATAGCCATCATCCCTCCTGTAAGCGGCGGATAAAAGTAAAAAACATTCAAAGTCTATCTGTTTTGGAGTAAAAAATAAGTAAATGATTGATATCAGAATCACAGAAAATGAATTAAATAGTACCGAATGCCTCGCAATAGCACAAGATCTGAATAGTGGAGGTATTGCAACATTCATAGGAACAGTCCGGAATATTACAAAAAATAAATCTGTAATCCGTCTGGAATACGAATGTTACCAGTCTATGGCTGTAAAGGAAATCAGAAAGGTTGCTGAACAGGCTGTTTTTCAGTTTTCTGCACGTAATGTAGTCGTTCATCATCGTACCGGTATTTTATTTCCGGGCGATGCAGCCGTAATAATAGTGGTAAGTGACGGACACAGAGATGCTGTTTTTGATGCCTGCCGTTATATTATTGATACCATTAAACAAACAGCTCCCATATGGAAAAAAGAAATTTTTGAAGACGGAGAAGAATGGGTTTCTGCCCATCCGTAATTTGAGGTGTGAAATTTCGTATATTTACTATACCAGATTATTCAGATATGAAAACCAGTATATTAGAAAATAAATCTGTCCGGCAGATAGATATTATCAAAGTAAAAGGCAACGATAGCTTTTCTTATACCGATGATATTTCTGTAGAAGAACCTCTGGAAATCAGGATTTCCTATGGTAATCAAAAACGGAGAGAAATCAGAAATATATCAGTAACTATGAGAACTCCCGGTAATGATGCGGAACTCGCAACCGGTTTTCTGTTTACGGAAGGAATAATTTCAGGATACCATCAGATCAAAAACATACAAAATCCCGAAGCAGAATGCTCCAGAAACCGGGACAATAGTATTGAAGTAGAATTAATAGAAGACTTTATCCCTCAGCTGATGAATGCTGACAGGAACTTCTATACAACATCCAGTTGCGGAGTCTGTGGGAAAGGTTCTATAGAATCTATCAAAACGGTAAGTACTTTTAAGAATGAAAAAAAAGAACAGCAAAATATAACGCTGGAAATTCTGTACAGGTTGTCAGGAAATCTGCAGTCTTTTCAGGATAATTTTAGTGCCACGGGCGGGATTCATGCTTCAGGAATTTTTGATGGGCATGGAAACTTACTTGCCTTGCGTGAAGATGTAGGACGGCATAATGCATTGGATAAACTGATAGGCCACGCTTTGTGTACAGGGCAGCTTCCTTTAAAAAATAATATCTTAGTTTTAAGCGGTCGTGCCAGTTTTGAACTGATTCAGAAAGCTGCGATGGCAGGTATTTCTATTGTTGCAGCAATAGGGGCACCTTCCAGTTTAGCAGTAGATCTTGCCAAAGAATTTGATATGAGTCTGCTGGGATTTCTACGGGATAACCGGTTTAATATTTATAATGAAAGCAGTGCTCATCGTATTATAAAAAAATAATCAATTCTGGTCAGTTAGATTCACATTGATAGTGAATTTTGGAGAGTTAAAATTGAATTATAAACGAATAGTAGTATGATATGTAATGAATCCATAGACAATAAATTCGTGTATTCGTGGCAAAATCAGATAATTTAAATAATAAAAAATTAGCCACGGATACACGAATGAAAATCTAAGTGGCAAAAAAATAAACCTATGAAAATTAGAATAAAAGATAACTCAATACGATTCCGGCTGACTCAGCCAGAAGTATCGGAATTAAGCAGAGACGGTATGGTTTCCAGTGTGACTCAGTTTGTGGACAGACCATTTGTGTACCTCATCGAAAAAACAAAAGATGAAGTTTTATCTGCCGTATTTATTGAAAATAGAATCGTCATGAAAATACCTGAAGCCATGGTACAAGAACTGGTATCTACAGATACTGTCGGTTTCAGCGGAGAGGTAGGGATGGTAAAGCTATTGGTAGAAAAAGACTTCGTATGTATAGACAATACGATAGAAGACCAAAGCGATAACTATCCTAATCCCAATATGAAATGTTGATCACTTTACAAAATAAACGGGTATGGAAGAAAATAACAAAAAGAAAGTAGAAAATGAAATCAGCAAAGAACCCAGTGCTGAGAATCCTTTTACATTACTTGATCTTAAGCTGACCCATGTTGAAAAAGCAGCAGCGGGAGTACCGGCTGTAATGGCCGCTTTTAGTGATTTGTTTGAAGAAAAAGCACCTGTCCGGGGAATGAGAGCCCTGTTTAAAATGAATCAGATGGGAGGCTTTGACTGTCCGAGTTGCGCATGGCCTGATCCCGATGATGAACGTTCAGTTCTTGGAGAATACTGTGAAAACGGAGCAAAAGCTCTTGCCGAAGAAGCAACGACAAAAAGGGTAACTCCGGAATTTTTCAGACAGCATTCAGTATATGATCTGGCGAAACTGGATGATTATCAGATTGGAAAAATGGGACGACTTACTGATCCCATGTATCTTGCTCCGGGAGCCACTCATTATGAACCTGTCAGTTGGGATAATGCCTTTAAAAAAATAGCAGAACATTTCAATGCCCTGGAAACTCCGGATCAGGCAGCATTTTATACTTCCGGACGTACAAGTAATGAAGCCTCTTTTGTGTATCAGTTATTTGCCAAAGAATTTGGGACCAATAATATGCCGGACTGTTCCAATATGTGCCACGAGACTTCGGGATCCGCATTGCGGCCTACCATAGGAATCGGAAAAGGTACGGTAACTCTGGAAGATTTTTATGATGCCGAAGTGATTATCATTATAGGTCAGAATCCGGGAACCAACGCTCCCAGGATGATGAGTGCTTTGGCAAAAGGAAAGAAAAACGGAGCTAAGATCATTGCCGTTAATCCGTTGCCGGAAGCCGGTTTAATGGGATTTATTAATCCACAGAATGTAAAAGCCATCCTGACCGGAGGTGTACAGCTTGCAGATCTTTATTTACCGGTAAAGATCAATGGAGATATGGCGCTCTTAAAAGCACTTGAACTTCTTTTAATAGAATTTGAAAAGCAAAATCCCGGGAAAGTTTTTGACGAAAGCTTTATCAGAGATAAAACGGTAGGATATGAAGATTTCCTGAAACAATTTGATGCGTATAGGTTAGAAGAATTAGCTGAACTTTCAGGTGTTTCCAAAGACATGCTTTATAAAGCAGCAGAAATGATCGCTTTTAAAAAACGGATTATCATAAGCTGGGGAATGGGGCTTACACAACAGCCTAACGGAGTGGATATGATTCGGGAAATACTTAATATTCTTTTGCTTAAAGGAAGTATAGGTAAACCGGGATCAGGGGTTTGCCCTGTACGGGGCCATAGCAATGTACAGGGAAACAGAACGATGATGATTGATGAAAAACCTACTGATGAACAGCTTGATCGTCTTGAAAATTTCTATGGTTTTAAAGTCCCCCGTAAACATGGCTTAGACGTAGTACGTACTATAAAAGCAATTCATGAGGAAAAAGTGAAAATGATGTTTTGTATGGGCGGAAATTTCCTTTCTGCAACACCGGACACTACTTATACGGCACATGCCCTGAGAAAGCTCAATCTGCTGGTATGTGTTTCCACAAAACTAAACAGAGGACATCTCGTACATGGGAAAGAAGCATTAATCCTGCCTACTTATGGACGAAGTGATAAAGATATCGTAAACGGAGAAGTACAGATCGTAAGTACAGAAAATTCAATGGGGGTTGTGCAGAGCTCAAAGGGAATGCTGGACGCCGTATCGGATAACCTCATCAATGAAACCCAGATCGTATGCCGCATGGCTATGGCTACTTTAGGAAACAAATCTGTAGTAAACTGGCAGCGGTATCATGACAGTTATGATGCCGTGAGAGATGATATTGAACAATGTATTCCCGGATTTAAAGATTATAATGTCCGTGTAAGAGAAAAAGGCGGATTTTATCTTCCCAATGCCGCAAGAGATGAACAGGTATTTTCGAAAGAATTCGGTGGGCGCGCTCCGTTTACATTAACGGAAATTCCGGATAACAGCCTTGCTCCTGATGAGTATATGATGGCAACCACACGTACCCATGACCAGTTTAATACAACGATTTATGGATTGGACGACCGCTATCGTGGGATTAAAAACGAACGTCGGGTGATCTTTATGAATCAGAAAGATATTGATAAGGCCGGATTTAAGGCCGGAGACAGGGTAGATCTTTATAATTACGATGACGGGATTGAAAGGGTGGCTCCTTTATTTATCATTGTTTCTTACCAGATTCCTGAAAAAAATACAGTAACTTATTTTCCTGAAACCAATGTGCTGATCTCTGTAAACAATGTGGTGAAGGAAAGTAATATGCCGGCTTCCAAGTATGTGAAAATTAAAATAAAAAAACACGATCCGGAAGTGTATAAGAAAGTAGATCAGATGCTTTATCAGGGAGCTGTTCAAAGACCATAAATTATCGTGTTATATATGAAAAAAATATTGCCTTTAGCGTTGTTTTTATTTTCAGGATGGGTATTTTGCCAGTCCGGATTTACACTTAAAGTGAGTGGAGACGTTTCAAAACCATTGGAAATGACTCTGACCGATTTATCAAAAATGCCCAGAAAAGAAGCTTCATTGAAAGATAAAGACGGAAGCATTCACCTATACAAAGGTGTGTCATTACAGGATATTCTTGCCAAAGCAGGAGTTCCTTCCGGTAAAGAGCTTCATGGTGAAAACTTATCAAAATATCTGCTTGCCAGATGTACCGACGGGTATCAGGTATTATTTTCACTGGCCGAACTTGATGCTTCTGTTGCAGATAAAAATGTCATTGTAGCAGATATGGTAGACGGAAAACCTTTACCCGAATCAAGAGGTCCGCTTCGTCTTATTGCGGAAGGAGAAAAGAAACCGGCCCGAAGTTCTTACCAGCTGGAATCTTTGATAATAGGACAGATTAAAAAATAACTTTAGGAAAGACTTTACAAAAACACATTATGATTATAAGGAAGAAGGAACATTGGTTTAAAATGCTTTTTGTATGGCACGGCTCTGTATTACCGGGGTTGCTGCCACGTCTTTTTTTACTTTTTATTTTATCGGTAGGAGTAGTGTATCTGCGCGGAGTGATCTTTTCATTTAAAGTTCCGCTTAACCCTGCACCATTAACTTTATTTGGCTTTGTACTGGCCTTATTTTTAGGTTTTAGAAATAATGCAAGCTATGAAAGATTCTGGGAAGGGCGGAAATTATGGGGTGCTTTATTAAATACAGCACGGTCATTGACCCGGCAGGCTTTAACACTTAAAAATATGAATACAAATGTTTCTGTTCCTGAATTTATCGGGCTGGTGGGTGCTTTTATTTTTGCTTTAAAACATCAGCTTAGAGGAACGGATGCCTCTGAGGATTTAAAAACCAGATTGAATGAAGATCAGTTTAAAATAGTTGCTTTCTCAAAATATAAACCTGCTGTTATCCTGCGTTTATTAGGAGAATGGGTACAACAATTAAAAGAGGATGGTGGTATAGATTCTATTCAGCAGGCACGTTTTGATGAGAATTTTGATAAACTTTCTGATATCGTAGGAGGTTGTGAACGGATAGTTTCCACACCAATTCCTTACAGCTACAGGGTTTTATTGCATCGTACGGTTTATATTTACTGTTTTCTTTTACCTTTTGGACTGGTAGATTCGCTAAGATGGTTTACTCCTCTTATCGTGGTATTTGTAGCATATACCTTTGTAGCCTTCGAAGCTATAGCAGATGAAATTGAAGAACCATTTGGTACGGAAGCCAACGATCTTGCATTAAATACGATGTCCGTCATGATTGATGAAACCATTCATGAGATGTCCGGAGAAGAGATTGTGATTTCTCCAAAAACAGTACAAAATATCATTGACTGATATATTAAACGACGAATACATGGGAAATTCGGAAAAACCTGTGATGTATACGGTGGGACACTCCGTGCATTCTCTGGATTATTTTCTTGAGATGCTGAATTCATTTGATATTAAAATACTGGCAGATATCCGGAGATATCCGGGATCAAAAAGGTATCCATGGTTCAGTAAAGATAATCTGGAGAAAATATTACCTGAAAATCACATAGAATATATCCATTTTGAAGATCTGGGAGGGCGGAGAAAGGTACAGCCCGGTTCGGTGAACAACAGATGGAGGAATGAGTCTTTCCGGGGATATGCCGATTATATGCAGACTTCAGTATTTGTAGCGGCTATTGAGAAACTTGAGCATATTGCCATGGAAAAAACAACTGCTTTTATGTGCTCAGAAGCAGTATGGTGGAGCTGTCACAGGTCTATGGTTTCCGATTACCTCAAAGCGAGAGGCTGGAAGGTGGAACATATTATGAATATCGGAAAAGCGGAAGAACATTCCTTTACTTCACCGGCGAGGGTAAGAAACGGACAGGTTTTTTATTCTGATGAAAGTCTTTTTGATGAATAGGATCATTGTTTACATCACTTAATCAGATCAAAGCTTATGAAAACCAAATTCAAAATAGGAGATCAGGTTAGCTGGAATTCCGAAGGGGGAAGAGTTTCAGGAACGATCATTAAAATCCATATGAAAGATTTTGATTATAAAGGGTATACTCATCATGCCAGTGAAGAAAGTCCTCAGTACGAGATCAGGAGTAATAAATCCGACCATATTGCGGCCCACAAAGAATCTGCCCTTACAAAGATCTAGTTACAGCTGTATTTTACTGATTCCGCCCTTTAAAGAAAAAACCTTTTTCTTAGGAAAAGCTTCTTTGATTTTTTTAACGGCCTCCCCACTGCGTTTTCCGGATTGACAGTAGATGAGAATAGATTTAGATATTGCAGAAATGAGGTGTACATGATGATGCAGCTCATCGAGAGGAATATTTCTGCCACCGATATTGAATTGAGAATGTTCCAGCTCTGAACGGACATCTATTATTTCAAAATCATCCTGATCCTGCTTCCACTGTTCCAGGGTAATGACAGGAACAGTCTGTGGTAAATCGATAATCCGGACTGATGTTTTTTTAAGCTTAATGATTTGTGTTCTTCCATTCAGGACATTCATCATCCATAATTTTCCTGCTAAAATATCTTCCGAATGCGTGAGGTATTTTATAGCTTCATTAGCCTGCATATTCCCGACAATTCCTGCCAGTGTAGGAATAACTCCGCCTTCTCTGCAGTTCGGAACCTGGGATTCCTCGGCATCCGGAAAAACATCCCGATAATTAGGAGAATAAGTGCCGTCCTTTTGTAAAACATTCCATATACTTACCTGTCCTTCGTGCTGATAAATAGCACCATATACCAAAGGCTTTCCGGCTAATACACAGGCATCATTCAAAAGGCATTTGGTTTCAAAATTATCTGTTCCTTCAATAATGAGGTCAAATTCTGAAATCAGATCCGTAACATTAGAGGAAGAAATCCTGATACGGTAAGGAATAACAGAAACAGAGGGATTTTGCCGCTGTAATTTTTTTGCGGCCACTTCCACTTTAAATAATCCGATATCTTCAGGCGTATAAAGAATCTGACGGTGCAGGTTGCTTAAAGAAACAATATCATCATCTGCAATACCGATGGTTCCGACTCCTGAAGATGTGAGATACTGAGCGGTGGGACAGCCAAGGCCTCCCATACCTACAATGAGAACTCTGGCATTGGCGAGCCGTTCCTGAGATGAAGTTCCAAATCCTGGTAAAGCGATCTGGCAGCGGTAACGTTCAAACGAATCACTCATTGTTATCATTATTTCCTTTCGGGGTTCAAAATATTTTATTTATGCATTGCCTGCTTATTCAGAATTTCCTTTGCTTTTACTGCATCCTCAGGAGTATTGACATTCATTAAGGCCTCCGGATTATCAGGTTTTAAAATGAGGGTATCACTATTGATCAACACTTTTCTGGGACATGTATTTCCTACTCCCAGAAAATGGAGAAGCAATGGATAGCTCTTAGGCTCCCAAATAGTAATCAGAGGTTCCGGAAACCCATCAAACGGACTTTCGTAAGTTGTAGCTGCTTTTTCAGGATCTCTCGACCGTATTAAATAGTCCAGTGACCGATGATCCAGTAAAGGAAGATCACAAGCTGCCACAAGCCATGCTTTATCCCTTTGAGCTCTTAACGCAGAGAGAATTCCGCCAAAAGGCCCCATATTCAGAAAAGTATCGGTAAGCGCATGATATGAATAATCAAAATTTTCCAACTGATCCTGCCTGCAAGAAATAAACACTTCATTACAAAACGGAGCAAGAAGATCAGCCGCAAAATAACGTTGTTCTTTTCCATGCCAGTTAAGAAGATCTTTATCACTCCCCATTCTTCGGCTTTTTCCTCCTGCGAGAACAAGACCATTGATTATTGGGATGTTATTATATTCTGGAGAAGTCATTTTTTCCACCGGTTTTTTCGATTAATTTTATTTCTTTAATAACGATATCATGGCTTAGTGCTTTGCACATATCATAAATCGTTAATGCAGCAACAGAAGCACCTGTAAGTGCTTCCATTTCCACTCCGGTTTTCGCTTCTATGCTTGCCGTACATTCGATTACGATTTCATGATGCTCATTAAGCTCAATCTGTACATAGCAGTTGTCTAGTCCTATGGGATGACAAAGCGGGATAAGCTCACTCGTTTTTTTTGCGCCCATAATTCCGGCAATAACAGCTATTTGGAAAACAGATCCTTTTTTTGTTTTAAAATCTCCTTGCTGTAATGCTTTCAGAACGGGAAGAGGCAATGTAATAACCGCTTGTGCAACAGCTTTTCTGTGGGTCACTTTTTTGTCACTTATATCTACAATGGCCGGCTGGCCGTTTTGATTAAGATGGGTAAATTCTGACATATTTGTTTCGTTGTGTTTTTAATAAGTATATCTCCAGATTTTATAAACCTCTCCCTTTCGGAAAATTTTCTGTTCCAGGGGAAGTTCCATAAAGGCATGAGTTTCGGCAAGATGAGAAAAATCTCCCGAACCGTTTGTATTGACAGATTCGGCAGTGAGTTGTCCGAGATGATTGACGTTAAGCTTTACCTGTGAAAAGTACTGAAGCGAAAAAGGAAATTCAATATCATTTTGTAAAACAGCAAACTGATAAGGATTTTCATTCATTTTCAGTGATCTTTCCAGCCAGGGAATAAAATAACGGTGAAAGCACATCAGAACGGAAACAGGATTCCCGGGAAACGCAAAGACAAGTTTCCGGTATTTATTTTTACCGAACCAAAAAGGTTTTCCGGGTCTTTGCTGTATTTTGTGAAAAAGCTTTTCTATTCCCAGTTCTTCGCAAACCTGAGGGAGATAATCAAACTTTCCCATGGATACGCCACCACTCATGAGAAGGACATCGTATTGATTAATGCAACGGGATAGTTCTTTTTTAATCTCTTCGTAATCATCGTTAAGGTGAAGAAAATCTGCTTTAATTTTATATTTTTCCAATGCCGATTGTAATGTAATTCCATTAGAACGTCTTAGTTGAAACGGACTGGGAACAGATTCTGCACTTACCATTTCATCTCCGGTGGAAACAATAAGAATATTAGGTAGTTTTTTTACCGATACAGAAGTCTTTCCAATAGAAGAAGCAATTCCGATAATAGCAGAGGTAATGACCTCATCAGCTTTTACCAGAATTTCACCTTCTTTTTTATCCCTTCCTTGCAGATGGATATTTTGTCCCTTTTTAACGTCTGTATTAATGGTCGCTATCCCGTTGTTTATTGAAATATCTTCATACCGTATCACCGTATCTACGGAAGGATCCAAAGCGGCTCCTGTCATTATTTCAACGCATTCATCCTCTGAATCAATAGGTATCGAGGGCTCTCCCGCAGGTTGCACGGCTTTAATAGTGAAGGAATGTCTGTCTTTACTGATGGCTTCATAACTGATGGCAATCCCATCTACAGTGGGGCGGTTAAAAGGAGGCAGATCCCGGTCTGCAGTAAGATCTTCTGCAAGTACTCTTCCCAATGCTTCGTGATAAGAAATATCTTCTTTCCCAAAGTCTTGTACCTGAGAAAGTATAATATCTTCTGCCTGTTGTACGGTAATCATTTCCATAGTTATCCTCCGATTGTAGCCATAGACTGGTGGATTTCCGAAGCATCCGCATTTAATTTTTCAGCTTCCCATCCATCTTTTGGCTTTTTATGTATACTGTTGATAATTATATTTTTGAGTTCTTCATTGGTTTTCCCCGATCTCATCTCGTCTTTTAAATTGATACCACCATTTTCATATAAACAGGTTCGCAATAAACCGGAAGGTGTAATGCGGATTCTGTTGCAGTCACCACAAAATGATCGGGTATAGGCGGCTATGATTCCGATATCTCCGGTAAATCCGGGAATTTTATAATTATAGGAGGTAGAACTTTTCGGATCTTCAGTCTTCCGCAGCTCTGGAAAATGGTTTTTGAGGTGGTGGAGAATCTGCAGATGGTTCCATTGCAGGGATATTGCTGCGTGATCATTGCCGTTAAAAGGCATTTCTTCAATAAAGCGCACATCTATGGGAAGATTTCTGGCCAGCTCAGCTAAAGGAATAATGTCCTCCATATTCCGGCCTTCCATTACCACGGTATTGATTTTTACTCTGATGTGATGTTTTAACAGAGCATCCAGTGTTTTCATTACTTTATCAAAGCTTTTCCGGCGGGTGATTCTGAAGAAACGCTCTTCATTCAGGGTATCAAGGCTCAGATTGACAGATTGTATTCCATACTCTTTAAGCTGTGGGATATATTGTTCGGTAAGAAGTCCGTTGGTTGTTAGACTCAGACCATTAAGCCCGTTGAGTTGTGAGATTTTTTTGATAAGTCCGATACAGTTCTTCCTTACAAAAGGTTCCCCTCCGGTTATTCTTATTTTATCAACCCCCAATTCGGTAAACACAGAACATATTCTGAGCATTTCCTCATCAGTCATCAGCTCTTTCTGTTTGATCCATATAAGTCCGTTTTCCGGCATACAATAAGTACAGCGGAGATTACATCGGTCTACAACGGCCAATCTCAGATAGTTGATATGTCTTCCGAATTTATCTGTTAACATCTTTCACAGCAAAAGAGCCTTATACAAATATACTTATTGTTTTAACGATATACCAAAATCTCAATATTGAAAATTAAGCATTAATCATTGGCCGATTCTGTTTTAATATTTTGGAATAATGACGAGTACGTAAGGTTTTCTCTTAATTTGAGTTTGGATATTAAGAAAAAATGGGATGAAAATATGATAGTTCTTTCACCATTTGTGATATTTCTGAAAGGAAAGGACAGCGTAACTTTGCATGCTGTTAAAATATGCTCTTTGTGCATAGAAAATATATATTGTATTTTCATAAATTAGTGTACCGCTTTATGGAGAGTGAAAAGAAATTGTATGGTAATAGATAAAGGTTTAATCAATAAAAATTCCGTAGAAGAAGTTTTTAATAAAGGGATAGATGTTGTTTTTCAGGATGAAATCAATGCTGAATCATTAAATTTTTTCCCCGAGAACTGTTTTACGATTATCCTGTTAGACAAGTGTGAAAGCGGACGTTGTATTACAGGCCTTAATACCTATGATCTGGTATCTCAGCAACTCTTCATTCATCTTCCCAAAAGAGAATATAAATGGAATTTGCCTGCCGGAACTGCCGGAAGAAGACTTATCATCAATGATTCTGTATTAAAGACATTTTCTCCTACACTCAAATATACTTTTTCTTCCTACAGCAGGTTTGAGATGATTAAGCCCGATGAAGAAACATATCATAGATTCAGTGTTGAGTTTAATGCAATCAGGAAAGAAATCGTTGCAGATACCATTTTTCCCGAACTGATTAATGCACGGATCAGGCTGCTGGCTTTGATTATCAATTTGTGGGTAGAACATGCTTATGGAAATAAAGCGCTGAACACTCCGGATAATTTAGCTTTTCGTTTTCATATGCTGGTTGATAAGAACTTTAAAACCCAGAAAAATGTAGCGTTTTATGCCAGAGAATTATGTATAACACCTAATTACCTTGGAGTTATTTGCAGAAAACAATATCAGGTTTCACCACTGGAATTTATTAAGGAAAGAAGTATTCTGGAAGCAAAAAATCTTCTTCACAGTTCTGAGCGGTCTATTAAGGAAATTGCTTTTGAATTGGGATTCCGGAACTTTTCTCACTTTTCCTATCTTTTTAGAATTAAAACGGGATCAACACCTAAAAACTACAGAAAGAGGCTCCAACAGTCGGATCCCAGTACGCCCTAATCATCATTCAGCCATTCAAGAAAATGCTGAACACGCACTCTGCTTACGATAATTTCATGAGGACATTCAGGATCAAATTCAATGGCAAGACGGCTGTTGACTACTTTTTTAACTCCATTGATAGCTTTTATATTGGTAATACAATTGCGGGAAACCCTGAAAAATGTATCTTTCGGTAACTGATTTTCTAACTGATCCAGGGTATAGTTGACAATATACCTTTTATCATCAAAGGTATGCAGCATGACCACTTTTTCTTCACTGTAGAAATAGGCAATATTTCTGGATTCCACATAAAGATACCCTTCTCTGGAATGTACAAGAAAACGATTTTTAATCTTTTTCATCAGAGAAGATTCTACCATACGTATACCTATCGCTTCCTGCTCTTTATCAAAATGCAGATCTTCCAGTTTTATAAATGCCCGCTCCAGATCTTCTTCAGAAATAGGCTTCAGAAGATAGTCTATACTGTTGACTTTAAAAGCCTGAATGGCATATTCATCATAGGCAGTGGTAAAGATGATGGGAACTTCCACTTTGATATGATTAAATATTTCAAAACAACTGCCATCTGACAGGCTGATGTCCATCAGAATAAAGTCCGGCTTATTCTCCTGTAAAAATTCTACAGATTCTAAGACGCTTTGAGTTCTTCCCTGTAAAGTATAATCCGGACGTAGTTTATCCATCATTCGTTTGAGTTCGGAAAAAGCCAGACGTTCATCCTCAACAATTAAATATTTTTTCATTCTATGAAAGGTATTTTTACAATAAACTGATCATTATTCTCTTCTATCATCAGTTTTTTATGATATCGGTCATATTGCGTATTCAGAAAAGATAAGCCTATTCCTTCTCCTCTGGTAATATCGTTACGCAAAGATATTTTGTTTCGGAAAGATATTCCGTTGTCATCTATAGAAATATAGATAAGCAAAGGATCGGCAACAGAACTTACATTATGTTTAAAGGCATTTTCAAGAAGCAACTGGAAACTGAAGGCCACCAGTTTATGCTGTTCCCATTGTTCAGCAGGCTCTATTTCAATTCTGAATCCGTTTTCAAATCTTATTTCCATTAAAAACAGATACTGTCTGAAAAAATGCATCTCCTCTTTCAAAGTATTTAATGGTTTTTTACTTACCGAAAGAACCTGTCTGTACACCTGAGATAAAGCCTTAGTATATTTATTGGCCTGATCCTGATTTTCATAAATAAGAGAAGATAATACGTTCAGTGAATTGAACAGAAAATGGGGGTTTACCTGTGCTCTCAGGGCATTATACTGATATATGAGCATATTTCGCTTCGCTTTTTCGGAAATCTTAATCGCTTTACGTTCTGCCCGGAAATAAAATAATAAATCAAGAACCAGAAGAATCGGGAGATTAGCAGTGATATTGAGAATAAGGCCTGTTTTATAGGAAAGAGCCTGCTTTATTCCCACATCAAATATCTCGGTAACCATAAAATTAAATGTAAAATACAACAGGATGCACAGCAAAATATTACTTACGAATAATGAAGAAGCGTGCCTGTACATACTTGTATGCATAGGCGTGATCCCGTTGATGAGTTTGATCAGCAGATAATCCAGGAAAGTCATAACCAGTACTATAGGATAGAACAATACAAACTGGAGCAGAAAATTATCCCAGAGATTTACTTTCGAAAGGATGCTACTCTGCATAATGGTATTGAAGAAAAAAATCTGGTATACCGTATAAATGGTGGTGACTATAAAATAATAGAAAAGAATCACATATCGCCTTGATTTCATTTCCTGATCCCGGAAAATTTCAGAAAAATTCATATACCGTTTCAAATATGGTTTTGTTAAATTGTAAGTTTATCATCGATGTTGCCACTGATTATTTTTTCTTTCCTGCAAAGTTATACTTAATCCCGGCAGAAACATACAAGGAAGGATCAAAACTGGCATCCCCCCATTTCAGAAACTGAGAAGGTTCTCTGTCCCGGTACCGGTCGGTACGTCCAAAATTAGCCCCGAATGTACCGCTGACTATCCAATTGTTTACTTTAAACTCAGGCTCCAGGCCTAAACTTACATAATGATGATCAAAATATTTTTTCTGCCCGTCGATTTTAGCTGTAGAAAAGAAAAATCGGGGCCGGTTTACAATGCGTATGGCCAATTCATCATTGAATTTGTAACCTACAGAAAATTTAGGATTGTAACTAAGCTCTGCATGGTACTCCATACCGCGCTTTTTTTCACTATGGTATTGGAAATAGGGCATAGGGATAAGCATGGGTTTATCAAAGGCATTATTAGCGACAAGGGCAACTCCGATTTTAATTTTGGGCCGGAGCTGCCATATAAATGACGAATACATATTAATAATAATATTATCTGCCTCTAGTTTTTTAAGATCAGTATGAGTAGCATATACTCCTGCCGATACCCCTCCGATAAACATTAGCTTTTCATGGATGGGGCTCATATACAATACCCCGAGATCTGCAGAACCCATTTCTTTAGGTAAAACATCTGAAGCGACCCCGTTGTTATTAAAAGAAGTATAGGACGCATTAAGCGTTGTTGCCCACATTCTGGGCTGCTGATACCCTGTCGGTCTAATACTGACAGGAATACTGGCAGTCAGAGTAGTGGTAATCGCAGAACTCTTTCCCGCTGTTTTATCACCGTTGTCATCAATATACTTTTGCTGCGGAAGATATTCCGATCTTAATTCTATTTGGGCAAAAGTATGAACTGCCTGTATCAGTGCAGCCATTATAATCCATTTCTTTCTCATTACTTTCTCATTTGAAAGCACAAAGAAACTTCAATAATTTTGTAATATACTGGTATTTAGCATATTAAATGATAAGGTTTAGCGTTTTAAGGATGAACTGCATTATTTCAGGAATGAATTTTTTATTCTATTTGCTTTCTGATAACAAAAAGGTCTGAATGATTAATGAATCAGCTGCCGGAAGGAAAAATCAGGATTGCGCATTTCTATTTCATTATTTGAGGAAGCCAGCTGAGCTTCGGTGGCATACACAAACATTTCCTGTTCATAATGAGCAATGGCTGCCTCTACAGAAGTATATCTTACGCCGGTAAGTTTTTCGGATAGGATCAGGGCATCCATTAATCCGCTGTTAACACCTTGTCCTGCAAAAGGAGGCATAAGATGAGCTGCATCACCAATAAGCGTTATGGGTAGAGGACGATCGCTTTTCCAGGGCTGGTTCAGAGGTAATTTTCGTGTTGGCAGACTCCAGAAAGATGCCGTTGACTGAAATAAACGCAGATAGCGGGTATCCCAATGAAAAAATCTCTTTAGAAGGAATTCACGAACGCTCTGAGGATCTGAAATAGTTAATTCATCATTATCCGGTTTTTTGAGAATGATACCATAAGCTAACGCTCCGTTATTATTGGGATTGATCACAATTAAATTTCCCTGATAGGCCGTCATTAATCTGTTTCCGTTACATATGTGATAAAATTCAGGACAATCTGCTTCAGGATTGGAAATGTCGCCCTGAATGATTAGAGTTCCGGTATCTTCAACCTGAGCGTCTGTCACATAATCTCTGATTCCGGACATTCCGCCATTAGCCACAATGACAAGATCCGCAGTATCCTGTATTCCGTTTTCAAAAATCAGCTGCCACTTTCCCTGATGAGGTTCCAGCGTCATACATTTCCTGTCCCAGTTCACGGTATGTTCCGACAGGCTGTTGAGTAACAGGGTCCTTAAGTTATTTCTGTTGATTTCGGGGTTATCATATTGATTCTCAGGAGTGATTTCTTTAGTAAACAGGACATTAAGATGCTGGTCAGTAATGCTGATTCCCATCGGTATCGCCATTTTAAAGTAAGTTTCTAATAATCCGGCTTTTTTCATTGCTTGCTGACCTGAATCTTTATGCAGATCCAGAGTACCTCCGAAAATTCTGGACTGAGGATTTTTATCTCTTTCATAAACCGTTACTTCTGCATTTTGTTGCTGAAGTAACCTTGCCATGGTAAGTCCTACAGGGCCGGCACCAATAATAGCTATTTTTTTATCTTTTAATAACATAATGTGGTATTGTTACATATTGATGCGAATTTCCGGTGTTTTTTAGAGATAAAATAATTACATTAGACTTTAAAATAGCCGTAAAAGACTTTTATGAAAAAAGATGATCCAACAGTTCCGGAAGTATTAAAAAAGCTGGCCGCTTTATTAGGAACAGAAATAAAACAGAGAACTCTTGAAATTCCGCCCCAGTTTGGGAGCGGGTATTGCAGCGGATTTATTTTTAATGAAAATATCCGGATGCTGGTCTGTAATTATGAATTAAAAGAAGATGTCAGCATTGAAAACAAAGAGATGAATTCTGAGAAAAGGATGATATTTTTTAAATTCCGGCATATTTTCCCTAAAATAAAAGCTTTGCAATCCGAAAAATTTTCATCTGAAATCCCAACTGTTTTAATAGCTACCAGTCGGATGAATACGGATGAGGTTGTTTCTATTCATTCTAATACCTCAACCATTAATATTGAAATAGATGCAGGTTATCTTGCAGGATTATTTCCTTCATCCCATCAGTCTCCGGTTTTACAAAGTTTATTGCAAAATACCCGTCCTTTTCTTTTTGAACAGGTGATGGATCCCGGTTTACAGAATATTGTCAACGAAATGATTTCCGGACAGACTGATGAGTTTTTTAAATTGTTTTTCCTCAGAATAAAGGCAGAAGAGCTGATTTGTAAATTACTGATGGAATTGGAAAAAAGAAGCGAAAAACAAGTATATGCTCTGAATATACAGGATATTGAAACTATTTATAAAGTCAGAGAAAATATACTTGAACAGTTGGAAATTCCGCCTGTTATTCATGATCTGGCAACAAAAGCTGGCATGAGTCCTACTAAGCTTAAACGCCTTTTCAGACAGATTTTCGGAAATAGTATTTTTAATTATTATCAGGAGTTCAGAATGAAAGAAGCGGCTGCTTTACTTAAAGAAAAGAAATATTCAGTTTCAGAAGTGGGGTATAGGCTGGGTTTTTCCAATCTGAGCCATTTTTCAAAAATATTCAATGAACATATAGGTATGAAACCTAAACAGTATTCAATGAGGCTTTAATTGGATCTGTCAAACTGTTGTATAAGCATCAGAATCATTGTCTTAGATTTTATAATGACCACAGGGGTAAGATCTAAGGATACAAAATAAAAGCTGTACTTTTTACGGGTACAGCTTCTATAAATAACTAAGAACTATTTAATACTATTCTGTCTTTAAATATCCATAATTGAGAACAGGTTCTTTTCCAAATAAACAAGAAAAAATATTCTGGAATTCATGGATGTATTTGCATTTTATAGCATTTCCGTATATTTTCAGCCCTTCCAGAATTTTTCGGGAGCTTAAATCTATATCATATTTTATAAATGCTTCCGGTCTTTCATATCGGATTCTTTGATCTGAACTGTAAATTCTAGAGAAACCTAATTTTTCAAGCCATTCCTCCGTTATTTGAATAGGTTTAATGGATTCTGCCGGAACTGAAATACTGTGAATGTCATTTTCAATTTTAACAAAATAGGCCTGCTTCATACTCTGAAAAATTTCAGTGATCGTATAAATCTGATTTTTGTACTCGACTAAATTTTTGATTTTAAGATCTGCTACGTTCATAATATTTTGATTTTTAAAGGTGGTATTTGGTATCGGTAAAATAGCAAATATTATGCCCTGCATCCTATTGCGGGACAGGCTTTTAGTGAATAATATGTTAAATGTTGTGTCGTAATCATTAATAATCTCTTAAAAGAGGCATGGCATAACGATTACAGCAGATTACCCAGACAAAATAATTGTGGTATCAATGTGGTACCTGAATAATTATTCTTTTAATGAGGAGTTAGCAGTGGCCAGCAACAAAGCTGTTATAACGCTAATAGCAAGAATGCTGATGAATATATTCCATGAGAATGAATGAAGAAGATAGCCGGTACCACTTCCCAGAATGCTCGATCCGAAATAGTAAAATAACCAGTAAATAGAAGTAGCGGAAGATTTACCCTGTTTCGCATGAAGTGCGGTCATCTGGCTTGCCATGGTATGGGCAGCAAAGAATGACAGCGTAAACAGGCCTAATCCGAAAATAACAATATAAATATTTTCTGATAACAGTAAACACGTACCACAAAGCATAAAAAGAATCGAGCTTTTTAAAATATTATTTTTATTAAATCTTTTAGACAGCCTTCCTGTAATCATTGTTCCGAATACCCCAAAAATATACATCAGGAATATAAAAGCCATGATGAAATGACTTAATGAAAAAGGTCTGGCTTCCAGTCTGAAAGTAAGATAGTTATAAACACTTACGAAAGCCCCCATCAGCAATGCCGCAATGAAATACAAACGAAGCATATAAGAATTCGTTATAAAGTTTTTCATTTGTTTGGCTTTTTGATGATAATCAGTTTTCTGCGGATTAAAAAACTTCGATTCCGGGAAGAGTTTCCAGAAAATCGTCCCAAGAATTAAACTCTCTATACCGATGAAAAAAACGGCATTCCTCCACCCGAATTCGCCTGCTAAAATAGTGGCCAATATTCTTCCGCTCATTCCTCCAATCGTATTACCACTCAGATACATACTAATGGCAGCAGGAACAGCTGCGACACTTACTTCTTCGGAAAGATAAGCCAGTGCCACCGCTGAAACGCCCGAAACGACAAACCCTTTCAAAACTCCAATGGCAATGAGAAGGCTGAGACTGGGGATCCATGTTGAAATAATAGTGAGTAATGCTGATGAAATCAAAGAAAAAGTCATCAGGCTTTTCCTTGAATAGCTGTCAGCTTTAAATGCAAAGAACAATAATCCTAATGCCATCCCTATAGTAGAGGAAGAGACAAGAAGTGAAGTGTCTCCTACACTTACATTAAACTGTTCTGCTGCCATGGGAAGCATCGGCTGAAAAAGATAAAGCTGAGCAAATACGGAAAGCCCTGAAAAGAAAATACAAAGTTTTATAGATCGGAAACGTAGGCTTCCCTGGTTTGCTTTTTCGGATGAATTCATGATTTTTTACCCTTATAATGCAGTGATTTGCACAGAAATTATTCTCCTGTAAATTTCCTGATTATTTTTCAAATCTAAAAATGCATATTTCAATGAATCTCATTGGTGAAACCAATTAGAAATAACGGGATATCAGTGCAGCATCTCATACACTTTGATCAGTTCTGCAATATTATTGATATCCAGCTTCTGGAATATTCTTTTTTTATAAGTACTCACGGTAGACATCTGAATACTGAGCTGGTTGGAAATCTCGAGATTTCCGTGGCCGTCAGCTAATAATTTAAAGATTTCATATTCCCTTGTGGAAAGCTTCTCTACAGGATTATCTCTCTTGTTTTGAATAATAATCCCCATGAGTTCTGCCGGATAAAAATATCCTTTTTCAATAACCGCTTTTACCGCATTTTTAATTTCTTCCTCACTGCTTTGCTTATTAAGATATCCTTCAGCACCCTCTCTGATATATTGAATAGCTACATCTTTGTCATATCCTGAAAAAACAAGAATCTTTAAATCTCTCTGTATATTTTTAAGCTCGGAAATCATTTTTTTATACCGAGTTCCGGGCATATCAATATCCAGAATAAGAAGATGATAATAATGGGATTGTAAACGCTCCTTTACCTGTTCATAATTTTCTGCGAAATCTATCTTCAGCCCCGGATAGGCCGATTCTAGAACAAGGGAAGTGCCTGCTCTTACTACGTAATGATCATCAGCAATTAAAATTCTTTCATTCATATATTTAGTTTTTTTTGACAGTTATTTCTACAATAGTTCCTTTTGGAAAATTTTGGCTGAAACTAATTTCTGCGTTAATTTTTTTTACCAAATGAATAACCATATGCAGACCTAAACCTTTACCTTTAAAGCTTGGGGTTTTCCATTTCGGATTTTTAAACAGGTTCATATAAAGAATCATTTGTTCCGTAGACATGCCGGTTCCCGTATCATCTATGATAAAAATGATTTTCTGCTCATCCTCTATAATATTCAGTGTGATTTCTCCTTTGAATGTATTTTTTACTGCATTATCAAGAATATTATGAATAATAGCAGAGAGTATGCTCTCGCTGACTCTGCTGGATACATTGGTCTCAGTAGAATTAATAATGACTGTTCCTCTTTCCTTGGCAATTTCCCAGAATAATTTCTTTTTAACCTCCAGAATCCTGTTGACAGGATATTCTTTTTCCTCGAATATATTTTCTGCCTTATACAACTCAGTATATTCCTTTAAATTTAAAGTAAACTGATAGAGTTGCTCAGAAGATTTATAAATGCTGTCAAAATATTTTTTCTGAAGCTCTACATCATCTGATTCATGAAGTTTCTGAGATAACATGGCAATAAACCGGATAGGAGTTGTGATGTCATGGCTAATGGTTTCCACCAGCTTTTTCTGGTATTCCGTTTCTCTTTGTAAATTATTTTTTACCACCTCAAGATTAAGAGACGTTTCTTTAAGTTCAGAGTTTTTATTGTGGACAATTTGTTTTAAAGCATTATTTTTTGTTATTAAAAATCTTGTCATCAGAAGGATAATAGCCGTTATTCCGGCCAGAAATATTATCGAAAACAGGATTTTGAACAATAAAGTCTGGAAGAAAAGCGGCTGGATTTTGAATTTGACAGTTTTTTCTTCATACTTTCCCTCAGGAGAAGCCAGCATTCTTACACTCAGGGTATAATCTCCCGGGCTAAGATTACTGATTGTAAATTTTAAATCTTTTCCTGTAACCGGTTCCCAGTTCGTCTCTTCTTCACCGGATATTTTGGCTTCAATATAAAGATTTTCAAGATTTGAGAAATACGGAATATCAATGAAGATTTCTGCTGTTTTATAATTGTTTTTTAAATCAAGTATACCATCAAAGTGTTCTGTTGCAGCGTTGCCGATTTTTACACGTTCAAGATAAATTTTCTTCTGATCAGGATAAAATGTCTGAACCTGATCAGGATTAAAAAATACAAAGCCATCCATCGATGGAAATACAAATTCCCCATTCTCCAATGTATAGGCATTGGGTTGTGAACTGCCATTAAACTCATTAGAAAGAAAACCGTCTTTTTTGGTAAAACGATAGTAAAAGACTTTGCTTTTACCATCTTTAGCATACTGTAATAACTGATTTTTAGGAACCTTAAACAACCCGTTATTAGAGGAAATCCAGTAGAAGCCTTTCCTGTCTTCAAGGATATAGTGAGCCGATTGCAGAAAATTATTCCTGTCATTAGGCATTTTGATAAGCTTTCTGTCCTTTAAAAGGTAAAAACCACTTTTATTGGTCATGATCCAAACCAGATTATCCCGGGTTCTGACAATACTTTTAACGTGGATATTCTTAAACAGAGGAGTAATATTGTTTTTTCCTAACATAATAGAATACAATCCGTCACTGTTTCCGGTTAATATCTCGTTTTCACTATATTGAAAGAATGTAGTGACATAACTTTTAAAACGATAGATGAAATCAGGTTTTGTAAAAAGTCCTTTTTTGAAAATCTGTAATTGATTATCTGAAGTCCCGAATAAAGAAAAACCATAGAGGTTACCACTTTTCATAAACGCTTCAAAACCTTGTCTGATAAGTATAGAGTCTTTCTTTGTATAGCCGGAATCCTTGTAAAACCTGAGAATGCTGTTTCTCTTTCTGATCAGTATATTCCCCGAATGATCATACATCATAAGGTAATTATCATTTTTCCCAAATGGATACGTGTTGACAATGCCATCATGATTAAACTCGGTTCCGTCCTCTGCTATAATTGTATTTTTACTGAATGGTAAAGAGGCATTAGAAACATTATTTGAAAAATCGGCTTCCTTTTTCGCTACGTAAAAATGGGAAAGACGGAGAATATTGAGCCCGTTATTCAGAGTTCCAAGGTAGAGTTTATTAAAATCTTTATCATAAAACATAGAGTAGTAGGAATGGCTTCCTATTTCTTTATATTGTACCAGAAATTTCAAAGCAGGCCCCTTTCCGTTATCTTCCACAATATAGATATTACCGTGATTAATGATAAAGGTCTGGTTGGTGATCTGCTGCCAGTATATTTTAGTTTCAGGATCATTATAAAGACTTGGCTTTTCAAAAACAGAGAGCTTTCCCTTGTTGATAGAATACGTTTTTCTTTTTCCGGGATCATTGATAAAAAGAGTTTCATCAAAAACGAAAATGTTACTCAGGTCTTCATTAGAAAACGAAAGGGAAATCTTCGTCTCGGTTCCCTTTTCATCTTTATAATAAATACTATTCTTTTCTTTGAAAATATAGGCTGAATTTTTAAGCTGTATAAAATATTGAAGATCATTATAGAAATTAGACGAAATAATATTATTAGCAATTCTCTGAACAAAATTATTCTCTTTTGGAAAACTGACCTTATTCGTGTTTTTGAAATGACTTAGCTTAGGAAATCTATTTTTAATAATAATTTTACTTTCCTGGAAATCATTGAATGTGGTAATACTGTCCAAAAGAGGATCGCCGGTAAATTCTCCGAAATGAAGATTATTTGTTTTGAAATTATTAAATGTTACAAATGAGATACCGTCATAACGTACCAGTCCGCTCTCCGTTGAGATCCAGATAAAGCCATATTTATCCTTGACAATAGCTTTCGCGCTGCTTTGCGGAAGCCCGTTATCTATATTATACCAGGTAGAGGTATAACGCTGCCCGTGAATGTTTAAATATAAGAAAGCAAAAAATAATGCCCAAATCCTCATATGTGCAAAACAGATCTATGTTTTTTGCATATCAATGCAAAAAATGGTTAATACTAGTTTTTGTACAAGTCGAAGTTTTTTTTAAAATGGGGAATGATTGAAAATAAATTTTTGTCATTAATTTTTTTTGGTCTTTGTGTTTTTGTCGTTAATAGTTTTATTTGTTGGTGTAAAAATAGTGAAATTATATAGATTAACGGGTATGTTTTATGGCGTTTTCATATGAGTTTTATCCGGCATAAGTAAGGATAAAAGGCCTGTAGGCTGTATTTTTGTTGTATTATTTCTACGATTCGTGAAAATATGTTCTGTAATAGAGATGGTATTGGCAGATAAGTATTTCTTATTTCATTATGATTTTCGTACGTTAAGTCTTGTTCTTAAAGGAAATACATTATTATTACTCTCTTTTTAAAATGAGTGATCAGAATTTATTGATTCTCAATGTAGTGATTTTTTAATTTATATTTATTTTTTTTCTGTCATTTATATTATTGATTTAAATTTTAAATTAATTAAAAAAAATGTAGTAATAATTTTACAAAAATGGCATGTTAATTCTACGATTGTTATTTTGCATCTGAGAAATAGGATGTTTACTTTTGCAAAATTGTTTCCAAATACTGGTGGAAATGCATCAGATCATGATTCTAAGAACACAGGCGATTAAGCATGGCTACAAAAGGTCTCATCCAGAGATCTTTTGCTTTTATTTTTTTGCTGATGTATCTGTTTTTGGAGCAAAAAAAAAACCTCCCGAAAAACGAGAGGCAAAAATTGACTGTATATTGAAACGTATCTCAATCGGTTATTTATTGTTCTTAAGCCAGTTTAATCTGCGCTGATCCGGTAAATGGCTGACCTTGAAGTTTTCAAAAACAGCAGTAAAACCATTACCATCGGGACAGGCGGCCATAAGCCCAATCATAACAGGCGTGTTATCCTGAAACGGAGCATTTCTCATCATGATATAATTCTTGTCGTCAAAAGAATAGAAGATTTCAATGGCGTCAAGCCTTCTTATGGCTTTTATCCAGATAGCAGGAGGTGTTTTATCCAGTGTAATTACACTCCAGTCACTTTTGTCATGGGTAACAACAGTGCTTATATTATATTTTCCATCTACAAATTCCACTCCGGCCTTGATATAATTATTATGATCCGTTCGCAACATAAGTCCTGCCTGGTCAAATCTTGCTTTATAGTTTCCTGCTATCTTTACCTTCGCTTCAAATTCTCCGCCATAAGTCGTATAATAAAAAGGGGCGTCATCTACCGTGAACCCATAATGAGACACTCTCCAGTAATCACTTTGCGGGGTTACCTGCATCAATAAACTTTTGTTTTTAATTTCCCATTTTTCAGGTTCGTTAAACCAGGACATTTTTTCCAGTGTCTGAGCCGAAACCTTTTGAAGCAGGATAAAGACACAGAAGCTTAAGACTAATCTCTTCATTTTCTTTTAATAAGTTCTAAACGTAAATTGTTATTTTAGCAAAAGTATAACTAAAGCAATTTCACATCAATACTGAAAAATAACCATTATGGAAATCCGGGAACAATTAAGTGGTAAATTATTGAAAAATACCGGAAAAAAATGCCGGCTTGATATTAAAGTTTATCAGCAAAAAGCTTTAATGCATGCTCAGATAGAAGGAGCTATATGTGTATTAAGCGATATGCAGGCAGACAAAAGCTATATTTATAAATCCGGCGCGGCGCTGGAATTAGGAATGAGTTTTCATGAGAATCCCGTGGAAATTGATTCTATCTGGGAAGAAGAAATGTTAAAAAAAATACATCCGGATGACAGACTTAAAAAATATATCCACGAACTTCGTTTCTTTAGACTGCTTGAGGCTATGCCTGCTGAATCCCGTTCTGAATACAGTGTATTGTCAAATATCAGGATGGCCGATAAAAATAATGAATATAAATGGATGAAACACAGGATGTTTTATGTTTACTCTCCCTATAACAGGAAACTGAGACTGGCTTTCTGTATTTACAATATAGCCCTAAAGCCCTCCACAATTCCTGAATTCTTGATTATTAATACAGTTAAAGGAGAAATTGTAGCCAAAGAAAAACTGGATTATAAAAATATTCTGACTCATAGAGAACGGGAGGTTTTACAATTTGTAGGCGAGGGGTACGGCAGTAAACAAATTGCAGATCTGCTTTCCATTAGTGTTAATACTGTAAGCAGACACCGTCAGAATATTCTTGAAAAATTAAAAGTAAAAAACTCTACACAGGCATTTAAAGATAGTTTTTACTAATTGAGATTCTGTATATCCGAAAAGTTCACCCTGTTGTTTTCATTAATATTCTTAAATTTATTATTTAAAAACAAAAACGATGAAAAGAAGTGAAGAAATTACCATCCAGTACTTTACCTTTTTGGATCAGCACATTGAGGATGTGGTTTCAGGAAATGTTCCGGAATTTATGGAATTGAGTGAAATTGCCGGAGAGCTTGCTGTTTCCCATACCCATCTCACCGATACCATCAAAAAAGAAAAGGGTAAACATCCGTGTTTTTTCTATGATGAGAAAATTATTCAGAAGGCTCAGGCAATGCTTGTAGAATCTGATGAGTCTATAGCAGAAATTGCCCGGATCCTTACTTATGATCCTTCCAATTTTTCCAAATTTTTTAAAAAAATGACAGGAATGACACCCGGGGAATTTAGAAAGTCTCACATCAAATAAAATAAAAATGTCTGGTTGGCATTTTTTTTGATATTGGTATTTCTCTTTTTAGGGATTTAAAAAGCGTTGTTTTTGTATAAAAAGATCTTTTTAGTAGACTAATGGTAATAGCGTAGAAGAATTTTCAAAAAAATAAAGTTTTAAAAATGAGATCGTTGTAAAAAATGATCATTTTTTTTATGATTTATTTATTGATATTACTTTATCATTCTCTTTTTTTTCATAAATTTAGATTAGTAAAACAGGTTAGTCTAAAACGAAAAAACATACTAAAAAATGGCAGAAATATAAATGGAAAAGGCTTTGGAGGCTAAGAATAAAATGATTTACCTTTAATGATATTTTAATCTTATAATAAAAGCTAAAGGCCTTTAATAGTTATATATTTGCTTCTTTAAATTTCACAAACAACATTAAGGATGATAATTGACTTTACAACAGCAACTTTTAAGGATTTTGAGAATATTCCTGATTATGATATTTCTCAAAGAGCAGACTATTTTTATGAATTTCTAGAACATATGACCGCTAGAGGACATAATAATTACAGATTGAAAAATACATCAGGAACCAATGCGACATTAAGCATAGATATCGCCAACCAGAATAAGGAATATGTGAGTTTTGTTTCCAGTGATTATTTAGGGTTTTCTCAACATCCGAAAGTAAAAAAAGCAGCTATTGAAGGAATTGAAAAATACGGAACGGGTACAGGAGCATCACCCCTTATCGGTGGCTATTTTGATTATCATAATATTTTGGAAAGACGAATTGCTCAGTTTTTTGGGAGAAATGAAGATGAAGTAGTATTGTTTACTACAGGCTATGCTGCAAACAGTGCCACTCTACAGATATTAATGCAAAAAGAAGATATTGCAATCTTAGATATGGGCGTACATGCCAGTGTACATGAAGGCTGTGCTTTCACCAATAAAAAGACGTTTCCGCATAATAACCTGGAAGCACTGGAGCATATTCTGAAGATGTCCGAAAACCTGTATCGTACAAAACTTGTAGTGATTGACGGGGTGTATTCCCAGGAAGGTGATACGTCTCGCGCAAGTGAAATTTATGATCTTGTGAAAAAATATAACGCTTACCTGATGGTAGATGATGCACACGGAGTAGGAGTATTAGGCGAAACCGGAAGAGGGGCTCTTGAGTATGACGATTTGCTTCAGAAGGTAGATTTTATAGCGGGAACATCCAGTAAAACCTTTGGTAATCTGGGCGGATATATGATTACCAATAAAAAAATTGCATCCTTCCTTAAGTTTCAGTCGAGGCAGCATATTTTCTCAGTGACGGCACCTCCGTCTTCTGCAGGAATAGTGAAAGCAATTGATCTGATTGATGAAGAGCCTATCTGGAAAGAGAAGTTGTGGAATAACATCAATTACTTTAAAAAAGGACTGGATGATTTAGGATTAGATACAGGGATTACCTGTTCGGCTATTATTCCGGTGAAAATCGGGGATCAGAGTAAAATGTGGGATATTGGTAGAATTCTAATAGAACACGGAGTTTATACGAACCCGATTATGTATCCTGCGGTGGCAAGAAAAGATGCCCGGATCCGGATGACGGTAACCGCAAGACATGAAAAAGAACATCTTGACAAAACATTGAATGTTTTTGATGATATTAATAAAAAATTGCATATTGCGAAAAAATAATAAATTATGCCTAGAAAAGTAGTGCAAGGCCCCATCAGGGACAAAGAAAAAACGAAACAGAAACTGCTTGCCGCAGTTGGGAAAATTTTGAGAGTAAAAGGCTATTCAGGTTTGAAAGTAAGTAAAATTGCAGCCGTAGCCGGATTTGATAAAAAGCTTATCTATGAGTACTTTGGAAGCACAGATAAACTTATTGATGAGTATATCAAGTCTCAGGATTATTGGAGCAAATTCAGTCCGAATATTGAAGAAGAAATACAGGTGGGGAAAGGTAAAGATGCCTTAACACAAGGAATTCTTACACAGTTTGAAAGTTTAAAGAAAAATAAAGAATTACAAAAAATTATTCTTTGGGAGCTTTCTGAAAGCAAACCTATTCTTAAAAATATACTAAAGCAAAGAGAAGATGTAGCTGCCAATTTATTTGAAAATGTAACAGATCCTTATTTTGGTGAAAATGCAACAAATGTCAGAGCTATGTTGGCGCTAATAGCAGCGGGAGTTTATTATCTGAACCTATTCCCTGCATATAACGGAACCGAATTCTGCGGTATTGATATGAGAACGGAAGAAGGAAGAAGTGAAGTTGAAAAAGTGATCGTTGAAATTATAGATCATTATTATACAACAAAAAAGGCAAAAGCTTGATCATTAAAAGTTTTCCAATTTGACCAGAAATAAGTTTTTGTGGATAATTTGAAAACTTTTAATTTTCAAATTAAAACTATATTTCTTACTTTTGACCAATGGAAAATTTTATAGTATCTGCAAGAAAATATCGCCCTCAGGAGTTTGATACTGTTGTAGGGCAATCCCATATTACGGATACTTTAGAACATGCAATCGAAGAAAGCCAGTTAGCTCAGGCTTTACTTTTTTGCGGTCCTCGTGGTGTGGGTAAAACTACTTGTGCCAGAATTCTGGCAAGAAAGATCAATGAGAAAGACGGTTCGGTGTCTGAAGATGGCTTTGCCTACAACATCTACGAACTTGATGCTGCATCCAACAACTCTGTGGATGATATCAGAGAGCTTATTGATCAGGTACGTTTTGCCCCTCAAGTAGGAAAATACAAAGTCTACATCATTGATGAGGTACACATGCTGTCTTCTGCAGCTTTCAATGCTTTCCTTAAAACACTTGAGGAACCACCGGCTCATGCTATTTTCATCTTAGCAACCACGGAAAAACATAAAATCATTCCTACCATTTTATCGAGATGTCAGATCTATGATTTCAAACGAATTACGATTGAAGATATCCAGAGCCACCTGAGAGGTATTGCCGAAAAGGAAAATATCCGGTATGAAGATGATGCTTTATATCTGATTGCCCAGAAAGCCGACGGAGCACTGAGAGATGCACTTTCTATTTTTGACAGACTCTCCACATTCTCTCAAAAGAATATCACACTGGCTAAAGCTGCCGAAGTATTGAATATTCTGGACTATGATCAATATCTGAATATTGTAGATCTTGCTAAAAAAAATAAAATTCCCGAAGTACTTTTTGCATTTAATGAAATTGTAAAAAAAGGCTTTGATCCGCATATCTTTATTGCAGGCTTAGGAAATCATTTCAGAGACCTTATGATGGCTCAGAATGCCGCCACCTTAGAACTTATTGAGGTGGGCGAAAAAACAAAGGTCAGATTTGTAGAGCAAAGCCAGCAATGGAATGCCCAAGAACTGATTGACGCTGTTGAAATTTGTAATCATGCAGATATCAATTATAAAAATTCAAAAAATCCAAGACTTACAGTTGAAATTGCATTGATGCAGCTGGCTTCCCTGACAGTTAATTCAGGTGATACTAAAAAAAAAAATTCCTGATACTGGCCCCGTTTCTCAGTGAGAAACAGGAAGTGAAGATTTCTGAAAAAACTCCTGAGAAAAAAGAAAAACCTGTGGAACAATCTGTGGCTCCAACTGAGAGTATGCAGGAAATTGCTGTACAGAAAGCCAATAAACCCTTATCCAGACCAGGGACATCTTCCGGATTCAGTATTAATTCTTTCCTGAATAAAGAAGAAAAACAGACACCAGAAGAAGAGGTAACGGTAAAAACAGATCATCTTCCGCAAAGTCATTTTACAGACACAGATCTGCAGATGGAGTGGAATCTTATGCTTAAACAGCTTCAGAGAAAAGACAGTTTTGTTTTTAATGCCATAAAAACCTTTAAATTAGTCAAAGAAGAAGAAAACAGAATCAAGGTTTTATACCCTTCAGATTCCGCCAAAGTAGAATTTGATAAAATAAGTGGCGAATTTTTTAATCATTTCAGAAGAAAAGTTCACAACCATTCGATTGAGGTAGATTACCTGCGAGACGTTGAAAATCTGAAGATTGAGGTAGTCACCAAAAGAAAAATATTTGAAAAACTTGTAGAAAAAAATCCGATTTTAAAAGATCTTGATGATTTAATGAAGTTTGATTTGACATAATTTTTATATATTTGTCAAATATTTCTGTCGAAAATAACTTTTTGACAAAAACAAATAGTAACAAGAAACGCTAAAACAAGACATTTCCAGAAGAAAATGGAAAATAGATTCAATACATATCTGTCTTATTTTACACCCGCTAATTATTTTAGCGGTTATTTTAGTTTTTCTGCTTCTTATTATAGAAATTTCAGAACGTATTACCGATTTTATTGGTACTGTTAACTGAATTTCTTTCCAAAAAATACAGGAGGAGTAAAGCCCTTTTATTCTCCTGATTCCTTTAAAAAAACTTTGAACGGCATTTTTTGAAAAGAATTATAAAGTAAATTTATAATGAAAGGGCCGTGCTTTGAACTTAAACAATACAAAACAATACATTTAGAATATGAATTTAAAAGATTTAAAAAACGAGTGGATCGACGGGCTTACACAGCCTTTAATGATTGCAGGACCATGTAGCGCAGAAAGTGAAGCTCAAATGCTTGAAACTGCCAGAAGAATTAAAGAATCCAATGCTCAGGTGTCTGTTTTCCGTGCAGGAATCTGGAAACCGCGTACTAAACCGAATGGTTTTGAAGGAGTAGGGGTAATCGGTTTGAACTGGCTAAAAAAGGTAAAAGAAGAATACGGTTTTAAAACAGCTACCGAAGTTGCAAATGCACATCACGTATTTGCTGCTCTTGAAGCAGATGTAGATGTTCTCTGGATTGGTGCCCGTTCAACGGTAAACCCTTTTACCGTTCAGGAAATTGCAATGGCATTAAGAGGTACCGATAAACCTGTATTTGTGAAAAATCCTGTCAACCCGGATCTTGCCTTATGGATTGGTGCCCTGGAAAGATTGTTAGGTCAGGATATTAAAAACCTTGGGGTGATTCACCGAGGGTTTTCAACGTACCAGAAAACAAAATACAGAAACAATCCAAACTGGCAGATTGCTCTGGATTTCAAGAGCCAGTTTCCGAATATCCCAATGCTAATAGACCCTTCTCACATCTGTGGAAACAGAACAGGTCTTGCTGATATCACTCAGGAAGCACTTAACGTGGGATACCAGGGAGCTATTATCGAATCACACTGTAATCCTGATGAAGCATGGAGTGATGCGTCTCAGCAGATTACTCCTGAAGTACTGGCTGACCTTATCGGTAATCTGAAGGTAAGAAATCCTAATCTTGCAGGTTTCGAAGGAGAAATGGGAAGGCACAGAACATTGATTTCTGATATCGATTTCCAGTTAATTGAACTTCTTTCACAAAGAATGAAAATCTCAGAAAAAATCGGTAAACTTAAAAAGGAAAACGATATTGCCATCTTCCAGCCGGAACGTTGGAAAGTCATTACGGAGTACGCAACCCAAAAAGCTATAGAAACAGGAATGTCTCAGGAATTTATTGAGAAAGTTTTCAAAGCGATTCACGAAGAATCTATTGAAGTTCAGAATAATATTATGATTGACAGAGCTTAAGTGCAGAATATAATAAGTACTTGATCCAGTAAAATTAGGGCATAGGTGCCGGAATTTAGGATAGCAAAACATTTGTTTTTAAACCTATTTCCTGAATCCTAAGCCCTAATTTCTTATATTTGCACCATATTATCTATGAAAGGAAAAATCATTAAATCTACAGGCAGCTGGTACCAGGTTTTGGAATTGGAAACCAATAAAATCTTCGAAGCCAGAATTCGGGGAAAATTCAAACTGATTAAGACAAGGCTTACCAATCCGCTTGCTGTAGGGGATTTTGTTGAATTTCAGCTGGAACAGGATGATATTGCCTGGATTACCAAAATAGAACCACGCAGAAATTACCTGATCAGAAAATCGGTCAATTTGTCAAAAGAAGCCCATATTATCGCTTCCAATATTGATCTCGCCTGTTTTATTTTTACGTTGAAGCACCCTGAAACATCCCTTGGATTTTTGGACAGATTTTTAGCTTGTTGTGAAGCGTATAATATTACCCCTTTAATTCTGTTCAATAAAATTGATGTTTTGCATGAAGAGGAAATTGAAATTGTAAAGGATATTGAGTTTCTTTATCAGGAGATAGGGTATGAAACGCTGGAGATTTCCTCCTATTCCCGTTTAAATCTGGATCAGCTTCAGGAGATTCTTAAAGATAGAACTTCTGTTTTTTTCGGTCATTCCGGTTGTGGAAAATCAACATTAGTGAATGCATTACAACCCGGATTAAACCTTAAAACATCTGAGATTTCAGATACCCATCTTAAAGGAAAACATACCACTACTTTTGCACAAATGCATTTCTGGGATTTTGGCGGGAATGTGATTGATACACCCGGAGTTCGTGAGTTTGCAATGATCGATATTGAAAAAGAGGAAGTACAGCATTACTTTCCTGAGATTTTTAAAAAAAGAGAAGAATGTAAATTTCATAATTGCCTTCATATCAATGAACCTAAATGTGCCGTTATTGATGCTCTTGAAACCGGAGAAATTCAGCATTCCCGATATGCTACTTATATAAAGCTGATGGACGAGGCGGAAGAGGCTTCTCAAAAATAAATGATTTCATCTATAAATATACAGACAGATTGCCGGACGGTGATCTGTTTTTTTGTATTACGAAACGTTTGTTTTCTTTGAGAGTACCAAAAAGTATATGAACAAAATTTTTTATTGACTGAAAATATTTTTTTTAGTCAGATTCAGATTTTCTGAGTTTTTACCCGAAATTATGGGTGACATAAGAATAACTCTACTTTTTTGACATAGATATTTTGGCGCATTTTGTGCCATTAAAGCTGACAGAAAGCATATATTGACGGAATTATTGGATTTTGGAAATTATCTCATTAATTGAAATAAAAACAATAAGATGCCAATGTGGTTTTTTATGAGTTTTAATTTTATTAAATCCGCAATAAAATCATTGAATTGTTACGAATAAAAAACCCAGCCGAAGCTGGGTAAAAACTAATAACCATGAAAACTCAAATTAAACATGAGAATCGCAATAGAATAAACAATTACTGTGCCAAAGTTTGGTTTACCATTTCTTAATAAAAGTTATTTTTATGTTAAAAAAAAATTAAAATAAAAATCAAAGATATTTTTTGTAATTTTGCGCCATTAAAAAAATATACATTTATGTCTAACATTACATTCACTATGATTAAGCCTGATGCAGTTGCTGACGGACATATCGGTGCTATATTAGGTAAGATTGCAGAAGGAGGTTTTAAAATCAAAGCTTTGAAATTAACTCAGCTTACAGTAGCTGACGCTAAAAAATTCTACGAAGTACACGCTGAAAGACCATTTTATGGTGAGCTTGTGGAATTCATGAGTTCAGGTCCTATCGTTGCTGCGGTTTTAGAAAAAGAAAATGCAGTTGAAGACTTCAGAACATTAATCGGTTCTACAAATCCTGCAGAAGCTGCAGAAGGAACAATCAGAAAAATGTTTGCAAGAAGCATTGGTGAGAACGCTGTTCACGGATCAGATTCTAACGAAAATGCTCTTATCGAAGCTCAATTCCACTTTTCAGGAAGAGAGATTTTCTAAGAAAACTGACTTACAAAATAAAAACTCCGGAGAATTTTCTCCGGAGTTTATTTTTTATCCCTACAGATTATTTTCAATCGCTCCGATTTTTTCTCTGTAGAGTTCAACGGGTTTGTCAAACAGGACAGCAATAACGGTCATGTTTTTATCAAGTCTTTCCCTGGGAATGTTGATGTAGATAATCCCGGGTCTGTCACTCCAGTACAGTTTATTATAAATATCGTGATTCAGTAAAGTTCCTTCTCCGACGATTCTTATTCTTGCAATTTCGTTTTTTATTCCTTTTAAAGCAATCGGTCCGGTAGGTTCGCCTTCTACAAAAAGATAAAGGGTTTGTTTATCCTTTGAAAGAGCACTCATTCCAGAGTAATGGCCTTCTGGCAATCCTTTGTCTGTATCAAAAAGAGCTTCCGCATGTTTGTTGATCCATTGTAGTGTTTCAGGATTGGTTTTGGGTATTTTGGAAAATTGTAAGGCTGTTCCGTCGCTGCTAAAGCCGGAATTGATGAATAAATGATCTCCGTTATGGGTGGTTTCCGCAATATTATATGCAGCTTCCTGTGTGCTTTTTTGAGTAAGTAGAGCCGGAATTGAATATTTTTCTTTTGTTATTTCGTTAAGAAATGAAGGCGGGGTCTCAAAGCTAAGCTCAACAACAGTTACATCTTTGTCAAATTGTAGATTGGTGAAATGAAGACTGAGATTTCGGTCTTTATAATCCATTTTAATGCTTGCTTCAGGGGAACCTATAACTTTTACAGAAGCAGGTTTTGTATCGAGTCCATAAATTTTCACCATACTTTTAGCCTCCTCTAAATAAAGGAATATTGATTTTCTGGAAGCAGAAAAAGCGGATTTTCCTTTATAATTTTCAAAAGGAATACCTCGATCTGTATTGTAAATAGCGTTTTTGTTCTTGGAAGTCCATCTGCCAAGACTTTTTAAGATATTCATCTGTTGTTCGGGAATTGTTCCGTCTGCTTTTGGACCGATATCAAGCAGTAAATTTCCGCCCATGCTGATAACATCTGCCAGCGTACGAATGATCATATTGGGAGTTTTGTAATGGGTATCATAGGGCTGATATCCCCATGAATCATTCATGGTATAGCAGAGTTCCCAATATGGATTTTGGGGAGCTGTAACAGGAATTCCCTGTTCGGGAGTGTCATAATCACCATGAGTTGTCAGTCTGGAATTAATGATGATATCCGGGTTGTGTTGTCGTAAAATCTGTAAAGTCCGGGAGGTATTCCATTCTTCAGACTTATGCTCCCAATCTCCGTCAAACCATAATAGGTCTGGTTTATACTGAGAAGAAAGCTCATTTAATTGAGTTTGATAATAGGTGATGAAGTTTTGCCAGCGTGTAGGGTCATCTTTTATTTCATACCTTTTTTTTGTGCGGGTATTGATGTCGTAATACGGGTGGCTCCAGTCCGGAAGAGAGAAATAAAGACCTGTTTTTAATCCGGATTTTTTAAGACTTGAGATAAAGGGGCTTAAAACATCTTTTTTTGCTAAAGAATTTTCCGGTATGGTGGTGGCTTTGTCGGCTTTAGAATTCCAGAGAGCAACACCATCATGATGTTTGGTTGTGATGACGGCATATTTTGCTCCTGAGTTCCTGATCAGTTCAACCCATTGCTCAGGCTGATAACCGGATGCTGAAAAGCCGTTCAGCTGCTTCATGTAATTTTCATAATTGATATAATTATTGAAGAATGACCATGATTCGGGAATACCATTGACTGAATAAATTCCCCAATGAATAAAAATGCCCAGTTTGGCATTTTTAAACCATTCCATTTTTTTATTATGGTCTGTAGACTGAGCCTGTATGTTGATGCTGCATACCGAAACTGCTATCCCAAGGAAAGCCGCTTTTATCAGCGTATTTCTCATTTTTAAATTTTAATGATAAATATAATTAAAGAATATCTATTTTTCGAATATCTTCCCGAAACGTTTGTGTTATAAAAATAAAATTGTAGAAAATTGTAAATTTTCAACAGCAAATAATTGTATTTTTAATGAAGGCAGCAAGGGGTGAAAAGATCATTCCTGAAAGGGGAAGATGGTATTGATGATGAGCAGGTACAATTTTACTTTCTTTATTTTAAACCTGAAAAGAAAATAGCTCTGATGCTTCCGGAAATTGTTAAGAAATGGAATCTTTATTAACCATAAAAACAAATATATATGAAAATGGCAACAGTATTATTATTGATCACTGCTGTGCTTACCGCTTTAATTGCGGGGCTTTTTTATGCCTATTCCTGTTCTGTAGTTTTGGGATTGGGAAAGCTGTCTGATAGTGAATATCTGAGAGCGATGCAAAGTATTAACCGTGAAATACTGAATCCTGTATTCTTTATGAGTTTTATAGGAACAGCAGTTCTTCTTCCGGTATCCGTATTTGTATTTCGGGGGCAGCAGCCGGTATTTATTTTCCTTTTGTTGGCCACACTGGCCTATCTGATTGGTGTTTTTGGAGTTACCGCTGCAGGAAATGTTCCGATGAATGATTTCCTTGATAAGTTTGATATTTCAGGCGCTACGTCTGAAGCTGTTAAGCAAATGCGTGAACATTTTGAAAATAAGTGGAATTTTTTAAATAATATTCGATCTGTCTTTGCGGTAGTGAGTGTCATTCTTGTTATTTGTGCATGTATCTGGAATAGAGAAGCGTGAAATAATAAAGGATTTGAGTAAAAATACCAGGTGGCAGATTAGGTATTTCTACTGATGAATATATAGAATTTTATCAGGAAATTTGTATTGTTATCAGGAGGGAATAAGAATGATAATACATTAAACAAGTCAATAGCTAATAACCACAGCGATTCAAAATTCCAAAATGAGAAAAAGGCAGCCTGTAAGGACTGCCTTTTTCTGTATCGGTGATATTATATTTATATTTTTAGAAGCTCGATGGTTCTTTCCGGGCTTTCTGCAGAGAAAACTGCATTTCCGGCAACCAATACATCCGCTCCGGCTTCGAAAAGTTTAGATGCGTTATCAAGGTTTACACCTCCGTCCACTTCAATAAGAGCTGTAGAATTATTGCTTAGAATCAGATCCTTGGTTTCAGCAATCTTCTTATAGGTATTTTCAATAAATTTTTGACCTCCGAATCCTGGATTTACACTCATTAATAATACAAGATCAACATCTGCAATGATATCTTCAAGCATTAAAACAGGAGTAGAGGGATTTAAAACAACACCTGCTTTCGCTCCCTTACTTTGGATGTGGTGAATAGTTCTGTGAAGATGTGTACATGCTTCATAATGTATGGAAATAAGGTCTGCTCCATGATCGATAAATTCATCAACATATTTTTCCGGTTCCACGATCATTAAGTGAACGTCTACAAATTTTTTAGCATGTTGCTGAACGGTTTTCATGACAGGGAAACCGAATGAAATGTTGGGAACAAATCGGCCGTCCATGACATCAATATGAAACCAGTCGGCCTGAGATCTGTTGAGCATCTCAATGTCTCTTTGCAGATTCCCGAAGTCTGCGGATAATAGGGAAGGAGCAATAAGCTTCGTTTTCATTTTTACTTATTAATTAGATTTCAGATAAAAAATATCAGATATCAGATTTGAAAACTTAATGTAGTTTATGAAGTCTTGCATCTGGTATCTGGCATCTTCTGTCTTATTTTTTAGTGGTATTTCAGTTTCATTTCCGGGGTAATCTTAAGAAGTGTTTCGTAGATTAACTGGATAACGTTGCCTACATCTTCTTTGGACACCATTTCTACGGTCGTGTGCATATAGCGCAAAGGTAAGGAAATTAAAGCACTCGGAACTCCGCCATTAGAATGGGCAAAAGCATCGGTATCAGTTCCTGTAGCTCTGCTTGCAGCTGCTCTTTGATAAGGGATTTTTTTAGCTTTTGCAGTATCTATGATGAGCTCTCTGATGGTATGATGCACGCTTGGTGCGAAGAATACTACAGGCCCGGCTCCACATTTTTGATCTCCTTCTTTCTTTTTTTCGATCATGGGAGTGGTGGTGTCATGAGTGACATCTGTTACAATAGCAATATTAGGCTTAATGGTGTCTGCGATCATATCTGCGCCGTACAGTCCGACTTCTTCCTGAACAGAATTGGTAATATACAGACCAAATGGTAATAATTTTTTATTTTCTTTTAAGAGCCTTGCTACTTCAGCAATCATGAACCCCCCGATTCTGTTGTCCAGTGCTCTGCAGACAAAATATCTGTCGTTCATTTCAAAGAACTCATCCGGGTAAGTAATCATGCAGCCTACATAAATCCCCATTTTTTCAACTTCTTCTTTTGAAGTAGCCCCACAATCGATGAATATATTTTCAATTTTTGGAGTAGGTTCATCCTGATTGCTTCTGGTATGAATGGCAGGCCATCCGAATACTCCTTTTACAATTCCCTTCTCTCCATGAATATGAACCACTTTAGATGGAGCAATGGTCTGATCTGAACCTCCGTTTCTGATCACATAAATCAAACCGTCATCCGTAATATAGTTTACATACCAGGAAATTTCATCTGCATGAGCCTCAATCACCACTTTAAATTCTGCTTCCGGATTAATGATGCCATAGCAGGTTCCGTAATGATCCACTTCAATTTTATCTACATAAGGTCTGATGTAATCCATCCATACTTCCTGTCCTTTGTGTTCGTAACCTGTTGGAGATGAAGTGTTTAAATATTTTTCTAAAAATTTTAAAGATTTCTTTTCAAATTTCATAAAAAGGAATGATTTTTGCGTTCAATTTTTGTTCTTATAAGTGTAAAAATAATGAATTTTAGTAAGATTATCTGCCTTTTTATTTTCTTTTTTGGGATCAGTGTTTTTGGTCAAAAGGATACTATAGTGGCAAAACCTCTTAACCAGTATCCGGCTGAATCTTTGAAAGTAGATGAATTTGGTAATAAATACTATTACGACGAACAGCAGAAAGTTAAAATCTATGAGATTAACGGAGAGCCTGTGGTAGTAATGGATGAATTGATTTTGGTGAATAAGCCAAGATTTAATAATCAGCTGGATAAGAATTACTATTATTTCTTAAATAAAAAGCTGTACAGAGTATACCCGCTATTTGTAACAGCTTTGCAACAGTACCGGGATATTCAAAAGGATATGAATAACCTGGATAGTAAAGCCAAAAGAAAATTTGTAAGAGAAAGACAAAATATGCTGGCTGATCAGTATGAGAAACAACTGCGGGATCTTACCACCACGGAAGGGCAGGTTTTTGCTAAACTGATGAACAGAGCTACCGGTAAAAATGTGTTCGAAATTATCAGAGAATTAAGAGGCGGATGGAGCGCTTTCTGGTGGAATGTAAAAGGAAAGATGGCAGATATTGATCTGAAAGAAGAATATGACCCTCATAACAACAGAAGCGATGAGTTTGTAGAGTCTCTGCTGCAGTCTAACTGGAATTCCGGATACCTGAAGCCCTATCCCGGAGCCAATCAATTTAAAGTTAAAAAATAAAATATAAAATATAAAATTCCTGTAAGTCTTACAGGAATTTTTCTTTTAATTTATCGAATACAATCTTGTCTATCGGAAGAGGAAAGGGATTGTCCGGCCTGTCGATAGCCATCCATTCTGTTTTCTCAATACAGGGGTCCATGATCAGGAAGTCTTCTTCATTAATGATATTTACAATATAATAGATGGTTAGAAGCTGCTCGTTTTCTCTGAATCTGGAAACCAGAAAGTTTTCCTGGGTATAAAAATGCTCTACAATATCAATTTTCACATTGAGCTCCTCATCAAATTCACGATGAAGACATTCTAACGCTCCTTCACCATATTCTAAACCACCTCCGGGAAATTTCACTAAAGGTTCACCGGCGTATTCTTCAAATAAAGTCAGGACTTTTTTATCCTTTACAGCACAGCCATACACTCTAATGTTGATCTTGTCTATCATATATATATGTATAATGTTTTTGTAGAGCTAATGTAAGGAAATTTATAGAGAAGTCAGAAGCTGAAAGTTATAAATTAGTTTTGAAAACAGATCCTAATCTCCGGTTTCTAATTTCTGACTTCTATAACTTGGTTGCATTGATCATTTCCCTTTTTCCGGGAGGTCCCTGCTTTTTTTCTACTTTAAAATTAAGTTCCTGAAGGATTCTTCTTACGCTGCCTTTAGAAGAATAAGTTGTTAATAATCCGTTAATGGCCATTTTGTCAGAAACCATTTCAAAAAGCGGTTTTTCCCATAGGTCTGGCTGTGCTCTGGCTCCAAAACAATCAAAGTACACCAAATCTATTTTGGGCAATTCCGTGTTCTTTAGGTCGAAAAAATCACATTCTATCTTTTTTAAGTTGAAACCACTAATGATTTCAACTGATTTTTCCCAATCTGACAGATGAATTTTCTGATAAATATTTTTAAACTCAGGGTTATTAAAAAGTTCAAAATAGGCTAAATCGTTTACTTCTGATTCATTTATGGGGTATTTTTCGAGCGAAAAATAATTGATGACATGATTTTTGTCAGTTTTTAAATATTCATTAATTGTCACCAAAACATTCAAACCTGTCCCAAAACCGAGTTCTAAAATATTAATTTCGTAATTATCAACAAGATTTAGTCCGTTTTTAATAAACACATGTTCTGCTTCCTGTAATGCACCGTGGTGTGAATGATAGTTTTCGTTTAAGCTACTGATAAACAATGTTTTACTGCCGTCTTCTGTTGTCTTAATTTCTCTTTTCAAGCTATTTTTTTGTCAAATTTACTCTAAAATTTTTATATTTAGAAAATTATGTTAAATTTGTAGAACATCGTAAAAATTTTAAAAAATGATAATTCAAAAAACTGAAAACTCCAGAATTTCTACATTTGACCCTAACAATTTTTCATTTGGTGGTACTTTCATTGATCATATGATTATATGTGAGTATGAAGACGGAAAATGGGGTGATGTAAAATTAGTTCCTTACGGTCCGATACCATTTACGCCTGCCATGATGGGAGTAAACTATGGACAAGCTTGTTTTGAAGGTATGAAAGCCTATAAAGACAAAGACGGGCAGGTTTTCCTTTTCAGGCCTGAAAAGAATTTTGAACGTATCAATAAGTCAGCGAAGCGTCTTGCTATGCCTGAGGTGACTGAGGAAATGTTTTTAGACGGATTAAAAGCATTAGTAGATATAGACAGAGAGTGGATTCCTCAGGGAGAAGGAATGTCATTATATATCAGACCATTGATTTTTGCTACAGAGGAAGCTTTGAAAGCAAGGGTATCTAACAAATATATGTTTGCTATTGTGGCAACACCTGCGAAGAGCTATTATTCAGAACCGGTTTCTGTAAAAATTTCTGACCATTATTCAAGAGCGGCTAACGGAGGAGTAGGTTCTGCTAAAGCAGCTGGAAACTATGCCGCATCGTTCTATCCGACTCAATTAGCTATCGAAGAAGGATATGAGCAAATCATCTGGACTGACGATGCTACTCACGAATATTTCGAAGAGAGTGGTACAATGAATGTGTTTGTAAGAATTAACGATACAATCTTTACTCCTCCGACATCTGAGAAAATTCTTGACGGTGTTACAAGAGACAGTTTCATTCAACTGGCTAAGAAAAGAGGTATTGAAGTAAAAGTAGAGCCGATTCCGGTAAAAACTGTAATCGAAGCTTTGAAAAACGGGGCTCTTAAAGAAGTATGGGGAGTAGGTACAGCAGTTGTAACGACTCAGTTCCAGGCTTTAGGATATCAGGGTGAAAAACTGGAGCTTCCAAGATTATCAGATGAAGAAAGTTATGCAGCTATCCTTAAGAAAGATCTGGTAGATCTTCAAAACAACCTTTCTGAAGATCCGTTCGGATGGAGAGTGGTAGTGGACCATGCTTTGGAAACAGTTTAGTCTTAATTAAATAAACTATATGAAGGTCGGGAAATATTCCCGGCTTTTTTTGTATTGCTACTTTCTCTTATTGCGGAGTCTTTTAATAATTCACTGTGTAATGGCTGGAGGTATTCATTGTATTCATACATTTCTTCTTCAAGTTTTGTAATTAATTCATGAAATGTGTATTTTCGCATAAGTTTATGAAAAAAATAGTCTTCATATCATTAGTAAGCCTGTTGAGTTGTAACAGGAGCGTTCCGGCAGCTCATCCGCCGGTGGGTGGTGTTTTAAGCCAAAAAGACCTGGATGTTTCCAAAGACAGGATGAGGAATCTTAATGCCATAGAGCGTGGGCAAATTCAGGAATGGATTAACGGACAATCTGTCAGATATTACCCAACTCGGCTTAATTATTGGGTAAGTGTAGATGGTTACGATCAGAGAGAGCAAAGAACGGATAATAGCCCGATTTCTTATTCTTATGATTTGTATGATTTCGATCAGACAAAGATTTATGACCAGCCCATCGAAAGAAGAGATGTCAAATTTGGCCACTTTGACGAACTGAAAGCGGTGGAAAATGCTTTACGTTTTATACATGATGGAGAAGAAGTAACACTTTTGGTACCTTCTTTTTTGGCTTACGGAACTTTTGGAGACGAAAAGAAAATAGATAACGATATTCCATTAATCATAAAATTAAAAGCTTTATAATACATGAAATTGTTTAACAAAAATATAATTCTGGCAGCGGCAAGTATTTCGCTGATGAGTTGTACCCCAATTTATAAAAAAATGAACGTAGACAAAGAAACTTACGAAGGTCTTAATGACGGACTTTATGCAAATATTCAAACGACAAAAGGTAACATGATTGTTAAGTTTGAAGATAAAAAAGCACCTGTAACTGTAGCCAACTTTATCGGACTTGCAGAAGGAAAAATCGATAATAAAGCCAAGGCTAAAGGAGTTCCTTATTATGACGGAACGATTTTCCACAGAGTGATCAAAGATTTCATGATTCAGGGAGGTGATCCTCAGGGAACAGGAATGGGAGATCCGGGATATAAATTCGAAGATGAAAGAAATGACCTTAAACACACAGGGAAAGGGATTCTTTCAATGGCAAACTCAGGACCAAACACGAACGGTTCTCAGTTCTTCATTACTGAAGTAGCTACTCCTTGGTTAGACGGAAGACATACGATCTTCGGTAAAGTGGTAAAAGGGACAGAGGTGATCGATACGATTGCTAATGTAGAAAAAGGAGCTCAGGACAAGCCTAAAACAGATATTGTTTTAGAAAAAGTTTCTATTTTCGGTAAAGGTGATGAATACAAAAACTACGATGCTGCTAAAACTTTTAACGAAGGAAAGGCTAAAATCGCAGAGAACAACAAAGCTTTTATTGCTAAGGAAGAAGCAGATAGAAAGAAAAAAGAAGAAGAATTCAAAGCTAATCAGGAAAAATTAGTAGAAAACTTAAAGGCAGGAATGCAGAAAACAGAATCTGGTCTTTACTATAAAATTACCAAAACTGCTGACGGTAAAACTCCGAAAGCAGGAGATAATGTATCTGTGCACTATGCAGGAAAGCTGGTAGACGGTACTGAATTCGATTCTTCATTCAAAAGAAATGAGCCTATCGAAATTCCAATCGGAATGGGAAGAGTAATCAAAGGATGGGATGAAGGTATCCTTTTATTAAAAGAAGGAGAAACTGCTACTTTATTGATTCCGCCGGCAATGGCTTACGGAGAAAGAGGAGCAGGAGGGGTGATCCCGCCAAATTCTTGGTTGGTATTCGATGTTGAGCTTGTAAAAGTAAAATAATTGAATTTTTTTAATATAGAGCCGCCCCGAAAAGGGTGGCTTTTTTGTGACCGATTTTAATGATAGTGTAGATGAGAATGAAATTAATTGTATTGAGTGTTTCACTTTTTTCAGCTCTGTCCTTTGGGCAGACTAAAAGAGTTGATTACGCAGCTGATCTGAAAAAAGATTTTACCGCTTTTTTCGAAAATATAAAAGAAAAAAATATTGAAAACGCGCTCAGTTTTATGTACCCTAAGTATATCACGGAGGTAACAAGAGAGCAGGCCTTCAGAGTATTGGCTTTATCTTACAATAATCCGGCATTTATTACGGATATTCAGGATTTTAAGATTGGTCATACTGAAAGGGCCACACTGATAAATGGTGAATATTTTTCAGTAACCCATCTTTCATTTACCATGAAGTATAAGGTGGACTGGAGCGTGATTCACAATGTGGAACTTGCAAAACAGAAAATAGGGGATGCTCTGACAGAGCGATATGGAAAGGACCATATTACTTACTTCAGTAACGGGGATTATTACCTGATCAAAGCAGGTATGAAAGTCTGTGGTGTTTCGGAAGATATGAAAAACTGGAAGTTTGTTATTATGGAAAATGACCGCAGATCTGAACTTGCTAAAGTTCTGCCTGAAAAAATTATGAAGAAATTGTAAATGTTACGGATTAAAATACCGTGAAAATACAGGGCTCTGAAAGAACTTATTAGCTTTATCTTTGTTATTCACCAATGAAATAAAAAAGATATGTTTGAGCTGGATTATTCTCTGATAAAACAGGAGATTGAATCTGAAGTATGTGAAGAACATGGCCTGCATCCGGAGTTTGTGAAAACTGATGATGGATTTGGAATAAAAGCCTGTTGTGATCCGTTCAGAATAGAATTAGTGAATAAATCCGAAAAAATAGTCGAGGAAGAAACCAAAAAGTTCCTAGATCAAATGATGAAGGATTTATTTAATGAGTAAATTTTTACGATGTAATAATAATTGTTATTAAAAAAACCGCCCCAAATGAAGGGCGGTTTTTCAGTAAAAGAAAGATTAAAAAGTTATATGTTTCTGCCGTTACCTTTTCTTCATTCCGGTTCCTGCAAGGGAACTGATGAATACAAGACCAAAGCCGATATAAGCGGCAAATGCGGTCAGATATATGATTAAGCTGTTAAAGCTTGGTTTTGAGGTATATACCAATACAGAAAAAGCAGCAAAACTCAATACCAAAAGCAGGCTCCAGATATGCATTTTTGCAGCATCTTCATTTCTCTTAAAAATCATTTCAAAAAAGTCTCTCATCATTACTAATATTTTAAGGGTTATACATTAATTTATATGGATAAGCAGCTGTCTTTCATGGTAAAAAGAATAGAATTCTCTTACTTGGCTAAGGTTCATGGAGACATACCGTTTATTTATAAGATTGTACCCATAGCATTACGCTTGGGGCAGATCAATACAATTTAGAATCATCAATGATTCATGGGTGAAAAGATACCTGTTAGATACGGGGCATATAAATGCTGTGAAAAATCAACCGAGGGTTAATTGATCACGTTCCCGTATCTTTTACGGCATCGTAGAAAAAAAAGGATCATATACTCAGATATGAACTTGAATCAGTGGAAAACTGAAAATCCACAGAAAACCTTTTTTCTCATCCTTAGTGCTTTTTTATAATTTTTTCTCGAAAAAGAACATGCCAATATCATGCCAAACTGTCATTTTATTGATTAACACTTTGTTTGAAAGGTGTGTATTGTTTTGTTATTCAGTGTTTTGAGTCTGTTATTTCCTTAAACGAAGAAAAAGTAATTTTAAATGAGAATCTGATAATGGAAAAGAATATATTGGATATGCAGCTAATTTTCATTTCTAAAAATACCATGCCAGATATAAAACCGTAAAGATCCGTGTATTCCTTTAATGGTAATTTGCCTATATTATAGTATTATAGGGACGGGCTTTAGTCTGTTTATTTATAAATTATTTTTCGCCAAAACCTGTTTTTTTATTTGCCACGAATGCACGGATAAATGAGATCGGAAAAAATAAAAGAGTCCATAAATATTCTTATGGACTCTTTTTTATCTAAACGGATGTGTTATTTAGTATTACCAGTTTTTGTCAATCATATAAATAATTTGAGTCAGTACAGTAGCTCCCAGTAAGAGTTCTCTTCTGTTTACCTTTTCAAAAGTATCTTCTTCTGTATGATGAATATCAAAATACCTTTGCGAATCAGGCATCAGTTCTGCAGCAGGAATTCCCATATCATGAAGCGGATAAAGATCTGTTCCGGAAAATCTTTCGTCAAAATTATAAACTCCGTAGGGAAGGAATAGTTGAGACCAGCTTCTGATCTGATTTCTTTTCGTATCATCCATATCCAGTGCAATTCCTCTTGGCGAGAAACCACCGGCATCTGTTTCTATGGCAAAAAAATGCTTTTCATTTTTTTCTTTGGCTGTTTTACCATACTGAATACCTCCTTTTACTCCGTTTTCTTCGTTGGCGAAGCATACAACCCTGATGGTATGATTATTTTTAATACCCAGCTTTTTGAAAGTTCTCAGGACTTCAATACTCTGAACAATTCCTGCCCCGTCATCATGAGCGCCTTCGCCAACGTCCCATGAGTCAAGGTGTCCGCCAACGACGATTACGCTCTGGTCTTTTTTACCGGTAATTTCACCAATCACGGAGTGGGAGAGTTTTTCACCTTTCATTCCGCAATTAGAATTAAGCTTCGCACTCATCTTTTGGTTTTTCAATAAAGCTTCCAGCTCGTCTGCGGTAGTACTTCCGATGGCAACAGCAGGAACTTTGGGTACATTATCTTCATAACGCATGGCACCGGTATGCGGAACGTCGTCAAAAGCGGAGGATAGAGACCGGATAATAGCGAATTTTCCTCCTTTTTTCGCGGTTAAAGAAGCCGCTGTCGTTCTGTATTTGGCGGCATCACCATATCCTTTAAACGTTTCAATAAATGATTGATTAAAAGGATAATTGAAGAATACAATTTTATCTTTTACTTCTTCTGCGGAAAGCTTGTCATATTCTTCCATAGATTTTACCATGATAATCTCTCCCGAAATATCTTTACCTTTTGTCCCTTCAGAATTTCCTAGGGAAAGCATTTTGAGACTTTTCCATTTTCCGTCAGAGGTTTTGATGTGAAGGGATTCTTTTCCTCTTTCCCAGACCGGGATCATTACTTCCTGAAGCCATACTTTATCTGCACCGGCATCTTTAAGCTTTTGTTCGGCCCATTGTACTGATTTTTCGTAGGCGTTGGAGCCGCTTAAACGGTGTCCGATATTTTTGGTCAGTTCTCGTAATTCATTGTATCCTTTTCCATTGTTTAAAATCTCTACAGAAATCTTTTTGAACTGGATAGAATCTTCTTTGGTCTGGCCAAAGGCTGTTACTCCTAAAAGGAGTACTAGGGTTCCTAATATCTTTTTCATTGTTACCAATTTTTATCAATCATATATATAAGTTGTGTCATTACTGCAGCGCCCAGTAATAATTCCCTCCGGTTCACTTTTTCAAAAGTGTCTTCTTCAGTGTGGTGAATATCAAAATAGCGCTGTGGATCAGGGACAAGTTCCGCCGTCGGAACACCCGCTTCATGTAACGGTGCAATATCCGATCCGGAGTATTTTCCCTCAAAATTATAGACTCCGTAAGGAAGAAAAAGTTGAGACCAGCTTCTGATCTGATTTCTTTTGGTGTCATCCATTTCGAGGGATATTCCGCGTGGTGAAAACCCTCCGGCGTCAGATTCTATGGCGAAAAGGTGTTTTTCATTGTTTTCCTGGGCTGTTTTGCCATATTGTTTTCCCCCTTTTGTTCCATTCTCCTCGTTGGCAAAGCAGACGACCCTGATGGTATGGTTATTTGGTATTCCTAATTTCTTAAAAATTCTCAGTACCTCAATACTTTGTACGATTCCGGCGCCGTCATCATGGGCTCCTTCACCTACATCCCAGGAATCAAGATGCCCTCCGACAACAATAACGCTCTGGTCTTTTTTACCGGTAATTTCACCGATTACAGAATGAGAGCGTTTCTCGCCTTTCATTCCGCAACTGGAATTAAGTTTTGCAGTAATCTTCCGGGCTTTCACTAAGGCTTCCAGTTCGTCTGCTGTGGTATTCCCGATGGCTACAGCCGGAACTTTAGGAATATTGTCTTCATAACGCATGACGCCGGTATGCGGAATGTCATCAAATGCAGAGGACAGCGATCTTATAATGGCAAATTTTCCGCCTTTTTTAGCGGTTAAAGAAGCTGCTGTTCTCCTATAGGCCCCCGCATCCCTGTAAGCGATGAAAGTCTGTACATATTCCTGGTTAAAAGGATAATTAAAGAAAACAATTTTATCTTTTACTTTTTCTGCGGGAAGTTTATCATACTCATCCAGTGACTTTACCATGATGATTTCTCCCGAAACATCTTTGCCTTTTGTTCCTTCAGAATTTCCTAGGGAAAGCATTTTGAGACTTTTCCATTTTCCGTCGGAGGTTTTGATGTGAAGGGATTCTTTTCCTCTTTCCCAGACCGGGATCATTACTTCCTGAAGCCACACTTTATCTGCACCGGCGTCTTTAATTTTTTGCTCGGCCCATTGTACAGATTTTTCATAAGCTTCAGAGCCGCTTAAACGATGGCCGATGGTTTTGGTGAGTTCTCTCAGTTCATTGTAGCCTTTGCCGTTATTCAGAATTTCGGTGGAAATTTTGCTGAACTGTATAGAGTCTTCTTTGGTCTGACCGGATAAAAAGGCAATTCCAAGACTTAATAAGGATAGGTGTAAGATTTTCTTCATGTTACCAGTTTTTATCGATCATGAAAATTAATTGGGTCATGGCTACTGCTCCCAGTAGAAGTTCTCTTTTATTGACTTTGTCAAAAGTATCTTGCTCGGAATGATGGTAATCAAAATACCTTTGTGTATCTACCACAAGTTCTGCTAAAGGGATATCCAGTTTTTTTAAAGGTGAAATATCCTGAATTGCTTCTGTCTGGTCAAAATCATATACGCCATAGGGAAGGAAATATTCTTTCCATGGATAAACCAGTTTTCGTCTTTGTGGTGACATATCCAAAGAAAATCCTCTTGGAGAATATCCTCCGGCATCAGTACCTAAGGCGAATATGTGCTTTTCCTCTTTCTTTTTCACGTAGGCTGCATACATTTCACGGCCTTGTCCGCCGTTTTCACTATTGGCGTATAAAACAACACGAATGGTATGATTGTTTTCATATCCAAGTGCTTTCAATGTTCTTAAAACCTCGATACACTGGACAACTCCTGTTCCGTCATCAATTGCACCTTCACCGATATCCCATGAATCAAGCTGAGCGCCTAATACAATTACTTTAGAATCTTTTTTACCCTGAATTTCAGCAATGATATTGGGATTAGTGGTGTCGCCTTTTGACTCGGCATTCATGTTGATTTTCGCAGTGATTTTTTGCTTTTTTACGAGTTTTTCCAACTCATCCGCTGATCTTACTCCAATGGATAAAGCGGGAATTTTAACTTTATCATCCGGTTCATAATAAATCATTTTGGCATGAGGGGTATCATCACCGGCCGTTGTTAGTGATCTTATAATTAATGCTTTTGCGCCTGTTTTAGCAATGACAGAAGCGGAAATTAATTTTGATTTTGCAGCCAGTAAATAAGCATCACTGGTATTGATCGTTTTCGGATCCATAGGAACGTTTACGAAAACTATTTTGTCTTTCAACTGGCCTATTGACATTGCATTGAGCTCGGAAGTGGAATTAATTAAGGTAATTTCACCAATAAGATCTTTACCTCCTGTACCTTCGGAGTTTCCGAAAGAAAGCATTTTGATATTTTTCCAATCTCCGTTTCCGGCTTTTATCTGGAGAGATTCTTTCCCTCTGATCCAGACCGGAGCTTTGGCTTCCTGTCTCCAGATCATATTGATACCAATTTCTTTGAATTTTTTTTCTGCCCATTCTACTGCTCTTGCATAGCCGGGAGTTGCACTAAAACGAGGGCCGATACCTTTTGTCAGCTCTCCAAGGTTATCATAAGCCTTGCCGTTGGTCATGATCTCGTCTGAGATATTTTCGAATTCTTTATGGTAATTTAATTTTACAGGAATCGCTGTTCTGCCGGCCGGCTTTTTCTGGGGCTTTTTCTGAGAAAATAAAAATCCACTCAAAAAGAGTGGAAGTATAATGAATGTTTTTTTCATTTTTTATTTACCTTTCTTTTTCCGATGATAAAAGTAGGGAAAAAATAGGAATTTATTAAGGTTTCATGTCGTACATTAGTAAAGCTGTAACCAATTTCGGCTCAATAAATGTACATTTTGGCGGCATACTCAGTTTTAAATCTGAAATTTTAATCATGTCATTAAAACTTACCGGATAGATTCCAAAACCTACTTTACCTTCGCCGCTGTCTATTTTTTCTTTTAAAATATTGATTCCGTTGATATTGGAGGTTCCTTTTACATAAGAAATCATTTCAGAGCTGTCAGGGTCTTCAATTTTCAGAATATCTTTGAAAATATATTTGTCTAACAGGTGGTGGTCCAGATTATCCAGAGACATTTCTTTTGAACGAAGGTCATGCTTTACGTGAAGAGAGTAGAATTTACCATCCATATACATAGAAATATGGAATTTCTGTGACGGATAGTAAGGAGTTTCTCCTTTTTCATGGATCAGGAAATATTGTTCAAGTTCTTTTAGGAACTGTTCGCCGGAAACACCATTCATGTCATGTAAAATCCTGTTGTAGTCATGAATTTTAATAGACTGGTTAGAGACGATGAAGCTGTATACGAAGTTGTAAAGCTCCGTACCGTTATGTCTTTTATTTTTCTCTTTATGGCGTTTTGCGTTGAGTGCGGTAGATCCGATTCTGTGGTGTCCGTCTGCAATATAAAATGAGTCAATCTGATCGATTACTTCTTTGAATTGCTGAAGTTTAAGGCGGTTGTCTATTCTCCAGATTTTGTGTCTGATCCCGATGGAATCCGTATGGTTAAAAATAGGGACATTTTTTTCCTCATGATTCATCAGCAGCTCAATTTTCGAGTTGGCAGGGTAGGTAAGCAATACCGGTTCGGCCTGCAGGCTTACTTTCTCAAGGTAATGGGCTAGTTTTTCTTTTTTCTGAGGAATGGTACTTTCATGTCTTTTGATTTTTCCATTCCAGAAATCTTCAATACTGGCTAATCCCAGAAGTCCTCTGAAAACCTGTTTATTGGGGTATATTTGCTCATAAAGGTAATAAGCGGAACTGTCCTGGACTAATTTTTTTTCGTCCAGAAGCTCTTCAAATGTAGAACGGATCTTCCTCAGATTCCGGTCAATATCTTTAGATTTACTTACAACATAAGGTTTAATCATATTGATGTAAGTATTTTCAACTTGGGCCTTCTCTGCAATCTCTTCCTGGGTGAAATTATCCAGTGGGTGTGTAGGGAAAGTACTCTCCAAGTCTTTATGAGGTCGTATTCCACGGAAAGGTTTAAAAACAGGCATATTTATCTTATAGTTTCTTTTTGTAGCTTAATAATTTGTTCTGCAAGTTCGACTCCGATTTTCTCTTGCGCATCCACTGTATTACCTCCAACATGAGGAGAAAGTGATAATGCCGGGTTCATCAGTAAAGGTAATTCCGGGTTGGGCTCATTTTCAAAAACATCCAATGCGGCTCCCGCGACCTTACCTGATTCTATAAAATCGATAAGTGCTACTTCATTCATTACCCCCCCTCTTGCAGTATTTACAATATAGACTCCGTCTTTCATTTTCTCAAACTGAGGGGTGTCTATAATATATTCATTCGTTTTTGGAGTATTGATACTGATGAAATCCGATTCTTTAAGGAATGCATCCGTATCATTGGTGGAAGTGATCTCAAAACTGACAGATTGTCCGTCAAAGAAATCCAGACTAAGAACTTCTGTTCTTGGGCTTCTCGTAAGAACTTTTACTTTCATTCCTAAAGAGATTCCAATTTTTACCACTTCCTGGCCGATATTTCCAAAGCCAATAACTCCTAATGTTTTTCCTGAAAGTTCATATGCGTTGCTGAATGACTTTTTCATCGCATTGAAATGCGTTTCGCCTTCTAAAGGCATCAGCCTGTTTGATTCGTGAAGGAATCTCGCCAATGAAAAGAAGTGTCCGAAAACCAGTTCTGCTACAGATTTTGAAGATGCTGTCGGGGTATTGATAATCTTTATCCCTTTGCTTTTTGCATATTCAACATCAATATTATCCATTCCGATACCGCCTCTTCCTATCATTTGAAGACCGGGGCATGCATCAATCAGATCTCGTCTTACTTTTGTTGCACTTCTTACCAGAAGAACATCCACGTTATTATCGTTGATAAATTTAATAACGTGATCTTGGGCCACTCTATTGTCCAGGATCTCAATTCCGGCCTCTTTTAGGGCCTGTTCACCTGCTTTTGAAATTCCATCGTTTGCTAAAACTTTCATGTGTTATTTGATTTAAAGACTGAAAAATTAAAATTTCCCATATTTTAAAACTGGGGCGCAAATTAATAAATTTAAATGAACTGCTTTCAATTTTTCAGTCTTTGAATTTTTTAATGCTTAAATTATTTGATAGATTTCATAACATCTACCAAAACCTGTACACTTTCGATTGTCAAGGCATTGTAAAGACTTGCTCTGTAGCCGCCTAAACTTCTGTGTCCGTTTAAACCACTGATTCCTGCAGCTTTCCATGCGGTATCAAATTCTTCTTTTTTACTTTCATCTGTAATGTTGAAAGAAACGTTCATTAATGAGCGGTCTTCTTTTACACAGAAGGTTTCGAATAAAGGGTTGCTGTCAATTTCATCATACAAAAGTTTAGCTTTTGCTTCGTTTCTCTTTTCTGCAGCAGCAATTCCCCCATTGTTTTCAAGATGCTGAAGAGTTAATAAAGACGCATATATAGGAAATACCGGTGGTGTATTGTACATTGATTCTTTGGCGATATGTTGGGAATAATCCAGCATGGATAGCATATTTTCTCTTCCTGTTTTACCAAGAATATCTTTTTTTACAACCACTAAAGTAACTCCTGCAGGGCCCATATTTTTCTGAGCACCAGCATAGATTAAATCAAATTTCGAGAAATCCAGCTGTCTGGAAAAAATATCAGAACTCATATCACAAACCATTAGTGTATCCACTTCAGGGAAGTTTTTCATCTGAGTTCCGTAAATGGTATTGTTTGATGTACAATGGAAGTAATCATAGTCTGAACCTACACTATAATTTTTAGGGATGAATGAATAATTTTCTTCTTTTGAAGAACCCACTACATCTACGGTTCCTAATTTTTTTGCTTCTTTGATGGCTCCGGCAGCCCAGGTTCCCGTATCGAGATAAGCGGCTTTACCACCTACTTTCATCAGGTTATACGGAACCATTGCAAACTGCATACTGGCACCGCTTCCTAAATAAAGTACTTCGTAGTCATCTCCCAGATTCATCAGCCTTTTTACAATAGCACGTGCTTCGTCCATTACGGCAACGAAATCTTTGCTTCTGTGCGAAATTTCAAGAAGTGATAATCCGATCCCATTAAAATCTAAAATAGCCTGTGCTGATTTTTCAAATACTTCCTGAGGTAAGATACATGGTCCTGCGCTGAAGTTGTGCTTTTTGTTCATATTTTATTTTTTTGGTTGTTGCCGGGAATTTACATCCCTGTGGGTTCATTTTCGTTTTTTACTAAACGCTTGAATTTATGGTTAAAAAAACCGTCTCACAGATGATGAGACGGATTTTTTTTATTCGCCGTGTAAGAACGCTTTTTTGTTAAGCAGAGTCTCTTCAGATTCTACATGGTCTTCATCAGGCACACAGCAGTCTACCGGACATACTGCAGCGCACTGTGGCTCTTCATGGAAGCCTTTACATTCCGTACATTTGTCTGTTACGATGAAATATACATCATCACTTACGGGTTCCTGAGGTGCATCAGCATCTACAGTAAGTCCTGACGGCATTGTAATTGTACCTTGCAGGGTAGTACCATCAGAAGCTTTCCAATCTACAGCTCCTTCATATATTGCATTGTTTGGGCATTCAGGTTCACAGGCCCCACAGTTAATGCATTCATCAGTTATTTTAATAGCCATCGCTAATTTTTTTTAAATTTGCACAAAATTACAAAATATTCCCCAATTTTAAAGTAATTATGAATACCGAAAATCAAGTTTTAGGACTTATTAAATTAAGTGATTATATAAAAGCGTTTTTATCTAAAAAAACAGAAGATTATAATGAAGATGATGCTGATTTTGGATTATTATTAAAAAAATCCGAAATAGAGAATCCGTGGTTTACCGTTGATAATCAGAAATTTGCTTTACAGCAGTGGGCAGATCTCCTTACTGAAGAAAACATCAAGAACTGGCTTAAAAATTATTCAGTCTCTGCAATTTCGAAAAAAGTAGGACTTATTCTGGCAGGAAATATTCCTTTGGTAGGATTTCACGATGTGATTTCTGTAGTGCTAAGCAATCATATTCCATTGATTAAATTATCTTCAAAAGATAAGTATATGATTCCTTTTTTATTAAAAAAATGGAAAGAATTTTCAGACGGTCAGGTACCGTTTGAGTTGGTGGAAAGATTGGAGAATTTTGATGCGGTCATTGCTACAGGAAGTAATAATACTGCGAGATATCTTGAATATTATTTTAAAAATCATTTAAGCATTATCCGTAAAAACAGGACTTCCGTTGCAGTCCTGAAGGGAAATGAAACTCCTGAAGAACTTCAGCTTTTAGCAAAAGATATTTTCCAGTATTTCGGACTGGGATGCCGAAATGTAACACGTGTTTTTATTCCTCAGGATTTTGTTATTGACAGATTATTTGAAAGTTTTATAGACTTCCGGGATATTATTAATCATCATAAATATGCTAATAATTATGACTATAACAGAGCGGTTTATCTTTTAAATCAGGAAAAGTTCTGGGATAATAATTTTGTGATGCTGAAAGAGGATGATAAATTATTCAGCCCGCTTTCAGTGATCAATTTCAGCAGGTATGATAGCCTTGAAGAAGTTAAAGACTTTATCACTGAGAATGAAGAAAATATCCAGTGCGTGGTCGCTAAAAAAGACCTGGGATTGGTTTCTGTCGAATTTGGAGAGGCTCAGAATCCGGGTCTCGATACGTATGCCGATAATGTAGATACGATGAAATTTCTTGAGGGGGTTTAATGAGAACCCAAAATTGTTTTTTGATGTTCTTAAAGAGCTGATTACATTATGTTTTATAAAGAGCAGAATGCTTTTTATTTTATATTTCAAATGTTGATTGTTGAATTCTTTGTATATTCAGCAATTAATTTACTGAATCAATTATATGAAAAAAGTAATTCTTGTATTGGCTGTTTTTGTTATTCAGCTTGGATTTTCACAAAAAGTAACAAGTCTGAAGGTTGAAAAAAGCGAGAATAAAGAGGTAGCTGCAGAACTGGACAAAGATAAAATAAGCCTGTATAACGGGAGTTTTTTCAAATTCATTGCCGCTTTAAAAGTCTCTGATAAAAAAACAATGGAAAGTTTACTTTCACCCAAGGCAAAAGAGGTAGTGACGGATGTTGTCTATAAAAAACTTTCTGAGGATATCGACTTCAGTAAATCCCTTGAAGTTTTCAAGTCCGGATACAAATCTACTATGGACGGAAAGACCTATCCTATGATCCAGTACAGGTATTCAGGTGATATTTCTTCGGATCCGGAAAATATTGTTACTGCCGTATTTGAAAATGACGGGAAGATTCTGGGGATAAAACCCAAAAGAAAACAGGCTGTAAATAATACTGTGCCTAAAAAAGATGTAAAAAAGAAAGAGTAAAAAATGAAAATAATAAAAAAATATAAATAATGAAAACAAACATTTTAGTGGCTCAGTCTTCGGAAATGGAGCGGGCTGATTTTTACAAGAAAACCTATTTGCATGTTGCTTTATCCATTCTTGCATTTATCGGGGTAGAAACGATTCTGTTAAAAACGGTTCCGCCACAGGTTATTGCCATGATGTTCGGACAAAGGTATACATGGTTATTAATTATCGGGGTATTCTGGCTGGCTTCCATTTTAGCTTCCAAATGGTCGCTTTCACAAAGTAAATCTACTCAATATCTGGGCTTAGGTTTTTATATTCTGCTGGAAGCCATTATTTTTATGCCTTTAATGTTCATTGCCGTGAATATGACGGGTGGGGGTAATGTGATTTTCCAGGCTGCTACTTTAACGGTAGCTATGTTTGCCGGAATTTCAGCGGTAGCCTTTACTTCCAAAAGAGATTTTTCTTTTCTAAGAAATATCATCATTATCGGTGGTTTTATTTCTATCGGATTGATTGTGGGCGGAATGATCTTTGGATTTAACCTGGGTCTTTGGTTCTCAGTCGGAATGGTTATATTAGCCTCTGCATCCATTTTGTATCAGACCAGCAAATTAAAAGATGCATACGGTACTGAACAGTATGTAGGAGCGGCATTGCAGCTTTTCGCATCTATTATGCTTTTATTCTGGTATATCTTAAGTATTCTGATGAACAGAAGAAACTGATAAAAACAGATTATATTCAATATAAAATTAAATCCTGATAGAGTAGTATCAGGATTTTTTATTGTTTTGTTCAGTTGTCTTTTTAGTAATGGTTATCGGTTGTTAAATATAAAAAAAACACCCTATAACAATTAGAGTGTTTTTTTAACAAATTATACGGTGTATAAGCGTTTTATTTATCGATTGATCCTAAGACCTTTTGCGCAAAAGAGTTTAATGCGTCTTTCTCGCTCATTCCATTCTGAACGTTTCCGTGAACTTCAAGAGCACCGCATATATTGGTAATTAATTCTCCTGCTACATTAAGATCTTCTTCACTTGTTCCTCTGAATTCACAAAAGCTTTCTAAAACTTCCAGCGTTTTTTCAAGGTTTTCAGGAGTCTGATTCTGATAGAATTGTCTGATGATAGGTAATTTCATTATTGTAATTCGTTAAAAAGGTTGATTAAACTTTCTGCCTGGTTAGACTGAACCTGATTCACCAATTCACCATTTTTAAAAATGGCGAAAGTAGGTAAGTTGTCTACTTTTGCTAGTTTTCTGCTTTCAGGAAGTTTTTCTGCATCTACATATAAAAATGGAATAGATTCATTTTCTGAAGCTAATTTTTTGAATTTCGGCTTCATAATTCTGCAGTTTCCACACCAGGTTGCCCCGTATTGAACGACTACTTTTTCATTGTCATTTACTATATTCTGTAATGTATCTTCGGTTAATTCTGTGTACATAGTGTTGTATTATTTTGGGTAAGTAATTGGATGATCGGGTCATCAGATGACCCGGTTTAAGCAGATGGAGAAACCTGCCTAAATAAAGAATGAGATAATTTGAAATAGGTGCCGAGATTCAGAAGCATTTTCAAATTATCTCATTTCATATTTTTAGAAATATTAGTTCTTCGCTAAGTATTCTGCTGTAGAAGTTCTGTCAGCTTTCATAGCATCTTTACCTTCTTCCCAGTTTGCAGGACATACTTCACCGTGCTTCTGAACGTGTGTATAAGCGTCGATTAATCTTAAGAATTCTTTTACGTTTCTTCCAAGAGGCATATCGTTTACCGCTTCGTGGAAAATTTTTCCTGTTTCGTCGATAAGATAAGTTGCTCTGTAAGTTACGTTAGAACCTGTGAACGTTTCGTTTCCTTCTTCATCGTATTCGAAATCCTGGTCAACGATACCTAAAGTGTTCGCTAATTGTCTGTGAGTATCAGCTAAAAGCGGGTAAGTAACACCTTCAATACCTCCGTTATCTTTCGGTGTGTTTAGCCAAGCGAAGTGTACTTCGTTTGTATCACAAGATGCTCCGATTACTTTAGTGTTTCTTTTTTCGAACTCACCTAAAGCTTCCTGGAAAGCATGAAGTTCAGTAGGGCAAACGAAAGTGAAATCTTTCGGGTACCAGAATAAAAGAACTTTTTGTTGGTTGTTTACTGCTTCATCAAGGATGTTGATTCTTAAATCGTCACCCATTTCAGACATTGCATCAATTGTTAAATTTGGGAATTTTTTTCCTACTAAAGACATAATTTTCTGTTTTTATATTTAATTTTCTTATGCAAATATAGAGAAGATTTATCTATCGAACAACTTATTTTCGATAAATAAAATCTATAATTGTTTTTGATTCCTTACTCAATAAAAAAGCCCTGAATCCAGGGCTTTTTGTTTATTTTAATAACCAAATATTTCAGTTAAGTTAAGCTTTTTTACTTCACCTAATGGTTGCATATCTGCTTCTTTTACTTTGTCCTGAGAAGCGACGAGGCAGTAGGTATAGCTCTTATTTTTCATCTCACGGTCATGGAATATATTAATGTCTGAGAAGGATAGTTTTGGAGCCTGTTCGTAGACATTTTTCCTGATATCAAAGTCGTTTCCGAGCTTTTGAGATTTCAGATAAGAGAAAATAATCCCATCCTGGGTGATTCTTTCAGCGGCAATAGATTTTTTCAATCCGCTTTTTGCTGTTTCAAACAGTTGTTCTGATTTTGGAAGTGTGGTCAGAAGCTCGTTCATCGCAGTGGTAGATTCATTGAATTTATCTGCCTGAGTTCCTACATAGGCCATAACCATATCTTTATCCGTTTTCTTGCTTGGAAGCGAGAAATAAGAATAGGTAGAGTAGGCCAATGCTTTAGACTCTCTGATGGTCTGAAATACAATTGAACCCATTCCGCCTCCGAAATAGTTGTTAAATAAGCTTACCGTAGGGGTGATGGATGAGTTGTACTGATCAGCGTTTCTTACCCAGAAAACTTCTGCCTGTACCATATCATAATGAGCGAACAATACTTTATTTTTATCCGTTGGAATCTGAACAAAAGTTTTAGATTTCGGAAGTTCTTTTAAAGCAGCAGGAAGCTTATGTACGGGATTCAGGGAAGCAACGACTTCATTTCCTGATTTTGGTCCGTAGTAAAGTACTTTATGCTTGAAATTAAACAAATCGTGCAGGATGCTGATCAGGTCTTCGGCTTTCAAAGCATCCAGTTCAGCATCACTCAATACATTATTAAAAGGATTCTGGGCTCCGTATTGTGCATAGCTTCTAAGGCCTGCCATGATTACTGCTTTATTCTGTTTGGCATTGGCTCTCGCTTTCTTCAGTCTTGTCTTGTAGGCATCAAGTGCAGCCTGATCAGCCTGACAATTTTTGATAAGATCTTCAAATAGAGCGGCCGTTTTATCAAAGTTTTCATTCAGACCTTCCAGAGATACATAGGTCTCTTCATTGCCTGCGGTCACATTAAAACTGGAGGCAAGTTTGTAAAACTCTTTACTGATGGCTTCAGAAGATTTATTTTTTGTACCCAGATATTGAAGGTATTCTGCGGCCAGTGGAAGGATTTTGTTGTTCCACTTTCCGGAATCAAAGTGATAATACATTCTGAATAGGGCATTATCCGTATTTTTTACAGAAAGGACATCAATACTGCCTAATTTATTTTTAGCAATATCTTTATCATAGTTCAGCCATACCGGAGCAATCGCATTTTCAGGCATTGCATCAACTTTCTTAAGGAAGGGAGACTGGTCTTCTCTGTTTACAGAAACAGGAGTAATGGTAGGCTTGTCTACTTTTACAATGCTTTTATCTTCACCTTTTCTCTTATAAACAGCCACATAGTTATTATTCTGAAGGTATTTTGAAGCGAAATCCATAATATCCTTTTTGGTGAGATGGGAGATCTCGTCTACATATTCTAAATTCGCTTTATGATCTACATCAGAAGTGAATTCATCCATCAGTATACCTGCTCTGGACGAGTATTTTTCATCTTTCTGAATAATGTTTTTCTTTTCGTTGTTAACGATTGATTGGATCAGATCATCAGAGAACTCTCCTTTTCTTAATTTATCGATTTCCTGAAGCAATAAATTCTTGACTTCATCCAGAGACTGGCCTTCAGTAGGTTTTCCCTGTATCAGCAAAACAGAATAGTCTTTTAAAGCATAAGGAAACGCTTCTGCTCCCAATAATTTTTGTTTTTTAACCAAGTCCAGGTCAATTAATCCGGCCTGTCCGTTAGTAAGCATATTTCCTACAAGATTTAATAATCTCGCATCTTTGGTAGAGGCTCCCGGAAATCTGAAACCAAGCATTACACTCTCAGGATTGGGGCCCAGAACTTCCTTAACAACGGGTGCTGTAATAGGTTTCTCCTGTCCGACTTTATATTCCGGAACAGGTTTGGTTTTCATATAAGAGAATGCCTTATCGATTTTAGCAATGACTTCATCCGGATTAAAGTCTCCGGACATGATGATTCCCATATTATTAGGAACATAGTAATTGTTATAATATGCTCTGATGGCTTCAAGAGAAGGGTTTTTCAAATGTTCGATAGTTCCTATCGTTGTCTGTTTTCCGTAATTGTTGTTAGGGAAAAGACTGGCAAACATGGTGTCGAAAACTTTGTCACCATCATCATCCAGTGTTCTGTTTTTCTCTTCATATACCGCCTCGAGTTCTGTATGGAAAAGCCTAAGGATTGGTTGTCTGAATCTTTCAGCCTGTACAGCAAGGAATTTGTCAATAACATTGGCCGGAATATCTTCTGTATATACGGTCTGCTCGAAAGAAGTGAATGCATTGGATCCGTCTGCACCCATTCCTGCCATCATTTTGTCATATTCGTTAGCAATGGCATATTTGGCAGCTTCGCCTGAAACCCTGTCTATTTCTTTGTAGATCTCTTTTCTCTGAGCTTCATCTTTGGTTTTGTTGTATTTTTCATACAAGGCATCAATCTGGTCCAGAAGAGGTTTTTCCTTACTCCAGTCTTTTGATCCAAACTGATCCGTCCCTTTGAAAAGCATATGTTCCAGATAATGGGCAAGACCTGTATGATCTGCAGGGTCTGTTTTACTTCCGGCTTTGGTGGCTATATAAGTCTGAATTCTAGGCTCCTTGTTGGTAGGGCTCAGAATGACAGTTAAGCCGTTTTTCAACGTATAATATCTTGCAGCAGTAGGATCATTGGTTACATATTTGTAGGGGTAGCCGTTTGATTTTGCTTCTTTCCACTGAAAATCCTGCCCGTAAGCATAGCCTGCAAAACTTGCTGCAGCAATACTGGTGGCGATTGTTAATTTTTTAAACAGATTCATTTCTGGTGTATGTGGTGTTTATTAATTGAACTGTTCCAATAGATTTTTGATTCTTTTCATAGCTTCTCTAAGATCTTCTTCAGAGGCAGCATATGAGAATCTGATACATTCAGGGCTTCCGAAAGAAAGTCCGCCTACACATCCTACATGAGCATTTTCAAGTAAGAACATGGCGAAATCATCAGAATTATTAATTTGAGTTCCATTTAAAGTTTTTCCGATATAATGGGAAATATCCGGGAAGAAATAGAAGGCTGCTTTAGGAAGCAGTACTTTGAACCCGGGAATCTCCTGAATCAGATCATACATAAGATCTCTTCTTTTTTTAAAGGCGTCGATCATGTATTTATATTCGGAAGGGTCTGTTTTTAAAGCTACAATAGAAGCTCTTTGTGCAACGGTATTGGCGCCGCTTGTCATTTGTCCCTGAACTTTTTCACAGGCTTTTGCCAGCCATTCCGGACATGCCGAATAGCCGATTCTCCAGCCAGTCATGGCAAATGCCTTAGACATTCCGTTGATAACGGCAGTCTGTTCATAGACTTCAGGAAACTGGGCAATAGAGCTTGTTTTGGTTTCATAATTGATGAATTCATAGATCTCATCTGAAATTACGGTTATCTGAGGGTATTTGGCAATTACTCTGGCCAGAGATTTCAGTTCGTCATAGGTATAATATCCGCCGGACGGATTGCACGGTGAGCTGAAAAGTACAGCTTTGGTTTTGTCTGTAATAGCTTCTTCCAGCTGTTCTGCCGTGATTTTAAAATCGGTGACATAAGAAGTAGGAAGCATAACGGAAACTCCGCCCATCATTTTTACCATTTCATCATAACTTACCCAGTAAGGAGCGGGAAGTAAAACTTCATCACCATCATTAATAATGGCTGCCAAAACATTCAGGATAGCCTGTTTGGCACCATTGGATACACAGATCTGGGTAGGTTTGTATTCTAAGTGATTATCTCTTTTTAATTTATACGCAATGGCTTCACGCAATTCCAGGAAGCCGGGAACAGGAGAGTAGTGACTGTAGTTTTGGTTAATGGCATCGAAAGCCGCTTGTTTGATATTATCCGGAACATCAAAATCCGGTTCACCAAGAGTTAAGCTGATAACGTCTATTCCGTTGGCTTTCATTTCTCTGGCTTTATTAGACATGACGAAAGTCTGTGAGTAACCTAGTCTTTTTACTCTATCTGAAAGTTTGTCCATTGTATTTTTTTGAATTGTAACAAATATATAATAAAAACGTCTTGCCGGGAAATAAAAATAATCTCATTTTAAAGATTTTTATCAGGTTAAAATCCGATTTCTGGTGCTTTGAAAAGTGTTTTGTAGAATAAATTGCCTGTATAAAGTAGTCATCTTTCTACTTAAAATTTCATATGAGATGATGTAAGTTTGTTTGTAAAGACAGATGAAAAAAAAGAAATTATGTTTTCACTAAGTTTCTTGTATGCATGTTCTTCATGCAGGGCTTTTTAAGCCTTAGGTCCACCGTGATTATCTCTATTTTAACCTGATCTCTTCAGGTATTCTAATTTCATAAAAAACGATATGAAAGTATTCTATTTTTCCGGATAGTCTTTATCCTGTCGTAAAAGCCCTATTAAAGGGGTATTTACCCTTTAAAGACAAAATATATTTATTTTTTAATTCATATAAAACACTAATGAAAAAATTACAAATTATGGCATTGATATTACCCGTATTATCTTTTGCCCAACAGGAATTTTCTGAAATAAAAGTGAAAGACTATTCACCAAGAATTTATTTACAAAGAAATACTAATACTGGCGGCTTTATTCAGGGAATACAAACGCAACTTTCAGATGGTACTGACAACTGGTTTTTTGGAAGTGCCGGAGTTCAGGAATGGAGAGTATCTAAAGGAAACTGGGAAAACCCCAAATTGAGTGTTCATGAAAATGGCAATGTCGGAATAGGAACTTATAATCCTCAGTCGAAATTAGATGTACATGGAGTAATGACGGTTGGGGGAAATAATGCCAATATGGATATCATTAATGTTCCCCATAGTTTAGATATGTTGAAAAACAGTGGGAAACTAGCCATAGGCTGGAATTTATCCGGAGCAGGGGGAGAAACAGATTTTGTAGCGAACAGGGGGCTGGGAAGTATTGGAGGGTTTCATTTTTACGATTATTCCAATGAAGGACAAAGAAAACAATTGTTTGTTTTACACAGCAATGGAAATGCTTTTATCAATGGTAAACTTGAAGCCAAAGAAATGAAAGTCACCAACAGCCCTACCGCAGACTTTGTTTTTGATGAAAATTATGAACTTCCTAAAGTAGAGGATGTTGAAAGACATATCAAAGAGAAGAAGCATCTTCCTGAAATCGCCTCTGCCAAAGAAATGGAAAAAGAAGGTGTAAATATCGGGGAATTTCAGATCAAACTCCTTCAAAAGATTGAAGAGCTTACGCTCTATATCATCGATCAGAATAAACTCAATAAAGAACAGAGTACGTTGATACAACTTCAGTCAGAGCAACTGAAAAAACAGCTTAAAATCAATAATTCCCTGCAACAGCAGATCAATCATTTAAAAACATCAGACGAATGAAACAGCTTTATTTCAGTGCATTTCTCTTATGCACTGCTCTGGGTTGTTTCAATGCCCAGAATGTTCTCTGGCAGAAAGATATCAAATCTTCTACTCAGGATTTTCTAAGCCAGGTAACTACGACTCCGGATCAGCAATATCTGATTACAGGAAGTGCTATTCAGAGCGACAGGCTTCAGGCAGGAAGCAGTAAGCAAAACAACGGTTACGATTTCCATTTGATCAAACTCAGCCAACAGGGTGATCAGGTTTGGGAAAAATATTTTTCAGGACAACATCACGATTATTTATCAGCAACAGTGGCCACTCAGGATGGCGGTTTTCTCTTAGCCGGAACGTCATACTCAGGAA